>Ga0302130_1000130_pt1 | contig 59190 bp, 53 predicted proteins | sample CB9_surface_MG_FD_203117 | JGI IMG/M metagenome (GOLD analysis project Ga0302130, IMG submission 203117) | Marine microbial communities from Western Arctic Ocean, Canada - CB9_surface | ecosystem: Environmental > Aquatic > Marine > Oceanic | place: Canada: Western Arctic Ocean | collected... | reverse complement strand
AAGAAGTGGTTGCAAAAAAACCAGCTACAAAAAAACCAGCTACAAAAAAACCAGCTACAAAAAAAGAGTAATGTATTTAGACATACAGAGTTTTTCTTAAGCGGCTTTTAGGCCGCTTTTTTTTACCAAAAAATCTATGAATTTACAAAAATAAAAACTGTCTTGAAAAAATTAGGGTTGTTTTTTTTATTTTTTAAGATACTGTGACAATATACAGTATTCGAATGATGGCGGTTGTATGTCTTTGATTTTAGGTGTGGATCCTGGCTCTCGTAAAACTGGCTTTGGTATTATCAAGACAGGGGCTCAGGCTGGCTCTAAAATTGAATACGTTACCAGCGGAATCGTTCGCCTACCATCCGGAGCATTGCCTGCCCGCTTAAAGATAATTTTTGATAGTATCTCCCAGTTAATTCAACAGTACCAACCAGAAGAAATGGCTATAGAGGAAGTTTTTCTTGCTCGCGACCCCAGTGCTGCCCTAAAACTAGGTCAAGCTAGAGGGGCGGCTATCGTGGCTGGTGCTGCAGCAGGACTGGCTATAGGGGAATATGCTGCTCGCACAGTAAAGAAGTCAGTTGTTGGAAGCGGGGCAGCCAGCAAAGAGCAAGTTCAGCATATGGTTAAGCATATATTAGGACTGCCGTCTGCGCCTGCTGAGGATGCAGCCGATGCTCTTGCAGTGGCGCTTTGCCATGCTCAAACTAATTCGATGGGATTGGCTTTAGGTGGATCGTATCGTTATTCGAAGGGAAGACTTAAACGAGTCGCCACTCCACTTGGTTGATTTTATGAGGATATTTATTTGATTGGTAGAATTTCAGGGATCTTGCTAGAGAAGAAAGCACCAGAATTGCTGGTTGATGTACAGGGTGTTGGTTATGAGTTGCTGGTTTCTCTAACTACTTTTTTTGCGCTGCCAAATTGCGGTGAAAAGACTACCCTTTATGCTCATATGGTTGTTAGAGAAGATGTCCAGCAGCTATATGGATTTAGTGAATTTAGTGAACGTGAGTTATTTCGTATGCTCATAAAAGTTAATGGTGTTGGGCCAAAGATGGCTTTAACTATACTGTCGGGTATGACAACTAAAGATTTTTATGAATCAGTGCAGGCGAATGATACAGAAAGATTAGTTAAGCTTCCGGGCGTTGGAAAAAAGACTGCAGAGCGTTTAATAATTGAGGTGCGTGATCGCTTGCCTGCTTCTTTTGGGGATGCAGCTGCCTCGGAAAATGTTTCTGGTGGAGTGTCGTTCCGTGGTAGGTTGGACGCCCAAGAGGAAGCTGAAAGCGTGTTAATTGCGTTAGGATATAAGCCTCAAGAAGCATCTCGAATGATTGGTGCTGCTGCACGAAGTTTTGATGAAGAAAAAGATAGCAATAGCGAGCAAGTCAGTGAAAAATTAATTCGATTGGCCCTCAAGAGTATGGTGAAAATCTGACTTTGTCTTATAGAGAAAGCGCTAACAGAAGATAATTTTTTGAACGGTTCTCATAGGATCTCTTCCTTATATAAAGATATAATTAAAATATGATAGAAACTGACCGACTAATATCTCCTGAAGCTGATGCTCGGGAAGAGCGTTTTGATCGCGCCATTCGGCCCTTGAGTCTTAATGATTATGTGGGACAACGGGTAGTGCGAGAGCAGATGGAAATTTTTATTAGTGCAGCACGCAAAAGAAGTGAGCCTTTAGACCATACTTTGATTTTTGGCCCCCCTGGCCTTGGAAAAACAACTTTAGCTCATATTATTGCCCATGAAATGGGTGTTGGATTAAAGACCACCTCCGGTCCAGTTCTTGAAAAAGCTGGAGATCTTGCCGCATTGATGACAAATCTTGAGCCAGGAGATGTGCTTTTTATCGACGAGATTCATCGCCTGAGTCCTGTGGTTGAAGAAGTTATTTATCCTGCTATGGAAGATTATCAGTTAGATATTATGATTGGCGAAGGACCAGCAGCTCGATCAATTAAGCTTGATATACCGCCCTTTACGCTTGTTGGCGCTACCACTAGGGCTGGTCTGCTAACTTCTCCTTTGAGAGATCGCTTTGGCATTGTTCAACGACTGGAGTTTTACTCTGATGAGGAGTTGAGTTCAATAGTCTCTCGCTCAGCTAAAATTCTTGGTGTGACGACAGATGATAGGGGTACTCAGGAGATTGCTTGTCGCTCAAGGGGAACGCCGCGTATAGCAAATCGTCTTTTGCGTCGAGTTAGAGATTATGCCGATGTAAAGGCTGACGGGGTTGTTACATCAAATATAGCTGATATGGCGTTAAATATGTTGAATGTAGATGCCGCTGGTTTTGACCATATGGATCGTCGGGTAATGCTTGCGATAATTGAAAAATTTGATGGCGGACCTGTGGGAATAGATAGTATAGCAGCTGCGATTAGCGAAGAAAGAGATACCTTAGAGGATGTTATAGAGCCTTATTTAATACAACAGGGTTATCTGCTGCGCACACAGAGAGGGCGAATAGTAACGCGTCGAGCCTATGAGCATTTTGGTTTAAAAGAGCCAAAAAAATAGCTAATAATTTGGAGTTCATGGATAAATGACGCAAAAATATTGTTTACCTATCCGCGTGTATGTTGAAGATACTGATGCCGGAGGCATAGTATATTACGCCAACTATCTTAAGTATATTGAACGGGCTAGAACAGAATTAATACGCACTTTAGGTTTCGATAAGCCAGCATTGTTTGGCAGCCTGCAGTTTGTTGTTCACTCTGTAAATATTAAATATATTCAATCAGCAGTTTTGGATGATCAAATTACCGCAACAGCACAACTAAAAGATGTGTCGCGAACCTCGTTTGTTGTCACTCAGGGCGTGCTCAGAGGAAATGATGTCTTAGTGAGGGCGGAGGTCAAAGTGGCGTGCATCGATCGCGAGAAAAAGAAACCTCAGGTAATACCGGAGGATATGTTGAAAAAGTTGAAAGCTGAAATAAAAAATGAGAAAGGAGAGCGCGGCGAATGACTGAACAGTTATCTTTATGGAGCTTGATTGTTAATGCTTCCTTGTTAGTACAGTTTGTTATGCTGTTACTTTTTTTTGCATCAGTTGTATCTTGGGTGGTGATTATTCAGAGAGGATTGTATTTAAGAAATGCGGCACATAATTTGCGTCAATTTGAAGATGATTTTTGGTCAGGAATAGATCTTAATCAGCTATACGATGATATTAGAGGCAGGGATGGTGGAGAGGGTCTCGCCAGTATATTCCGAGCCGGATTTCGCGAATTTAGTAAGCTATCGCAACAAGCCGGTGTTGAGCCAGATGCGGTTATGGAGGGAGCTGAAAGGTCGATGCGGGTAGCTTTATCGCGTGAAGAGGAAAAGCTAAATCAGCATTTACCATTCCTCGCCAGCGTTGCCTCTGTGAGTCCGTATATTGGTTTATTTGGGACTGTTTGGGGTATTATGAATTCATTCCGCGGGCTTGCTAATGTGCATCAGGCCACATTAGCAGTAGTTGCTCCTGGAATATCGGAAGCATTGATAGCAACTGCTATGGGTCTTTTTGCAGCAATTCCGGCAGTACTCGCTTATAACAGATACTCTTCAGCTGCCGACACTACTTTTAATAGCTATGAGACATTTGCAGAAGAATTGTCCACGATTTTACACCGCAGGATTTATAGTAAGTGACTATAAAGGCTTCAAAGCATAAGCGTCGATTGGTTGCTGAAATCAATGTTGTTCCTTATATCGATGTAATGCTAGTGCTGTTGATAGTTTTTATGGTGACCGCCCCATTGCTCATGCAGGGTGTTAAAGTTGAGTTGCCGAATGCCCCATCTGCGCCTTTAGGTAAAAATGATAGAGACCCCTTAATTGTTTCAATTAAGGCTGACGGTACCTTTTATCTTGATTTGGGTAATGGGAGAAATATGGAGGAACCATTAACATCGATTATAAAAAAGGTGAAAAAAGTATTGCGCCAAGAACCCAAAACATCTGTTTTAGTTTGGGGGGATGCCAGTGTTCGCTATGGTTCTGTCGTGAGACTGATGAGTGATTTGCAGAATGCTGGAGCGCCGTCTGTCGGCCTTGTAACCGAACCGCTTAGAAAAAACTAACTACCATGTTATCTGAAAGACCTATTTCGTTGTTTTTAGCCGTTCTCTTTAGCTTCATTCTGCATAGCTTGGTAATCTATTTTTTGGTTGGCAAATGGGGAGAGACAACTAAGCCTAGTAAAGTCATATCTCCGAAATATATACAAGCCAAACTTGTGAATTTAGATAATGCGGTAAAACCAAAGCCTAAAAAAGCATCTAAACCAAAACCAAAGCCAAAGCCTAAAAAAGCATCTAAACCAAAACCAAAGCCAAAGCCTAAAAAAGTATCTAAACCAAAACTGCAAGAAGACCGTGAAGAAATCAAAAGGCATGTACCTGATGCACTGGAGGCAGAAAAACAGTTAGCGTTAGATCAAGATAATGAAAAATTAACTGCTAGTTATTCCGCTTACATCATGGAAAGAATTGAAGCTAATTGGAATAGACCCCCAAGTGCTAGAAGAGGGATGGAGGTTGCTCTAATTATTCAGTTGGTGCCAACTGGCCAGGTAATTAATGTAACAATGGTTAAATCTAGTGGTAGCGAGGCTTTTGATCGTTCCGCACAACAAGCAGTTCATAAGGTAGGTAGGTTTGAGAGATTACAGCAGCTAGATGCCCAGGCATTTGAGAAAAATTTTAGAAAGTTACGTCTAGTTTTCAGGCCAGATGACTTGAGGTTATAAAAAGTGAAAAAAATTAGTGTTATTTCAGTATTTTTTTTGTTGGCTTTAGCTTATCCAGTTGCAACAACTGCAAGCTTAACGATTGAGATTACAAAAGGAGTAGACAATCCTACTAAAATTGGAATCTCTCCCATCACCCAAGATGGCGCAATTTTACCAGAAGACATAGGCGATATTATAGAGGAGAACCTTAGGAGAAGCGGCCTTTTTGGTCCTATTCCCAGGAAGGATATGTTGTCTTTTCCCAGGTCAGTCAAAGAAGTGTATGCGCGTGACTGGTTAATCCTGGGTGTGGAATACCTTCTTGTTGGGAACGCCTTGCTACATAATGGAGTTTATCAAATTACCTTTAGCCTTATAGAGGTGCATAGTTCTAGAGTGGCTTTCACAAAGGTTGCGAAAGGCTCTATAGGGCAATTGCGTGATCTGGCTCATCATATTAGCGATGAAGTATATCTGGCTGTAACAGGCATCCCCGGAGCGTTCTCAACTCGCATAGCCTATGTGACTGCTGTGGCGTTAAATGGAAAAACTAGATTTAAACTAATGGTTGCAGATGCAGACGGCGCTAGAGAAAAACTGTTGCTGGAATCCAATCATCCTATAATGTCACCCTCGTGGTCTCCTGATGCAAAAGAATTAGTTTATGTCTCATTCGAGACAGGTCGACCTGCCATTTTTCGTCAAAAATTATCTAATGCTAACAGAGAGCAGTTAACTAATTTTAAGGGATTAAATGGAGCCCCATCTTGGTCTCCAGATGGGAGAAAATTAGCACTAGTTCTTTCAAAAGACGGGAATCCTGAAATTTATACCTTTGACCTGAGGAGTCATAAATTTGCTCGACACACAAATCATTTTGCAATAGATACCGAGCCATGTTGGTCACCAGACAGTAAGTTTCTAATTTTTACATCAGACAGGGGTGGGTCGCCACAAGTATACAAATTAGAACTCAAGACAGGCAAAGTAAATCGTTTAACATTTCATGGCGCATACAATGCAAGACCAAGACTTGCTGCAGATGGAAGAACTTTGGTTATGATCCATAAGAGCGAGAAGCAGTTTCATATTGCAACGCAAGACTTGGTGACTGGAGATTTAAGGGTTTTAACTAACACGAGCCTAGACGAGTCGCCGACAGTAGCACCAAATAGTGCTATGCTACTTTATGCGACAAAGAAAAATAATAAAGGGGTCCTAGCGGCAGTTTCGCTAGATGCAGGGGTTAAGTTTTTTCTACCAAGTCGCCAGGGGGATGTTCGTGAGCCTGCTTGGTCCCCAAAATAAAAAATTAGAACAAAGATCATCAGGCACAATCAGAGAAATATAATCATCTCCTAATAGGAAAATATAATGAAAATTACAACTTACAAATATAGTGCAATAGCCTTAATCTCCTCTGTTTTATTAGCGGGCTGCTCTTCTGTAGCAACAATGCCAAGTGATAATATAACGACAGGATCGGTTGATGATAGTTCCATAAGAGGCTCTTCAATAGGAACGGACAGTAGAGTTTCCCGTGTATTTTACTTTGAGTTTGATAAGGTTGTACTGAATGCTGAAGCGCGATCTGCATTGCGTCTTCATGCTCAAAATCTTCAATCCAACCGAATTAATATTCGCTTGCTGGGCCATGCTGATGAACGCGGTAGCCGCGAATATAATATGGCGCTAGGAGAAAGCAGAGGGAACGCTGTCCGTGACTTTTTAATTCAAGAAGGAGTTAATAGGTCATTGATCGAAGTGGTTAGCTATGGAGAAGAGCAAGCTGCTGTCTCAGGAAGCGAGGAAGGCTCTTGGGCGCTAAATCGTCGAGTAGAATTAAAATGATAGCTTAACAAGCGTAAAATTAAAATATACAGCGTCTGGTGTTAAAAGTTCAATTCGACATATATTTAGGTGATAGCCTGCTGGCACCCAAAAAACCTTAATCAGTCATTGTTAGGAGCACCTTGTTGTATGCCCCCATATAATTATGTTGTAGTTTGTTTGGCTATTTTTTCAATGTCTGTTATTGCCGCTGCCCCAGTTTCAGAGATTGGCAAAAAACTGGAAACTACTAATAACTCCGTTGATTTAAGTGCGGACTCGCAATCTCTTCAGTATGACCCTCACTATCAAGGGCAGCTTCTAAAAGAAGAGGTTAAAGTGCTCCGAGGTATGGTGGAAGAGTTAAGGAATGAGGTAGAACTGCTTTCAAAAAGACAAATAGAAAATTATCTTAATTTGGATCGTCGGCTTTCCGAACAGACCAATAAGCCTGGATCAACTTTAAGTATAGCTGCTGGTAAAACTCTGGATATATTATCCAAGCAGGTCCCAGATAACACTCAACCAGTAATACTACCGTTGAGTGAAGAGAAAGAGAGAGATCATTACCATGAAGCTTATGCTTACCTAAAATCAGGCGATATAAATAAAGCCATATCTGGATTTAAAGTACATATTGTTGCATACCCCAAAGGTGGATATGTTGCTAATGCATATTATTGGCTTGGCGAGATATATTTACTTCAAAGCGAGCTAGATTTGGCTCGCCAGTCGTTTTCTGTAATCCATGAAGATCACCCTGCGCATGAAAAATACTCAGATGCTAAGTTTAAATTAGGGCAGGTATATTTCATGCTGGGGGATATGATCAAAGCAAAGAAACTGCTTGAGAGTATTGCATCAAGCGATAGTAACGCCACCTTGTTGGCGAGGAGATATCTTGATGAAAATTTCTAGCCCTAGGTCTCCCCTAGCTATATCAAAACGTTAGCTTTAGGTTGAGTGGTTGCTGTTGAATTAAAACTTGATTTTTCATTCTTCATGGGTAAGATATGCACCTCTTCAAGCGGGTCGTTAGCTCAGTTGGTAGAGCAGTTCCCTTTTAAGGAATTGGTCGTTGGTTCGAACCCAACACGACCCACCATATCTTAAGAAGTTATAATTTTTTTCTGCCTAACTCTGTTTTTCGATATACAAATAATATGTGTTAAAATCCAATAGAGAGTATCGACTGAAAATTCGTTATGGACTCACATCTAAACTCAAATTTTTCAAGACTAGACCTTATTGACAAGCCCAGGAGCGATCGTGCGGTTGAGATGCATCTGGGTAAAATTCAACAACAAGTTGAATGTACATCTGAGGAAGCAGCGACATACAAGAAAGATATTAAGCAGTTACTTGATGATAAGAATGCAGTCATAGTTGCTCACTATTATACCGACCCTTTGATTCAGGAGCTGGCAGAAGAAACAGGCGGCCTTGTATCTGACTCCTTGGAAATGGCAAGATTTGGCAACAGTCATACAGCCTCTACGCTTGTTGTAGCAGGCGTTAAATTCATGGGTGAGACAGCTAAAATCTTGACACCAGAAAAAACAGTCTTGATGCCTACTCTTGAGGCAACATGTTCGCTTGATATTGGCTGCCCTGTTGAGGATTTCAGTAATTTTTGTGACCAGTATCCGGATCGCACAGTTGTTGTCTATGCAAATACTTCCGCTGCTGTGAAAGCCCGCGCAGACTGGGTCGTCACTTCTAGTATTGCGCTAGATGTTGTTGACTACCTTGATGCCTGTGGAAAAAAAATTCTTTGGGCTCCAGATAAATACTTAGGCAGCTATATTCAGAAAAAAACTGGCGCTGACATGTTGTTGTGGGATGGAAGCTGTATTGTGCATGAAGAGTTCAAGTTTCAAGGTATAGCCAGGCTAAAGAAAATATATCCTGATGCAGCACTACTTGTTCATCCGGAATCACCTGAAGCCATAGTTGAGATTGCTGATGTTGTTGGTTCGACTTCGCAGCTTATTAAGGCGTCAGGTGTTCTGCCAAACAAACAGATGATCGTAGCTACTGATGTTGGAATTTTTTATAAAATGCAACAGGCGTGTCCTGGAAAAGAGTTAATTATAGCGCCGACAGCAGGAGAGGGAGCTACTTGTCGTAGCTGTGCCAGTTGCCCCTGGATGGGAATGAATGACCTTAAAAACCTTATGGAATCACTGAAATTCAATCACAACGAAATCTCCGTAGAGAAAAATATTAGCCGAAAAGCAATGGCCTCTTTACAGCGGATGCTGGATTTCCACAAGCAACAGTTGTAGTTAGCTGCTCTGCAAGAGAATCATCATAGAGCTTTTATCCTCTCTTCTAGTATGTTTAAGTTTTTAAGTTGCTGGTCGATAACTAATATTTTTTTGTAATCATGAATTAGCAACTTCTTGGCATAAGATAGTTGATCTCTGGCTTGGTCAAACACCCCGGTTAAAATAAAGTATTGAGCTCTAGCCATGTGAACTCCAGGTATGTTGCCTGCCAGTCCTCGAATTTCTGCAAGCAAAAACCATACCTCAGGGTTCTCTGAATGAGTTGCTGCCAGTGAATCTAGCAATGTTTCTGATTTAAGAAAATGATTGGATTTTAGATATGTTTCAGCAAGAGACATTCTTAATGGATAGCTGTTTGGTTGATACCTTAATAGCTGGTTAGTTTTTTCAATAGCAAGATCATATTTTTTTTGATGGCGGTAAAGTTCAATTTCAGCCATTTTGTAGTGCAGTTGATCTGGTAGAGCCTTGAGTAATTGATCGATTGCATCTTTGGCTTCTGAATATTTGCCTAGGCTGATATAGGCAAGCGATGCTCCGTAGAGTGCAGCCTGGCTATTTTTTGAAAGAATTAATTCATTTTTAAAATGATCAATAGATAGGCTGGGGTTATTGTTTATGGCAATAATTGCTCTAGCGCGTATTAAGTGAAATTCAAAGCTATCAGAATACTCTTTTTTTGGTAGCTGACTTAACTTATTCTTGGCGTCTGTAACGCGGTTTTCAGTGAGAGGGTGACTTCGTAAGAATTCCGGAACTTGACTCCCAGTATATCTTGTAAGCTTAAGCATCGCCTCAAACATAGTAGACATGGCTTCTGGATCGATTCCAGCTGCAAGCATTGTTTTTAAACCAAGTCTGTCGGCCTCACGCTCATTTTGCCGGCTATAACGTAAGCTTTCATTTCTCCCCATAGCTTGAGTTGCAGTGAGGCCGGCCATGCCGGCATCACTGCCTATTGTTGCTGCTAAGACTAGGCTGGCGAGTAAACCTGCCATGTTGGCTACTTGATTTTTTTTTCGACTTTCTAGGCGGCGCGCAAAATGCCTTTGGCTAAGATGAGCGATTTCATGCGCAAGGACCGAAGACAGTTGGGCCTCTGATTTTGCAAAGAGAAATAAGCCTGTATGAACTCCAATTACTCCCCCAGGTACAGCGAAAGCGTTCAATGTAGGGTTATCGACAACTATTAACTCTAATCGATGATCTTGCAGCTGACTTCGAAATGCTAACCTGTAAATGAGTTGTTCTAAATAATCGGTCAACAGGGGATCATGGTGTTCATTGATCCTGCTGCGATAGGCTTTAAGCCAGGCTCGACCAAGCTCATATTCTTTTTGTTGAGAAATGCTACCAGAGGAAGTGTCGCCTAGCAGCGGAAGTTTTATGTCGGCACTTTTAATAGGTGTGCTCATGAACATTAGGGCTAATAAAGTTAGCACTGAATAGCGTAAATTTTTAATCAATAGCGATAGTTGGATCATTGGAATTTTTTTATGTCCGGTATTTTATAGTGCCGCTGTAAGTTTAAGATTAAATGGATAACATTGGGTACATTTTAGCCTTAAGAACATAAAGGTGTCGAAAATTTTATTCAATACTCTTGTGGCTTGATCATTGATCTCGTAATCTATGTTGACTAGCATCTATCGACAAGCTTGGAGTTCTGAATGTTAAAAGTACTTGGAAATTGGGTGAATCGCTACTTTGGAGAAGAAGAAGCGGTTTTATTGACTGCGTTACTGGCTATTATCTTTGTTGTGCTAATAACCTTGGGTGAAATACTCGCGCCTTTTATTGCAGCCCTTATATTTGCATTTCTGTTGCAAGGAGGGGTTAACCGCTTGGTTCTTTGTCGTGTTTCTAGAAGAGTTGCGGTGGTTGTCATTTTTTTGCTTTTTGTAGGTATTTTTTCTGCTGTTTTAGTTGTTCTTTTACCTCTAATAGGTCGTCAGGCCCTAAATTTAGCAAACAAAGTTCCCGTCATGTTTGAACATTGGCAAAGCATGCTACTAGTGCTGTCTGAGCAATTTCCGGAAATTTTTTCTGCAAGTCAAATAAAGGATATACTAAGCCAGATCTCGAAAGAATTGGGTGGTATCGCTCAGCACCTGATGGGTTTCTCATTAAACACTTTTCCTAATATTCTTGCCCTTGTTTTGTATGCAATTTTAGTCCCTTTATTAGTTTTTTTTATGCTGAAAGATAAAGATAAACTTTTAGAATTTATGTCTAGTCTTTTGCCTTCTGAACGCCCTATGATGTGGAAAATTTGGCATGAGATGAACGCTCAAATGGCTAATTATGTACGCGGAAAAGCTATTGAGATATTAATTATTGGGTTTGTTAGCTATGCTTCATTTTTGGCTCTTGGTTTGAATTATGCTGCCTTGCTAGCCTTGTTGGTTGGTTTGTCTGTCGTCGTGCCTTTTATTGGCGCTTTACTGGTGACAATACCAGTCGCAATGGTGGCTTACTTTCAATGGGGTTGGGGCGGTGATTTATTTTTATTGCTGGGGGTCTATGCAATCATCCAGGGGTTAGATGGAAACGTGCTGGTTCCTTTGTTGTTTTCAGAAGCCGTTAACTTACATCCAGTAGCAATTATACTGGCTGTGATAGTATTCGGAGGATTTTGGGGATTTTGGGGCGTATTTTTTGCAATCCCTTTGGCGACTTTAGTGAAAGCGCTGTATAGTGCATGGCCTTGCGTTACATCAGCAACTCCTAAGTCATAGCAACTAAACTCCTAAGTCATAGCAGCTATAAGTTATGCAGTTTTTTATGGATTTCGATGAAAAATATATTATTAACATACGTATGCAGCATGCTACTAATGCTTTTTCACAATCAGGCGTTAGGGTTGCCACTTTCTTTTAGTGGTCTGACTGGTGGAACGCAAGCTCATCAAGTTGAGATCGAAAAAAGTGAAACTGATGAGTCTGAGTATCGCTATATAACACTACCCAACCAGATGCAGGTATTGTTGATTGCTGATAGCAGGTCTGATAAGGCGGCAGCTTCTCTTGACGTATTTGTAGGAAGCTCGCATGACCCAATAGGACGTCAAGGGTTGGCACATTTTCTAGAGCACATGCTATTTTTGGGGACAGACAAGTACCCGGACCCTGATGAGTATCAATCTTATATTAATCAGCACGGAGGTCAGCACAATGCTTATACTTCGTTTGAGCACACTAATTACTTTTTTGATATAAACCCTACCAAGTTTGAATCAGCACTGGATCGTTTCGCACGCTTCTTTGTAGCCCCTTCCTTTGATGCTGAATACATTAATCGAGAGATGAATGCTGTGCATTCAGAATATATGGCACGGATAAAAAATGATTATCGTCGTCAAAGAGATGTCTTTTCTCAAATAGTAAATCCTGACCATCCTGCAGCAAAATTTAGTGTGGGCAATTTGAAAACTTTATCCGATACCAAAGACAATCTTGTACGAGATGATTTGCTAGCTTTTTACAAAGAACATTATTCTGCAAATCGAATGGCTTTAGTGGTTCTTGCTCCTCAAACATTAGATGAGATGGAGCTGATGGTTAGATCTAAGTTTGAAGAAGTAAATAACTATAAGACTTTGCAGCCAAAGCACGGGCAACCATTATTTGGGGTGGACTCCCTTCCCCTACTTCTTTCTCTTCGACCTATTCAAGAGTTACGAGAGCTAACCGTTACGATCCCTTTGCCTGCTATGCACGGCTATTATCGAGAAAAGCCGCTGAGCTATATTGCTAACCTTATTGGTGATGAGGGGAAAGGTAGCCTATTGTCTTTGCTAAAAGGAAATGGATGGGCGGAAGCATTGAGTTCAGGAGAGGGTCTTTCTGATACAAGCGGCACCTCTTTTGATATCACGGTCGGATTGACACCCAAAGGAGTATCAAGCTGGCAGCAGGTGGTTGAATTAATTTTCCAGGAGATAGAGTTAATTTCTCAGAAAGGGGTAGAGGAGTGGCGCTGGTTAGAGCAGAGCGTCTTATCTAATGTCGCCTTTCGCTATGAAGAGCTGGGTAGTTCGATGCATCGTGTTAGTCGATTATCCAAACAGCTACATGAATACCCCCCCGAGGAGGTGATACGTGGCCCTTATCTTAATAATATCTATAATCCTGATCTTATTTCTCGAATATTGAAAATGATGACGCCTCGCAATGCGCTAGTTACTTTGATGGCTCCGGAGGCTGCAATCGAAAAAGCTTCGATGCTTTATCAGGCGCCATATAAGCTAGAAGCTCTTCCGAATATAAAGAAAAAAGACGTTTTGAAGTCTCTGCAACTCCCGTCGCCAAACAAATTTATTCCTAGCAGCTTTGAAATTAGATCATCAGATAAAACATCACCTGCAGGCAACCCAGTGCTATTTGACGCAGAAAATTATCGTCTTTGGTATTATCTGGATTCTCATTATCAGGTACCCAAAGCTCAATTTCATGCTTCGGTGAAAACACGAACAATAAAAAGTGCATCTGAGGCCGCAATGGTAGATTTGTACTTACGACTGGTAAACGAAAGACTTAACGAGTCTAATTATGCCGCAACCCTTGCAGGTTTGCGTTACGGCGTTTATAGGCAGGCTGATAGCGTAGATTTTTTTGTTAGTGGTTTTGATAATAAGCTATCTTTTCTAGTGGAAGAGATCGCTAAAGATTTATTGGCACCAGTACATGAAGAAAAAAAACTTAAACAGCCAATGCATACGAGGCTTCAGGGTGATCACGCCAGACCTGAAAGTCCTTTATTGACGCGATTAAGGAAAGAGTTAATTCGAGAATGGCGAAATAATGAAAAGCAATCACCGTATAAACAGTTACTTTTAAAGGCAGGCGATCTGCTTGATCCGGCATCATGGGGACCGGAGCAGCTTGCCGATGCTCTATCAAACTTCAATGAAGGTAAATTTATTGAATTTATTGATCAGCTATACGTAGGATCTACTATTGAGCTTCTTGCAAGCGGTAATATTGATTTAGCTCATGCTAAATCAATTGCTAGCAATATAGGACAGTATTTCGAAGTAAAGAACCCTGATGGTTGGCTGAATCAAAAGGTTTTTAAGGTTGTCGCCGGAGAAAAATTGCAAGTACATCTCGCAATGGAGCACGACGATTTTGCCATTCTTCGTTACTACCAAGGCCGCAACGACAGCGTAAAAGAAGCTGCTGGGATGATTTTGCTAAAGCAGCTAATGAGTTCAGATTTTTTCCATGAATTACGTACTGAGCAACAGCTTGGCTATATAGTAGCTGTAGTGGACAGAACAGTTGGTAGAGTCCCTGGTATTGGGTTATTGGTACAGTCCCCTAAAGCTATAATTCCTGATTTGGAGAAATCGATTGATGATTTCTTGCTAAGCTTTTTTAGGAAGCTTAAAGTTACGCCTCGAGAAGAGTTTGAGAGACATAAGGAAGCAGTACTTTTGAGGCTGCGAGAAAAACCCAAGAGTTTAGTTGAGCATTCATCTAGGCTCTGGGGGAGCATAAATATGCATGATTACAGCTTTAGTCATCGAGATGCTCTGATGTTTGCCGTGAAGCAGTTAACCTATGCTGAAGTTCTCGGACTGTATGATTCTCTAGTGGTTGGATCTGGATATTCCTTACAGCTGGACAACAGCCCAGGACCTGCTTTTAACGAACAACAGTTTAAGAGAGGTAGAGCAATTTTTAGTCTCCCCACCAATATTATAAATATACATGAATAGCTTGAATCGTGTAGTAGTATTTATATCAAGTAATCGAAGGAAATCTCATGACGAGCAGTCAGGTAATTCAGCGTAATTTTTTAGAGCATACTCAATCAGTGGAAGCTACCAAAGGTGCTCTTTCTGAGCTTATCTTAATAGTTAGTAAAGTTCTCGCACAGTCCTTATTGAACGGGGGTACAGTTTTCTGGTGCGGAAATGGTGGCAGCGCTTCAGATAGTCAGCATATGGCTGCAGAGCTGGTTGGTAGGTTTAAGAGGAATAGGCGCCCATTGCGCTCAATGGCTCTTAATGCTGATACATCAGTTCTTACGTGTGTAGCAAATGATTTTTCATATGAAAATATTTTTTCTAGACAGCTCGAAGCGCATGGCCGTTCTGGAGATATATTAGTAGGGATTAGCACTTCAGGTCAAAGCGAAAATATATTGAAAGCGCTTAAAACTGCAAAAGATATGGGTATCGCTACGATTGGCTTGCTGGGCAAAGGTGGTGGCGATGCTTTGGCTCACATTGACCATGCTTTAGTTGTCCCGTCAGACACAACAGCTAGGATTCAAGAGTCACATATTCTGATCGGGCATATTCTTTGCGAGTTGATTGAAATAGAGTTAGGGATCTCGTGAAGTTTTTTGCTTGATACTAGGCCTATATTTATATTTTTCGCTAAATCAGAGATTGGGAGAATTTTTAGGCCTTCTTTTTCCTGCAGACTCCTTTGCTGGACCACCTGGGCCATCAAGACTTAGCCTCATAGGTTGTTGTTTTACACGCACCTTATGCTTTAAGTGTTGGAATATATCATTTGGCATACCTTCTGGTAGCTCAACGGTGCTATGTTCATCATGCAACTTAATACGTCCGATATTTTGTCCTTCAATACCTGATTCGCTTGCAATGGCCCCAACGATATCTTTTGGCATAACACCTTGATTTTTACCCACTTCTATCCGGTAAGTCACCATTGCTATACCGCTATTTGAGCTACGATTTTTTCCAGAATCTACTCGTTTCTTGAATTTCTCAGAGCGTTCAGGCCTGGAGCGATTAGGTTTGGCATGCGTCTGCCTGTCGTTAAATGTGGTATCTAAGGAAGGCATATCTGGAAAAAGTGGGCGTTCTTGCTGCAGTTGAGATGCAAGGCCTGCAGCTATATCAGATATTGATATAGCATTATCTTCGCATAACTTATGCAAAATTCCCTTGAAGCGCTCAAGATCCTTGGCATTCAAGCTTTGTAAAACCCGTTCCTGAAATTGCTGTATACGCTGACCGCTAACCTGATCTCCGGTCGGAAGTCTCATCAGGGTGATTTTTTGGTTTGTCGATTTTTCTATCGAATAAAGAAGACGGCTCTCTTTGGGCGCAACAAATAAGATTGCCTTACCATCACGTCCAGCTCTTCCGGTCCGACCGATACGATGGACATAAGCTTCGTTATCATACGGAATGTCATAATTGATTACGTGGCTTATACGTTCAACATCTAGACCTCTAGCAGCCACATCAGTGGCTACAACAATGTCTACTTGACCTTTTTTTAAACGATTTACAGTACGTTCACGTAGTATTTGACTGAGGTCACCATTAAGAGCGGCAGCTGAAAATCCCCTAGCCGCAAGTTTCTCAGCTACTTCCAGTGTGGCAGATTTTGTCCGGACAAAAATCAACATACCATCAAATTCTTCTACCTCTAGTATGCGTGTAAGGGCCTCCATTTTTTGGTGGCCCTTGACTGTAAGATAAAATTGCGTAATGCGCTCAACAGTTTTTGTTTTTGAAACAATGCTGACTTCTTTGGCATCACCAAGATATTTTTTGACAACTCTGCGTATAGTTGGGGGCATTGTGGCTGAGAACAAGGCTCTTTGGCATGCATCAGGGGTCTCAGCTAGAATAGTTTCAACATCATCAATGAAGCCCATCCGGAGCATTTCGTCAGCTTCGTCTAAAACTAGAGCATTAAGCTGATTTAACACTAAGCTGCGTCGTCGAATATGATCGAGTATCCTTCCGGGAGTACCTACAATTACCTGCGCTCCTCGCTTTAGTCCACGTAGTTGAGTGCTCATATCTTGGCCGCCGTAGATAGGCAACACATGAAATTTCTTTAGATGCCTAGCATAGGTTTGAAATGCCTCAGCCACTTGAATTGCAAGTTCGCGAGTGGGTGTTAATACTAGAACTTGAGGAGTCTTCTGATCGCTATTGAGGCGGCTTAATAAAGGTAGGGCAAAAGCACCAGTTTTCCCAGTACCTGTTTGAGCAACACCAAGTAAATTTTCTCCATTGAGTAATATCGGAATACTTTGTGCTTGAATTGGAGATGGCTGTTCGTAACCTAATTGCTTGACGGCTTTAAGCACTGAGTCGGCAATGCCCAATGATTCGAAATCGGGGGGTAGCATATAAATGAAACCTGTGTTGCTGTGAATTCCAGGAACAGAAAGTGAGATTAAGTAAGATGTGCGAGTATACGCCTATCCTTTTGAGGGAGAAAGGATTTTTGTGGGTCATGACGCAGTATGATGGATGAATTTTACAGGGGTAGCGTTATATTTATGCAATAGTCCCTGTAGTCCTCATTCTTTTTGCGCCTTTCTTTAGGGGCTCTTTCTTGGTCGCATTTAATTGCGCTAGCTTGCTATCAATAAGATTTTTTAATGCAATTAACATTCCTGTAACAATAAAGGCACCTGGCGGCAACACTAGTATTAAAAATCCATATCCTTCACCAAATAAGTTGATGTTCCAGTTGGCTGCAATAGGACCAAACAGCAAATCCATGTTAGCGAAAATTGTTCCTACCCCAAAAATTTCACGTATTGCTCCAATAACAAGTAATACTATTGCAAAGCCCGACCCCATCATTAGCCCATCTAATACTGATGATGCAATGGTATTTTTGCTTGCAAAAGCTTCAGCTCTTCCCAGAATGGCACAATTAGTGACGATTAAGGGAATAAATATGCCTAGTATCAAATAAAGCTCATAGGTAAACGCCTTCATGAGCAACTCGGTACAGGTTGTAAATGTCGCTATGATCATTACGAAAGCTGGAATTTTTACAGCGTCTGATACTTGCTTTCTTATTAAGGAAACGGCTGCATTTGAGCCAACTAGGACTAGCATGGTGGCAAGACCCAATCCTAAGGCGTTTACTACGCTGCCTGTCACAGCTAGAAGCGGACACAGCCCTAAAAGCTGCACAAGAGCAGGATTATTTTTCCAAAGTCCGTTGGTAGTTATTTCCTTGTAGGAGATATCAGCCATTAATTATCGCCTCTATTAGTATTGCATCTTGTTTTGAGCTGTCTAGCTTGGCTGCTTCTAAGAGTCTCGCCTTGTCTTGCTTAAAGTATTGGAGCGTTTTTAATACTTGTGTAATGACTGCACGGGGGGTAATAGTTGCTCCAGTAAGTTGATCGAAGTTGCCTTTGTCTTTTTTTACTTTCCAGAATTCTGGTTTTGGGTTGATTAAAGATTTTCCATCAAAACCAAGAATCCAATCATTTTTTTTGAGATCTATTTTATCACCAAGCCCCGGTGTTTCATTGTGAGAAATTACCCTGACGCCCGCGATAGTTCCATCTATATTTATGCCGACTAACATTTGAATCTTTCCACTATAACCATCTGGTGCAATAGCAGGAATGATAATTGCAGTAAGCTTATCGTTGCTACGCGCAAGATTTATCTCCCCATCCTTTATTCCCAGGGTAGATAGATATTCTTCAGGAACCTTGATGATATCTGTTAAAATATCGTTGTCATGCCTTGCTAGTGGAACAATTTCAAGTAGCGCTCGTTTGGCAACCTCTCGCTTAGCTTCGGCAATGCGATCTTTAGTGCCCTCATAAGTAAATGAGAGAAGTGTCGCTGTTGTTAAGGCAAAAATACCCAGAACAAGACTGTTAAATCGGATAGATTTACCTAGCATCACTTTGGTCCTCTTTCCGTTTTTTGTTAGATTTAACTCCAGACTTACTATACCCATAAGTTCGCGGCATAGTGTAGTTATCTATCAGTGGCGCAGCAAAATTCATTAGAAGTACAGCGAACGCAATAGCGTCTGGATAACTTCCCCAGCTGCGAATGATAAAAATCAATACACCGATAAGCGCCCCATAGATGAGCCTGCCTTTATTGCTAGTAGCTGATGTGACTGGATCTGTGATGATAAAAAAAGCACCAAACATGGTTGCGCCACTCAGCAGGTGAAATAATGGCGAACCAAGACTTGAAGAGCTTCCGCTGTCATAGAAAATAACCGAGCACAAGGCTAGCGACAGCAGCATTCCCAGTGGTGCATGCCAAGTAAATATTTTTCGATAAAGTAAAAATAATCCACCGAGTAGAAATCCAATATTCACCCATTCCCAACCAAGACCTGCCCATGTTCCTTGGCTAAAAAAGAGCTCCTTTTTATAGAATTGGTCTACCAGTAGACCAGTATTTTGCTTAAAGGTGTCTAGCGGCGTTGCTGCTGTATATGCGTCTATGGTTCCAGATGCAGTTTCAGATACGCCTGATAAGGTATCAGGATTCAGTAAAGGTAGAACAATTTGTATTGAATGCCATAATCCTGGAACTTGCATATCTGAAGGGTAGAGCTCTGCTGGTGCCGGCCATGCAGTCATTTGCACTGGAAAAGATATCAACAGAACTACATAGCCAATCATTGCAGGATTGAACGGATTATAGCCAAGCCCACCATAAAGGTTTTTGGCAATAATAATGGCAAAAGAGGTGCCAACTACAGCTATCCACCAGGGTGCTAGCGGGGGCAATGATATACCCAAAAGTACAGCTGTCAGAATAGCACTGTAGTCTTTTAGGTAAAACATAATAGGACGCTTTCGCAGTCTTATTACAAGTGCTTCGGAGCCTACCGCCACCATGCATGAGAGAGTGACATTTATTAGGGAGCCCCAGCCAAAAAATAATGTGAGTGCGAATAATCCGGGGATGGTTGCCAGTATTACCAGCTGCATTACACGCGCTGTATTTTGAGCGCTATGTGCATGTGGTGATGTGAGTTTCAGCAAAGCCATGACTAATATCCGTTACGTTCTGATTTTTGACAGATCAGCTTCAGCTGTCGCCAATTTCTCTTTTAGTTTGTCAGCCGCAACAGTAAAAGCGTCAATATGTTCTGACCCTTCAGTCTTGGCAATTTCTAATCTAGTGGTTGCTTTTTCTAGTCGAGCAGTCAAAGAGACTATCGTATTACATAATTTTTCTTCATCAGAAAGACCAGCCTGAATGGTAACTTTGGCTTGAGCCCTTGTAATAGCCTCGGAGGCAGAATCAGGTGTTTCTGAAGGATTCGATATAGGCATACTCAGTCCATGGCTAGAAATGGCTTCAGCGAGTCGGATTTTGGCGTCCTCAACAGCTGCCTTGGCTTGCTCGTGCTGATCACTAGTAACACCCTCTTTTAGCGACTCTAGTTTTTCCTGTGCAGAGCGTAGTTGGTCTTCAAATCTCGCAATACGGCGAGTGGATCTAGAGTGCTGATCTTCCGGAGAAGATTTTTTGGCTTCAGCTCGATCCAGGGCCGCCTGAATTATCCCTTCGGTCCCAGAAGTTTTATTAGCCTGCGCTGCAGCTTTTAGACGAACATCTCGCTGGACTTTTTTTGCAAAAATTTCCTTTTCTTTACGATTTTTTTGAAATTCAAAACGCTGCCTGGCTCTATCAGCACTTACCTTTTCTTCAGCTTGTTTTTTCATTTCTCCTTTGCTAGCGCGGTAGTATTGAACCAAAGGGATATTACTAGGACAGACATAAGAACAAGCTCCACACTCAATGCAGTCTGCAAGGTTTTGTACTTCAAGTTTTTCATAATTCTTTGACTGCGCATACCATAAAAGTTGCTGGGGTAGCAGGCTTGCTGGGCAGGCTTCTGCGCACATGCCACAGCGAATACAGGCCTGGGCTGGTTGAGGAGAGGGAAATTCTTCTTCGCTGGGAGCAAGAATACAGTTAGTTGTTTTGATGACAGGGATGTCTAGATTTTCTAATGCAAAGCCCATCATGGGGCCGCCAACAATTAATCGAGAACAATTTTTTTTATTAAAGGCGTTATGTTTAAGCAGGTGGCTAATAGGAGTTCCAATTAAGATTTCGTAATTTCTGTTGATTGTACAAGCCTTACCAGTCACTGTCGTGATACGAGAGATCAAAGGCTCTCCAAATACAATTGCTCGATATACAGCATAGGCTGTGCCCACATTTAGGCATGCAATTCCAATATCTGATGGAAGTCCTTTAGCGGGTACTTCTGTTCCAGTAAGAATTTGTATTAATTGTTTTTCGCCACCTGAGGGATAGCGAGTTTCAAATGTCGCTAGTTCAATAGTAGTATTCTTCAAGTAAGATTTTAGGGCTGCATAAGCCTCAGGCTTATTATCCTCAACCCCTATTACAACTTCCTTCGGATCACCAAGGATATAGGATAATATTTCGATACCCTGAACAATGTCTTCTGGATGCTCCCTCATCAGCATATCGTCTGAAGTTATGTAGGGCTCACACTCTGTACCATTAAGGATTAATGTGGAGATAGGCTTTTGTGGGTTTAATTTTACGGCTGTCGGAAAACCTGCTCCTCCAAGTCCAGCCACTCCTGAAAGCCTTATTATCTCTAATAATTTTTCAGGGACATGATCTCGGTAGTTGCTTAATCCTTCATGGGCTATCCATTGATCTTCTCCATCAGGTATTAGCGTGATGCAGTGTGCTGACATGCCCGATGGATGGGGGATAGGGTGGTCGCCTATGTCGGACACCAGGCCTGATGTTGGAGCATGGACGCCTGCGCTTAAGACTCCCTTTGGGTTTGCCAACACCTGTCCCTTAAGAACTTTGTCTCCAATAGCAACGATTGCTTTAGATGGTGCTCCAATATGTTGATTAAGAGGTATGATTAATTTTTCTGGCAAAGGGAGGGAGCCCACAGAGTCTTTCACAGACTGGTGCTTATTTTCTGGGGGATGCACTCCTCCAATAAGATTCCATATTTTTCTCATGGAGTATTTGCTCCGTTGGTGTCCGATGCAATAATATCACTAAGCTTAGATGGTGTTAGTTGTTCCCTAACTGATGGGGGCAGGCCCCATTTCCAGTCAGACAGGCCTTTCCTTACTGGAAGCATGTCTATGCAGTCTACAGGGCATGGATCGACACAAAGATCACAGCCTGTACATTCACTTACAATAACTGTGTGCATTAATTTTGCGGCACCCAGAATTGCATCTACTGGGCATGCCTGAATACATTTAGTGCACCCTATGCATTCGTCTTCACGGATATAAGCAATAGTTCTGGTGTCACTTTCTTCTCCATGCTCAGAATCTAGGCTGGGTGCATCAACATCTAGCAGGTCAGCAATAGCATTAATGGTTGTCTGTCCGCCAGGTGGGCATTTATTTATAGTATCCCCATCCGCTATAGCTTGCGCATAAGGCTTGCAGCCTGGGTAGCCGCATTGACCACACTGCGTTTGAGGGAGAAGCTTATCGATTTGTTGGACAATTGGATCTCCCTCTACTTTAAATTTAATGGCGGCATAACCTAATATTCCGCCAAAAATAACTGAAAGGCCCGCTAGAGCTAACAGTGCTGAGTACAAAGGGTGCTGGATAATAATATCGTACATTCCTCCCCCTTTATGCCAATCCACCAAAACCCATGAAAGCTAAAGACATCAATCCAGCAGTAATCATGGCTATAGCAGCGCCTTTGAATGGCTCAGGAACATCAGCTACAGTAAGACGTTCGCGCATGGCCGAAAACAATATCAACACTAAAGAAAAGCCTATTGCTGCACCGAAACCGTATAGTGTTGACTCTGACAATGTATGTGCTTTGGTGGTGTTCTGTAATGCCACCCCTAATACAGCACAGTTAGTGGTAATTAGCGGTAAAAAAACCCCAAGCACTCGATAAAGCAAAGGACTACTTTTTTCAATAAACATTTTAGTGAACTGGACCACAACAGCAATGACTAAAATAAATGAGATAGTTTTAAGATACTCGATATTCAATGGCACCAAGATCCAATTATTCACCATATAGCTAGACATAGCAGCAATTGTGAGCACAAAGGTTGTCGCTCCAGCCATACCAATTGCTGTCTCAAGCTTGCTTGATACGCCCATAAAAGGACATAGGCCCAAAAACTGAACCAGAACAAAATTGTTCACAAATATAGCGCTAATTAAAATAACAGCAAATTCTTGCATTTTGTCTCATCTCAAGAGGTTATATATTATAGCTTCACGTAGTGTGCAATAAGCATAAAACAATAATTTTCCTAGTATATATTAGTCATAAGCTGTAGTTATTTTGTACCAAGATGTAATTTACGTAATTCTTTGCCCTGGTTTTGCTCCACTGTCGGGCGATAGCAGGTATATCCCGTCATTGTCGCCAGCCGCTAGAACCATCCCTTCAGATACACCAAAACGCATTTTTCGTGGCGCTAGATTTGCAACTATAACTGTCAGTCTACCCTCCAGATCTTTAGGTTCGTAGCATGACCTTATACCAGAGAGAATGCTTCTTGTTTCGCTGCCAATGCTTATGGTAAGTCGAAGTAATCTGTCGGCTCCTTCAACATAGCCCGCTTTGGTGATAAGCGCTACTCTTAGATCAACTTTTATAAAGTCATCAAAATTAATTTCAGCCGCTATTTTTTCTATTGGCGCTGGTTCAAATTTTGCCTCTAAAGTCATATGTTCTGATACCTTTTTGTGTTGATCCAGATGAGCTGTAACAAGCGCATTATTCGCTGTAAGCATAGAGTTTATTTGGCTCTGCTCAATTCTTTGCATTAGGGGTTCAAAAGCATTTATTTTATGATTAATGAGCGGTTGAGATAGCCCACTCCAACTCAGTTTTTCATTGAGAAATCCCTCAACAACTTCAGACATGGCTGGCAATACAGGCTTAAGATAGACCATTAAAACCCTAAACATGTTGATCCCAAGAGAGCAGATATCCAATACCGCTTGTCTTTGCTCAGGGTCCTTAGCTAGCTTCCATGGCTCCTTAAAAGCAATATATTCGTTGGCTGCGTCTGCTTGGGCCATGATTGCCCTCATAGCTTTACCAAATTCACGATTTTCGTAGTGGTTGGCGATACTTTCTGCTGCGCCAGTTATTTGAAGCCATAGCGATTCATCTTCAATTGTAGTAGAAAGCACCCCGTCATTTCCTTTGGTAATAAAGTTTGAACAGCGGCTAGCTATGTTTACTATCTTTCCTATTAGGTCGCTGTTAACCTTCTGCATAAAATCATCTAAATTTAAGTCAAGGTCATCTACTCCAGCAGAAAATTTGGATGCGAAATAATAACGTAAATATTCTGGATTTAAGTTCTGAAGGTAGCTTTGGGCTGTAATAAATGTACCTCGAGATTTGGACATTTTTTTACCATTTATCGTTAAGAATCCATGGACGCAAATTTTGGTAGGAGTTCGAAAATTTGCGCCATGCAGCATCGCAGGCCAGAACAAAGCATGAAAATTAATAATATCCTTACCGATAAAATGATATAGCTCAGCGCTAGATTCCTTATCCCAAAAATCTTCAAATTTAAGATTTGATCGATCACATAAGTTTTTAAAACTGGCCATATAGCCAATTGGTGCATCCAACCAAACATAAAAATACTTCCCTGGTGCACCAGGGATCTCAAACCCAAAGTAAGGTGCATCACGACTTATATCCCATTCGTGTAAGCCTGAAACGAGCCATTCATTTAGTTTGTTGGCTACTTCGCTCTGAAGATGCCCATCACGAGTCCATTTTTTCAAAAATTCTGAAAATTCTGGAAGCTTAAAAAAATAGTGCATAGATGTTTTTTCTATGGGGGTTGCCCCAGAAATAGTTGAAACTGGATTTATTAAATCAAGAGGCGAGTAAGTTGCCCCGCATGCTTCACAGTTATCTCCGTACTGGCCCTCTATTTTGCATTTTGGGCATGATCCTTTAATGTAGCGATCCGAAAGAAACAGGTTTTTCTCTGGGTCGAATGCTTGGATAATTTCACGAACAGCAATATGCCCGCTGTCGCGTAAACGATTATATATAAGCGCTGAAAGCTCTCTATTCTCTTTTGTGTGAGTAGAGTAATAGTTATCAAACTGAACCAAGAAGCCCTGAAAGTCTTCCTCATGTTCAGTGTGAACTTGGGCGATTAATTCTTCAGCAGTAACACCCAGCTCTTCAGCCTTGAGCATTATGGCTGTACCATGGGCATCATCAGCACAGACATAATAACATTCGTGGCCGCGCATTTTTTGAAAGCGCGTCCAGATGTCTGTTTGGATATACTCTACTAGGTGCCCAAGATGTATTGGCCCATTGGCATAGGGTAGCGCGCTTGTAACAAGAATTTTTCGACATTTAGTTGTTTGTTTTGGCATCATGCTTGACTGTTATTTTTTGTCATTTGTATGCAGGCTAAAAATTTATTGACTTAGCAAGTTGTGCATACCTGTATAATTAAAGTGCACTATGTTATTTAGGAGGTTAATTGTAACGGTTTTCCCCTAGATTTTCATTAGTTTTACGAGGATTTGATATGGCTGAAGGTGATATTCAGGAAGGCCTTATAGGGGTCAAGCATGTGATTGCTGTTGCATCTGGTAAAGGAGGCGTTGGCAAGTCGACTACAGCAGTTAATCTAGCCCTTGCGTTATCGGCAGCTGGAAATAGAGTTGGTATTGTTGATGCTGATATCTATGGCCCCAGTTTGCCATTAATGCTTGGTGTTTCAGAAAATGTAAGACCTGAAATAGTTCAAGAAAAATTCTTTGCACCTTTAGAGACATTAGGTTTAAAGTCTATGTCTATAGGGTACTTGATGACAAAAGACACGCCAGTAGTTTGGAGAGGCCCAATGGCTAGTGGCGCTTTGTTGCAAATTCTGACCCAAACCATTTGGGGTGAATTGGATTACCTGGTAGTAGATATGCCACCTGGCACAGGAGATATTCAGCTGACATTGGCGCAAAAAGCGCAGCTGTCTGGCGCAGTGATTGTTACCACGCCTCAGGATGTTGCTCTGTTGGATGCTCGAAGAGCTATTGAGATGTTTGATAAGGTCAACATCCCCGTGCTTGGTATTATTGAAAATATGGCAGTTCATGTTTGCAGTCAATGTGGGCACCACGAACATATTTTTGGGAAAGATGGGGCCCAGATAGTCGCGTCTGAATATAGTGCGGAGATTTTAGGTGTGTTGCCTCTTTCCATGGATATTCGCCAGCGGGCCGACGATGGGAAGCCTTCTGTGTACTTTGATCCTGAATGTTCTGAGAGTCATGTGTATCGAAATATTTCACTTAAAATAACCACTGTGCTGGCAAATACCGTATCTCATAATGGTCCAGAAATTATTATTGAGTAACTTTTAGCTGCGTACTTTGATCAAGCCGACCAAAAAGGTATTATGCAGAACTTTTGTTATCAAATAATTTTGGGAAGTTAAGTACTATGAGCATTAAGTCCGATAAATGGATCACACAAATGTCGTTAAAAGAGGGAATGATTGAGCCATTTGTTGGTAGACAAGTGCGTCAACCTAACCCCAGTGGCGAGAAGGTGATTTCTTATGGTGTCTCGAGCTATGGATATGACGTTCGGTGTGCTGATGAGTTTAAAATTTTTACAAATGTTCACTCAAAGACAGTTGATCCGAAGCATTTTGATGAAGATGCATTTGTTGATATAAAAGGCGACTACTGCATCATACCTCCTAATTCTTTTGCGCTAGCGCGCACGATAGAGTACTTTCGGATTCCGAGAAATGTGTTGACAGTATGCTTAGGTAAATCTACCTATGCACGCTGTGGAATTATAGTTAATGTGACCCCTTTGGAGCCAGAGTGGGAGGGTCATGTCACTCTAGAGTTTTCCAACACAACCAGTTTGCCCGCAAAAATTTATGCAAATGAAGGGGTGGCTCAAATGTTGTTTTTTGAGTCCGATGAAATTTGCGAGGTTTCTTATGCGGACCGGGGAGGAAAATATCAGGGACAGACTGGAGTTACCTTACCTAAAGCGTAGTGAGGCTACCTAGTTCCTTTCCTGCTAGCGTGCCGTTTTCTAATAACATTCTATAGTCACCTCCACCTGCTTCATGCTGCCATAGTTGAATTAACATGAAATTCCAGCGAGGAGCAAACCATAAAAACGTTTCTCTATCGCTCCCCTCCCGTATTTTTCTAATTTTTAGTGTATTGATTTCTCCTAAGGGCGTCTTAAGTGTCTCTTTTCCCAGAATTTCAAAACGATAAATTCTCACTTTACCTTTTTTGATTATAGGGTAACTCAAAAAAGTGGCGCCATTAATCAAGTCACTTTGTAGTTTTATCTGGTAAGTGAGCTGGTTAAAATGAGCATCACTTAATAAAATTTGACGCTTCTTCTTTTTGCTTTCATAGCTAGCAATACCGGTAGTTTGATCATAGAGCAATAGCTCTTTTTTCTTTAGGCCGAACATGTTGCGCGTGGCTCGATATTTCAATTCAACAATAGCGCCATGAGCATTCATTTCAAAAATTGCTTGTTCGCTGATATCGCTAACCATGTTGTTTGCCGTTGTACTTAGCGTGTAGGCCGTTGCTTTGCCTGTTAAATTTCGGCTGATCTTCACATCCATCCCATTGTATGAGCCAGAATAAATGAGATTGTAGGGTGTCAACGCAAGAAGATTAATCTCCCCCGTATCAGCTTTAGTATATGCGGCGGAATACAGACTAACGCAGCATAATATGCATATGCTGAGATTACGTTTCTTTAAGGCAAAATAAAGCCTAGATTTAACTTGGCCAATCAACCTCTGATTTTTAATTAAATGCGTAGATTTTTGCAGAACACAAGTAAGAAACGATCTCAGCATACAATATTACTTCTCCGTTGTAGTGTCAGTGAAAGTTAGGCCATATTTAGGTAATACCACTGAGTCTAGATAAGTTTTTCCATCAACTAAAGAAAGTCGTCCTGCGCAGAACCACTGGACTGCCAAGGGGTAAATTTGATGCTCTTTTGTTAGAACACGGCGAGCCAATACCTCTGCACTGTCATCCTGATAGATGGGTACTTCTGCCTGCAGAACGGAGGGTCCTCCATCGAGCTTGCTTGTGACAAAATGCACTGTAGCTCCAGCATTTAAATCACCAGCATCAATTGCTTTTTGGTGCGAATGAAGGCCGGGGTATTTAGGTAGTAAAGATGGGTGTATGTTCAGGATGCGTCCATCAAAATTCTCAACAAATTTTGATGTAAGGATACGCATAAAGCCTGCCAAAATAACCAGATCTGGCTTATAAATTTGAATCTCTCTGCACAATGCTTGATCAAAATTTTCTCTACTTGAAAATTGCAGATTGTCTATGACCGCATGCTTGATGCCCGCATCGTCAGCGCGCTTTAGTCCTAGAGCCTCAGGCTTATTGCTAATGACCGCAGCTATATCAGCCTCAATCACTCCACCATTTATTGCATCTATAAGTGCCTGCAAATTGCTGCCGCTGCCAGATAACAAAATAACCAATCTAGATCTGCGCGTTGTAGTCATGCTCTAGAGCCCCTTTAGCACGACTTTTTTATCATCATCTTCAGCGTGAACTATACTGCCAATAATAAATGCCTCTTCCCCTGCAGCATGAAGTATATCTAGTGCTGTTCGACTTTCTGCGCTTGATACGCAGATAATCATTCCAATGCCGCAGTTAAAGGTGCGATACATTTCTATAGGGTCAACATTGCCATTTTTTTGAAGCCAATCAAACACAGACGCTTGCTTCCAGCTTTTAGTGTTAATAATTGCTTTAGTATTTTTTGGCAACACTCTGGGAATATTTTCTAGAAGCCCTCCACCAGTTATATGCGCAATAGCATGAACTTTCATATGGGCATTTTTTACTAAAGCTAAAATCGATTTTACATAGATATGAGTTGGAGCTAGCAGCACCTCTCCCAATGGAACTCCGCCAATGAATTCGTTTTTAATATCGGTATTCGAAATTTCAATAATTTTTCGAACTAAAGAGTAGCCGTTGGAGTGAAGACCACTAGAAGCAAGTCCGATTAAAGTGTCACCCTCGCAAGTATTGGCACCATCAATGATTTCAGATTTTTCTACTATGCCAACACAGAAGCCAGCAAGATCATAATCTCCTTCTTTATACATTCCTGGCATCTCTGCAGTTTCCCCACCTACTAGCGAGCAACCAGCAAGTTTGCATCCTTCACCTATACCGGAGACTACAGACGCGGCTACATCAATGTTTAATTTTCCAGTAGCATAGTAGTCGAGAAAAAATAGCGGTTCAGCCCCGCAAACCAAGAGATCGTTTACGCACATTGCAACCAAGTCAATACCAATAGTGTTGTGGATATCGAGGTCCACAGCCAGCTTTAGCTTGGTTCCGACACCGTCGGTTCCAGAAGCAAGAACAGGCTCTCTGTACCCGCTTGGTAGGTTGAATAGAGCGCCAAACCCACCTAGTCCTGACAAAACCTCTGGTCGTCGAGTATCTTTTGCAACGTGTTTAATGCGCTCCACAAGAGTATTTCCAGCATCTATATCTACACCGGCATCTTTGTAGCTCAGAGAGGGAGTATTTTCGTCATGCATTGCTTCTGACCACCTTAAGTTGGTTGTGTTGCTGTTCAGCACCTAGTTTTTACTAATTTTTTCAGTAAAAAGAATTAGCAGATAGGTTATTTTATATTAAAACAAGGGAACTGACAGTCAGATAATGCGTCTATCTGCACTCTACTGATACAATTATGTTATGAATTTTTTTTCTTTTTTCAAAAATACGCTAGCCTGGCTTTCTATGACGGTCTTTTTTTCTGCTTATGTGGGTGCTGATATCGTAGCTAATCTCCATGAAGTTATAGTGCCTGTGGCCAATCAAGGCGACAAGGAAAGATTGAAAGCTATGAGTATTGGCTTGGAGTCGATATTAGTAAAAATTACAGGTGAAAGCCAACCCTTGAAAGGCCTAGTCCACCCTAGCCCTGAAAGCTTTGTGGCAGATTTTTCTTATGTGGGTTATGTCGATCCGCTGCAAATTAAGAGCGCAAATTCGGGGCTTGGTATTAGCTTCAATTATGACCCCTCTGAGGTTGGAAAATTGATACAAAAATATCGATTAAAAATTTGGCCGGCTGACCGACATTTTTTGCTCGCTTGGATTGTAATTGAAGATCCAGTAGAAGGAATTCGCTTTATGACACAGGAAGAATTTCCTGAGACGACAGAAGCATTACGGAGACTTATGGATAACAGGGGTGCGCCATTAGTTTTCCCCCTACTGGACTTAAAGGATACCAAAAATTTTTTTGAAGTGGATGTTTGGAATCTTGACCAAAAGAAACTTTCGATCGCCTCCGATCGCTATACTGCCAAATATTGGGTCGCAGTGCGCCTATTCCAGGGGTCTTCTGGTCAGTGGAACGCCTCCTGGGATTTTTCAGCGAATAATTCTATTGAATTAAAGCATACAATGGCGAACAGCTTGCCGAAATTGTTCGACGAAATTGTACCTCATATTGTCGATACGATGGCTTCTCGATATTCCTATATTCCCAAAGAAAATACTGAGAAAATAGTCCTCCAGCTCCAGAATATAAATGATTACGCCTCACTTAGAGAGGCAATAAGTTACCTGGAGTCTTTGGAGATGGTTCGGGACTTGAGGGTAAAAATTATTGACCAGGACAGAGTTAGTTTGGAGCTTCATACGGGGGGTGAGGAGCTTCTATTGCTGGAAACTTTTCGAAGGGATCGACGAATAAAAGAGAATGTTAATAATTTTAAAGGTCCTATCCTTGTTGATATTGAAAAACGGGGAGCGACATTTTTACCCAAACCGCAATTGCAATTTATATGGCAGGGTCGTTAGTGTCAAAGCAGCTTATTTTAAATGTTCAACTGAATGATGACGCTACCTTTGAGAACTTTTTTTTAAAGGACAATAGCTACAATTATACTGCAGTTGAAGTCCTTAGAAACCAGCTTCTTTCCCATGATAATCCTTTTGTTTATCTTTGGGGCGCCCACGGGAGTGGCGTTTCCCATTTACTGCAAGCCAGTTGTCATAAGGCTTTTTCGCAAGGGTTGTCATCTCAATATTTATCATTGTCTGAATTTTTAGATTACTCGCCTGAGGAGTTGCTGGGTAAGCTGGAAGGCGTATCGCTAGTTTGTCTTGATAACATTCAGGCAATTTCAGGAAAAATTGGCTGGGAGAAGGCGTTGTTTAATCTATACAACCGTATTAGAGACTCAAGTGAATTTTTATTGCTGGGTTCGAGTTGCTCTGTCCGAGAGCTGTCATTAAAGCTCCCTGATTTGCAGTCTCGCTGCAGCTCAGCCCCTGTATTTCAACTTTCGATGTTGGACGATAGCGATAAATTAAAAATTCTCCAATTTCGTGCTCTACGCAGAGGAATGAAGCTGAATGATGATGTAGCTAAATATATGATTGCTAGAGCCTCAAGAGAAATGAAATCCTTAATACATTGCCTTGATGTACTTGAAGAAACTTCATTGCAAGCGCAGCGAAAACTCAGCATACCTTTCGTAAAGAAGATATTTAGTTGGTAGCGGAACTGCTATTAATTATAGTTAATAAATTTTCAGTAGTTTGCGGTCCCAATAGAACAGCTTGCAGCGCACCTTGCTTGTCAATGACTAGCGTTTCTGGAAGCACTCCGCTTGGCGCGACGCCGAACTGTTCTCTGGGGTCTCTCGTTAATATAGGAAAATTGATGCCCATATTTTTCGCTTGCATCCTTAATTCATCTCCCTGTATGCCGTCATAGTTCACCCCAAGAACAACAACATCATTACCCCATTTTTTCTGCAAAGCATTAAGTTCGGGTATTTCTGTTCGGCAGGGCTTGCACCATATGGCCCAATAATTAATCAGCACTATGCGTCCGCGGAAATCGTAAAAGTTTAATTTTTGTCCGTCAGTAAGTGTGTAGACAGTATCATTTTTTTGACAAGAGGCGATTAAAAAACATAAGAGTAATAACCCCAACCATAAAACAATTAAAGAAGCGCGCAGTTTGTTATCCGTAGTTACTTGCACTGACGAGACTCATTGGAGAATAATTCAAAAACTGTCGAGGAAAAAGTGTCGTCAACCGCCATGTTTGTTTGATCTAAAATGTCAGTTAGTTGTCGTTGCCACGGATAAATGACGAGTGTTTCAGTATTTGTGTGTTTAGGGATAGTGACAGATCCATTGTTAGACAAAGATGCAAGATGGGTAAGCTTGATATGTGCAAGATCTCTTATTAAAACATAATGGCCGTTATTGGTTTCTTTTAAAATATGCTCTTTAAGCAATTGATCTCGTAGCTTCATCCAATGCTGTTCTTCAAATCCTGCTGTGAGCATATTTTTATTAGAAAGAGTTTTGTTTTCTTGCTGTTTGTTCCAGCACTCCCATAGTATTATCAAAACTGCGACGAAGTCAGAAAAACGATCCTCACCCCAAACAGATTTGAAGGTTTCTAGCGATCGAACCAGTTCTGCTCCAGCAAGAACAATAATCCACATCAAATAGATCCAGATGAGAAATATAGGAAATATTGCAAAGACCCCATAAATATTAGTATAGCTAGAGTAGGATATAAATATGCCAAAACCAATTTTGGCTAACTCAAAAAGCATAGAGGTAATTAAGCCACCGATAAGGGCATATCGGTAAGATACTTTGCAGTTAGGGATGGCAATAAAGAGAAAACTAAAAGCTCCCCATGTAAATAGCAATGGTAAAATTTTAAGCATTGAGCCAATAATGCCTAGAGTGTCAGTCTCATTGGTTGTCAGCTGAAAAGAAAGAAGATATGCGTGGATCGCCAGGCCAATACCGATCAATAGGGGACCAATACTGAGAACCCCCCAATATAAAAGAAAGCTATACAGGCCTCGACGACAACTTGTGTTGCCCCAGATTTTATTAAAAGTTTTTTCTATATTTGCTAGCATTAAATAAGACGTTGCCAAAAGGATTACTGCCCCCAAGATTGATAATTTTCGTGCTTGATTTGAAAATTCAGTCAGATATTGTTGTATTTCTGCCCCGCTTTGCGGTAAAAAATGGCTGAAAATCAATGCTTGAATTTTATTTTCAAGGCCTTGAAATGCTGGCACCAAGGAAAACATTGAAAACATTAGAGTCATTATGGGGACGACTGCAAAAAGAGTCATATAGGTTAAGGCTGAGGCGCTTTGGCCACAAGCATCACCAACGAAACGACCAGAAAGGTGCCGAAGAAAATGCACAATCATTCGTTGTCTTGGGTGCATAAAATACATCCTTTGGTCTCTTATGTGTAAACCCAGGTAGCCCTAATGACCAGTTTTCAGCTAAAATGTATGGCTAGTTTATTCAATTATACAGAGGTTCTTCTTACAAAGACCATGATTAGCATCTATCACAATCCCCGTTGCTCTAAATCTCGACAAGCCTTGGCCCTTTTGGAGAAAAAAGGACTTGCTGTAGATATTTTGATGTACCTTGAAAAACCACCAACAGTAAAAGTATTAAGGGATCTTTTAAAAAAACTTGGGATTCCGGCTCGCCAGCTGCTAAGGACAAATGAAGATATCTATAGAGAAGAAAAATTGTCAGATAAAGAAAAAACAGAAAGCCAGCTTATTGATGCAATGGCTAGACATCCAAAGCTTATACAGCGGCCCATAGTAGTTAATGGCGATAAAGCAGTGATTGGGCGGCCACCCGAACAAGTATTGGAGATTATCTAATGGCATATATTTTGGTTCTTTATTATTCACGTTCTGGTAACACTAAGATCATGGCTGAAAAGATAGGGAGTGGGATTGAGCGGGCTGGCCTAGAGGCCAGAATCAGAACGGTCCCAGCTATATCGACTGTTTGCGAGAGCACTGAGCCAGATATCCCAACAACAGGACATCTTTATTGCACCCAGGAAGATCTAAGAGATAGTGCTGGTTTAATACTGGGAAGCCCTACGCGTTTTGGAAATATGGCTGCTCCACTTAAGTATTTTTTGGATATGACGGGAGATATTTGGTTGAATGGAGATCTAATCGGAAAACCGGCCGGCGTGTTTACTTCCACCGGCTCTCTTCATGGCGGACAAGAAACAACCCTCTTGACCATGATGTTGCCTCTAATGCATCAAGGAATGATTTTAGTTGGTCTGCCGTATAGCGAGAAAGCTCTCCATAGTACCACTAGGGGTGGAACCCCGTATGGTGCATCCTGCCAAACAGGTAAAGATTTTGACGACATTGCCCCAGAGGAATCAGAATTATGTATTGCTCTGGGTAAACGAATTGCTAGACTGGCGAAACGACTAGCCCCTCATTCTTAACTAGGAAATATTATCGATATGAAAGTTATTTCTGGTCTGGGTAAAAAATTACATGTCTGTCGTAGGTTAACGTGGGGAAGCATAATGCTTTTTGGCTTAGCCTTGCTTGCTAATAGTTTTATCCGGTCAATTCCCCTTAGTTTGACAATTTTTACATTTGTACCCTTAATTATTCTTTTGCCTGGGTTGTATAAAGAGAAATATAAGACTATCTCAATATTATGCTTTGTGGTGTTGCTGTATTTTATAGTAGCGGTAGATAACTTCTTTTCACCTAGCTCTAACTACGTCGATGTGCTGGAAATAATCATATTGGTGATTATGTTTAGCGTTGCTATGATGCATAGTAGATGGAAGCAATATTCGCTTTATCAGAGTGATTCTGAATGAGCATTAAAAGAAGATTTTTAGGCCCCTTAATACAGCTTTTCAAAGGATTAATTTTTTTAACCCAAGGACTAGTAAGTCTGATTATAGTACTCATAATTGTTTCCTTTATTGGAATCTCTTTTGATAATGAAACCGAATTTTTGCCAGAGAGCGCCGCCCTAAAGATCTCCCCGAATGGTATTTTGGTAGACCAAAAAACCTTTATTTCTCCAATTAAAAAATTTCTAGATGAAAGTGATACTGCAGCTGAAACGTCAATCTTTGAGCTAATCGATGCTATTGACTATGCAGCCACCGATCCCCGTATTACCAGCTTAGTTCTGCAATTAGATTATCTTACGAGCGGAAGCATTAGCAAATTAGAGGAAGTGGGGGAAGCTTTGATGCGATTTAAATCCAGTGGCAAACCTATTGTTGCCATCGGAGACAGTTACTCCCAAGAGCAGTATTATTTGGCAAGTTATGCTGATGAAATACACCTTCACCCCATGGGTTCAGTAATAATAGAAGGCTATGGTAGGTATACTATTTATCTAAAAGAAGCTCTAGATAAATTACGTATTAAGGTTAATGTTTTCCGCGTAGGAACATATAAGGACGCGATAGAGCCATTTACTCGCTCAAGCATGTCTGAGGCTTCACGAAAGCATACCTCTCAATGGATCCATGAAATCTGGAATACTTATACGACCAGAGTAGAGGGCTTAAGAGGGTTGAGTAAAGGGTCTATTAATGACTATGCTAATAATTTAGGAAAAAAATTATTAAAGCATCAAGGTAATGCTGCGAAACTAGCGTTGGATACTGGTTTAATAGATAAGTTATCGAGTAGACAGGAGGTTATGGCTCGGCTGATATTACTTTCAGGTTTAGCAGATAACGGCGGCTATCAACATATAGACTCTTCGGATTATCTAAAGTATATAGAGCAGCAATCAAAACCCTCGGGCAGTAAAATTAGCATGAATCAGGTCGCCCTAATTGTAGCCAAAGGCGTTATTAGTGAGGGCGACCAACCTGATGGCCTAATAGGCAGCGAGAGTTTGTCTAAATTGTTAAGGCAGGCTCGTGAAGACGACAAGATAAAAGCTGCAGTGATACGCATAGATAGTCCTGGTGGTAGTGCTTTCGCTTCAGAAGTGATTCGCCAAGAGATGGTATCTTTAAAGAATTCCGGAAAACCTGTAGTAGTTTCTATGGGTTCAGTTGCAGCCTCTGGAGGATACTGGATAGCCATGGGCGCCAGTGAGGTCTGGGCTAGCCCAACTACGATTACTGGCTCTATTGGTGTTTTTGGCATTATTCCTACATTTGAAGATACCTTGCAAGATCTGGGAGTTCAAAGTGATGGCTTAGGAACCACAGCCTTGTCTGATATTTTTCAGTTATCTAGACCTATGTCTAATCATGCAAAAAAAATTATTCAGGCAGGGGTGGATCACACTTACAGTCAATTTTTAGCCATTGTTGCTGAAGCAAGGAACAGTAGTATTGAAGGAGTAGATTTGATCGCACAGGGTCGTGTTTGGACAGGAAAAAAAGCTCTAGACTTAGGATTAGTCGATCAATTAGGCAGCTTAGCGCAATCTTTGGATTCTGCAGCAAAATCTGCAAATCTTGATGGTTATGAAATATTAAAGTTGACTCGTCCTTTAGACTTTCGTGAGAAAATTTTACAAGAGATTGATGGGGTTAATTTTGGATTTTTAGTCGGCGCATTTCCTGAAAAATGGAATCCTTTAAGCTTGACAGCCAAACTTAAAGGATTCGCTAAAAAACTTATTCTGATGACAGAATTAAATGACCCGAGAGGAATATATTTAAGTTGCTTTGAGTGCGCTGAATAGTTATTTTTTAGAGGTAAAAAAACCAGCTAAATTATTAAAATGAAGCCGATTTTTAAAAGTATGTAGCTTTATGTGTTGGATTTTAGCGTTCTAGATATTGAAGCTTCCCTGTAACCCCATCCCATTCTTCAGCATCCACCGAGGGTTCTTTTCTCTCGGTTATATTTGGCCAAACTTGAGCTAGTTCAGTGTTTAGCTCTAGGTATACTTGTTGGTCATCAGGTAATTCATCTTCAGAAAATATAGCCCCTGCAGGACATTCTGGTTCGCAGAGCGCGCAATCGATGCACTCATCGGGGTGAATGACTAAAAAATTAGGGCCTTCATAAAAGCAGTCTACAGGGCATACTTCCACACAATCTGTGTATTTGCACTTAATACAATTTTCGCCGACGATAAATGTCATTGTGTAATTCTCCCTAAGACTTGGACGTTGATCAGCGCCGCATTATACAGAAATCAAATCCTGTGTTTAAACAATATCTACTCAATATTATTTAATTTAATAAATATTAAGTAGATCCTTGCAAGTTTAGCTAGCCATAATAGCCAAAATAGCAGCATATACGGGAAGGATAATTGAAAGAATGATAAGATATCTAACAGATTATTTGTCCTACAACTCTCCTAACATTAGGCGTTCCTTTGAAATACAAAAAAAATAACATAAAGCTTAAACGTAAAATAACTCAGTCTGCTATTAAGTTTGAGATTAATAGCATGGATCCGCTTGGCCAGGGTGTTGCAATCGTTGATAAAAAACCATGTTTTATTTCAAAGACTTTGCCTGGGGAGACAGGAACTGCAACTTTGACCAAGGCGAGCAAGGGGGTAAAATTTGCGAGGCTAGAGACGCTGGACGTGACAGCCGATAACCGAAAGAGCTCAGAATGTGAACACTTCGATAGCTGTCCTGGATGCCATTATCTGCACACAGATTACGAGAGTGAGTTAGGCTATAAAACACAAGCCTTAAAGCATCACTTGCAGCGTTTTGATGTCGACATTCCTGAGATAATGGTCAGCCCAGCCCAAAAGCGCTTAGGGTATCGTAATCGTGTACAGCTACATTACCGGCATAAATATATAGGCATGATAGACGGCACAACAAACAATGTGATTGAAGTACCAAAATGTTTATTATTAAGTAAAGAGTTAAAGACTGAGCTTGATAAACTTTATAATGATAAGAGCTGGACTGAGAATCATGCAGCTGAAGGTCATTGTGAATTATTTTTAACTGAGAGCGGCGCTAGAATTGAGTGGAACAAACCATATGCTCATGGGGGGTTTAGTCAAGTTAATAACGCTATGAATGAAGTGCTAAAAACTGCTGTTTTCAATGAGATAGGAGACAACAAGGCACGAGAAGGTGCAAAAAATACATTATTAGATTTATTTTCCGGAAATGGAAATCTTTCAAATATGATTGTTACGGACAATCCGTTAGTTGAAAGAGTGATGGTTGATTTCGCCCCAGACCGAGTTAACTTAGAGAAATTGAATTTTGTGCATTTAGATTTATTCTCTGAGACCGCATTGAGGACATTCAGGGCTCGCTCGGAATATTCAAAATATGATATGTTTATCGTCGATCCGCCAAGAAAAGGATTCACTGGTTTACAGCAATGGGCGAACACTTTTAATCCTAAGCAGATAATTTACGTGAGTTGTAATGCGGCAACCATGGTTAGAGATTTGCAGAAATTGGTGCATAAATACACAATTAAGAAAATCCATTTAATTGATTTATTTCCAGGAACCTATCATTACGAAACAGTTATAACGCTTTCTTTAACTTAGTCGAACAGCTCATGCGTGACTTAAAAAATGATTAGAAAAAGACTGCAAATCAGTAATAATTTTGATTGAAATATTATAGGTGCCATTGATCCTAGATTGAGGGTCCAAAATAGACTACTGTATGACTATACAGTATAAAAAATTTAAGTTAAGCTACTTAAAAGTTTATAAATCAAGTAGCAATTATTCAATCTTCAAAAGGCTAAAGGAAGTAATCATGGACCCTAACAAAGAAAAAGCTCTACAGGCTGCACTGGCGCAAATCGAACGACAGTTCGGTAAAGGAACAGTGATGCGGATGGGTGACAAAGAGCATCAAGCTGTGCCAGCGATTTCCACAGGATCTCTGGGCTTGGACGTATGTCTAGGAATAGGAGGATTACCCAAAGGCCGAATAGTGGAAATATACGGACCTGAATCCTCGGGAAAAACTACATTAACCTTGCAGGTTATTGCTGAGGCGCAAAAGGTTGGAGGAACCTGTGCTTTTATTGATGCAGAGCATGCTTTAGACCCTATTTATGCAGAAAAATTAGGTGTTAAGGTTGACGATCTTTTTGTCTCACAGCCAGATACAGGAGAACAAGCATTAGAAGTTACTGACATGCTGGTTAGGTCTGGAACTGTTGATGTACTAGTAATAGACTCGGTGGCCGCACTAACTCCTCGTGCTGAAATTGAAGGAGATATGGGGGACCATCATGTAGGCTTACAGGCAAGATTAATGTCGCAAGCATTGAGGAAGTTAACTGGAAATATAAAAAATGCAAACTGCCTTGTAATTTTCATTAATCAAATTCGCATGAAAATAGGCGTAATGTTTGGAAATCCAGAAACCACCACAGGTGGAAATGCATTAAAATTTTATTCATCTGTACGCTTGGACATTCGTCGAATAGGAGCGGTAAAAGAAGGCGACGAGATTATTGGAAATGAAACGCGGGTTAAGGTTGTTAAAAACAAAATTGCCCCCCCATTTAAGCAGTGTGAATTTCAGATTCTTTATGGCCAGGGAATCAACCAACTGGGTGAAGTTATAGATCTTGGGGTCCAGTGCGGTTTGGTTGAAAAAGCCGGCTCATGGTATGCCTATAATGGTGATAAAATCGGCCAAGGTAAATCAAATGCGTGTGAGTATTTACGTGAAAATCCTAACGTGGCAAGCGAGATAGAACAAAAGATTCGAGCTCAGTTAATGCCTATAGTAGAGAAGAAAAGTAAAGTAGAAAAAGATGACAGTGCAAAAGGTAAAATAGAAACTTAAGATTATATTTTACTAAGTATTCTTTTACATAAAATAAACCGTACTTTATTCTCAAGATACGGTTTTTTTATGACTTACCATAAAATCAAAAATGATCATTAATATATGAGGCAGGAAGTTCAACCATATTACCCATGACAAAGTTAAATAATGATAACCCGTTAAGCATTATTAGATATCGAGCGCTATCTTTGCTTGCTCGTCGAGAGTATTCTTTTGTTGAATTATTAAGCAAGTTAACTGACAAATTGCCAGATAACCCTGATTTAGTCGAGGGAATCGTAGTCACACTGAAACAGCAAAATCTCCAATCCGACCAGAGGTTTGCTGAGATGCTTGTGACTAGCCGAATAAGGCGAGGATATGGCCCTATCCGCATCCAAGCCGAACTAAAATCTCGCGGCGTAAGCAAAAATATTATTGAGTTAGCTTTGATTAAAAGCGGGGCGAATTGGCTCTGCCTAGCAAAAGAGGCATTGAGTAAAAAATATGGATCTGATACTTGCGATGAATTTTCCGATAAAGTAAAACGTAGCAATTTTCTGCAATATCGCGGATTTAAGTCAGATCATATATCCGCATGTTTTAAATGATGACGAGCAAGCCAATTGAAAGAATACTTAAAATATAATTATTTTCATGTGGGAGCGGCTTGCTTTCGATGTACGCTGATAGCGACAGTTTTTTGTTTGGTATCCAGCGCCTATGGGTTTAAATTGCAAGACACTCTAACTCAGGGATCTTTGGTGGTTGGTCATATTGCTCCAGGCTTAAAGCTAGAATTTATGGGTCGAAAGATACGGGTTGACGATAACGGTCTGTATGTTTTTGGGCTCGGGCGTAATGCGCCACCAGAGATTACTTTAACTACTTCCAGTACTCTCGGTGACAAGCAAAAAAACTATATATTTCCAGTATTGCAACGAAAATATAAGGAAGAACAGGTATTTGGTGTTCCTCAAAAAACAGTTACACCGCCTATTGGAGCGCTTAACAGAATTCGTAAAGAGGCAGCTGAAGTTAGACTTGCTAGAAGCAAGGACACAAAAATTTTGGATTTTTTGTCGGGGTTTAGGATGCCTTTGGAGGGAAGAATTACAGGGGTTTATGGTAGTCGTAGAGTCTATAACGGATCCTCGGGTAATCCTCATTATGGCTTAGATATTGCAGCCCCAGTGGGTGCCAACGTTTATGCGCCGGCGCCGGGAATAGTCGAGTTGGTTCATCATGATATGTTCTATTCTGGTGGAACATTAATCATTAATCATGGCTACGGTGTTAGCTCAACGTTTATCCATTTGAGCGAGGTGTTGTTGTCTGTCGGCCAAAGAGTCAAAAAAGGTGATTTAATAGCTAAAGTTGGTGCTACAGGAAGGGCAACTGGGCCTCATTTAGATTGGCGCATTAACTGGTTCGAGGTAAGGTTAGACCCAGAGTTGGTGTTAAAGCGCTTACCGTCTGCGGATGATTAATTATTTTTAATTAACCGTGGACTTAATTTCGTAACTATCAGGCTAAGAAAGTAATTCTTTAGACCCATATCTTTTGTCTGCTCTAGAGGCATAGTGTTGGGGCTGTCTTTGGCTTAAACTTGTCTTACTGGTAGTAATAATTTATTTCGGAGAGCGCCATGATTGATAAGAAATTACTAGATATTTTGGTGTGCCCCATGAGCAAAGGGCCATTAGAGTATGACAAAGAACATAATGAGCTGATTTGTCGCCTTAGTGGACTGGCTTATCCCGTACGAGACGGTATCCCGATTATGCTTGAAATAGAAGCACGTCAGTTAACCGCTGATGAGAAATTAGGATAAGCAGCAGTTAAAAAATTAGAACCAAGCGTAAGGTTGTAGTGAAAAATGGCAGATAAAACACTGTTTGAGAAAATCATGGTTGGCGATATTCCTGCTGATATCATGTATGAGGATGAGTATTGTGTTGTTATAAAAGACGCTGTTCCTCAGGCGCCCACGCATTTGCTAATCATTCCGAGAAAGCCTATTTCTATGTTAGCAAAAGCCGATCTTGATGATAAAGAGTTACTGGGACACTTGCTGACGGTAGCTAATGATATGGCCAAGAAAACTGGTATTGATGAAGCCTTTCGCGTAGTAATAAACAATGGTGCAGGGGCCGGACAAACGGTTTTCCATTTGCACCTGCACTTGCTTGGCAATAAAAAGTTCGTTGAAAATAACTTGAGCTTCTGATGAAGCCTTGATGTCTGTAATGTAACTTTTGAATAAATGCCAGCCATATTTGGCTGCGTGACATTATCATTCTAAAGCAGCCTGAATAAAGCTGTAGGGTTTAACTAGTTATGAAAACTGCTGAAATTCGTAATGCATTCCTGAAATATTTTGAACGCCAGAACCACGAGTTAGTGGCTAGCAGTAGTTTGATTCCTGCAAATGACCCAACGTTATTGTTTACAAATGCTGGCATGGTTCCGTTTAAAGATGTTTTTTTAGGGAACGAAAACTGTAATTATGTGCGCGCCACTTCATCCCAGCGTTGCGTGAGGGCTGGAGGAAAGCATAACGATCTAGAGAATGTCGGATACACAGCACGACACCATACTTTTTTTGAAATGCTGGGAAACTTTAGCTTTGGGGACTACTTCAAACGTGACGCAATCAGGCTTGCTTGGCAGTTTTTGACAGAAGAATTGCAGTTACCTAAGGAGCGCCTGTGGATTACTGTTCATGAATCAGACGATGAGGCGGCAAGTATATGGCTGGACGAGATAGGGGTAAGCCCAGACCGTTTTTCTAGATTAGGCGAAGATAATTTCTGGCAGATGGCAGATACAGGACCCTGTGGTCCCTGCTCTGAGATTTTTTACGATCATGGGGAGGATATTCCTGGCGGACCGCCTGGTAGCCATAATGATGAGCTTGATCGCTATATTGAGATATGGAATTTAGTTTTTATGCAGTATGACCGAAAAGCTGACGGCACCATGGAGCCTTTACCAAAACCCTCTATTGATACTGGAATGGGACTTGAGCGTATCACTGCAGTTATGCAGGGCGTGCACAATAATTATGATATAGATCTTTTTCAGGCATTATTGAAAGCTGCAGCTAAGGCAACAGGGACTAGTGATTTAGAAAATAAATCATTAAGGGTGATAGCTGATCATATTCGTTCTTGTAGTTTTTTAATCGTAGATGGGGTGTTGCCATCTAACGAGGGTCGAGGCTATGTATTGCGTCGTATTATTCGTCGAGCGATTCGCCATGGTAACCAGCTGGGTCAGAATCAACCATTTTTTCATGACCTGGTATCAGACCTGGTCGATATAATGGGGGATGCTTACCCAGAGCTCATTGGGGCTCGCGCGCATGTTGAGGAAGTGCTGCTAAAAGAGGAGCGGCAATTTGAAAAAACTTTAGATAAGGGCATGTCATTATTGAGTTCTGTTTTAAGTGAACTGGAGGGCGATGTTATTTCCGGAGATGTCGTTTTTGCACTCTACGATACATATGGATTCCCTGTTGACTTAACTAATGATATTGCGAGAGAAAAGGGCTTGTCATTGGATATGCTGGGCTATGAGAAATCTATGGCAGCTCAACGCAAGCGGGCTCGAGCTGCTGGAAAATTTAATACTGACTACATACAGCAGCTAAAACTTGATGGAGAGACTGATTTCACTGGCTATGATTCTACTTTAGGCGAAGGCAACGTTATAGCATTGATTCTGAGGGGAGAGTTAGTTGATCGCGTTTCCGAGGGTGATGAGGCTACCATTGTGCTCAATAGTACTTCTTTCTATGCTGAGTCTGGTGGACAGACTGGAGATCATGGGTGTTTGCGAGCTGATTCTAGCGAGTTTAAGGTCAAGGATTGTCAAAAAAAGGACTTGCATTTTTTGCATATTGGTACAGTGGTTTCAGGGTCTATTGATGTGGGACAAAAACTTTATTCATTGGTTGATGCTAGCGATCGTTTAGCTACGGGGCTTAATCATTCCGCTACTCATTTGTTGCATGCAGCTTTAAGGCAAACCTTAGGTGAACATGTTATGCAAAAAGGATCGCTAGTGGACAGCAGACGTCTTCGTTTTGATTTTAGTCATACTGAAGGCATTTCGCCCGAACAACGGAAATCCATAGAAGGTGTTATCAACGCAGAAATTCGTCGAAATACAGTAGTGAAAATTGATATCTGCGATATGAAAACAGCTCAAAATAAAGGTGCTATGTCTTTGTTTGGTGAAAAATATGGCAATGAGGTGAGAATGCTGACTATCGGGGATAGCTTTTCTGTAGAATTGTGTGGCGGAACTCATGCTCTAAGTACCGGCGATATCGGCCTGTTCAAGATTGTTTCTGAGATAGGCATTGCTGCAGGCATTCGTCGCATTGAAGCAGTGACCGGTGAACAGGCGTTAACTTACGTTAATAAGTTAGAGTACGATTTGGAGGCTGTATGTCATACTCTCAAAGCCAGTCCTGATAATATTGCGCAAAAAGTGACGGCTTTATTGCTTGAATCTAAAGAATTAGAAAAACAAAATGCTCGATTGAAAGGAAAAATGGCTAACCTGGCCGGTGTTGAACTGCTTTCTGCAGCTAAGGAAATAAAAGGTATTCAGGTGCTGTCGGCGATCATTGACGGAATAGATCCCAAAACACTTCGTGATACAGTAGACCAGTTAAAGTACAAACTGGGTAAAAGCGTGGTGATACTGGCAGCAATCGATAAAGATAAAATTTTCCTAGTTTCTGGTATTACCCAAGATATCTCTAGGCAGATCCATGCCGGTGATTTAATGGGTTTTGTCGCCTCCCAGTTAGATGGTAAAGGTGGAGGTCGTCATGATATGGCTCAAGGGGGAGGTACAAATATTAAGGCGCTACCAGAAGCAGTTAACTCCGTTTTTGGCTGGGTCGAAGAAAAACTGAATAGTTGAAACCTTGGGTTGATCAATGGCTGGCTTTGTGTGAGTGATATACCTTAACTTTTATAGTGTTTTGTTGTTTAATTGCCCACCTTTTTGTAAGTTGCTTTTAGCTTATTGTGAGAGATTTAGCTCGACATTCAATCTGCAAAAAATAATATCTTAGAGTTTAGGTTATACATGAGTTTACTGGTTCAAAAATTTGGTGGCACTTCAATTGGGACTGTTGAAAAGATTGAGGCTGTAGCTGAAAAAATTTGCGACGCTCGGAAGCGTGGCGACGATATAGCTATAGTGGTCTCTGCTATGAGCGGCGAAACTAATCGGCTGATTGCACTAGCAAATGGTATCCAAAAAAATCCCAGTTCTCGCGAAATGGATGTATTGGTATCCACTGGGGAGCAAGTCACAATTGCTTTGCTGTGTATGGCGCTGCATAAACGTGGTTGTGCAGCCAAGTCCTATATTGGATCACAGGTGCGTATTCTTACAGATAGCGCGCACTCTAAGGCTCGGATTGAAGCCATTGACTCCCATCGTATGGAGCAAGACCTTGATGAAGGAAAGGTAATCGTAGTTGCTGGCTTTCAAGGCGTTGATGAGCGCGGAAATATCACAACATTAGGGCGGGGCGGCTCTGATACTACTGCTGTGGCTTTAGCTGCTGCATTGAAAGCAGATGAGTGTCAAATTTATACGGATGTAGACGGTGTTTATACAACAGATCCTCGGGTGGTTAAAAATGCTCGACGTCTGGATCATATTACTTTTGAAGAAATGCTCGAAATGGCCAGTCAAGGCTCTAAGGTATTGCAGATAAGAGCCGTAGAATTCGCTGGGAAATACAAAATTCCTCTCAGGGTTCTATCTAGCTTCAAAGAGGGCCCTGGCACTTTAATTACACTTGAGGATGATGACAATATGGAAAAGCCTGTTGTTTCTGGCATCGCTTTTAATCGTGATGAAGCTAAGCTTACAGTGCGAGGGATTCCTGATGTTCCTGGGAGCGCCGCTCGAATTCTAGGTGCAGTTGGCCGAGCCAATATCGAGGTTGATGTGATTGTACAGAACGTCGCCCAAGATAAGACAGCATCTTTAACATTTACCGTCCACAGAGATGAAATGAAGAATGCAGAAGCTGTATTGAATAAGGTTGCAATGGAATTAGGTGCAACTTCAGTGGAAGCTGATGCCAATATTGCCAAGCTAGCTTTGGTTGGCGTGGGAATGCGTTCTCATGCAGGCGTCGCTGCGACTATGTTTTATACGCTAGGTAGAGAAAATATTAATATTCAGATGATTAGCACATCAGAAATTAAAATCACGGTTGTGATTGCTGAGGATTTTTTAGATTTGGCGGTGAGATCATTGCACAGTGTGTTTGAGTTAGATGACGATGCTAGGCCTTTAAAATAATTTTTTAGGTTGACTATCCTAAGCATACAAAAAATAAAACCAAAGTTGTTTGATCAGCTTTGATTTTTGAAGAGGTGTTGTTATTATGCCGCCTCGAATTTAGATGCTCTTTTTGGATTTATCAGTTATTGAGAGCTGCATATTTTGGAGAGGTGGCCGAGTGGCTGAAGGCGCGCCCCTGCTAAGGGTGTATAGGCTAATACCCTATCGAGGGTTCGAATCCCTCTCTCTCCGCCACTTACAAAGGTAAGTAATACTAAAGGGTTTAGGCTGTTGGCTAAGCCCTTTTTTTATGAGCAAGATTGTGAGTAAAAAGGACTTTTATTCCCGTGAAATATTTATCTTATCTGAAGAAGTTTCGGAAGATGACTCAAGTGATAGCTTAAACAGCTCGCCTAAGAGCGGCTCAGCAAATAAAAAATAGCAGAAAAAAAGTAGACTAATTCTAACACCTGTTTTTTTGACCACTAAAAAATTATACTTTATTGAAACAATTGGTGAGTTTGTTGGATAAAATTAGACCTTGTTTCAATTTTATTGATTACTATAGTGACTATAGTTTAAAAAAAAGTAAAAGAAGCAAATTTTTTATAATTCGAGTGGTTGGTTGTTTTCTGGAAAAGCTACAGTCATTGCTAACTTTTGCAGATGCTCGTAGAATAAATATTTGTCCTCATGGGTCACAATAAATAGAGACCTGATTTAGCAATTTAAGAACGAAGGTAGCTCGATATGGGAATGCTCATTAATATCGATAACGGCGGCACCCTCACAGATATATGTGTGCTGAAAGATAATGATTTTTATAAAACAAAGACACTCACTACACCTTATGATTTAAGCAAGTGTTTCTTTGATGGACTAAAGGATGTCTCAAAAGCCATATATGGTGAAGAAAACGTTGCTCGATTACTCGCTGAAGTTGATCATATAAGATATTCAACTACTCAAGGTACTAATGCTATTGTGGAACGCAAGGGCCCCAAGCTAGGAATCGTTGTCAATAAAGGGCATACAGATTTAATTAGTCTGATGAGAAAGCAAGATCAAGATTTGTTTGATTTTCTTGTGGGCGATCGTGTGGAAGAAATAGAGCTAACTGATTTGCAGGATGCAGAGCGCGCAACTGAAACTACAACTGCTATTACTCGATTGACTGCAAGAGGAGCAAATCGGGTTGTGGTCTGTTTTGATGTTGATAAAGCAACTCAATATGAGTCTCAGTTTAAAAGAATTGCCTTTGATAATTACCCTCGACACCTTCTGGGTGCTGTTCCTATGCTGTTTGCTAGCGAGCTAGCTGAAGATATTTCTCCTAGCCGTCGTGGTTGGACAGCGTTGGTTAACTCTTTTTTGCATCCTGCGATGGAAAGTTTCTTGTATAACGCAGAAAATCGTTTACGTGAATATCGAACAAAAAATCCATTACTTATTTTTCGTAATGATGGCGATGCATCTCGAGTTGCTAAAACTATTGCATTAAAAACATATAGTTCTGGGCCTCGTGGCGGAATGGAGGGCGTTAAAGAATTTAGCAAGCAGTACAAACTTCCTAATGTGGTCTCTATGGATATTGGTGGGACCACCACAGATATCGGGCATATAATAAATCATACCGTACAAGAATCACGTCATGGCAATGTGGAAGGGGTGCCTATTTCGTTCGGTCTTTGTGAGATAGCAAGCCCAGGTGTTGGCGGAAGTTCTATCTTATCCGTTAACGGGAAAGATATTAAGGTGGGACCAGAAAGCGTAGGCGCGGTACCTGGACCAGCAAGTTTTGGTCGTGGCGGCAAAGAATCTACGATGACAGATGTCAATCTTTTGACGGGACTGCTTGATCCTCAAACTTTTTTTGGCGGCGGATTGAAGCTTGATATTGACAGAGCTCATGCTGCTATAGAAGAAAATATTGCTACTCCTTTGGGCGTTTCTTCTGACGAAGCCCTTCTTAAATTACGTGATGCTTATGATCAAAAAGTTGCTGATGAGCTAACTGGTTTCGCTACTGTTTCTGATGAGACTGTCTTGCTAGCATTTGGTGGGGCCGGCCCAATGAGTGCTTGTGGTGTAGCCGATAAGTCTGGCATTAGAACTGTGTTTATTCCAAAAACTGCGGCAGTGTTCAGCGCTTACGGTATCGGATCTTGTGACATAGGGCAAAGCTATGCAGTTGTTCTAGCTGACTATAAAAATGAGACATTAAAGTTAGCATATACCGGCTTGGCAGAGAAGGCTGGTCGAGATATGTTTGCAGAGGGTTATTCTGAAGGTGATTATCAAATTACCGCTCAGCTTGTTGGCACAAGCAAGGATAGCGAGGTTGTTCATGTGCTGGCTAATGAGATTGCATTTCCTAAATCTTTGTCTGGTTCAGACTCGGTCATATTAGAGTTCTCTGCTAGAAAAATACTCAGAGCAGAGAGTCAATTACAGGCCAAAGTGTCCAAGGGTGCTGTGGCAAAAAAAGATAACGTTCGATCCATTTTTGGAGATAACGGAGAGTGGAGCGACTTACCAGTTTATGGTGTGAGTAGCATGAAGCCTGGCGATCATGGTGCTGGTCCAGCAGTTATTGAAGAGGAATACTTTACATGCTTGGTTCGTCAAGGATGGAGTTTTGTTGTAACTGAATTGGGCGACATTTGTTTAACAAAGGGAGCCAAATAATGAAAGTATTAATGACTGAATATCTTCGAATAGATTTAGATTCAGAGAACTGGGAATGCCGTGTATGTGATCATACGGTCGGTCCGGCCCGCGGAAATTATAAAGAAGGTTTATTGGTGTACAAGAGAGATCCAGAAGATATCCATCCTTCTGTTATCGATCCAGAAAAATATAACTTCACTTTTTGCCCTGATAAAGACTGGGTGAGCATCTATGAATTTTACTGCCCGTCCTGCGCTACTCAGGTGGAGGTTGAATACACCTTCCCTGGGCATATGCCACTTTATGATATGGAAGTGGATGTAGATGCTCTTAAAGAGCAGTGGAGCACAAGAGAGGAACTTACGGAGCCTACGACAGGCCCTAATGTTCTAGTAGACAGGACTCACGGCCATAATCATTAATGCAGCGGACTTATTCTCTTACAGGAAGATAATCCATAAGCTTTAAAGTTTTAGGAAATAAAATTATGAAACGTATATCTGTAGATATCGGTGGTACTTTTACTGACTGCTTTGTAGTGTGGGACAACAAGTACATCGAAACTAAAGCGTTGACGACACATCAAAACCTTGCGTTGGGTTTTAATGAGGCTCTTGAAAAGGCCTATCAAGAACTTGGTGTGGGTATGGAGGAGCTTCTAGCAGGCGTTGACTCGGTTCGTTATGCAACCACGTTAGGCACTAATGCCTTGATTGAGCATAAGGGTCCTCGTATGGGCATGCTAGTAACGGCTGGTTATGAGGCAATGGTGCCCTTGAGTAGGGCGCGTGGATACGGCGAAGGTTTGGATGATCTAGGCAAACAAAATCTTCCTGATGCACAAAGACCAGCACCTCTTGTGCTACCAAGTATGATTGAAGGTGTACGCGAACGTTTAGGTTTTGAGGGCGAGCTAGTCATGCCCGTTGATGAAGACGATGTTCGTCGTAAGATAAGAACCTTGGTAGATAAAGGCGCGCAAGTCATCGTAGTATGTTTGGTTAATTCGGTAGTAAACCCTGCACATGAAAAACGAGTAGAGGAAATTTTGCTGGAAGAGTATCCCACGCATTTGCTTGGCTCTATTCCTGTTATTCTTTCTCATCGTGTTGCAGGTCGTAAGGGTGAATATGTGCGTGCTACCTCAGCAATTGTGGATGGCTATTTGCATTCTACTATGTACCACGCTATGAGCCAGCTTGAACAAAATCTCCGAGCAAACTCATACTCCAAGCCTATGCTCGTCATTCACAACTCGGGTGGCATGGCTCAGTTGAATTCTACAGATGCGCTGCAGACCATTCATTCTGGCCCAGTATCTGGTATTAGTGCTGCAGAACATCTCGCTAAAGAGGCGGATCTGGGAAGTGTGATCGCCACAGATATGGGAGGAACAAGTTACGATATTGGTATCGTCGTTGAGGGGGGAATTAAGCATTATGACTTCAATCCCGTTATTGACAGATGGCTAGTATCAGTCCCTATGGTCCACCTAGTTACTCTAGGTGCAGGTGGAGGCTCCATTGCTTCGTTTGATCGTATGTACAACGCTGTTGCGGTTGGTCCCAAAAGTGCCGGCTCCGACCCTGGTCCAGCTTGTTACGACCGAGGCGGAATGAATCCCACGGTGACAGATGCGGATTTAGCCTTAGGTTACCTTGATGCGGAAAATTATGCAGGCGGCAGCATACCCCTTAACCCTAAGCGTTCAATGTTTGCCATTGAAGAAGCCTTATGTGACGATTTGGATGTGGAACCAATCGCAGCTGCATTGCTGATCAAAGAAAAAGTAGACAGCAATATGGCTAATGGCGTCAATACAGAACTAAGAGTCCGCGGTTACGATCCGAAAGATTTTACCATGCTAGCTTATGGTGGTAACGGGCCTCTGCATTGCTGTGGTATTGCTTCTAAGTTAAAAATCAACAAGATTCTTGCCACCCCAATGAGCTCTGTTTTTTCTGCAGTGGGTGCAGGTAATATGCATCAAATGCACATTCATGAAACATCGCTGTTCATGGTGCTGTATGACTCTACCGCTCGAAAAGTGTTCGATAATTATGTTCGGTTCAATGATCTTGTTGTTGAGCTAAGCAAGCGCGGCCAGGCTGACCTTGTCAGACAAGGTCAGCCTGTTAGCGATATCAAGCACTCACTAGAGCTAGATATGCGCTATGGAAACCAATTGGTTCAAACTACAGTAGTGGTTTCAAAGCATTCTCTTGAGTCTGTCATGGATGTGATGAATATTCTTGATCAGTTTTCAAGCGACTATGGTAAGCGTTTCGGTGAGGGCAGCCAGGCTCCGGAAGCTGGCATTCGCATCAATACAATACGTGTAGCTTCTTATGTGGAGCATGACACAGTCAAATTCGATCACATTAAACCGATAGCGCAGAGCGAGCGTATTGCTCCACCTGCCCCAACAGCTACCCGTGTGTGCTACTTTGTGGGTGACGGAAAACCTGTTAAAACACCTGTTTGGGATAAGGCAAATATTCCACCAGGAACAGAGATTGTCGGCCCCGGTCTTGTATCGTCAGAGGTAACAACTTATCTGATCGAGCCAGGCTGGAAATATGTTTCTGCTGAACAAGGTGCAGTTTGGTTTCTTCGTACAGAAGACAAGAATTAAAGAGGTGGATATATCATGAATAAGGATGCAAATATTGAACTTGATGTTCAAGATCAGAAATTAATCAAAAAATTTCTTAAGGATACAACATTATTTCTTGGCCCAGATCCTGAGATCATGCGAGATCATCGCATTATGCCTAGGACTGAAACAGAAGAAAGGTGTATGGACGAATACACCGATTTAAACCAAATTGCTTCCATTCGTGACCGCCTTCAGTCTGCGTGCGAAGAGGGATTCGAAATGGTAGAGCAGATGGGTGCAGCTCCTGGAGCAAAATGGGGCGACATCATCACTGGCATATATTCGGCTTCTGGTGATTTAACCATTGGTAGTGCTGGTGGCGTGTTGATTTTTTCTGCCCTAGTGCATCACCCTATCAAGTTTATTATTAAAAACTGGATAGACGAAGAAACAGTTGGTGTTAATGAAGGTGACGGATTCATTCATAATGATTCTCGATACGGCAATGTGCATAATACCGATCAAAGCATGATTCTGCCTGTTTTTCATGAAGGCAAGTTAATTTGTTGGGCCGCCTCCACTGTCCATGAGGGAGAATGTGGTGCTATCGAACCTGGTGGTATGCCTACTATGGCTGAGACATCTTTTGATGAAGGCTTGAAAATGTCTCCTTTCAAAGTGGTGGAGAATTATAAAATTAAAAGAGATCTGCTGACTTTCTTGCAGAATTCTGTTCGTGAGCCAAAATTACAATACGAAGATATGAAGGTGAAACTATTTGCCTGTATGCGTCTAGAGCAGAGAATTAAGGAGGTTTTTGCCTCTGAAGGCCCTGATGCCCTTACAGCCTGCTTGAGATATACGAATGAGAGTGTAGTTGAAGAGGTTCGACGTAGGATCAGTGGGTGGCCGGATATGACTGTCCGCACACATACGATCATGGATAGCACATTGCGTGAAAATGCGCTTATTAAAATGAACCTAACTCTCGTAAAGAAAGGAGATAGGTTAATTTTTGATTTTTCTGGCAGCAGCCCAGAGTTCACTAATCGTGCTATTAATACCCAACTTCCCGGTATGAAGGGAATGGTTGGCCAAGCATTCATGAATCACATCTGGCCTGATCTACCTCGAGGGCAAGCTGGTTTGTCTCCTGTTGAATTTAAGACTACGCTGGGGTCAATAGTTGACTGTACTTATGCTGCGCCAAACTCTCAGAGCTTGATGTCAATCTTCCATAGCTTCACTGTAGCTCAGCATGCAACTGCAAAGATTCTTTATAGTGCTCCTGAGAAATTTACACGCGTACTGGCTCCTTGGCATAATATGATTAATACCTTTATCTGGGGTGGCGTGAATCAGCACGGGGAAACCTTGGGTAACTTGTGTGCAGACCTTAATGGAATGGGTGGTGGTGCTCGGATGGATAGAGATGGAGAGCATGCGCTTTCTCCAATATTTGCAACTATGGCAGATATTGGCGAGCAGGAGATGAACGAAGAAGATGTTCCTTTCCTTCAGCTTGTTTCTAAAAAAATGACTATGGATACTCAGGCTCCAGGTAAATATCGAGGTGGCATGGGGTATACTCAAATCGCTTCAACAAAAGATAGCGATGCGTGGGGCTTTATGACGTCCTGTCAAGGTTCGAAGGCTCCAACCATTCAGGGTTTATTTGGTGGTTATGCGGCAGGTGCAATGCCGTTGTGCAGGGTTTCAGGCACCGATGTATATGACGTTATGCTTAACGATCCTCAAAGGATGAGACACTCTATACCTGAAATTATGAATGAGCAGCCATTTGAAAATGCTATTTATACCACCCAGCATTTAGGGTTAGGTTTTGAAATATCTAAGCGCGGTGAGCTTTATATGATTTCTCAGGGCTCTGGTGGTGGGTATGGAGATCTACTCGAGCGTGATCCAGCTCTGGTGATCATGGATATAGAGGAGTCGCTTATATCTCCGGATTGGGCCAAAAAACTCTACAAGGTGGTATTTGACGAAAAAACACTTGCTGTTGATGAAGCTGCAACGAAAAAAATGCGTGATGAATATCGCGAACAAAGAAAAAAGCAGGGTGTGCCTTATGCGGAGTTTGTTAAGAAGCATGTAAGAGACATTCCGCCAGATGACGTACCTTTTTATGGTTCATGGAATGGAAACAACGAGCAAGTGTATTGCGGTAGCAATGACGATCTAAGGGATGCTAACAATCCTGGTGCAAACTACATGATCAATCCGAAAGATGTACGAATTGGTGAGCTAGAGAAAGAACTTGAAGTAGTGAGAAAAAAGGCAGGGATTGTTGCTACAAATAACAGGACATAACAATGGCCGTTGATCTGGTAAATTACCTATCGTCGGGGGAGGGTTCTCCTCGACTTTGGGTAAATTTTAATGAGTATGCAAAAACGCTGTTGCTTGGAAATGACAGTAACCCTTGGGTTACTCCAGCTTCTTATTTGGCATATTACACGCAAGCTCACTCTTTAGTAAAAGCAGACGTAGTGGTATTGGATATTTGGGATCTCTTTCATCACTGGATGGAGGAGGACGCTAGCGCAGTTTCTTCCATGGCTGAAAAAACTCGCGCTACTTTTGCCTTAAAGACGCTATTGGAGGCCTATGCACCTAGAGAGCTTCTTGCTGAAGTCTTGACTGCAGTCGATAACAATTACGGTAATTCAGCACCCATTGTTCTAGTTATCCCATCCCCAAGAACTTTGCTAGTTAGGGCCCATAAGCGTGCGACAGGAAACGATCTTCAGCCTGATGAGATGGCTATAGACACTGCCTCCATGTATATGGCAGATTTCCTACGATATTTCAGCGAAACAAACCTATCTGGCATCCTGTTGGTGGAAGATCCAAGCTTTATGCCAGAAAGTACTGAGGAAATATCTTGGTATCAGCCTGTATTTAATGTGGCGAAACATTATCGCTGGTCTGTTGGCTTGCAATTACCCTTCCTGGATGGCGGATTTAGCGCACCAGTCGAGATTGATTTTACTATTATCCCTGAGCAGTCAGTCGCCTCTGCTGAATCACTTGGCGTTGATATCTCTCAGTCGCTCTGGACGAATGGCGGCACCCAGGAATCCAAGGGTTTTCTATACCTGTCTATTCCTGCTGACGTCAACCCTGAAAAAGTTCTGGAGACCCTCTCTTCACTTAAAATGTAAATAAGGCAATACAATATGCGCCTTGTTGATTTTTTAGATCAAAGCACGGCTCTTTCTGATGCTGGAGACCAAGACGCTAGATTTTTTGATTTAGATAGTCAGTTGTCTCTCAGCTATCAAGAAATGGTTAATGCGTCGATTCATCTCGCTGCATTTTTAGTACGAAGAGGAGTTAAATCTCAAGATGTAGTGGCAACCTATGCGCCAAATTCTGTTGCTGCCTATTGTTGTATCTTTGCTATTTCTCGTATAGGTGCAATTTGGTTGCCTCTGAATATCAGAAATACTTTTAATGCCAATCTTAAGCTGATTGATTTATCGGATGCCAAATTCTTGTTTGCTGATGAGACGATTTCTATTGACCATCCAGAGATCTTCGAGCGCTTTAGTTTAGAGCAGTTGGCCTGGCTGGACGGAAAAAAAATCGCCGATTTTGATTTTTCTTTCCTTAGGCAAACAGCTGAGTATGGCCGCTCATATGACAGCAACCTACATCAGAAAAATTCGGAAGACGTCCAACCCCTTGAATTGTCCAAAGGCGCGCTTGTCTCTTTATTTGCTACCGGAGGTACAACTGGAGATTCTAAGCTTGCAGAGTGGGACCATGTTGTTTGGGGGGCAATCGTTAATATTCAACGCCAGCTAATGCCAGTCACTGATATTCCGCCTTGCTATCTTGTTGCTGCAGCAATGACCCATGCGGCAGGAATTGGCTCTTTTGCAACCATACTTGAAGGTGGCTCCATTGTCGTGATGGACGGGTTTTCGCCAGAAAAACTACTTGCCGCTATAGAGGCACACAAAGTAACAAGTCTGTTCCTTCCCCCGACAGCTATTTATATGCTGCTCGCTTTTAGTGGAGTTAATTATTACGACTACGCTAGCCTACGCTATTTTTGGTATGCCGCGGCACCTATGTCTACCAAAAAACTCAAGGAGGCGATGTCTATATTCGGTCCAGTCATGGTCCAGACTTATGGCCAGGCCGAAGCCCCGATGATATGCGCATTCTTATCGACCCAGGATCATGTTAGTGCTTTAGCATCAGAAAATAATTCGATATTAGGCTCTTGTGGTAAAGCATCCCCTGGAATTACATTCGCTATTGTCGATGATAGCGGATGCATGCTTCCTCAGGGACTGCAGGGAGAGATCGCTGTAAAAGGAAACTTACTGATGAAGGGTTACCATAGAAGCTTCGAGGCTACTAATGCTATTAGGGTTGATGGCTGGCAGTTAACTGGCGATATAGGTGTGCTAGATAAATGTGGCTACCTTTCAATTCTAGACAGAAAGGGTGACATGATTATCTCCGGAGGGTTTAATGTTTATCCTGGCGAAATAGAGCAACTGATATGGGGTATGCCGGGTATCAAAGATTGCGCTGTGATTGGGCTGCCTGACGAGAAATGGGGCGAACAGGTTACCGCGGTGATTGAATTGAAAGATGCCAGTGTGATTCCCGACAAGGAAGAGATCATTCGGTGCTGTAAGGAAAAATTAGGCAGCATTAAGACGCCCAAGCAGGTTCTTATTTTCGATGAGCTGCCTAGAAGTCCCGTAGGGAAAGTCCTTAAAAAAGAGTTACGTGCAATGTTTTGGGATGATCAGAAAAGAAAGATTTAATTGAAGTGTCACCTGTGCTGGCTGATTATTGGCCGTAAAGACAGGGTGCTCTTGTTGGTATATAAAATACTTGTAATTAATTAGAGGGGTTTTCATTGTGGATGTCAGTATAGTTGGTGCATATAATACAAAATTTGGTGCGTTTGTTAAGCGCGATCGCGACGCTGGTACAGTGGAAGATCTTAAGACTTTTTATGAGCTATTAATTGAAGCTGGATCGGGTGCAATTTCAGATGCAGGTCTTGAGGCAAAAGATATCGATGCAATTTGGGTTGGGTCTTGCTCCCCATCATTGTTCGTTAACCAGGAGCATGTTGGCCCCTTAGCGCTAGAGATTGACCCAGAAGGACTGTTATTTAAACCAACCACAAGGACAGAGGGCGCTTGCGCCACTTCCTCTTTGGCCATTTACAATGCTGCTTATGCAGTAGCCTCTGGACGCTTCAAGCATGTTCTTGCTTTGGGTGTTGAAAAAATGAGTCTTCTCAACACGCCTGGAGTAACACATGCCTTGTCATGTTGCTCCTATTGGCCGGAAGAAGGGAAGCACGGTATGACGTTCCCTGGGCTGTTTGCAGAGCTTGGGTTAGCCTATCAACAAAAACACAAACTGACCGATGATCAACTGAGAGTTATGTTAGCCCATGTTTCCGCCCTTAATTATCGTAATGGAATCCAAAATCCTTTGGCGCACTTTGGTGCGGGTAGCCTGCCAGACAAGAACCAATTGGTTACAGCAGAGGCTATTCTTAATTTACCGGATGAGGGTAAAGGCAGCAACCCTATGATCGCACCACCACTAAGACTGCATGATTGCTCTTTGATTACTGATGGTGCGGCGGCAGTTGTACTGACTTCATCCGACAATGCTAAAAGTAATTTCAAGCATGCAGTTGAGCTGAGCGGCGTTGGACATACTACTGATCGAATGATGCTTAATGGTCGCAAGGGTCGATTGCATGAACTACAGGCAACACGTCGCGCTGTTGAGCTTGCCTGCACGGAGGCTGGTATTGGTGTAGCTGATTTGGATTTTGCAGAGGTGCATGATTGTTTCACAATAAATGAATTGCTATGTGCTGAGGCGATTGGATTATCCGAGCCTGGGCGTGCTGGATTTGATTTAATGGAAGGCAAGTTTGATCCAGAGGGCGATTGCCCTATTAATCTATCTGGAGGACTGAAGGCAAAAGGACACCCAGTGGGAGCTACCGGTGCCTCGATGCATGCGTTAGCCTATAAGCAGTTGACAGGCCAGCCCATTGGCGTAGCAGCCAAAGAGAACGCTGAAATAGCCATGACAGCCAATATTGGTGGATCTGGCGTCACTAATTGTGTGTCTGTATTGAGAAGAATTCAGTAGATCCTTAAAGGAGGATGCGGACTAATGAAAGCCATAACATTTAATACTTTAGGTTCCCCATTAGATGTCTTGGTAGCCTCCAATATAGAGAAGCCTTCGCCTGGTAATGGCGAGGTTTTGGTTCGTATCTATTCATCTGCAGTGAACCCTTCTGATGTTAAAAAACGCGCTGGCCCGTCACCTGGATTGCTGGATCATGGATTTATTGTCCCTCATAGTGATGGCGCTGGTGTTATTGAAGCGGTCGGTCTCGGAGTTTCAGCATCTAGGGTGGGTGAGCGAGTGTGGCTTTATCAGTGCCAATACGGCCGATGTTTTGGCACTGCCGCTGAATATATTTCCATGCCATCAAATCGTGCGGTGACTTTGCCAGCAGCCACTAGTTTTGATGAGGGTGCCTGTATGGGGATTCCTGCCATGACAGCACATCGGTGTGTTTTTTCAGATGGACCTGTAGCAGGAAAGACTGTACTTGTGACGGGCGGAGCCGGAAGAGTCGGCAATTACGCCATTCAGTGGGCTAAACAAGCAGGCGCCCAGGTGATTGCTACAGCTGGAAGTCTGAAAGCCAAAGAGGACAGCTTGGCAGCAGGTGCTGACAAGGTCTGTACTTATAGTGGACCTGACCTCTCTCAGGCTGTTTTAAGCATGACATCTGGAAAGGGCGTGGATCGTGTGATTGATGGAGAGTTTGGCGCAAACCTTCAGGGTGTTCTCGATTTAATAGGCGTGGGTGGGGTTATTGCTACTTATGGCTCTATGCAGGTTCCAGAACCGTCGCTTCCATTCAGAAAGATGATGTTTCTTGATCTCACCCTCCGCTTGATACTTGTCTATGCAATGCCTGAAGAGGCCAAGCAAGAAGCCGTGCGTGACATTTCATCCAGTCTTGAGGGGCATTTACTCAAACACAGGATTGCCCATCGGCTGCCTTTAGATGCTGCAGCCACGGCACATGAGCTTGTAGAGAAAGGCGGCTTTTATGGGGCTGTTGTTCTCCGAGTGTGAGATTGAATGTTGAGCTGAGCAGGATGTAGGAGCTCATGGGTGCTAAAAAAGATATTCTATATAATTTAGCCACAATTTGGTGCAAAAGCGCTAAGATTTAAGTTTTTTTTAAATAATATGCATTAAATTGAACTTTTTCCACTATGAGTAACTTACGTTATACCACCCATCATATTTTCTTATATGTTACTTTAAGTAACTGTTTTTAAAGTATTTTATTTTATATTTTTATTTTTTTTTTTTTGAAAAAAATATTTTTCCTTCATTTTTTTTTATAAGAATGTCATTTTTAGACCTAAACATGCTTGATACTGTTGCACAACGGGCATATATTGTGCGAAGCCGTAATTTTTTTTAACGGTGTTTAATTGTATCCAATGTAATAAGTGGGAGAAGAAAATGGTGAGAACAACAACTACCAGTATTTTGAAGGTCGGCGGCCTTCTGCTGGGATTTGGGGGCCTTCTCATGGGAAGCAGCAATGCTTTCTCTGCGTATGGCTACGGAGGGGACAACGAACCCTTCTATAACTTAAACTGGAGCGGCTATCTGAGAACAACAGTAGGCGTAATGTTGCAAGATAACGATGAAACAAATGCAGATGACAAGTATCGCATGAACCAAGCAGAAGCAGTTCTGCATTTGGATTTTGATGTGAAAACAGGTCCTTTGAACTGGAAAATCGTTACGCGTTTCGATAAAGAAATGCAAACTGACTATTTAGATGACCTGGAAGATAGAATGACAGGTACAGCTAACATATTCGGTCTTCAAGGTAACTATAGTAGTCAGGATGATGGCGGCAAAGGCGGCTATAGTACTGATAAGCAAAATGGAAAAGATGGTAGCTTCATGGATCAATACGATACCGTTGATGACGCCATGGATATTTTGCGTGAAATTTATTTCGACGTTAACTTATTCGATGACCGATTGATGGTTCGTGTTGGACGCCAACAATTAGTTTGGGGTGAAAGTGATTTCTTCCAAGCTATGGACGTGGTACATGGCTACGATTACCGTGGTCGTTTGTTCTATGAGAATAACGAAGAATGGCGCAAGCCCTTAATGTTGTTTAACTTCAGGTTAGACTTCTATGAACTTGGTGGTAGCTTAAACTGGTACATTCGTC
>Ga0302130_1000127_pt1 | contig 60556 bp, 40 predicted proteins | sample CB9_surface_MG_FD_203117 | JGI IMG/M metagenome (GOLD analysis project Ga0302130, IMG submission 203117) | Marine microbial communities from Western Arctic Ocean, Canada - CB9_surface | ecosystem: Environmental > Aquatic > Marine > Oceanic | place: Canada: Western Arctic Ocean | collected... | reverse complement strand
CCCGGTGCGGGAAGGGAAAGCGCCCCCCCCCCCCCCGGTAACCCCGCGGGCGGCCCCGTGGCGAACCCCGGGCGTGTCGCCGCGGCGCTTACCCGCGCGTACTCCTGCTCCGCCGCGTCCGCCGCCGCGAACGGGTCCCGGTGGTCGCCTGAGATTGTAAAAAGGAAATGTCAGTATTGTATGGGCAATGAGTCGGCGGTATGTAGTAAATGGGAAATACTTACCTCTGCGCCGCAACAACGCCAGGTGTTCCGCCTTGGCCCTTCGCACCCGTTCGTGAAGCCGCGCCAGGTCGGTGCCCACTTTGTTGAAGTATCGCTGCGCGTTTTCCACCGCGGCTCTCAGTTCAGCGGGGCCGGCGCGCCATGAAAGGTCGTGGCCTAACGCGGCGTCGTTCGTGTTTTCGTCACCCCCGGTTCCTTCGCCGCCGTCGCCGAAATCACCGAAATCACCCTTTGCAAATCCCCCGCGCAGCGCAAACAAAAGCGCCTCCAGCCCCGGCCCGCCCGCGCCGTGGCCGTGCACCCGCCCCGTCACGCGCAAGTTCCGCTCCATCTCAAGCGTCCCCCTTTCGAAACCCTCCGCCGCGGCGTACAATTTTTCCACGGCATTTTTCAGGAAAACGCTCGGCCGCCGGGGCGGGGGTATGAAAACCGGCGCCGCGTCGGGCGGCGCCGCCATGCCGGGGTGACTCCGCTGGTACGCGCTCGCGTTGTCGTCAGCCGCGGCGGCTTGTTTCAACCGAGTCAACCGCGCCCTCGCGTGCTCTGTGTCCCTCAGCGTCGCCACCACCGCCTCACGCAAACCCCCCAAGCGTTCGCCGTCGCTCCACAGCTGCGTTTCCAAAAGCTTCAGCGCGTCGCTCGCGGCTTTCGCCGCGCGCTCCAGCGACCGCTGTCGCGCCGCGCCCCCCACAGTTCGCGACCCACCCGTTTCCCCTTGCAAACGCGTGATCCCGTCCAGCAACTTGCTGTCCTCCCTCGCCTCTACGATTTGGGACTCAATAAGCTGAAGCTGCTGCTGCGAGTGCGGCGCCAGTTCGCCCCACTGCGTGAAGTGTTTCACGGGCTGCCCGTCCACGGTGGCGAGCATACCTTGCTGCGGCTGTTGCACGGCGAGCTGGTTTTGAGCGCCGCCGAACATGCCGCCACCCATCGCGGGGGTGGATTGTCCGAACATGCCTCCGCCTTGGGCGGGCGCAGGTGCTCCGAAGAGACCTCCGCCTTGGGCGGGCGCAGGTGCTCCGAAGAGACCTCCGCCTTGGGCGGGCGCAGGTGCTCCGAACATACCTCCGCCTTGGGCGGGTGCTGGTGCTCCGAACATACCTCCGCCTTGAGCGGGCGCCGATGCTCCGAACATACCTCCGCCTTGAGCGGGCGCCGATGCTCCGAACATACCTCCGCCTTGGGCGGGCGCCGGTGCTCCGAACATACCTCCGCCTTGAGCAGGTGCGGATGCTCCGAACATGCCACCGCCAGCGGCTGGCGCTGGTGCTCCGAACATACCTCCGCCTTGAGCAGGTGCGGATGCTCCGAACATACCTCCGCCAGCGGCTGGCGCTGGTGCTCCGAACATACCTCCGCCAGCGGCTGGCGCTGGTGTTCCGAACATACCTCCGCCAGCGGCTGGCGCCGGTGCTCCGAACATGCCACCGCCTTGGGCGGGCGCGGACGCGCCGAGCAGCCCTCCTCCCGCGGCAGCAGGCGCGCCGAACCCAGGCGTCGATGCTTGTGCACCGAACATGCCTCCCCCCGGCGCGGGTGACGCCGCGCCGAACAATCCGCCTCCTCCTTGGTTTTGATTGGGCGCCGGGGATGCACCACCAAACCCGAATCCGCCCGAGCCAGGAGCGGGGGAGGCGCCGCCGAACAAGCCGCCACCCGTTTGGCCTGGCGTGCCGAAGCCACCGCCGCCTGGAGTGCCGAAGCCACCGCCTGCGTAGTGAGATCGCGCGTGTTGGGAGGGAACGGGGTCAGTTAGGCACACGCCGCCGAGCACGAGGAGGAAACATTGTGAGACACACACAATAAGCACCCCGACGTCGTCGAGGTTTTGGCGGTAACGCGTTTGTTGAAAATGCCGTGGTGAGAGATGACGCACCTCCGAACAGACCCCCCCCAGGGGTCGAAGGCGCTGGGCTCCCGAACATCACGGCCTCCGCCGATGATCTCTGAGCGCGCGGATTGAGATTGGGCGGGTTTTGTGCTCCTCATTTTTTCGATTTTCAAATGAGACTTTCGGGGTTGATATGTAAGTTTCATCGGTAAGGTGTAATTTTAAAAGGGGTGTGTTTTTGGGATTCTAAAGGCGGTAGACTTTCAAGCAGCTCCTTTCAAAATGTAACACTCTTTTTTTGTACCTTCGAAGGTACTCGTTTCATTCGCCCCGTCAGCACGTCCCTCCCCCCACATCTCCCGGCGCCTCGCGCGGACTCACGTCGTGGGACCGAAGGACGCCGAGAAGATGCCGGTGTCTTTCGACGCCAAAACGAGCGCCAGCTACGGCGCCATCCCCAAAGGCCCGGCCGAGCAGGCTCCCGAGTCCGGGAGTTTCGAGGAATTCCTCCGTGGCCTCGGCCTGAAAGGCGAGTCCGACCCGTACCGCCTGGACCTGGCGAAGTTCATCCTGGTCGTGTTGTACATCGCGGGCAACTTCATCCGGCCGTTCGCGCAGGCCGATTCCTCCCTGGCATGCGCGCTGCACAACTTCGTGTCCATCTTCACGCTTCCCGCGTTCACCATGATCACGGGGTACCTCAGCATGGAGATGACCCGGCCCCGGAAGCGGTTTTTAATCGCGTACCTCATCATTCCGTACCTGGTGTTACAAGCGTTGTACCTAAGCATCGTCATCCCCTTGTACTGGAGAAAGTCGTTTCGGAACAACAGCATCGCCCCCGCGATGGGCGAGTTCTCTCGGAACAACGGGCAGTTCTCGTACAACTACACCCCGCAGCCGAACTGGGGCCCGCTGTCGTTCTTCACGCCGTGCGGCGATACCTGGTACCTGCTTTCCCTGGCCACGTTCAGCATGTGGCGGCCGTACGCGGTGGAGTTCAAAAACACGATCGCGGTGCACGTGGTGATCGGGTGTTTGATGGGGTACACCACGATTGACCGGTTCATGACCTTGCACCGGACCGTGGTGCTGATGCCGTACTTCCTGGCGGGGCACATGGTACGGCCTTTCCCACCCAACACGCACCGCCTCCCTGATTACTGCTCTGTATGGAGTACAGTCGGAAAGTGCTACCTACGTTGTCGGACCCCTTTCAATCCCTCTTACATGCCAAGTGCACTGTTTACCCATACAGTACACCCGTACTCAAGACTCAAGACTGACACTTTCGGGGTTACTCCTGCCAGTTGCGCCGGTACAAGATCTTCGTGCCGTACGCGAAAACGTGGCCGCAGTTTGGGTGCGCGGTTTTTGTGATGGTCTTCGCGCTCGGCGGGTGCGTTACCGCGACGTACGCGTTCGATCACAAATCCTCGCAGCTGTTCACCTCGGAACAGCAGTACTCGGTGGTGTGGAAGGACGACTACGAATGGGGCGGGGTGATTCAGTTGTTCGTGTACATCGTGTCGGCGGCGCTCACCGGCGCGTTTTTCGCGTTGCTGCCGCCCGCGAGCAACACCAACATGATCGACCTGGAGAACCCAGAGGAGGGACACGCGCACTGCACGATGCGGAAAAAGGAAGATGAGATCCACACCAAAATCGGGTCGTACAAAATCGACTACGTCGTGGGGGATCCGGATGACGTGGAAACGGAGTTCGGCGCCGCCGGCGATCCGCTGTTGGTGCGGTCGCGGCGCAAGTGGGAAGCCGCTGAGCGGGATCAAGTTTTATTAGAATCAGAAGGCGGAGGAAACAACTGGCACGCCATCGCGTACCTGCGATGCGCGAAGTGGGGAAGCCGGTGTTTGTGCCCGCTGATGTTCAACTTCCTGGTGATGATCGTCCTGGAGTGCTTCGCGTTTTACGACACGACATGGTACGCCTCGACCACGTCAAGCGCGGTTTGGAAACCAAACGGCTTGTTCGTCACGATCCAGGTTGCGTTTACGTTTGTGCTAGGCGCGGTGGTGGCGCTGTTGTTGTCCCTAAGGCCCACCACCATGGTCCTGGGATGGCTCCTAGCCCCGCCCCTGAACAACTCCTGGTTCTTCGAACAAGACGACGACGAGATGAAGCTTTCGGAAAAGTCGTGGCGGGGAATCAACGTCCCGCCGCTGGGTTTGGCGGACGACGACGCGGGGACGGGGAAACAGTGAGCGTTTACAAGAGTCAGTAGGTTGTGCGGTACATACGACACGAGCTTTGCGTTAACACTACAACGTGTAGTTGTCGAAGAACAGAATAATTCTACTACAACGTGTTGCGTTGATTAAATCGCTAAGCATACCCAATACCTCACACCTGCAATACCAACTACTAACTACAACGCGACTCTCCAGCTCTGGTGTTCTCCGAATTCGGAGCCTCCGGCGTCGGGGAACATCTCGTCCGCGTCGCCGCCGCCGAGCAGGGACTGTTCCGCGATTCGCGAAATAGCGGACGCGAGGGCTTTGTAGCCGTCGTCGTCTTCGTCGACGTCCCCAGCATCACAAGCACCCGAAGCGTCCCCGACGCCGCGACTGCCGGTCCCCGCGTCGGGCAGCGACCGTCCCGCCAGCGCCTCGGCGCCCTCGCCGACGTACGCGCCTCTTTGCAGGCAGTGCTGCAGCAGCGCTTTCCAGTGCGTGTACTGCTCCAGGGCGACTGGATGCCCCACGATCACGTTCAGTGCTTTTGCTCGTGTCACCGCGACGTTGAAGCGTTTGGGGCAGGACAGGAAACCGGTTCGGGTTTCATCGATCAAGTTTTCGAAATTCGGATTTACGGAATCCGAACCGGTCGCCACGGGGGGCGGCCCCCTGGACGTCACCGTGCTTATGAACATCACGCGTTCTTCCTGGCCTTGGTAATCATCCACGGTGCCAACCCGAATATCACAAAGGCCTCGGGCGCGCAGCAGCGTGCGCAGACGGACCACCTGCGCGCGGTACGGCGCGATGACCCCGACGTCTTTGGCGCGAAGGAAAAGCGACGCGTCGTCCTTGTCGCCTTCGGTTTTCGACGAATCCGAATCCGTATCGAGCCAGGCGCAAATCAGATCCACCACGCTCTGCGCCTCCAGGACGTTGAAAAACGAAGGCGCCTCCCCGAACCCGTCCCGTTGTTGGACGCCTCGGCACCCCACGAACAAAACGCGCGCGGGGCGAGACGTGGAAACAGCTGACAGCTGTTTGCGCGTAGCAGACGTGGAATCCAAAGAGTAGACCTTTTCGTTTTGTCGTCGCTCCAGTTCCTCCGCGGTGGTGGGTTGGGTATTGTGTGTCGCGACTCCGTTTGACTCAACGCCGTGGTCCGTGTCTACGTGTACAAGTGATTTTGGTAACTCGACGTCTTGTTCATTCGCAGCGGAAATCAAGCTGTTGTCGTAAAACAACCGCGAACTCAGGCCGAAAATGTCACCGTGCGACCGGTAGTTCCTGGTCAGTTTCGTCAAGCGACGCGTTTTTTTTTTTTTTCGTCTTCGGAAACGGTCTTCGCCTCCGCCTCGTGCGCCGCCACCGCCGACGCCAAAAGCGACTCCCGCAACTCCCGGGCGTTTCCAGAGTGCACCACCGGCCCTAACTGTTTCGGGTCCCCGAACAGAACCACGGCCTTGGTGTGTGCGTCAACCAGCCGTAACGGCACCAGGGTTTCGGGCAACGTGGCTTGCCCGGCTTCGTCGACGAACACGTGCGTGAACCGCGAGGTGAGCAGCCCGGCGCTCATGCACGTCGCCACCACCACGCGCGCGTGGAGAGCGGCGTCGCTCGCGGGCTCGGCGCAGAAGTTAATCACGTCTTGCTTCACGGAGACGGGGTCTCGGCGCGGGTCGTTTACCCGGGCCATGGTCCACACTCTTTGTCCTGGCTGTTTCGCGCAAGCGCTCGTCCACGGCAAAAGGGGCGAGAACAAATCAGCCCCCAAGCCGTTCATCTCCGGCACCATCGCCGTGAACATCTCGGTGAACAAGTGGTTGAGTCGCGAGCACACCACGTCCGCGGCGAAGGGCGCGGGGGCGCAGAGCAAAACGCGGGATAACTTGTCGTTGAGCAACACGCAAAACGCGGCGGCGACGTTTGTGACTGTTTTTCCGGTACTGAATCAAAAAAAAAAAAGTGTCAGTCTCGTATGGGCAATCAGTCGGCGGAATGTGTTAAATGGGAAATACTTACCCGGGCGGGCCGAAGCAGCAATACGGCGCGCCCAGGGGCGCGTGCCCCATTTTGTTTCGTTTGTCGCACACCGCGGCGGCACCGGACAGCACGTCCGTCACGACCGCGAGCTGCTCTTGGTTCAACCTTCGTTTCAGCTTGTCGAACACGTTGGTTTCAAGAAAATCCCGGGCCAGGAGATCGTCAAGTTTGTAATCCACAATTTGAACGTTTTGCGCCGCAATACCCCGTGCTCTTATTTGCGCGGCGTACACGGGACTATTCGGAACCGATTCGTCGAGGGGCAACATCGCCTTAGTGACGGCTTTGGCGTTCCTAAGCGCGGACACCTGAAGCCGGAACGCGCTTTGGTCGTGCGTGAACCGCACGTGAGCTTTTACGAACGACCGTGGGTGATTCGCGGTCGTGCGTGAGACGCAAGGCGGGAACACCACCACCACCACGCCGAGGCGTGGAATCACGCGCCACACCGTGACGCACACCTCCGTGTTCAAATCAAGAGGCACGCTTTCGTCGCGCTCGCGCCGCATGCTTTTCTTTCCCGAAAACCCCTTCAACGGGCCTTTGTACACCGCGTTGTGGCTCGAGTTCGAGTTCACGAAGTGTTTCGTGACGGTTGGGGTTTGGTCGGTGCCTGTGGAACCAACAGGGCCGGAGGCGCCGTTTTCCTTGGCGCCCGCCGCGAACGCTGCGACGCGCGCGCCGCTGAAAAAGTGGTCGCCGCCTTCCGCGCCGACGGAGACGCACCGGAGCTTCAGCACGTCCAGTGGGGCGACGGGGGGGTACCCTTCTAGCAACCCTGGGACGTGCAGGAAGTACGCGTCGTAGTGCGCTTGCGTTTCGTGAGGCGAGTCAAACACAGGTCGCTCCACCTTCCCCGCGAATTGAAAGTAACTTTCGTGCTGGTCGTACCGGCGAATATCGAGCGCTTGTCGTTGTTCCTCCACGCGCAAAAGACGCGTGAACTTTTCCGTGGTTCCGAATCCGGTATCCACGCTCCCTTCGCGAACTGTAAACTCCCCCGTATGCGAATGCAACACCACGCCTTCGCGGTCCCCGTCTTGGGTGATTCGGTAAAAGTGCCGCGGCTGCAAAACGCCGTTCGGGCCCCAATAAGCAGCTGGTGACAACGCCGAGGGTAACACGTCGTCGTGAATTCTCAACCAGGATTGGTTTGTGTTTTTTTGGTTTCCGGTGAATGACGCGTCGGCGTATTTGGGCTCGTAATTCGAAACGCCCTCGAAACCCGGGAAGACAAATCGGCGGCGCGACGAGCGCGCGCGGTACCGTGTCGAACGCTTCCCGCAGGCGCCGCGGAGTAAACCTCAGGGTTTCCGGGTTCAGAAGCATCACGCGTATTTCCTCGCGCCGCGCCTTGCTGCCTTTCGTGGTCACCGCGACCACTCGCGCGCCCGTGATTTTGACATCTGCGACGTCAACGAAGTCGTCTCCCGAGGTTTCGTGGCGGCGCGCGGGGAACGGCGTGAATTTTTTGTCTTTCGTGTTTTGTCGCCACCCGATTGGGCACTCCACGGTCGCCACTAACAGCCACTGCGTGCAGTGTCCGGGTGCGTCGGATCGGCCGTCCGGCCTGAAATCAACAGAAACCTCGTAACTCGTGCCGGGCCACAAAACAACCGGACCTGGCGGGTCTTCGTCGTTTTCATTTTCGGTTTCGGTTTCATCAAACTCAAACTCGTTCCTCGAGTTCCCGGGCAGATCTCGGTCCGCGGGGTGTCGTATCAGTGACCGGTGGTCACACCTTACTCGGAACGTGTTTGTGATTTCGGGAGCTTGCGTGACCAGCACGAGCAACACCGGAAAATTGTTGTGGTTGGTCACGGTGGCGTGGCGCGTGATGAACGAGTCTACTGGCCAATCCATGTTGGTTTCGAAAAAACTCGTGCTTTTAGCGTTTGCGCTCGACTTTTTCGAGCGCACCTCGCCGCAGCGCCGGATGCCGAAATCCACAAAGCCCAACCCGTCAGGCCCGGCCACGGTGACCCCGATATTTGTTGATGCATTTTGTAAATCCGAAACCGAACCGGACAGCGCGTTGGTCACCGCGGATGCCACGGTGCCGTGTCTCCACATCCGGGCGTACGCCACGGATAACAAATTCGCGTCAACCGAACAGGGCGGGGACGCGGATTGTTTTTGCTGATTACCCAGACCGCCAGTACCACCGAATCCACCAGGCCCACTCCCCTCGCCCAGCAGACCTAGAACCCCGTGCTCGCCACAACTCGCGTCCACAGCCAGAGCAGTGTACACCGCAGTCGCGGTGAACGGCGAGCCGCCCGGGCCAATCGCGTCGGGCAACGGCTTGCCGCTCAGGAAATCGCGTCGCGCTTTCGCGAGCTCCAACGCCGCCGCTCTGCGCAACGCCTGAACGCTCTGGCTGGGATCCGGAATCGGGCCGTTCGTGGTGAAAATAGCCCCTAACGGGGCGTGCATGCGCAGCTCGGGGATCTCCGCGTACACCCTTTGAAGCGCCGTTTCCGTGGGACTCGCAGTCGGGGGCACGCCACTCGGTGGTGCTGGGAAACCAGGGGGCGCCGAAAACAACACATTGAGATCTGGACCTGGCGCACCCATGGAAGGCCGGGGCAAAGGCTTGTTCCACGCGTTCACGGTGGCGCCGCCACCCCGGCCGCCATCGCGGGCCGGATGCATCGCGTCACCCGGCGCCGCGCGCCGAGAACTGCTCGACACGTCATCGGGTACGAAAAACGCTCTAAACAACATATTTTTTCTTTTTTTGTGACGAAAAAAATTGTTTCGGCTCGTCCCAGGCATCAGTTGCACCTGCGCAGCGTAGATGACGTCGCACGGCGTGCTTTCGCCTTCGGGGTCGGTCCGTGTGACCCCCAGCGCGCGTGTCGAGCGTCGTGCGTCTTGGAAACGAGCGTCGTGTCGACGCGTATCAACGCGTAACCCGTCTCATGATGTTCGAGCTGTCGTCTCAAGAAACGAAGCGTCGACGACCACGTCGATTACATCAGTCTCCCAAACTCCGGACGAAACAAGGCCCCCGCTTCGAGTGGTGATCGCGGGGGCTGGAATCGGCGGACTCGCGACGTGTCTCGCGCTGCGCAGAGTAGGCGTGGACGCGCACGTGTACGAAAGGGCGTTGGTCATGAAAGCAGACGCGGGCACGGCCATCGCGATTTGGCCGAATGGAATGAAAGCGCTGAGGGCGATCGGGAGCGACGTGGAAGCCGAAGTCACCGAACGCGGCGCCAAAATCACCGGAATGACGTTAGGGATGGTGGACGATACGCTGGCAGGCGATACGCAAGCAGAAGTTGTTCCGGGAAAAGAGGTGGGAGCTGGAGAATTGTCGCAAGGTGTGAGGAGCGCTCCCGACTCAAACGCCGATACGTCTTTCCTCGCCGTCGCGAAACAAAAACTCTCCGCCGCGGCGATGAAAGCCATGAGCAAGGCTTTCCCGGTTTTTTTGCGAGCCAAGCACGGCGCTGGTTTGGTGTGTATTCGGTGGGCATCGGTGCAAGGCGCTTTGGCGAGTTTCTTACCGGAACACGTGATTCATCTCGACGCGTCCATCGTGGGCACGAAGGTGGTGGAGTTTAGGGACGGGACCTTCGGGGTGGCGGTGGAGTTTGAAAAAAGGGACGGCTCGCCGTACGCAGACGACGGGCCGGTCATAGCGGACGTTCTGATCGGTGCGGATGGAATTAACTCGAAAGTCCGGGAGTTCGTTTTGAAGGACGGGCGCCCGAGGGACAACGGACGCGTTATTTGGCGCGGCGTCGTGAACGCGAGTAAGGTGGCGGCGTCGTTTGCCGAAAATGCAACCGGAACCGAAAACGAAACGAACACTGCTTATCCCGTTTTCTGTCCCGAAAAAGCCACCGTCCTCTCCGCCTCGAAGGACAGCACGATTGGCCGAACCACGTGTTTCATGGACGTGGGTGGAGGGCAGTTGTACTGGGCGGCGGGGTGTTTGGATGAATCCATCGTCGCGTCGGGGGACGACTCTGTGCATAAAAATCCGGATAAAGGAAATTGCGCAGCGACTTTCGCGGGGTACCCTGACGTCCTAGCGTGCCTGCAAAACACGGATGACGTCTCACTGTACACCTCCCGGGTGCTTGACAGGGCTCCGATGGGAGTTGGGGCGTTACAAAAGGCGTTACGGGGGGTGATGGGTGACACGGAACTCATGCCTTCGCAAACCGCGCCGATTTCACTTCTCGGCGACGCCGCGCACCCCGTGATTCCATCCTTCGGCCAGGGAGGTAACTTAGCGCTGGAAGACTCGGTTGAAATCGCGTTGGCGTTGATGGGTTGTGACCGCGCCACCGCACCTGCGGCGTTGCGCAAGTGGGAAACAGCGCGTTTAGAGCGAACCGTGGAAGCGCAAATTGCGTCGTTTCTCAGCGGGTCCAAGAGCTACGGCGACGAAAAGCTCAAGGCGGCGCTTGAGGAAAGCGGGTTGACAAAAGAAACGATCGACAAACACAAAGCGCGGTTTCCGGATTTCAACAAAACCAACGACTGGCTGTTGGCCTGGGTTCCCAGCTGTGGTACGGCGCAGCTTGCCGAACTGGCGCCGGGAAGGGCGATGGCGCTGGCGCGGCGCGCGGCGAGCGACGCCAAGCCCAGCGGGATTGGCGGCCCCGGTGATGAGTTCGGGAGTAACAAATTGGCTGGCTTTCTCGTTGGAGCAGGTCTTTCCACACTGCTGTCGTTATCAGGAATGGATTGCCCTCCCGCGCTCGCGTCAACGTACACGGGTGACGGGTTCACGTTCGAAACCCCTCTTGGGTGGCGAATCGAAGAAAGGCCCGGGGTGAGTTCCGGCAAAACAGAGCTGTTCGCGGAAGGAGTTGCGACGGCACCAGTGGCGACACTGTCGCGCGAACCCACGTTCACGATGGGCGCGCAGGGCCTCGATTCTCTGTACGGCACGTCCGAGTTTTTCGGCGAAAAGGTCGCGGGCGCGCGGCGAGGCGAACTGGTCGTGTCGAGGCAAACGACGGCAGGCGACGCGTTCATCGCAGAGGGAACCGCTTACGACAACGACGGTAAAACGGAAAAGTGGATCGAGCTCGTGAGTGTCCATTGTCGTTCCGGGGAAAACGCACGGAAGTACAACCTGTCACAAACCGTAAAGCTCACCGCGGCCACACACGACGATGCCGCGTTCCAAGCTGTTGTGGAAATCGCAAACTCCTTCGCCCTGACGGGCGGCAAAACGTGCGCCGCCGGACAGTAACACCCCAAGGGGTGTTGCGCCGAGGGTATAGTACATTTGTATCCTAAACCTGTATACCTAAACCTATTTAGTATCACAACAGCCTTTTACCAGTCCTTCTGTGCTATTTATTTTTCGTGAAGACCCACCTCCCCGCCTCTCGCGAGCTTTCACCCGGCCACCGTTGCATCGTCCTTTCGGCTTCCGCAACCGCTTTCGCCTCGGCCCTTTCCGCCTCCGCGACCGCTTTCAACGCGTCGCGCATCCCGCGCTCGGCATCCGCCACCGCTTTCAACTCATTCCTTTCCGCCGCCGCGACCGCTTTCATTTCGTCGCGACGCGCGGAGACGGTTTTCGTCGCAGCCGCCATCGCCGCGAGGGCCTCCGCGCGCGCGCGAACCTGAAGCGGGGTCAGGTGTTCAGCCGTTTCTTTGGACGTTTCCAGTACCTCGGTTTCATGTGCGCCGCCTCCATCGACGTCGTCCGTTCCAGTACCTTCCCCGGCCTCCTTCCCGTCCACCGCGACGGTCCACACCTGCTGCGCGAACCCCGCCAGGGCGCCGAGCACGGCGCCTGAAACTATCAAGGTGAGTTCGTCCTGTTCGAAGATGGGGTGCAACACGCGTTCAAACTCCTTTGGGGTCATGAGGGCCATGCGTTCGCGCATTAAATCTTTCAACCCCAGGGCGTCGTCGGAATACTCGTGCAACACGTGCACGTGCTCCGCCAGCCTCGTTCTTACGTTAGCCACGATTTCATCAACAAGTGCGGGGTCCAAGTCTCCGCCGTCGTCGGCAAACACCATCCCGGCGTCGAGACGGTTCGCCTCGAGGGTAAGAAACTCCTTCGTGTATTGTTTCAAGGATTCCTCAAACTCCGGTCCTTTGCCGCCGTTAAGCAGGTTGTTCCACACCTTCTCGCTTGTTAAAACCTTGGAAGCCAGGTGATCCGAGAACTCCCCCGAGACTTCGTTTTGCCGTTGCAGAAAAAGGCCCTGGATTTTCAACGACGGGTTGTTGAACAAATACACCGGCTCGATTGGTTCGAAAATACACTTCAGCGCGATCCAGTTCGTGGCTAACCCCACGACGGCGCCGCCAAAGGTAAGCGTCCACGGGTTGTCGTAAAACAGCCAAGCCAGGGCTTGAAGACAGCCTAGTAGGAACCCGAAGAACAGCCCGCTGTTGGTCAGAAACTTCAGCTCGTCTCTGCCGCACCGCTGGAACAGCTCCACGAGCGTTTTCTTATCTTCGCACATTTCGGTTACCACCAGTTCCTTCAAATCGACTAACTTGTCCGTGTTCATCTGCACCAGCTCCACGAACCCGGTTAGGTACCGCTCCACAACATTTTCCAAACCAACCAACACCGGCCCGCACTGCGCGGGTAACACCTTCAACCCGAAATCCGCGGCCCAGTTTGGGGTCAAATCCCGCACAACCCCGTCCGCGATGTACGGCACCTCCGTGAGTAACAGCTTGGCCATCTTTCCCGGGTCCAACCGCAAAAAAACCTCCTCGACGTTTATCAACTTAGTGGTGACCATCTCCACCATCGTAAGCGCCATCTGCGCCGCTTTCGCGGGCACGATGCCTTGCCACCCAAGGAAACCAAGCGGGTTCAAAACCGGGTACCCTTGTTGTGACAAATTAGGTGTCAGTGTTGTGTTGGCAAACGTACTGTACGGTTTTGGATTTGGGAAACGCGCGAGGCGCGCGTACCGTAGATACGCCCCTCCACGGCTTGAAACAGGTTGACGCCTAAAAAGCCAATCGGGAAGAAAATCATCTTCACCGCGAGCCAGTTCGTGAACCACCCCACCAACGCGGCGATCAGAGGGATCAACAAAATGCCCTTGGGGTTCGCGGCGTACTTCGCCTTGGCGTTCGCGACGGCGAGGCGTAGTTTACTTTCTTTCTTTTGAAAACCGACCACACCCGGCGCGTTCTTTTCGTTTTGTGTGCTCTCCTCCCCCTCTCCGTCGGTCATCACTTCCTTACGCACCAGTGGCGATATACTCGTGAGAAAAGATTTGAGCTGCGTAAACAGGGTTTTGAGTTGCGTAATCACGGCTCGTGTTTCGCCCCCCGCGCGTTTCCCCAACCCCTCCGCCAAACGTCGCACCCACGGCGGCTTTATCAGCCGCGTCGCGATTGCGCGCGCAACAAACACGCACGCCAGCCGTTTCATCGTCGCTGTCGCGAAAGAAACGCCTTTGTCCTGCACCGCATACGGCGTGCTCGCGCTGTACAGCACCACCATACAGGCCACGACCAAGGTGGTGCGGGTTAGGAACCGGTGCCACGGAACCGGGATCGTGTGGTCGTGGTTGGTTTTTTCGGTAGTTTCGTGACTGGTTTCATGACTGGTACCCGATGACGGTGTGTCGTCGGCCTCCAGGGCGAACGATTTTGGCTTAGCAACAACGTTTGTGCGGCGTAAAACTCGGTGTCGGTGCGAGTTCGCGCGGGGGCGTGCGGGAAACGCGTGGAAATGAGAGTTTGAAACGGCGCAGACGGGGACCACATGGTCACATGGTCGAAGATGCGTCAGCCGAGCGCGACCGAAATAACCGACACCGACACCCGAAGCACGGAGGGACACGTGTGCCGCACTGGCACGGACCACCACCGCGGGCCTTCGCGGCGACGCGTTGGTTGGCGCCAACGCACACGCGCAACGCGCGCTGAGCACCGTCATGACCACTCCGCGCGCGTGAGGCAGTGATGGGGACGGATGTGCTTCGGAAGAAAGGGCGAACTCAGCCAACGGTCTTGCAAAAAGTTGAGACGAGCAGTCGAGATTTCGCGAGCTCATCAATTTTTGATACATTCGAGTTGTACAGTACAGACAGCTCCCTGTCGTCACCGCCTCCGCGCTCTCCGCGATGCCGGTCCCAGCAACGACCACCCTAACCCTAGACCGGCCCATCGTACATGTCCATTAATCTCCCCCGCTCGGGTTCGAACCAATGCGGCACCTCTGTTGATCGCCGCCGCCGCCCGTCGCTCCGCATCCGCTCTTGCCCGTCTTTCGGCATCCGCTCGCACCGGATCCACGAAACCGCCGTTCGCCAGCCAAACCGCTGAGAAAACAGCCGCCCACCAAACCGCGTTTTGCGCCGGTCGCAGCGCGGAGCCGATTTCCGTTAAAAGAGATTGGTTTGTAGTGCCTGCTTGCACTATCCTCTCCAGTAAGATGATTCCGGATGCCGTGAGTCCGCACGCGCACGCAAGCATTGTGAACGCCGCAAAGTGCGCCTGCGCGTGCTGCGGAACCCCTAAGTTTCGCAAAAAGCGTCGCGACGAACCGTCGACTAAAGACACACACGCCCCGCCCAACGAAGTGAGTAACTGCGTGGACGCGACTAGCAACGAAAGCACCGCCACCCGTACCGGTCGTAACACGAAGTAGTTGTTGTCACTATGCGTCCCCACCCCCAAGCCCGCGAACCCCATCAACCCATCGCGCGCGTTGTGTCCGCCCGCTAACCTTCGGGTGGCGCACTCCGGGGATTCCATCGGCGGCAAACCGTGCGCCGTCCTCCATTCATTCACCGCGTCTCTCAACGCCCAGTTCGGAACGGTCGCGGTGCTATGAAGCTCCACGTTTGACGAAGGGTCACTCGGGGGGGATTTCTGCCGTAACCAACGCTCGATGGAAACGCGGTCGTACGTGTGCCCGGTCTGCGCCAGCAACACGGGATCGCAGAAAAGGTCGCACGAAATAGGGCACCGCAGATGATCGGGAGGCTCGGGGGGTGCCGAACGACCCGCCCTGCGCACCGCGTACAGCAACCCGCCCACGAAACCGAGGTGGGGGATGGTCATCTCGCGAGTAGTGCTGGGCATCGCGGCAAAACCGGGTGCCCCGCACGCGTCGGGACGCGTGGGCGGCCGGAAATGGCAAGCGTCGTCGCACAATTACTCAATATTTTCTCGGAGCAAACTACCCAGTTTTCTACTCGGCCTTTACTGCTTTTTTGCTCCATTTTGCCCATACCGAAATTTTGCGAAAACCACCGAAAACGCTTTTTTTTCGAGTGGGTCGTGCCGCGTGACGACATGCATGAGGCCTTCCGCATGACCAGCGGCGCCCAAAAACGCAGGCATGGACGCTACATGCATGGGCTAGGATCCCCAAGCGATCGCGGCGCAAACAGATGCGTGTGCGCTCCGGAGAGGCGGACGAGCCCTAGGGTGCAAATTTTGACTGGCAAAATAGCAGCGAAGGTCGAGTAGAAAACTGGGTAGAAAGAACAGAAGTTTTCAAACACAGTGTAGGTGCCTACAATCGGGATGGACCCACTCGTCGGGAGCGCGGTGGTGGCCGCGGGTGGACGTTATGGGACGCGACGCCGGCGACGGGGTGCTCGCGGTCGCGGAGGAAGCCGCGCGTGCGCTCGGTGTGGATGGGCTGTCGGGTACGTGGCCGGTGACGACCGCCACCGCGTGGTCTTCCTGGGGCTCACATCGCCATCGTGGCTCACATCCTTTCGTCACGTCCGACGACACCACGCTCACCGTGTGTTCCCACCTCCCCGTCCCATCCATAAACACAGCCGCGGAGCGTGAGTGGCTTGAGACCGCGAGACGGGATTTACGGCGGCTACTCCCGAGCCAAACCACTGCACCGAACGGCGAGGCGGCGGACGACGCGGTGTTTGCCGAGTTCGTCAAAGCCGTCCTTTCAGACAGGCCGAAACGCGATGAGCGGCCTTCCAACCAAACCGAAATGAAATCGCAACTCCCGCCGCTCCCCGCGCTTCCCCTTGGCTCAAGAATCATACCCGTCGCCGAGCTGACAAACTGTGGACGTGACGCGGGGTGCGTTTCGGATTTAAAGAGCCTGTGGTGCGAAGCGAGGGGGGGACAGGAAAAACGCGCGGCGGGGTCGAACGGCGCGGGGTCAAACCGGCGAAACGGCGCCGCTGAAACCAAAAAAATGGCCAAAGTCGTTCCCCTCGCGCTTTGCGGGCGACTGCGTTTGGCGCCAACCAAGAATTTACTCGAGCCGAGGGATACGGAATATGGCACTGGTTTGCTGCTAGAAGACTGCAGCGGTACGGTGCCGATCGCGCTTTGCGAAACGCCCGACGCGCGGGTGCTGGGGAAACGAGTCGTGGCGTGCGCGTGGTCTTTGCCGGCGCCGGTTTCGGAGACGAACCCGAAAACCTCGGCCACAAAAATAGTGGAAGTCATTCGCTTTACGTGTCTGGATGAGATGGATCCGTTTGACGACGTCACGAAGGTGATGCCTCCAGTTACGGACGCACGGGTACACGCCCCACCGCCACCGCCGAAACAAAAACACCGCTACCACGTAACCGGCGCCGTGCGTTGCGTTTCGCCGGCGGTGCGTTTGCGGGATTTGGACAACCTGGCGTGTTTTTTCCTGGTCGAGCTTTCCGGGCCGTGTTCGGTGTGCTGCGAAACCGAGAAGATTGACGACTCTGGCGACACTTGGCGCCGCAGAATAGTTTTCACCGGCGAGACCCTTTCGCAGTGGCGGCCGTTTTTTGGCGCGCGCGTCGGTGGCGAGACGGGCGTTGTTTTTGAAACCGCGAATCCAAAAAAATGCGCGTGCGTCACCGTGAGTAACTTGCGCGCCACGCGCCTTTTCAAGGGGGAGGCCTTGTCCGAGCTCCGGGTCAGCGCGGCGACGTGTGCGACGACGGTGACGCTGAGTTGTTGTGTGCGCTTGATACCGCGAACCGCGCCTTCAACGGCGGCTCTCGACGGTCGCTTTCAACCTTCCTTATCAACCTTCCCTATCAACCGTTTTCCCACTCCGTGCGCGTGTTCCACGTGCGTCGCGGGAACGACGGTTTCTTTTCTTGAGGCGTTTGTCGTGGCGTACGACCCTGCCGGTCTGGGGGTTTTGATAAGCCCAAACCCTGGCGGAAAGGGCGTACCACTACTCATGACGCACGCGTTCATCTCACCGAACCGCCTCGGCGAACCGGTTCCGAACCTACGACCCGGTACGTGTTTCCCACTGAACATATTCCGCCTCTGCGATTGCCCATACTCGTACCAGAAGGGACTATTACGACTATCACCTCTGCTCGTATCATACAAGACTCCCTGACTTTTTACTCATACACATTACGAGAGACTGACACTTTCTTTTGTTTCGTGCCAGGCGCGAAAATAGTACTCACGCACGCGCACCCGGTGCGTAAACTGGATCTTTGTTCTGACGTTTCTGATGCGCACGAAACCGCGATCGACGACGGCGATTGGGGCTGTCGCTGCATAGGCGCGTGTATGCGCACAAAAATCGCGTTAGTCACCCCCACGCCCCTCGACTGCCCAATTCCGGTTTTGTTCGCCAAACGCGACACCAAAACGTGTTTAACACACGCCTTCGCGTTGCAGAAACAGTGCGAGCTACTTTCGTTCCCCGAGGCGTGTGCGATTCGGGGACTCGCGATGGCACTGACACGCCGGTTTACCGCTGCAGACCGCGGAAAACAAGAAATGAAAAGCACACGGGCTTTCGTTGCGGAGTTGGTGTGCGGTGGGAAGCGCAAGCGAACGGGCGAAACCGAAAAAGAAAAAGAAAAAGAAAAAGAAAAAAGGTCCAGCTTGAGTTTCTCCCCCGACCCGGAGGACGCTTTGGTCGGCGCGGACGCCGAAACGTTGGGGGCTAAACTCGCGGCGGCGCTCGGTCCGAACAGTGGTGAGTTACTTACCCAAAAAAGCACGCCAGCGCCAGCGCGTCTGTCCCTGTACCACGAGTTCTTCACCCCCGTTTCCTTGGGGGGGGTCGAAAACGTGTTGCCCGACTTGCCGTCCGTGGCGGAAACGTACGAAAAAGGCGTCGCCGTGTTCTCGGCGGCGATGGCGGATACGCGCGAACGCGAACGCGGCGCGCATGACCCGTCTTCAAAAAAACAAAAACAGCAACGCGTCCCCTTCGGCGTGTCCGTCGGTGCCGCCAAAAGCGACCGGCTGGTCGTTGATGGTGACGGTTTATTCGGAAATCACTCAAGGAAAGGTGTGTACTTGTTGGCGTGGGTTTCGGTTCGTCTCGAGACGCGCCGAAACGGAAACGGCATCGGGGCCGGCGTGACTTCGCTTTGTTTGCGTGATTCGCGAAACGGCAGCGGGGGTGGTTATGGTCAAATACACCTGGAAATAGAGAACGTCTCGGTTGAAGAAATGATTCCACACGGGTCCCTGGTGGTTTTGAAAAAGTGGCGTTTGTTCGTGGAAAGCGTCGCGGCCAGGGCGACGTCGGCGGACGACGCCGCTTCCAATCGCGAAAATAGTTTTTGTCGCGCGCACGTCCGGGTCGCGCGCCGCGATATGGTCATCATCGACAGCCCAGGAGGGTCGGCTGTGCATGGGAACTTCAGTAGGTACGGTGAGAGCGTTAAATACGTACTCACGCCCACACTGAGCGGCGTGTGCGGTTCGGTTTCGGATACCCTGCTGTGGCGCGCCGACCCGTCCCACCGAAACCGGTGGCCGCCGCAACCGGAACGCGTGCGGAACGACTTCACCGCGCTGATTGTTCGCGAGGAAAGGATTCTGGACGACCGCGGCGGCGAGCGGAAACTTAGGCTCACGTTAGGCGATATCGCAAACCCAGATGATACGATAGATGCGTACTGCGGCGATGTCGACCCTTCACACATACCGACCGGGTGCGGCCAAGGCGCGGTGGTGGTGGTCAAAGGTGAGTACTTGTATTTCCCAAATCCCAGGACTGTTTGCCCATACAATACTGACACTTTTCGGTAACAATAAAAAGGCGCCACGCGGCACGTAAGCGCCAGCGCCAACGTGTATTTGAAACTTAACCGAAACGCGAGGTTGTTTTTAAAATCGCCAGCAACCGGTACCGTGAGTTTGGATGGGGACCACCGTACCGCTGAAAGTTTGGTAGGTGACCACCGTACGAGCGCATTTGCGCTGGGTGACAACACAACGCAAAACGACGCACCTCGCGCCGCGACTCTTTCCCAGCTCTCCGCCGCCGCGATTGCTGGCGTCGGCGCCGCGATTGACCGCCGCGCGTACGTAACGCGCGCGCGCGTGACGCGCGTAACCTTGCTCGCCGCGAAGTGGGCGTGTTTAACCTGCGGGTGCGACGCGGGTTTGATGGGCGCTGGTAACGCGATGGCTGCGTCTGCGCTTGGGGCGGTGCGACGCAAGGCGAGGGCGGTCCAGGCTGACGGCGGCGGCGAGGAGGGCCAACTCGAAACGGAACACGACCGGATCCCGGTACCCCCGACGGATATCGCCGGGTGCGCGGCGTGTCGCCCGCCCCCCGAGCGCTTCCGCTCTCCACAGGATGCGCAACGGCACACGCAATCAGTGTGCGGCTTCGAAGTGGAACTAGGCACCACGATGAGCGACGGTTCGTGTTCCGCGGATTGCTGGATCGCGGGCGACGCCGGCGCGGCGCTTTTACCTCCGGGGGTTAAAAACGCGGTGCGCCAGTTAGCCATGCGGCACGGGCGCGTGACGTGTAAGTTCGACGTAAACGCCGCGGGTACGTGCGTCCGGGCTTTTCCAAATCCAGACACTGTTTGTGGACCCGTGTTGACCGTTTCAGCGCACTACGGCCGTGATGTCCGTGGTGCGCTACGGCCGTACCATTTACTGGCGTACTGGCGCCTGTTACAAACCGGTACGCGAAACGCGCGACTGACACTTTTCTTTCCCAAAACCAGTCTCTGGATCGACCACTCCGTACCTGATGCAAGGGTACTGCGGTGTTTCCATCGGCGCCACGGAAGGCGCGTGCCTTGTCGCGGCGATGGGTTTGGCGCAACGGCTGGGGGAGGTGAGGGCCACGATGAGACTGAGCTACGAGGTTTTTTTGGAACGCGGCGAGTTTGACTCCGTCGGCGCCGTGAACCAACCGCGTGCGGAACACCGAATCGTAACCTGCGGAGGCGTACCGGTGCTGATGAAATGCGCGCCGTCCGCGAAGCTGCGCGCGGTGGCGCTGGAACCGGTGGAACCCGCCCGGGAAGCGGGAAGGGTGTTAGCGGAACGAGAAGGGGGACGGCGGTAGCGCACGAGTTTCGACAGACCGAGTTTCTTTTGCCCGCCTCGCCAAAAGCCCAAAACCAAATCCAGACTGCAGACTCTCCTCGCCACTCCCGACGGAAAAATCCTCGAGCGCATCATCCATCAGGTCTGATCAGCACGCCGCGCCCGGCACAGTTCCGCGCGCGATGCTGTCCACCAGGCAGCTTCAGCGGGCTGTGCCCCGGGGCTACCCCGCCGCGGCGGTGGATGCTGCGAGGCACGCTCTCGGGGATGCCAACAAGGTGCGCGTCGAGCCCGGTTTGTTTCGGTCTGCGCGCGACCCACCACTTCGTGGAGATGATTCTAACCACGGTCGCCCCTCCGCGGTTCCCTGACGCCTTCCCCACCCTCCCCCTCGGCTCCCCAGGTTTTCACCCGGGACAACTCGTCCCTCCCGGTGACGTTCGAACACCGAGGCACGGGCGGCCGCTCCAGCATCAGGTACGTCTACCCCTCCCATCGCGGGCCCGCGAGGGCAACCCTAACCGCGAATCGCGGGTCAGTTCGGGGACAAATGGAACGGTGCCTTTTGGGGCTCTTTTTCGTGCAATCCGCTCACCATCTTCCCCTCGCTCTCCCAAACGCAGCGGCATCACGTCCACTGTTTTCGGCGCCACGGGTTTCCTGGGCCGGTACGTGGTGAACCACATCGCGAAGTCCGGTTCGCGGATGATCCTGCCTTCCCGGTGCAACGAGAACGCGCGGCAGCACTTGAAGGTGATGGGCGACTTGGGGCAGATTGTGAGTTTGGACGGGTTCTCGGTGAGGGACGACGACGCTATTAAGTACGCGGTGGCTCGGTCAAACGTGGTGGTGAACATGGTGGGCCGGGAGTGGGAGACGCGGAACTTTTCGTTCGAGGCCGTGCACGTTGACTTTCCGTCTCGGCTGGCGGAGATTTGCAAGGAGGTTGGCGTGGAGCGCCTGGTGCACGTCAGCGCGCTCGGCGCGACCGAAACGCACCCTTCCAAGTATTACCGCACGAAAGCGATCGGCGACGCCGCGGTGAAAGCCGCGTTTCCCAACGCAACCATCGTCAAGCCCGCGAAGCTGATCGGCACGGAGGACCGGCTGCTAAACGTCTTTGCAGAGCACGCGTGTAAGTTCCCAGCGACGCCCCTGATCGACGACGGAGGAAGTAAACACCAGCCCGTGTTCGTGGACGACGTGGGGTTGGCCATACAGGCCATCGTGGAGGTACGTATTTCCCACCCAACACATTCCGCCTCTGCGATTGCCCATACCCTGACTGACACTTTCTTTTTTATCGGGCCAGGACGTGACCACCGCCGGGAAGACGTACGAGCTCGCGGGAAACAAAGTGTACACGATGGAGGACCTCGTGAAACTGACGAACATCGTGATTCGCGCGCAGAACCCGAAGATTGCGTACATCCCCGCGTTCATTATGAAGTTTTTAGGCGCGCCGCACGAGTACTTGTTAAACAGGGTGCCTTTCCCGTTACCCACCCCGACGGGGCTGACGCACTCGTACGTCGACGCGCAATCGATGGATTACCTGAAAAACCCCAAAACCCCGGGATTCAAGGAGCTGGGCATCGAGCCCGCGAAACTGGAAGGCGTGGTGATTGATTACCTGCGCGCGTTCAGGTTCGGGGGGTACGACGCGGGGAGCGCCGTGGGACAACCAGGCATGGACTCGGGGAAACACTGACGAGAAGGTTTTTTAAACTAAAGTTTTTTTGTAATCGACCGACGTACTTTCACCTTCGTCCGTGTTACTCGGTACCCGCTTTAGTCTCGATATTTCAGCAAACACAAACGGTGTGCGTCTCGACAAAAGTACACCAAATGTCTACTCGTCTTCGTCTCCGAAAGAGAGCACGGGGTTGTTTTTGGTTTTCTTCCCCGCCGCGGCCAAGGCGTCGCTCGGCGCGTTTTCGACGTCGGCGATTTGGCGCTTTGTTTGTTTCGGCGGCCCGATGGAAGGCCCGATGGAAGGCCCGATGGAAGGCCGAATGGAAGGCCCGATGGATGGCCCGATACCGTCCACTTCCAATCCCCCGCCTCTCCCTTCGTTCGTCGCCGCGAGGTGCTCGGTCTTTTCCTTTGCTGCGGCGAGTACCGCGTGTTTTATTTGCTCGCACTGCTCGCCCCGCGCCACGTCGCTCGCGCGCTCGCCTTTTTTGTTCCGGTGCAACGGATCAACCTTCTTCCTGAGAATTGCGGTTACAGTCTCCAGCGACCCGCTTTTGCACGCCATGTGCAGGGAGTTTTCGCCTTTGTGCGTCAAGGCTTTGGGATTGGCGCCCGCCGCGATCAGCGCCCGAGCGGATTCCAAATGGCCTTTTTGACACGCAAAGTGTAACGGCGTGATCCCATCCATCGCCTCGCTAGTGGGCTTCGCGCCGGACGCGACCAGGAACTTCACTGCTTCAGTCTGAAGAGGGGGGGGCATTGCGTCAGGACGAGGGATGGAAATATGGGAAAGAGGAGGTGGACGTACGGAGGATGACGCGCACGCAACGATCGATCTTACCTGTCCTGCCCACGCGGCCATGTGCAGCGCGGTTCGCTTGTGTTTGTCCATGCCGTGCACGTCATCCCCCGCGGCGACCCTCGCGCCGAGCGCCTCGAGGTCGCCGCCGCGCGCGGCGGCGTGCAGGTCCACGAACGCCGGCGCGTCGTCCGCCATCGCACACACTGAAGGATCTCTGCGTGCTGCTGTGCTTTTTCTTTTGGCGGACGAAAATAAAAGGAGAAACGTTTGAAAAGCACGATTGACCGTGTTGTTGGATGAACGACGCATTGACATTAGACTACCTTCAAACTCGCACCGGTACCACTGCGATATGTACCGCCGCCGGTGTGGACTGCGCGATGTGGTAGTAACCGGATCACACCCCCGTTTCCTTTCCGTGTCCCGGCCGTGCACCGACGTTACCCGAAGCTAGAAATGAGGTACTTTTTGTACGACGCCATGAACTGCGCGACGAACCCTTCAAGGTGGATGATGGGTTTCTGGCCTTCCTGCATTCTGTGTTCGAAGTGCGCGGCGTGTCGGGCGACTTCGTGCTTCAGCTCCGGTTCCAAACGTTTGTTCAGCTCGCGAACCAGTTTCCGCAAAATCACCTCCGGAGGTACGCAGTTCACCAACAGCTCGTACAGACGCCCTCGGATTTGCAGTAACCGCTTCGGGCTCTGTTCCGCAAGGGTTTCGCTCGCGATCTGCGTGACATACGCTTCCCAATCAGCACCCGCCACGACCTGGTCGGGAGTAAACGGGTACTGCTGCACTCGGCACGCCTCCAGGGAAAGCAAAGCCCGGCGCATGTTCCGCTCGGCGTGTAGCGCGACTCGGCCGGCGAGCTCCGCCGGCAAGGTCAGTTTTTCCCGCCGCGCGACTTCGATCACCAGTGTCTCAACCGCCTCGTCCGAGGGCGCGGCGACCCTGATGGGCAAGCACCGGCTTCTCACTGCATCCAGCACCTTCGAAACCGAGTTGCAAATCAAAATCAAACGACACGCTTGCGAGTATTTCTCCATCGTCCGGCGCAAGCCGTGCTGCGCTTCTTTCGACAGCTTGTCGACTTCGTTCAAAATCAAAACCTTGAACCCCTGCTTTCCGGTCGCGTCGATCGGCCTGGATTTCGCCATATCCTTGATCACCTCTTGCACGACGTACCTGTCCTTGGTGCCCACGTCTGATGGGTTCATCTCTACGTGGTAGTTAGAGCTCAACGTGGTGAGCTCGACTTCGATTTTGCGGTCGCCTTGTTCCAGCTTCCACGTTTTGCCCTCAACCTTGACCTTCTCCACCGCGGGGCCGAAGATCTCGCGAAGCACCGCCAGGGCCAGGGTCTTCTTGCCTGCCCCGGAGACGCCGTAAAAAAGCAAGTGCGGGCAGTCGCCATCCGCGACGAGCCTCTTCAAGTGCGACGCCGTGTCCGCATTCGCGAGGGTGAACTTATCAAGAGAATGGGGACGGTGCTTGTCCACCCACAACATGATGGATGTTTGTTTTACTGGGCACACCGGGTTTCAGATCCACACGAGGAGGAGCTTCCACGTGTGTGTCGTGGGTTGGGACCGGAACAGGGAAACGGGTCACTCGAGGTTCCGCGCGTGCCTTGCCTGCTGGACACTGCCCGGTACCAAGCGTGGTGCGGCGCGGTGTGCGTGCGGGGGACACGCGCGCGGGATCGAGGCTTCGGATGTTGGCACTCTTTTTGAAAACCAGCCAGGTTAGTAGCAGGCTTTGGCCCACGAAAACTTCTTTCTTCCCATGTCCGACAGACAACCATGCGCGGTCCGCGGGCGAGACCTCCGTTTTTCCTCGCCGCGCTCGTGCTCCTGGCGACGTTGGGTTTCGTGAAAGGCGGTGAACCTGAAACATGGTCCATGGACGATGTCGGTCTCGGGACTTGGGAGACGTGCGATACGTGCGACATGTGTCTTTTGACCGACGTTCCGGTTGGGACGACCCCGCCGAAACCGGCACCCGGTGCGGACGGCAAAACGCACTGTACCCGGTGTTTAGGGTGCAACGTGGTGCTCGCTCGTCTTGACGGGCTGGTGAACTCGAGCATGTTAACGGTTGAGGTCAAGGCGAGCGTGGGGCGAAGCGGCGCGGCGATTTTAGCGGGCGAAACAAAAGACTGGGGATCCGTGATTGTCAAGGCGTACTGCGGCGTTCCGGGCGGGTATAAGCAGTTCGGTTTCGGCGTTTCCGAGACTCCCGATACGTGCAAGGACACGCTAAATACGCACCAGTGCGTCGCGAAATCGGGGACGATAGGGTTCGGCCGGTGTAACTACGATTTTCTCAGCGCGCTTGACCAAATCGCGGTGGACGCGAACTTGACGCGCGTCGTGGGACGGTCGAAAACCACGAAACTACGAAGTTTCCTTCCCGTGAAGATTTTGGTACCGGACGCCGAAATGAGCGACGACCCGGAGGTTGCTAAGCTCCAGAAATTCGACGATGGGAGCGGAGGCGTGAAACTGGCCGACGTTTCGGCGCAGATGTTCAAGCGAAGTTTCGGGGTTCCGTTAGTGGAGCTTTACAGCGGCGGCGCGCGGTTAACGCCCACGGTTTGGGGGGTGACAAAAAAAATAAATCACGACTCGGTGTTCGCCGCCGGGTTTTGGGATTTCATGGTGGGCGAAACCGATCGGCACGGCGAAAACGTGTTGCTTGACGATTCTTTGGTACCAAGTGGAGGCCAGGCCGTGATACGACTCATCGACAACGACGGCGCGCTGAAAATAGGCCCGACTGACGCGGTTTCGTCGTTTTTGGTCCCGGGAACGAAATGGTGGCGGGTTTTGAGGAACACGCGGTACGGACACGAACGGATGTGTTGCGTGAAAGCTGGTCTGCGTTTGCCAAGTACATCGGGTACATCGGGTCCACAAAACTCGTTACCGACGGTAGAACGTTTGCTGCGAAACAAAACGCATTCGTTAAACGACTCGAGTTTAACAAACAAACAGAGTGAAGAAATTGCGAAATCGCAACCGGATCCCGGGGCGGCTGACAAAGCAGACGCGTGTGGGGTTCTCGGGGACGCCGAACCGCTCGGCCCGGAATCGCTGTTCGACCCGCGGTGTCACGTTCACGGCAAGTTCGTCGGCACGAAAACGCCCAGCGTGAAAACAACACAATGGCTCCGCGAGGTTGTTGAAAACTCGACAGCACAGGTGATGGGGCGGTACCCCGGGTTGATCGACCCCAAAAGAGTTCACGCCCTGAAACGCAGGGCTGGGAACTACCTCACGGGGGGGTACGAATATGCCCTGTTACGGGAATTTGCGCGGACGAAAATGCTGGACTGCGTGGAGGATGACGTTGATTCCCAAGAGTCTTCTAAGGAGTCTTCTGACCTGTATGACACCACCCTGTTATCGCCGTTTCGGTGGCGCTTGAACGAACCGTGCTGTTCGTTAGCGGCGGTCGGTACCTGTAACGCGGTTAGGGTGAAGGATATTCATGACAAAGAGATGGGAAAGATTTTGGAAAGCGAAACGGAGAGAGAGATTTTTCCCAACAATCGGCAAAGCGACGAATACGAAAAGCTGCACGCGACGCCGGTGGAAATCGCATCGCCGCGGAACAGTTTTTCGGAGGAAACTTCCGTGTTAGGGAACGAGGTGGTGTAAGTTAAGACGAGAGCGGTAGTACCGCCTGTAGCGACAAGGAAACGGGATTTAAACAAAAGTCGAAGGATACACACGCGCGCGCCGCGTCTTGAGAGGCCTTGCGAAATGCCGGCTCGCTGCAGTCACGAAAACTTTTTGAACGAAACCCGGGCGGCTGCTGAAAAGCAGTTGCGGATTATCGTCCCTGCAGCCTGCCCACTTCCGATGGCGTCCGCGCGGGCGGCGCGGCAGCTGGCCGCGATGGTGTGCCGACCGCCGAGCGTGCGTGCGTGCGCTGGGACCGCGTCGAGGGCGGTGGGACGAACAGGGCCGGTGCCCAACCCCGGGGGAGGCACACACGCGCAACAGGCGATCCGAAGGTTGCTGGCTGGGGAAAGCGTCGCGGTGGGTTCGGTCGGGGGACGCGCCGCCTCAACAAGCGCGCGTCTTTCCAGCGCGCGTTGCTTAGCCGCCGCGCTCGGGCCGCTGGGTACCAAGCAAGCCCTGGCGCTCGCGAAGACCCTGCTTCACGATTACCAGGAAGACATGGCGTTGATAGACGACGGGGACATGGAGGAAGATACATGACAGGGTGTCGACCCCCGGAAAAAAGGCTTCAGTCGAAGAGAAAAGTATTAATCACAACTGACGGCGGCGACGGTCGTTGGTATAGTTACGGTACCGTCGTTGAAATAGTCGCATCTACTGCTACGTATGACACGCAATATGTGTATGCACAGCTATGGTTCGATAATTCGTGGCTAATATCGCCCGCGCCCGCGTCCGCGCCCGAACCCGCGTCCTCCCGGCGTCCATCCCCGCGCGAAACCGCCGGAAAAGTGACCGTTTTCGGGTTTCGGCTCGTCGCGTTGCATCAGCGCCAAACCCCGGCCCGGCCCCGGGGGTGTGGGCGCGGGGATGATCATCCCGTGCTCATACCGCTGCAAAACCCGCTTGCCGTCCCCTAGCGTCCACTGCGTTTCGTCCGTTTGGGACTTTGTTAACTTGAACCCGAACCGATTCAGGGAATCGTTCATCGCGCGGAACGTGTCGTGCCCGGTATCGCCCCCCCCGTTCAACTGAACCTCCCCGGTAGGCGCCACGACAAGAACGTCCTTGCCGTGAATGTTGACGCACACGAAACCGTCCTCGCGTTTCGTCACCTTCTCGCGCTGAGGGATTGTACATTGGAGGGAGGGACCGTGAGTTTTGAGTTCGAGTCCCGGCGCGCGTTTCGGGATTTGAGAGTTGCGTTGATTTTGGGATCGCGTCGTCCCCATGGCAGGCATTCGTTCCCAAACGTACCTTCGTTGGTGCGCTCCCTGCTCTGCCACCGCCTCGTCCGCCTCGTCCCCCCTCAGGTCGTGAACCGTTGGTGGTCCGTTTCACGATAACAGCGCGGACCTTCAGACGCTCTCCGTTCGGTCCGCTCCCGCGACCGGCAGAGCTTCGGTTCTTCCCCGCGCCTCCAGATTCTTTTTGGTTAAGCCCTTCGTTCATGTACTCAGCAAGGTTCGCTGCATCCGTGGGAACGTCACCGGCACCAGCAGCGGCATCAATGCCGTGCTGCGTCGCGGTGTCCACGGGGTATTGAGGTTCCACGTCCATCGCGAGACAAACGAGAAGCGGAAGGTGCGTCGAATTGTGATGCGTCGGGTTCGGCGAATCCGTGTTTTGGCAATTTCTGTCTTTCTATAAATGTGCTGAAAACACGGGGAAATCGTCGGGGATGAGTACTTCGCTTGTAAGGGCTTCTTATTAACTAGACTACTCGGGCTAAATACACATACATAAAGAACTACACTCTGGTTCAGTGGGCGCGCGCGAACGGCTGCCCGTGGAACAGGATTACGTGCGCAAACGCGGCGGAGGGCGGGCACCTCGAGGTGCCGCAGTGGGCGCGCGCGAACGGATGTCGGTGGGACGCGGACGCGTGCCGGGGTGCGGCGTTGAAAGGGCACCTCGAGGTGCTGACTCACACGCCCATCTATCCCCCACCTTCCGGGCCGGGGTGAAACAGATCAAGCTCCGCGACGGCGACGAGATCTGCTTTTCGGGTTTTCGTGTGTCGCGTCCATTCGACGACCTCGACCTTCGGCGGCGCGCTCGGCCACTCGCCTTTCTTTTTCAGATCCCTAATGTGTCGCTGCTTGACAACTTCTTGTTGCGCGGGTGAGACGTAGGGTGCTTTTTTTGACACAAGGAGCAACTGCTCCGAATGCAGACGTGTTTGTTTCCACGCCTCTTTTTCTTTCCGCGTCTCCGCGAACCTTCCCTGGCGGGTTCCCGAGGAAACAACCTCCGTGCTGCTCGTCCAGCCGTTCGGCGCCGCATCGTTCGCGACGTACCGTTTCGTGAAGGCAATGTGACGGTGACCATACCCAAGCGTGCCTCGTGTCGTGGCGTCGCGAGTTTCCTGGGCTAAAACCGCGGTCTCGCGCCGGCGCGTTCCACGCGCCGCCGCGGCGGTCGCGTCGTTTGGCGGCGCCGTCGACGCGGATTTCCCAAAGGCGCCTCGCGCCCTCGGCGTCGCGCCGAGGGGATCACCACCGAACCCACGGTTTCGGGTGGTCGTATCCCACCGAAAGGTTTGCCCGGTACACGTGGTGCGCAGGGCTTTCTGTTGGATTTCGTCGCGCCTCGTGCCTTTCCGCGGTTCGTCTATGCGCACCGCGCTTTCGTTCCAACTGGCGGGGCGCCGGTTTAACCAATCGCGGCCGCGCGTCGAAGCCACCAGCCGTTTCGCCTCCCACGCGTTGTCGCGCACCACGACGGCTTTGAAAACCGTCTCGTCGGACCGGTATGTTTTCGCGGCGCGCCCGGGGAGGTCCAGGAAAGCGCCGCTGGCGACCATGGCGAACGATGGCCGGTTCCGGTGTCTCGTCGCAGGCGGAACCAAATCGATCAAAGCGGTGCCCGATTAAGATCGCGCGCGCGCCACCGACCGACCTGACGCGCGGTGGTCACGAAGGGAACAAGGCGCGGCGACGCCGTGCCGGCGTTTCGTTTCCCGAAGACGCGCGAGACCGACCCGGCACGGTTTGGGGGATATGAGGTGCCGCTGATACTGGAGACTCTGTCGGGCCCTCCTGGGGCACGCGCGTGCAAGGAACACGAACAAAAGGCCAAAACGAAAACGAGAAAAAAAAAACCAAGGCAACCCGCGTTCACGTGGGGAGCCTGCCTGCCCCTGGTCGAATTCGGACCAATCACGGTGCTGAAAAATCTCACCCGTGAAACCATCGACGTCGTCACATCGACGCGTGTTCCGTCGTCACCCAGCCGCGCTCACAACACCCCGCCTCCGCTCGGCGGTCGCATCTTGGTCGTCCAACACGCCTGGCGTGCTTCGGATCTCACCCGACCCTCGTCTCGACCCCTCGAGGCGTTATCCGCGTCCGCGCACCGACACGTCGACGCTTTGTCGAGTTGCGGTTTGCAATCGCGCGATCGAAGCTCGTGTCCCCATGGCCGCCTTCGCGATGTCCGCCTCCGCGCTCTCCGCGCGCGTCGCGACTCCCAAGTCGTTCAACGCGCGTGTCATACGCAAAGCATGCGCAACGCCCTCGCACCGTGTTCACAACACCCCCACGCGAGCGCAAGCCGTGGTGGCGCCGCCCACTAGTGGGGAAGGCTCCAACGCCCCCAAACCGAAACCGGGCGCGCGCACCGAGGCGTTTCGGGAGAAGGTGTCTCCCCTCAGCGCAGAGAACGCGCAGCCCGTGAACATCAAGCCCAGGGGCGAGCCCGTCCGGATTAAGATCGACGACCAGTGGTACGACTGCGCGGGGTGGGCGAAGGCGCACCCGGGTGGCGAGCGCTGGATCCACTTTTTCGACGGGCGGGACGGTACGGATGTGTTTTACGCGCTGCACTCGTACGGCCCCAACGGCAGCACCAAGGCGATCGACCGCCTGGCCAAGCTCCCGAAGTGCGACCCCCCCCCTGTTGCTGAGCTGAAAGAGCCCACCGCGAGTGAGTACGCCACGTCCATGAGTTTCCGCGATTTTCGAAAGAAACTGGAGAAGGACGGCTTCTTCAACCGGAACGTGTTCCAGGAAGTGTGGGCGCTTACGCAGGTGGTGGTGAGTATTTCCCATTTACCACATTCCGCCGACTGATTGCCCATACGAGACTGACACTTTCTTTTTTATCTCAAAGGGGTTGTACGTCGCGGGCCAGTACTTCGCGTACACCAACCCGGTGGTCTCAACGATTCTCTTAGGCCTGGGCATGGTCCAAGCCGGGTGGCTCGGGCACGACTACGTGCACGGCCGCGGCCCCATCTGCGACGCGTTTCGGTACATGCCCACGCTGTTCAACGGCCACGGCGTGGAGTGGTGGTCGCAGAAGCACAGCATGCACCACACGTTCACGAACGAGGAACACCTTGATAACGACGTGATGATGGAGCCTTTTTTCTTTTTAAGATCGCCCACCGAATCCGGGCGGCCCGACCACAAGCTCCGGAAGTTCCAGCACGTCTACGGCTACCCCCTCCTTGCCATAATGTTCTGGCTGTGGCGGTTCCACAGCCTGGAAAGCGCGTGGCGCCGGAAAGATAAAAAGGAACTCGTCCTGATGGCCATCAACTACACCTGGCTGGCGACGTGCATGCCGTGGCAAGTCGCGATCGGAAGCGTGTTCTTCTCCGGGTTCATCGTCGCCAGCCTGGTGTCCGCCACGCACCAGAGCGAGGAAATCATGGAGTACGGCGAAGGCGCCGAATACGTGGAGGGGCAGTTCCGGTCCACGCGCGACGCGGATACGGTTTTCGGGCCCCTGGAAACCTGGATCTGGGGTGGCATGGACACGCAGCTGGAGCACCACCTGTTTCCCACGATGCCCCGGTACAAGTACCACAAGCTGAGGCCCATTTTACAAGCCTGGGCCGCCGCCAACGACGTCAACTACCGCATCTCGCCGTCAACCAAAATCATCTCAGACAACTTCGCCACGCTCAAGCGCGTGGCGGCGGCGCCGTAGGTGACGCGTTTCGGCGACTCCAAACTCAACGTACGTGAGTTTAAATGTCAATATTCTTTTACGCATCGTCTACCTGGTATGTTCTCCCCATTTCCTGCAGTGTACGAAGCGTCGCTTTTCCCGCGTTTTGGCGCCACCCGTCAACCGCGCCGCGCACCGCCTGTCTCGCGTTTCCCTCGGAGCACGCCGCGCGCAGTGCCGTGGCACTCAACAGCACGCGGCGCCTCGCGGCGCTCGCCTCTGTTCGCAGATCATCGGGCATATCGCGAATCTCCTCAGCGCTCTCAACCGAAAAAGAAAAAGCAAAGTCATCCGAGAAGATATCCTGATTGTAAAAAGAAAAATGTCAGTCTCGTATGGGCAATCATTCGGCGGAATGTGGTAAATGGGAAACACTTACCACCAACAGAAGCAAAACAATCGACGCCCCTTGTACCGCTTTCACGGCGGTTACATTCGCGACGAGCCGTTTCCGGTGTCCGCTTCGCGCCGCGCGTCGCTCCGTTAGTTGCACTAAGCGCTCAATCGAGCCAACGTGCTTCTCACACGCGACTTTGACTTCACACGCCGCCTGGCGGAGACACTCTATTCCGGAATTTACTTCTTCGATTGATTCGAAATCGTGGTCGAGGACGAGGTCGGAACCGCTCTTTTCGTTTCCGCGCGTTCCACAATCCGCCGCGTGTGCCTCGCCCGCCAGAAACGCGCGCGCGATACTCCCCAACGCGTCCCTGGACTGATCTGCGGTTTGCGATCTTTTCGCCTCGTAAGCCGAAAGCACGACACGACAAATCTCCACAAGTGTCGCTTCATCTTCCTTCGCAGTTGTGATAGTCTCCGGCGACTCGGGCTTGGCGTGGAAAGAAACGCGAGGCGTACTTCGTTCACAAAACGTCACGAGCGTTTCAGAATTCCCGTCCTCCAAAACGCGACACTCGTGTTCCGCGATTTGAACCTCCACCAAAGACGTCAACGCGGACGTAAGCGCATTTTGAACCCGGATGCGTGGGTGAAACACGGTTTTGTACCCGGTCAAGCTGGTGTTTAGTTCGACGAACTTGAAACCGCCGGTCGCGTCGTCGCCGTCGTCGCGAAACGCGGCGCACAAATCGCGAACCGCCGCGAGAAACAAATACGCGCACGCGCCCCGAGATTCATTTCTCGTTCTGAACACCCCCTCATCCCCTTCATCGCAAAACGTATCGGTCTCCAGAAAAGGCAAGCCTCCGTGCGCGTACGTCGCCCTCAACGAAGGCCCTTTGTCGCGCATACACAAATCACGCAAAACCAGCAGCGCGTGTTGTGGTAACTCGTCGCGGAACTTGTTCCGGGCTCGGTCTGTATCCGCACCGGTGATTACACCCGCTCGCCACGGATGTAGCAACACATCGTGTGCGTTGGCTTGGCCATACCCATCCAACGTGGCGTAGTACGCCCCGAGCCTGGCGTGAATCACTTCGGGGGCGTCGTTCGCGTAGGCGTACAAAACGCGCAACGCGTGTTCCGTCGCCGGCGCGACGCGCGCGATGAACTGAAACGTGTCCCATCGGGAAGGGTACTGTTTTTCAAAGTCTCCGTCGTTACCGGTATACCCATCTCCTACGATACGTTCAGTATCACTCAAGAAATCGACACACGCGTTACTCACCGTGTCGCGCCAGCCTGGGCTGAAAAAAGAAGACCCTAACACGGTTTGTTCAATATCGCGCCGCAGTTCTCGACGCGACGGCAACGACGTTTCGTTTTTATCAAACACCTCGTCGTCGCATCGCGCTAGTTTTTGTGTTTCCCTTGAACTTCGTGCGTTGGCACGCAGGTCAAAATCCGAGGAGCTCCAGGAGCCCGGGATGGAGCACGCCAACACAAGCGCGAGCGCGGCGAGCTCGGGCGAAACGTCGCCTGGCGCTAAAAACCCGTGCCAGGTTACGTTGCGTAAATTCAAACACAACGGGTGTAACGCTTTGCGTAACGGCCAAGTGGAGGCGAAGGTAACGTCGTTATCGGGAATGGATGCATCAGTAGTCTCGCCATCCTTGCCAACAATCATCGCGCTGAGGTTTCTGGAAAGTAAAATCTCCGAAAACAAAGGCTTGCCCGGGTTTTTAGTTTTTTCGTCTTCGTCGTCGTCGGCAAAGGCGCTCGCCAAAAATAAATCAACGCACCGCCGTTCGATGACGGATACCGAAGTCGTAAGGACCTGGTAATTTGTCAGTGTGGGGTGGTGATCAGTGTCTTCTTCTTCGGTACTGTCCGCACTGCTGCTTTCTTGTTTCCGGAAACAAAACACAAGCTTGGCGAGCGTCGCTTCGTGCGCTCCGCGCTTCGGCGTCAATCGATTGCAATCGATTTGGAGCACACACTTTCTTCCCAGACGTTTCAACGACTCCGCTGCTTCTACCGCGCTCGGGGGTTCGTTCGGGGTGTCACGCCAGTCAAGCGTTCCGTACATGGGCTTGAAACGCCATTCCGGCGGGTCGTGGTCCGGCTCGTTCCCGCCCGACTCCCGAGGTGCGACGAAGAGCATAGATTGCACATCTTCGGCCAAAGCGCTGTTGGGAAAAGCGCCCAACGTTCCTTCCACCGCGTTCGTCGCAACCACCGCGCCCATGGTCCAGCAGTTCGCTACGCGCGGTACCCGACGAGCACGGCGAGGTCCGGCGCGGAGGGACGCGCGCGACGGTGACGGTGACGGCACCGCCGCGCGCATGCCAGCACTGAAGCTGCCTTGGAATACTGATGAGATGACAACAAGTTTTTTGGCAAAAACACGTGAAAAGCCAAAAACCAAAAACCGAAAAACCACCGCCCGCTCTCGGAAAAACCCCTTCTGGCGAACCGCGCCAGCCATCGCTCGGTCTTTTACTCTCGCGCCGAGCACGAGAACGACAGGGAAGGAACGATGGTGAAGTTTCTCAAGGTGCGTGTCCTTACGGACTGCAGCCCGCCAGCGCGTGCGGTCGCACACCGCGCGCGTGCCCGAGGGGCGTTCGCTCGTGCGAAGCCTCGAGATTAATCGGTCGCGCGTCTTGGCGATGTTGGCGTCCATCCGTCCATCCCAAGCCTCGGACGCCGCCTACTGTCGAGCCGGCGACCGGCCTCGCGGTGCTCCACGACGCTTTGTTGGACGGTCGTGACGTGAAGGTGCTGTCGACGCGCTCGTACGCTTCGGGCGACGATGCGACGATGGCCACACGCGCGTCTCGATCGAGCAAAGCGCGCGTCGCTGGACCAACACCGCAGCGCCGCGAGAGGTCTTTTTTTTCGGCACTCGCGCCTGGCCGGGGTTCCCGTGCCATCGACCACGCGATCGCCACACGGCATCGTTGGTGTCACGAGTTGATGCCTTCGCACGCCGTTGGCACGCCGTGGTCGAGTCACACCCATGGCGTCGCTGCGATGCGTCGCCGTGGGCGATGTCGGCTGGATTTTCTGTTAGGGTTTGCAAATGCTGCTTTCACCGATCGATTGCGTTGTCAAGTGTTTTTTTGGCACCTCGTATCCCCCCACCCCCCCACCCGCTGACCCCCGTGTCCCACTTATCATCACCACCAAAACAGGCCAACAAGGTTGTCGTGGTGCTTCAAGGCCGCTACGCCGGCAAGAAAGCGGTGATCGTGAAGAACTACGACGAAGGTACGTCTTCGCGCCCGTACGGCCACGCCCTGGTGTGCGGCCTCGCCACGTACCCGCGCAAGGTCACGAAGAAGATGCCCAAGAAGAAACAGGACAAGCACTCTCGTGTCAAGACGTTCATCAAAACCGTCAACTACAACCACCTGATGCCCACGCGGTACACCCTGGATGTGGATTTGAAAGCCACCGTGACCCCCGACGCGCTTGAAAACGCGACGAAAAAAACGGCGGCGCGCAAAGAAGCCAAGAAGGTTTTGGAGGAGCGGTTCAAGACGGGCAAGAGCAGGTGGTTCTTCACGCGCCTGGCGTTCTAAGTGGGGAACAGTGGGTAATGGGATGGGGGTCGTGACGAAGTTTGTGATCGAAGCATCTTAATCTTTTGGAGGGTATCTTTCCCCTGGCGGCGCGTTGGTTCATTCTTTCATTCAATCAAATCGATCATCCCTCGCTCTCCTCTCGCTCCTGTTAATCAAGTGCAGTACGTCCCCGGCCCCGGAGTCTCCCCAGCTTCCGTCTCCGCGCCTCTCGGCCACCGAGTTTGGTTAGGGAAGCTCAAGCGTGGGTAGTTGGCTTTCGTGCTCAGAACCTGCCGGCCGTGCGCGCTCGCGCCCGGGTCGTACTTGGGCCCCGGCCCCAACCGTCCGGCGAGCAGCTTCTTGGCTTGCTTTTTGGTCAGCGAAACAAGCGCGGCTTGTTCTCTGTACGACGACCCGAACCCGAACATGGGGGCGTTTCTTTTCAATGAGCTGGCCTGGTCCCCGACGCTGTTGTACGGACGGGCGGTGAGGGTCTCGTGAGTTGGCTCCGACTCGTCGGGTTCATCGTTGCCGTCGCCGTCGCCGCCCCCACAACTGTCACCCGAAACTGTTTCGAGCCGGAACCGTTTCGCCTTGGTGAACCCCCGCGCCGGCGCCGTGACCCGCCCTGACATGAACTGCACGCCCAACCCGGGGACGTACTTGTACGCGCCAGGACCTCTGGCGTTGTCGTCATCATCACACGTATCGTCCACCGCACCTAAGGGTCGTACCTCCCTCGGGAAGTGAATCGCGGGAAGCGTGTCGCATCGCGAAACGATTTGCGCGCCCACGGATGGGTGCGCTATGTACTTGTCCGGTCCGGGAAACCCCAACGTGGGCCGCGTTTCCCTTTCGTACGCCGCGAAACGCCCCGCCTTGCCCATGGAGAGCGCCGGGAACGACCGTTTGGTCGCGACGTGTTGCACCCCGAAGGCCCCGTGTTGCTGGGTGTCGTAGGTTCCAGGCCCGGGACCGGAGCCCGAGACGCGCGAGTCGTCGCCGGAAACGCCGCTAAGGCGCGAGAAACTCCGGCGCATCGCCCGGCCGCGTTTCGACCAAGGGTCCGGCGCGCTCACCTGTTGGAAATCGAAACGCAACGCGCCACCAAAACCCACGGACGGTGAGGATCGCTTGCTGCTATCGATCATGGCGCCGAACTGCGACCTCTGGTGGCTGGGGGCGAGCGACGGCGCGCGCGGTTGCGTTTGTCCGCCCGGTCCGGGTCCGGCGAAAACAACCGCGGGGCGAACGCCGAGCCGCGGCGGCGACGACGGCGCCGCCGCGAACTTCGCGGGCGGCCTGGGCGCGAGAGGCGATTTTCCCCTTCCTCGTACCGCAGGCGAGGTGACGACCAGGTCAAACGGCGCCAGCGCATCCTTCGCCTCGGGAAAAGCCACGCGCGGAACAAGCAGCCCCGCGAGCTCAGCTCGCAAAGCGGCGGTTGACGGCTCGCCGGCGGCAGACTCGTTTCCCGCGTCGCGCGCGCTGAGCATCACCTCGATCGAAGTCACGCGCGCATCCACCGCAGCAACGCGCTTGACCTGCAGGTTCGCAAGCTCGGCTTTCAAAGCAGCAGTCGATGGCTCTCCGGAGGAAGACTCACCTTGCGTGCCTCGCTCGCTGAGCATCACCTCGATGGAAGTCACACGTGCATCCGCCGCCTCCACAAGCTTCACCTGCAACCCCGCAAGCTCGGCATGCAAAGCAGCGGTGGAAGCCTCACCGGCCGGAGCCTCGCCTTGTGCGCCTCGCTCGCTCAGTATCACCTCGATGGACTTCAACCGCTCATCTACTGCAGCCACGCGCTTCACCTGCAACAATGCAAGCTCGGATTTCAAAGCAGCCAAGGAAGCCTCACCGGCCGGAGCCTCGCCTTGTGCGTCTCGCTTGCTGAGCATCACCTCGATGGACTTCACACGTGCATCTACCACAGCCACTCGCTTCACCTGCAACAATGCAAGCTCGGCTTTCAAAGCATCCGTGGAAGCCTCACCAGCCGGAGCCTCGCCTTGCGCGCCTCGCTTGCTGAGCATCACCTCGATGGACTTCACACGTGCATCTACCACAGCCACTCGCTTCACCTGCAACCCTGCAAGCTCGGCTTTCAAAGCAGCCAAGGAAGCCTCACCGGCCGGAGCCTCGCCTTGTGCGCCTCGCTTGCTGAGCATCACCTCGATGGACTTCAACCGCTCATCTACCGCAGCCACGCGCTTGACCTGCAGGCCCGCAAGCTCGGCTTTCAAATCAGCCGTGGAAGCCTCACCAGCCGGAGCCTCGCCTTGTGCGCCTCGCTTGCTGAGCATCACCTCGATGGACTTCACACGTGCATCTACCGCCTCCACACGCTTCACCTGCAACAATGCAAGCTCGGCTTTCAAATCAGCCGTGGAAGCCTCACCAGCCGGAGCCTCGCCTTGTGCGCCTCGCTTGCTGAGCATCACCTCGATGGACTTCACACGTGCATCTACCGCCTCCACACGCTTCACCTGCAACAATGCAAGCTCGGATTTCAAAGCAGCCAAGGAAGCCTCACCGGCCGGAGCCTCGCCTTGTGCGCCTCGCTTGCTGAGCATCACCTCGATGGACGTCACGCGCTGCTCTTCAGTTTTCGTGAACCCCGTCTCTGTTGCAGAAACCTTGTCGATGGCGTCGCCCACAAGACCGCGAACAACGGAGCTATCAGTCCGTGTTATCCCCTTCACTGTCGTGGACGTCGAGAAAACGTTTCTCAATTTACCCCAGCGCGACCGCGCAGGGGTCGCCCGCGAGCTAGTGCCAGAGGAGGCCAAGGAAGTATTCGACAACGAACTCGGCAGAGACGGTCTCAGCGAATGACGCTGACTGTCCACGCGCTTCGTCTTCAAGCCCGCAAGCTCAGCTTTCAGATCAGACGTGGACGGCTCTCCTTCCGGGGCTTCGTCCGCGTTCTCATCATCTCGCTGGCTAAGCATCACCTCGATGGACTTCACGCGCTCCTCTTCACTCTTCGTTAGCGCAGGCGCACCAAATACCACACTCGAGTCGGCAACCGCCGCTACCGCTGTCGCGCGCTTGACCTGCAACCCCGCAAGCTCGGATTTCAAATCAGCGCTCGATGGCTCACCAGCTGGAGACTCGCCTTCTGCGTCACCTTCTGCGTCTCGCTTGCTCAGCATCACCTCGATGGACTTCAACCGCGCATCGATCGTCGCCACGTGCTTCACCTGCAGGCCCGCGAGCTCGGCTTTCAAAGCGGCGGTGGAAGCCCCACCGGCTGGAGCCTCGCCTTGTGCGTCTCGCGTGTTGAGTATCAACTCGATGGACTTCACACCTGCATCCACTGCTGCCACGCGCTTCACCTGCAGGCCCGTAAGCTCAGCTCGCAAATCAGCACTCGACGGCTCTCCTTCTGGAGACTCGCTTTCCGCGCCTCGCTTGCTGAGCATCACCTCGATTGACGTTACGCAATCGTCCACTTCAGCTACCACGCGCTTCATCTGCAACTTAGCAAGCTCAGCTTTCAAATGCGCAGTCGACGGCTCACCGGCTGGAGACTCTCCTTCTGCCTCTTCCTCTTTCTCGCGCTTGCTCAGCATCACTTCGATGGACTTCACGCGCTGCTCTTCGGTTTTCGTGAACCCCGTCGTCTCTGTTCCAGCAGCCTTGTCGATGGCGTCGCCCACGAGACCGCGAATTACCGAGCTATCAGTCCGCTTCATGGCTCCGCTCGCGGCTTCCATGGACTTCACGCGCTGCTCTTCGGTTTTCGCGAACCCCGTCGTCTCTGTTCCAGAAACCTTGTCGATGGCGTCCCCCACGAGACCGCGAATTACCGAGCTATCAGTCCGCTTCATGGCTCCTTTCGCGGCGTTCGTCGCCGCGACGGCGGAAGATCCACGGGCGCGGGAGACGGTTTCCGTGTCCGACGCATCGGATGCTGAATGCTCGATCGTCTCCATCGTTTGCATCGCGGACGACCCGGACCCTTCCTCCCCGGAGGTTCTGCGAAGATTAAGGCTCGCGGTTCTGCTGGGCGCCCTCGAGAAGATGTCTCGTGAGGTCACGCCGCGCATCAAGAGTTTCATGGAAGCCACCGACCCGACGGAAGATTGTTTTCCCTTCTTCGACATAGCCTCGGCGTAGGGCGAGTCACCACCCGAAGGTGGTCGCGCCGCTTCCACGACCACCATCGTGCGCGGGCTCGATTGGAGTGCGATTCGGGGATTGTTGTTGTTTGCCAAATGTGGCCTTTTTCTTGCGGGATCTGGTTCTGTGTGTATGCGCAATTAGTTACCCGAGGACTTGGAACTAGTTTTTTTGGGTGCCGCCGATTCTCAGCCGCGACTTGCTCAACGTCGGCACCACTTCAAAGCCTGAACAGACGACACTTCGATCGGCGCCTGCGACGATGGGCAAGGCCATCGCCGCCGGTGCGGCATCCGGCCCGCCTCCCGTGGTGGATCGGGAGGAGCTGGAATCCGCGGTGCGAGCGTTGCTCTGCGCACTGGGCGAGGACACGCAGCGCGAGGGTATCGCGGATACCCCCAAACGTGTCGCAAAGGCGATGGAGTTTGCGTTGCGAGGCTACGGCATGTCCGCGGTGGCGCACGTGGAGTCTGCGCTTTTCCACGAGCAAGGCTTGCTTGATGACGAAACCGGGTTGGCGGATGCGCGAAGGAAGGCTGGAGGTGTTTCCGTGGTGGCAACCGACGTCGCACGGCGTGCGACGCACGAGCTCTCCGCGGGAACAGCCGCCGCCGAGACACTGGGTGGAAACGCGGTAGATCCATCCCTCGCGCGTCCTGGGGTGGTGTTGATACGCGACGTCCCGTTCTTCAGCACGGACGAAGCCACGCTGTTGCCGTTTTACGGCGTGTGTCACGTCGGGTACGTACCGTCGGGTGGGACGATCGTGGGGTTAAGCAAAGTCGCAAGGGTCGCGGAGGTGTTCGCGCGACGCGTGCAAACGCCCGCCAGGCTCGCCTCGGATGTGGCGCACGCGTTGCACCAAGGCAGCAACCCGAAAGGCGTCCGGGTGATCGTGGCGGGGTCGCAGATGGCCCCGACCGGGCCGAAATCCGTGTGGGCGGACGCTTCGATTGGGTGTCTCGCGATTCCAGGCGACGAGGCGTCGGAAACGTCCGAGACCAAGAGCGCGGACGACGACGCGCTCGAGTACCGCGTGGAGTTTGAAGCCATGTTACACCATGGGGTGGGCGCTGGGCCTGGTCCGCCGGTGGGTTTGACGGGACTGGCCAGTGAGTCTGGAAAATCGGTAAACGGGATTTTTGAAACCGAACGCGACGCCGCCGACGCGCGGCGCGCAAAACGCCCGCGCCAGGACCTGGGGGCGGGGGCGGGTGGTGTTGCTCGCACGAGTGACTCGGGGAGTGACGATGGGGGGGTCGTTTTGTGTGCCTTGTGCGTCTCAAACTCCGCACAAGGGCGGACGGGCGACGCCACGAGTTCGGAGCGGGGCGCGCGGCGCGGCGGCGACACCTTGCACGACGCGAGCGTGTCGGGGCGAAGCGCAAGTTTGGACTCGGAGGATGGCGACACCACGCGGACGCGAATCGGTGGGCGCGCTGGATTCCGTTTCCTGCGGGACTCGCACTCGCGACCCGCCACGCCGAGCGGGGTGGAGGCTTACCAGGTTTCGGCGGGGAGTCCCACGGAGAGCGCCGAGGCGACGCATAGCGGGACACCGGCGTGCGTGACCGAACACTCGGGGAGTGACATGACGATGTCGGGCCTCGTGGGTGCCACTCAAACTCACGCACCCGAAGCCGCACACGTAGCGTCGCAGCGCATGGCCAAAGCACTAGGGTTGCATAAACTCATGACCCCGGAGCGCTTCGCGAGCGCCACAAAGGCGTACGCCGACGTGATGGCGGCGAGCCGCGCGGGACATGCGATGGATTTGCCGGTGCGAATGCCGTCGGAGGACCACGCCATGAATGACCTGCCCACCACTTCTGAATCACTCACCAAATTTGAGCGCGACCTGGAGCTCGCCACGCTTTGCGAACACCACTTGCTGCCGTTTCACGGCGCGGTGCACGTGGAGTACGCGCTGGGCGGCGGCCACGAAAAAAGCCGACCACTGAGTCGTCTGGAGACGCAGCAAATAGTCACCAGGCACGGAAGAAGGTTCCAGGTCCAGGAGCGCTTGACTCGAGACATAGCCCGGGATGTGCTGGCGATGACGAAATCCGTTGGGGTGATGGTGAGCGTGCGCGCGTCGCATCTGTGTATGATCGCCAGGGGCGTGGAGAAACCGGGAAGCACCACGGTGACGAGCGCGGCGCTTGGGGTGTACGCCGCAGAACCAGGCCGGCGCGCGAGGTTCTGGCAAACCCTAGCGATGGGGTCGGGGTAGGGTCGCGGGGTCAGGGTACCTGGGCTCGGGTGATGAATAGTTGAATTAATCAAGTAGTAGCAATCGTGACATCGTTTTCGCGGACGAATACATTAAACAGTGTCGAGAATAGTCGGTCTCGCGTCTTCCCTCGGATCACTTTTAAATCACAGCGCGATGAGGAACTGCAGGATCGCGAACACCAGGGTGGCCGGCACGGAGAGGGCGATCAAGGTTTGAACTGGCAGGGGTAGCTCTCCGGGTGGGGTTTTTCGAACTGCTCGCACTCGGCTGCTTTTGGTGACGATCGCGGTGCCGGTTTGCCCAACCGCGGTTCCCGCGACGAGCACCTGATTGTGAAAAAATAAACGTCAGTCTCGTATGGGCAATCAGGGAGGCGGAATGCGGTTATTGGGAAATACTTACCGCGAGCGCTTCACCTAAATCCGCCTGCGTCGCGACCGTCGCGGTTTTCACCGCCGCGCCTTTCGCCGCGCCCGCACCCGCGGCGGAGGCTTTTCCAAAGCTGAACAACGCGCCCAACCCGGCGGTGGCGCCGCCGCCCGCCAGGATCAAGCTAAGGCGCGTTTTGGGCGCTTCGTTTTTGAGCTGCGCGCCTGTGCCGCCTTTGCGCGGAACAGGCGCTTCCACTTTCTTTGAAACGAGGGATGGCTTTTGTGACTTTCCAGACACAGAATTCGGGGAAGGGGAGGGCGGTGTCACGACGGGCACGGGCGCCTTGGTTGACGCCGCGCGCTTCGCCGCGACGGGCGCGGGTGCCTTTTTAACAACCGCCTTCGCAGCTTTGACCGCGGGCGCCGCTTTTGGCGCGGGTGTTTTCTTGACCACCACGTTCGTCTTCGCACGGCTTTTCGTGCCGGACGATGCCTGTGACGCGAGAAGCTCCGCAATCTCCGTGCCCTCCAGGCGCGCGGAAATGGCGGACGCGCTGTGAGGCGCGGCGAGCACAAAGGCGGAGAACAACGCCACCGCGGAGACCGCGCGCGTGCGCGATGACGTTTCCACGGAAACGCGCGTTTCCGACGACGCACGCACGGCGACGGCGCGGCGAGGCGCGCGGTGTGCCTGAATGGTACATGAGCGAGAACGGGTCAGCGGGAAATGGGAAGGGTTGGGGGAAGCGAAGGAGCGAACGCGATCTGCAGAGAGGATAATCAGTCGGAGAAGGTAACAAAACTTTCGAGACTTGCGCGCTTGGAAACCGGCCATCACGCGGGAAGAAACGCACCTTAGCGTTCGCGAGGTTGGGGGTCACGCCGACGAAAGCGGAGCGTCCAAGAAGGGCGGCCATCGTTCGTGCGCGGGCTGGTGGGCGGGCCTAGAGAAGTGGCGAATCCGCGAACCTTTGTTCGTTTTGCCAGCTGGCAGGACAAAGATTTTGGCGCGCGGTTTTCTTTTGGCACATGCATTTGCAATCAGCGCCACTCCGGGCACGCCCCTCCCCGATGACGGAGGCGTCGGAGTCCGCGGCGCTGGTGCTGCGCATGAAACGCGAGCTGATGGACCTGGTGAAGTCGGAAGATTACGCCTCCGCGTTGCTGGTGTGCGAGAAACTCGGAGGCTTGGTTCCGAACGATGTGCTGGTGACCCAGTACCGCGTGGTGCTCGGCGAAAAGGTTGCTTTGGATGAGGCAAACCAGGAGGATGACGATGAGGATGAGGACGACGCGGGTGCGTTCCTTGAAACGGCGGACGATGATAATGCTGATGATGATGACGAGGATGAGGATGATGAATCGAGTCAAGAAGAGAACGAAACCAGTAGTGACTCGAGTGACGAGGGTGGGGTTGAAGATGACAAAAGTTGAAATGCGAGTTCTGTTTATTCCTGTTCGTGATTCAAAAGCTAAGCCCCGTGGCAAACGGCGACGGTTGTCTTTTCTGGACGGCGTACCGCTTCCCCGTACGCGGTGGCGGCGGTTTTGCCTGTTTGGAAATCTTCTCATCATCCCCATCACCGGTATCCCAAAACCCTGTCCCCAGTTTCCCCAGCTCAGCCATCTCCGCGCATTCGGCTCGCAGTTTTTCCAACTTGAAACGTTCGGTGTCCAAAGACGCTTTCACGCGTAACGCGTCCCGGTGTTCATTGTGTTGTTGCGTTTTCCTTTCCCTTTCCTGGTTCTGGAGACGAAGCTCCTCCTGTGCCGCGCGTTTGTCACTATCCTTCGCTTCCCTTCTGTCACTGTCCTTTTCCTTTTTAACGCGTTCCTGCTTCGCTTTGAGCTCCAAATCCAACTCGGCTTTAGTCACCTTCGGCGGCGGTTTTAAAAGCGTCTTCACCGGCGCGGGTTCCGGTAACCGGTCAAACAAAAGAGGACGCTCGTGGTGGGACCAGCGACGGTGAGCTTGGTCGTCGGTGTTGGGCGTTACACCCGTCACGACTTTCTGCGCGTTGACGTACCGAAGGTTGAGGCGAACCTCAAACTCGTTTTCGTTTTTCGTTTTCACTTTCTCGTCCACTTTCGGTTTCCCATCCACTTTCGGCTTGGGTAAGCCGTACGCGCCGAGTTCGTCCGGTCGCGCGGGTGCCTTACCCCGACCGCCAGTGTGTCGCGCTTCCCCATCCACATCCCCGAGTCCAATATTTCCCAGCGTCGCGGCCAACGCGTTGGTGGCGCGCGCGTTGATTGGATCCACCGCTAAAACCGTGCGCAACACTTTCTCCGCATCGAGACTCAAACCGTCCGCACGCAGGGCATCCGCCACCGCGAGCGCGGCGTCGAGCTGCGCGTGTGTCAATGCGGGTTTCTCAACATCGGTACGGCTGGCTTTTCTGGAAGCAGAAGGCTGCGGGTCCTCCGCCCACGGAGGGGGCTTTCGAAACGCATGCCGTGATTGGTCACCCTCGGAACAGACGTGGCGCTCCTCGAACGCAGCGGCGGCGCGGCCGCGTTCCAGCGAGCGCGCGTGTTCTGAAGCGGCGACGTGCGCGCGCACGGGGCGCGCACGCGCCACGGGCGGACCCATGGGCCCGTACGGCATCGTGGGCACGCGGTGCTTTTCAAAATGGCATTCCTGGGTTCGGGACCTCCTTCTCATCAAAAACCAACTCCCGAAAAGGGAAATCGCGACTTAGGCCTTGTCACATCACCTCGCACCGAAGACAATCTCGAAAGATGTCTCGCGGCAGCGGCACGACGCGCGACATGCGCACGTGGGTTGAAACCGTGAACAAGGAAGACAAGTACGTGCGCGTGACTCACCCTTCGTGGCCGTGTTGGCCCGTCCTAGCCGTCCCCGGGATTCGTTCCCAATTCCCAAAAAATCTGCTTGCTAACCGCCCCCTTCCCTTCACAGAATCACGAAGAAGTCCGACCGGTACTTCTTCGACCGCGACAAGGTGGCCTGGGTGGAGTGGGAGAAGGAAGCCACGGTGTTCGCGGAGGTGGCTGGTGAGGATGCGGTGAACCCCGCTAAGACCAAACAGCACTTCCCGACCACCAAGTCGCGGGTGTTTTCCGCGGTAGATTAAATTGTCAAACGAAAAACCGAAACCTTCCTCCCTTCCTGTCTTTTTTTAGAAGAAAAATCCCTTGGATACAACAAAACCTTTGTCTACACTGCCGCCAGGGACGAACTCGGGCCCAATTCTTTTGCACCAGCAATTCTTTCAAACCAAAGCTCCCCTCTCAACATCACAACGCGTACACCACGCCACGACTCGACGCGCGTTTTCCACCCGAGACGCGCGTTTCGCGGACCACCCACCGTGCCGGTTCACCCCGGGGACACGTTTCCGTGATGGATACCCCGGCGTCCCCTCCCGCGACGCCGTCTTCTGGGAAGACGCCGAAATCTGTGTCCCTGGAAGTCGGGCCGCGGCCCGATCCCCCCACCGTCGTGGTCACCGCCCCCGCCGGGTACGACGAGCCCACCGGGACGCTTCACGTGGAGGTTTCCGACCCCCACCGGGTGGGGGACGGGCTTTCAAAGCACGTGGAGTACAAAGTGAGTTACTGGACCACGTTGCCGCAGTACGCGAGCGGGAGCGGGTGCGTCACGCGGCGGTACTCCGATTTCGAATGGCTGTGGCGGATGCTTCGCGCGTCCATGGACGGCATAATAGTCCCCGCGCCTCCGGTAAAAACCCTAATGCCCAACGACGACCCGCACAGCGCCGCGATTGACAAGCGGCAGACACACCTAGCGCTGTTCATCGCCAGGGTCGCCGCGCACCCCGTGATGCGCGCGTCGAAACACGTGCAGATCTTCCTGGAGGAGACGGACAAGCGCGGGTGGAGCGAACGCGTGCCTTGGTACGAACGGGGGGTCACGAGCGACGCGCTGAAGGGCGTGAGCGACTGGTTCCATAACACCGTGCGTCTGGACGACACCGGAACCGCGGCTAATTTGCTCGCAGGCGCCGCCGCGGGAGCCGCCGCGGCGCAAGGCGCGGCGGCGGCGGCGGCTTCGAAAGCGCGAGGCGGCGTCGGCGGCGTCGGCGAGATGCGCGGAGGGTCTCCAAACACCGCCGATCGCGTACCGCCCGCGCCCATGGTTATTCACGGCCAGCCGCCGTCCGTGCGTAATCATCTCACAGGGCTGGCGGCGCGACAATCCGGGTCGCACCCCGGGTCGCCTTCCGGAAACCCCGCCGCGAACGGCGCGGGGTTTGACGCAAACGCGGCGACCGCGCACGCGCCCGCGGATGGCATTTCCGAATCCGCGCACTTCCTGGAGGTCGCCGAGTACGTCGCGAAGCTCAAGGCGCGGGTGGATAAGCTTCTGTTGGCGACCTCGGCTTTGGTGAAGCATGACACGTTGTTAGGGACGGTGATGATGCAATTCGCCGCGGTGGTGAGCGATTTGGAATCAACGGAGGCGCGCGCTTGTTTGGCGTTTTCGGAACTGCGATTTGGGTCGGAGGAAAAGGAAGCGGGGTCGTCGGGCGATACTGCAGACGAAACACACAACACACAAACACGAATCCAGTGGACAGACGCGGCGGCGCTGTTCGTCACCACCGCGGGTCCTCCCCGGCAAGCCGTAGACGCCATTATGCACTGCTTCGTGGAACCCCTGGAGTCCGCTGCCGCGCTGTGCGCCGCGTGCGTCGGGGCGTGCGAGACGCGCAAGGATTTGGCGGAGGGGTACAACAAGCTGTGTCGTCAAATCACTCGGCTTGACGCGCGGATCGTCACTTTTGGGGTTCCCGAACCAGGCCCGAAACGAGAGGAGAAACAGAAAGTGGAACTCGCCGCGTCTGATTTGCGAATAGAAAGAACGAAAGCCATGGCGCGGTACGAAACCTGCGTGGAGCGCGTGGAGCGCGAGCTGTTGTGGTGGCACACGGAACTCGCCACCACTTTGGGGGTGGCGCTGCAGAAAGTAGTCGCCGCACAAGGCGCCGCGGCAGGGCACGCGCTGCACGCGTGTAGAGGGCACTTCGACTTGTTGGGGGATACGCTTGGGAACCCGCCAGGGGCGTTCGTGGAGAGAAGGTAGACGTAGTAGATGGCAATGAAACGCGCTTGTGCGGTCAAAGAGGAAAAAGTTGCGTGCATCTCGTGTCTGACTTGCGTATCAAATAACCTCGACTTTGATGCAAGTCTTCCGATCGGAACGACGCATCCACGGTCACCGCGCCTGTCTTCATCGCGACTTTTGACCGGGGCTTTGACGCACGAACCCACGCGTTGCAATCTCCACAAGCAGATTCTGGAATGATCTAAAAGTTCCAATCCGAAGTGCCGATAAAACGAGCCTCGTCAAGAGAACATGCCTAGGTCGTGTTCCGTCCTGTGTTGCACTTGCGAGAGGCGCGCGACCGCACCGGCGGCGTGGAGAAGTCCTACCTGGGAGGTAGACTAAATCGGTTCGCGCCGGGTTTCTCGGGACGAGAGCAGCGCGGTGGGTGGAGCGTTTTCCGGAGGGTCGGAGTCGCGTAAAAAATCCGGAAGGAAGCGCAGCGGCGGTCCAACGCGAATCATCGGTGTCGCGACATCTCCGGATGTCGGGCCCTATGACTGCTGTCGAGCTTCTCGACGCGATTGAAACGCGCTCGGGAGGCTCATCAGCCCTGTCCACCAGCGTTTACGTTGACGATACGATGTTTGGCGTTGTTATGTCATCCAGGTACGTCGCGGTTCGGAGCCCGGCAGGCAGGCGCAGCAGGTTCGCGATTGGGTGACCCGATGACGACGTCTCTTTGCGCACGTAGCGCTGAGTCGGCGGCACTGGGCACCGACGCGTGCGGTTACGCCGGTTAGACGCGGACACGACACACACACACGATTTGCCGTGGATGCGCGATCGTCCCGACGTCATGTCGATCGGACTTCGACACTTTGTTCCATTCTGACCTCGCCCTTTTTTTTCTTTCCTCGGTCCATCAGATCCGCCGACGGCACGTTGAGTTTGCCCGCCTCGCAGTGGCCCGTGGTCAAGCGCGTGGTGCCTGGAACCCCGTTGTTTTTGTACGACAACGTCGAACGCGTGATATCGGGGGTGTACGAAGCGGTACGTTAGACACAAACGCCCCCCTGGATCGAACTCGATCCACCCTTCCCATCCATCGCGCGGCCCTTTTCGAGGTCCGAACAAACTGTTTCGAAGGATAAGTCCCAAAATCCAACCGTAAGGATTCTTGCATGCGCTTCGTAGTCGTCATTTCCCGAAAACTCACGCTGACTGTATTTTCTTTCATCGGGCAGATTTCCGCGGGCGAGCTGGTTGAACCCCCCACCACGGTACCCGCGAAAAGCGCGTGGAGTACCCTGGCTGGGGAGCAAACGAAAATCACGCTTCCCGCGCGTGTCAAGGCTCGTTTGATACGCGGTGAGCGTAAACTCTCCCCCGCCGCGACGGCGGCGTGGCACGCGTCGCGGGCGATCGGCGCGCGGCTCGACGGTGGTAAAAACCTCCTCGAGCCGAACGAAACCGTCGCCCTGGTGCGTTTGTTGGCTGGCAAGGACGATATTGACGCCGCAATTGATGCGACGACGCACTCTCCGATTTCTGTCGCCACAACCGGACACGATGAGATTTCGCACGAAGACCACGTCGGGTGGGAAACAGTGAGCGGTCGGAAAAACGCGGCGAAGGCGAAAGCTTCGAAAACGCACCCCGGGGGCGGACGGTCGCGGCGGGCCTCCACGGATGGCAACTCCGTGCTCACGGAGGTTGCTTCGCGAACCACGTCCAGTGATGGTGAGTCATCAGGCAAGGGAAGGGGAAAAACAAGGAGCGTCGCGTCCAGCGAAAACGGTTCCCTCGTGTCGTCCGAAGGCGGAACCCCGCCAAAGGCACAAAAAGGCTGGGCCGCGATTCTGGTGGGACAAAAGAGTTCGTCGGAGTTGACCCCGTCAGAGGCGGCTCAAATCGCAGGGGAAGAGGCGGCAGCTGAAGCGGCGGCGCGAAGAGTGGTGGACGCGAAAGAAGCGGAGCAGGCGGCGGCCGCGGAGGAGACGCGCGCCAAGGCTCGCGCCGCCGCCGTGGAGAAGCGCGCGGCGGAGACCGCGGTTGCGGAGACTCGCGCAAAATCTACCCACGTTTCCGTTCCTGATACCGCTCCGTGCCGCACATCCTCGCCCGCGCCACTCAACACCAACTCCAAGCCCTCGGGGCCGTGGGCGTGTGTGGTGAGCGGGGACGCGAGTAACGGCAACGGCGGCGCGTCGACGGAGGGGTGGCGTTCGTTGGTGGAGGCGAGGTTGGACGCCGAAACCGCGCCGCACGTCACCGTGACTTTGGACGGGTGGGATTCGGATGGCAGCAGGGATGCCAAGAAACGCAGTTCGAGTAAACCGAAGACGCCGGCGCAGCTGTCGCGTCTGGAACTGGCGCCGGCGATGCCCGTCGTGCGGACGGCGAAAAAAGCACCTCCGCGCCCCGCCGCGTCGTCGGAACCCATTCCGGCTCACGTCTCATCCGCGCAAGCCGGCCCTTCCTGGTCGGGATGGGCGGTGAACACCCCGCCCCCCAAGGTTGACTTGAAGGCGGAGATGGATGCCGCGCTTGTGGTGCGCGCGGCGTCGCCGACGCCGGCCGTCGCGAAACCTGAAACCGCGGCAAAGAGACCTGGCGACCAAACCCAAAACGCGAAGAAGGGAAAATCCGGAACCGAACGCCCTGTACACGGCGTTTCCCAGGTTCCCAAGCCTGGCACGACCGGTGTCAACGGACGCAACGGCGCTGGAAACGACCTCTCCAGCCGGTCGTTCTCGCCCTCGCCGCCGTCATCGCCGCCGTTGACGCTTCCGGGCGCGTCTCGGTTCCAAACGAGGCCGTTCGCGGCGCCCCCCGCGCCGCCCAGAGCGCCCGCGCCTGAAGCGCAGTTACCGAAACTCGTTTTCGGTGCGGAATGGCCAACGCTTGGCTCGCTTGGCACCGCCGCGCGTCTGGCGCTTGAAATTTCTCTGGGTAAGGAAATGCTGGACACCCCCGCGTACGCCGCCGTCGATTCCGAGAAAGCCAGCGCGTTAGCCGCGGAGCGAACCGCCGTGGAAAACTTGATTCGCGCCATTCACGGAAGCGCGCGTTCGTTGTTTCCAAACGCGTCAACGGAAGTTTTCGGGTCCTTCCCCACGAACTCCTGGGTGCCGGGGGCCTCAAACGTCGACGTCGCGCTGTCCCTCCCGGACGCCGTGTCCTCGACGCCGCAGACCAAGCTGGACGCGCTGTCTTCGCTGGCGGCGGCGCTGCGCCTGAACAAGTGGGTTGGCGACGTCACTGTGATGCCGAGCGCGCTTCGGCCGCTTATTTTCGTCACCACGCGCGCCGCGTATTTCACGCAAAGCGGCGGCGGTGGTGTAGGGGACGGGGCTGGCGCGCCGCCGCTACCCCCCGGCCCGCCGCCTCCAGGCGCCACGGGGAAAGGCGTTCCCGCCATGGACGTCCCGGAACTCCAAGGCACGCCGCTGGAGGTGCACATCTCAATCAAGGACCGCGCGCACAAAGGCGCGGCAACCGTGAAGTTCCTTCGCCAAGCCGAAACGGAGTACCCCGCCCTCGCTTCGGTGCTGTGCGTGCAAAAGACCTGGCTCGCGAAGAAAGGCTTGCGCGGCGTGTACAAGGGGGGCATCGGGTCGTACTCCCTGGCGCTCCTGGCGCTGCACGCGCTGCAGCGCAAGGCGTTTGAAGACGCCGCAAAAAGGGTTGGTGGTTCTGGAATTACAAAAGCGTGTGACGAGACCGGTCCCGACACCGACGCGCGCGTTCTCGGCTCGTCTCTTTTATACTTCCTCGAGTTTTACGGAATGCACGTGGATTTGACGAAATCCCAGGTGGTGTCGCACCCACTGAAGCCCACGGGCAAGGCGGCGAAGAAAGCGGCGGCTGCGGCGGCGGCGTCGGGCGAGCGCGGCGCCGAGTGGGGCGTCGTCCCCGCGCCGCGCGTGTCGAGCCACGGCCCGCCCATCGCGGGCCTCGGCGGGCTCACGGTGAAGGACCCTAATCAACCGGGGCACAACGCGGGTGGTGGGTGTTTCGGTATCGCGGGGGTCCAAGCGTCGTTCCGGGAACAACTCGCGCTCGTAGCGTCGACGCCGGGAAACGAAGGAGCGCTGCGACGGCTCACCCATTGACGAGGCGACGCGCGCCACTCCCGAGACGAGTGACTCACGAGTGCCACTCGTTGCTTTTGAAAATATACGATATACACACGCGTTCTTTGTCGGTGTCGGTGTCGGACGGACCGGCAGACGCAAAAGAATGCGTGATTGGGTTGGTGACGTCGAAGATCAAGGGTTCCGACGCGGGTGGGGGGTGGAGAAGCGCGGCGTCGCTTCGGACGGGAGACGAGAGCGCGGATTTTGATCCGCGCGCCATGACAAGAGCGCGTCGGAAGGGCTTTGAAGTCCGGAAGACGCGTTTTTAGCAATTTGAAGACAACAGAGCGTCACGCGACGTTCATTATTAATGCATGCAAGCGAGCTAAAGAAGAAGGTATCTTTCGTATACTTGTACGCGCTCTCGTCACAAGCAGTCTTGGAAACGAAAAAGATCCGCTAAAAAAAAGATTCGTTTTTGATTTCCTCTGTTTCCAAGAAAGCAACCAGGCCAAGTCCTCACACCAACCACGCGCCGGCACCCGACCGCACGTGACGCATCTTTCGTGTTGCGTTCCAAAGCATCACCACGCATACTCCATGTCATCCTCGATCGCGATGTCTCTCCGTTCCCGATACCCTCACGTGACTGCCGCGCTGCTGCTCGGTTGTCTCCTCTCCTGCTCTTTCGTCTCCTCCGAGGCGCGTGTCCGAGTCCTCACTCAAGACGTTGTGGCACCGGACGCAGATACCGCCGCCGCCGTTGTGGCATCGGACGCGGATACCGCTGCTGCCGTTGTGGCACCAGACGCGGATACCGCCGCCGCCGTTGTGGCACCGGACGTGGATACCGCTGCTACCGTTGTGGCACCGGACGCGGATACCGCCGCCGCGGAGTGGCCTGCCGCTTTCCCCCCCGGCCTGTGGCTTACCTCCGTTGTCAAGTCTGCTGGCCCGGAGTACGCCATGCTCCAGGGGAAGACTGGCATGATGTTCTCTCACGCCGACGTCCAGGAGCACCTGTTTTATCTCTTCAGCAGTGTCGAACCTTCCGAGATCGAATCCGCGTCGGTCCACACGCTTGGAGAGGTCGAGACTCGCGAAGACGGCAGCGCCGCCGTGTTCACCAAGGCAACGGTGTCTATGGGCACCCCCATAGGAAAAATCATGTCCACGGACCGATGCTTAACCGTCGTTTGCGATGAAAGCGATAAAAACACGGTGTACATCCTCGTCAAGAACAACGTGGCGTCAATCAAGGACTGTCCCGGAACTCCTACGCCAGCCGACTTCGCGAACGACGGCGCCAAACTTGACATGGCAGCGCTCAAAGCGGATGGCGCGGCTATCGCAAAGCGCTCCGGTGACGATCACTCCGCGACGTGGCCAGACGACCTGCCCGGTTTATGGCGAGGCGAACTCCTGGGCATTGACGTCGAGGGCGTCGAGGACGATACCCCTCTACAGTTCGTAGCGTCTTTTCAACAGGGCTGTGCGCCGAACGCGTGGCTGTTCATTGACCCGTCCTCACCGACCACCGTCATCGCCGCGAACATTGGACACTTCGCGGGAGAGGCCGAATCCGCCGACGGAGGCCGCGCGTGGCGCAACGACGCTTACAAGTGGATGTCTCCAAAAATAGATGTCTCCAACGCGTTCGACGGCTACGCGAACTGGTGCAACTCAATCGAACTAAGTGACGACGGTTCTGAAATGGTGATTCTCAGCGCCGAAACCGCTCCGATGGAAAAAGCCATCGAGGACGCCGAGGCCGAGACGTTACTCAAAGAGTTACCCGATTTGGGCGTCGCGAAGTGCCCCAAGTCCCCGGGCAAAATGTTGGGCGAAACCCAACTACAACTGACCACTGCGTTGCTTGCCGAAACCGGCGCGGTCTCCGTGGGGAGGATGACCAAGCTGGGCTGATTTGAACGAGAAGACGGGCGACGAAGGAAAAGACCAAAGCAAGAACACCGCGCGCAAAGACAAAGTTACCCATAAACGTTATTGTCCAGAACGTTTCGCTGCTTGGCTAACGTTTATGGGTAGGAATACGCACGCGAAGAGTGAGTGGGCGGGACCACAAAAGACGCGCTACGTGATACATGTAAATAAAACCCCCCTCTCACTGTTGAAACCAGTGTGATTGCATAAACGCAAACGCTCCGTTTCGTGTCTCTTCCATGTCGCATTCAAAAAAAGCACGAAAGCGCCGCGACCTTGCGAAACGCGCGCGCGCAAGCACGCGGGGTAGGCTACTCGAATTTCTCGTCGCCACCTGGCATTTTCATTTTCCAGCTGCTGCAGCAGTTCCAGATATTTTACCACTTTTTCTCTTTGATTTCGAAGTTGACGCCGGGCCGCGGGAGTCCCATTGCCATTGACGCGAACGCAAGGGACAACGTTGCTCGCCCTCGAACCTCGTGGCAACACCTGTTCATCGATTCTAGCTCGTTCCGGACGACCCTCGCGTCACAACCGATCGGTACGTGCCCGCAACCTGCACTTCTGTTGAACGGGTTTTTTTTGTCCAAGTGGCACGCACTTTTCCTTTTGAAGCCACTCATGCGCTTGGGGGCGCATGACAGCATCCGCGCCGAGACGCGCGGCGGCGCGTTTCTACTTTTGCGTATCGCACGAATGCCTGGCACCGCGTCGCGTTCGTTAATTTCCTCAAACCCGCGTCGCATTGCGAGAATCGCCAAACCGAATGCGCATTTCCCGCCCCGCGCATTGATGTTGTTAAATTTCGTTCGCCAACCGAGCCCTTCCCACGCCCATCCTCGTGCCCCCCCTCCCGTATTGCGATTTCATCACAGACTTCGCACGAAAAGGCGCTTCCCTGATCACCCCCGCGGCGGGCGCGTGATGCCTTCGGTGGAACGCATTCAAGATGTGCGATCACCGAATTTGGACGTTTCGACTGAAAAGGAAACAACATCCTCTTTTCCTTTGGAATCTTTGACCTGGGGGTGTCAAAAGGCGCGCGGCGCCGACGGTAAACGGGCGCCCCGGGTAAATGTCGTCGTCGGCAAAGCCGCTTTGATGAACCCCAATCCCCAACCGTTTGATTTTATCGCAGCGAGTCAGCGAGCTCGGCAAACCAGCGTCAATCCCGACTCACCGGGGTTCACTTGTTTGCTTCAGCTCGCGGACGCGGGGGTGCAGCTGGAAAAGCGACGCGCGACAGCGTGGGGACGGAAAACCAAACCAAACGCAAACGCGACGCGCGGCGGAGGAAAACCAACTCAAGTCACCACCAAGGAAAACGGCGCCGCTGTTAAGAAGAAGACGGCGACGAAATCCTTGAAACAACCCACCACCCGTTCCGACGACGTTTCGGAACGCGATTCCGACGACGAGTTGAGTGACGTGGGCGAGACTAGACACAAAAAACGCGGCCGCGGGCCAAACAAGGTCAGGACGACCGACGAGGAGCGCGAGGCGAAGCGACGACGCAGGGTACAGGCGAACCGGGAAAGCGCGCGACAGACGATTCGCAAGAAACACGAACAGTACCACGATTTGAACGGCAAGGTTGTTTTTTTGGAAGCCAGTAATGCGGAGTTGCGACTGGAAATGACCACGGTGTTTGAGCGCATGCGTGGACTCGCGGAGCAAAACAAAACCCTGCGCGAAGACGTTACAGCTGCGGCACGGAAAGAAGGCGTACCCGCGCCTGACATGGGAGACGGCGCCGTCGCGCGGGCGTGCGCAAAGGAAACCGCCCCCGTGATTGCGCACGCGCCCTTGCGAACCACACAGGCTGGTCTTGTTACCTCTGCGGTTCCAAGGAAAGGGCTGAAACAAAGCGTCGCGCGCGTTTCGGGAACGAACACGAAATCGTCAGTGGCGCCGCCCGTCGCGACGGCGGCGCAGCCGTCCGCGCCCCCGCCTTTCGTCGACGGCGTCACCGCGGCGCTGGGCGGCTTAGCGGGTGTGCCCGCCGCACCTGCGAATGCACACGCGGTGGCGGCGCAGAACCACCACGTTATGATGTGGGGACCGTTCGCCAACTTTGCAAGCGCGATGGCAGAGGCGGCGAGGCAAACCGGCGGGGCGCCGGTTTTGGAAACCGCGGATGCGAACGCGCCGCCGGCGACCGGCGCCACCGTTCGCGTTCCGGGTGCGGCTTTTTTCGGCAACGGCGCGGCGCCGATATGGTCAGACAGTCTTGGGATTTGGGAAATGCAACACGTGCCTTTCTTTCACCCCACGATGTCCTTGGCCGCGCCCGGTGCGTTCGGTTGGCCGAACCGCGCGCCGTGCGGACCATTGCGTAAATCACACGGCTTAGGTGGGGGAATATTTCCGGCCGGAACCGCCGGTTCCGGTCCAAACGCGGCGCCCGGTTTGACTGGTCGCGAAATTTGGGAAACGCAAAAAGAACCCGAGGAAACGTACAAGAACCCTCCCCACGCCACGAAGAACCGGAGGAATTCCACCACTCCAGCGTGAGTGTCGGTGTCGGTGTGGGATTTCGGGATGCGAAGGTGTTTCTCACCACGCGCAAACGCTTGTAAATGCTACGTACGTACGTACGTACTTTTTAATTCTCTGCTCTCGCTCGAAATTCCGTCACAACACTATCGTCACCTCATCGCCTTCAAATACGCCCTCATCGCCTTTTCGTCCATAGGCACGACGTGCCCCCCCGGGTGTTCCAGCAGTTCAGCACAGGAAAACGCCTCGGCAACCTTCATGGCTTGCGCGGGGGGGTTCGTCGTGTCCTGTTTTCCAACCACGTGCAGCGACCGCACGAGCGGGTCACTGGGCGGTACTACTTCCGCTAACGCTTCGGGAACGGCGTTTCGCATCTCGCCGTCAGCCTCCGCCGCCGCGAGCTCGACGCGCATCAGCTTACGCACATCATCGCCGTGCGCGGTGGGCCAAGCCGCCCCTACAATAATTGCCACCGAAGGGCGGTGTCCTCCCTTTATTCCGCGGCCGCACGCCACCGCGGCTAGCATCGCGCCTTGGCTGAATCCCACGAGGCCGTCGAACGGGTAACAAGTGTCAAGAAGCTTGAACGAATCTTGAATGCCATCAAGTTCGCTAGCTTCGAAGGTTCGTACTCCAGGAGGCAGGTTCCACCACGCACGACCGTCACCACCTGTGCTGTGTGGTCCCTCCACGAATTCCCACTCCCAAGTCTCTGCGGTGGCTTCGACGAGGGGTGCCATGTACCGCGCGAAACCTGCCGCGTTACCGCCCCTGCCGTGAAGCGCGAGCATCTTTCGTTTTTTCGTGGGGGTTGTCGACGCCTCCGCACCGGACGCCGACACCGAGGGCATCGCGCGAGATTTGACGGCACGAGTAGGTGCCCGGCGCGTGGTGGGAACGGCGAACGATGGGCCCGGTGGAGCACACACGCGCAGGCACTCCATGGAAGGCACCTGACAGCGGCGCGGTCGAAAGTGCCTCGGACGAAAATCGAAATCCATTTTTGACTGATTTCGACAGTCTAATACTGGTCATTCAGTGGGGGTAAGAGACGGCACCCGAAACGCACGTTTTCTTGGAAGCGACATGACCGTCCGCCACACTTCACGCGCGCGACGAGACCGTCCGGAGGGAGGAGGCAAGGGCGTGTATTGGCGTAACGTCACGGGAGCGCACTGGAACGCGCGGGGTCGGTTCTGTGAAATTCGACGGGCGGACGCGTGATGAGCGTCATTCGGCGACCATCGTCTTCCGGTGGTGAATGCAGAACCGGCGCAGCGTTGGGTCTCAGCGAGAACCAAACCATCCGGCCGCGCACTAGTGAGACGCATGCAGGAATGAAACTGCATAACACGTCGGCTGGTATGCCGGACCTACCGGGCGACACGATGTCGCATCTCAAGGCGCAGCGCGCGGTGGCTCGCGAAGAAAGGGGACTCGGATGTGACGAAAACGACGACACCCAATTTGGCCAAGACGTTTTCAGCGTCCCGGCGCACGCGGCGGCGGCAAACACGACGACACACACCCCGGTGTTTCAGCCTCCCGAGCGTGCAGCACCCTATATGTATGCCGAGCCGAGTGGGAGGTATGACACGACGTGCGCGGGTTTGGAGTATACGAGCAAACAGTCAGACGCGGATGCGTTTGGGGATGACAACGCGTTTACAAACGATTCGCGCGGGCGTTTCCAACGAAAACCGCCGCCGTTTGAACGACCGAAGCATCCTTCGTTGGGGTTGACACAAACAGCATCGATGGTACGCTCGTCACGCGATTCGTTTCCAGATAAGCAACAAGAAACGCTTCAAGAAACGCCTGCTGCGCACCAAACCGGGCCGCCTCCTGATGAGTTCACGGCGCAACGCGCGGGCATCGCGGCGCCGCCACCCGCGGCTTTCGTTCAAAATCCCGTGCCCGCTCCGACTGTCCCCACGGTTCCTGTGCACGAGGTCGCAGCCCTAGTCACCGCCGCCGTGGCTGGCGAGCCACCCCGGGCGTTGGTATCCGCGAAAGGCGCAACGGCAGCGGCTATGGCATCCGTTTCCGAAACCGTGCGGCGCGCGGTGACTGACGCTCGGCGGGAAGGCGCCACGATGGGCGCCGCGGAGGCGAGGTTGGCGTTACAACGATCAGCCACGAAAACGGAAAAAGCCGCTAGGGCAGCATCTGCTGTTGCGGAGGCGAATGCGTTAGAAGCGGATGAGAACCGACGCGTTGCGGAGGTAAAACGACGCGTCGCGGAGGAACAACTCGAGATGTACAAGCGCGCGAACGAAAAGAATAAGAGCGATGCAAAACGAAACGGGGACAAAACGGTTTCAGAGGAGAAACTTTTGGAGAAAAATAAAGCGCTTCGCGCGCGGGCGGAGGCTGTCAAGACTGAGCTTGCGGCGCTTCGTCAAGCGTTAACACGTGAAAAACAACGTGCTGATGATTTTGAATTGAAACTGGTATCGCGGGAAGTGGCGCGTGACGCCGAGGTGGCGCGCGCGCGGAGGGTTGAGAAAAAGGCGCTCGAGTCGGCGCACTTGTGTGATTTGAAAGTCGCCGCGGCGACGGAAACGCTGGCGAGCGAACGCGCGCTGGCACGAGACACGCGTGCTGCGTATGAATTGATCATCACGGAAACTAGGGATGTCGCGTCGCGTGCGTTGATGGCTCTGCGTCAAGAATCGGATTTGTTAGCCTCGGACACGCGGGACGGTGTTCGAACCGCCGCGGTTGATTTCGGGGATATCAAGCGCTTGGCAAACGAAACCTCCACGGCGGTTGCCAAGGGAACCAGACGGCGTCTCGCAAGCGGGTTGAAACGCGCCGCGGCAGCTGAAATTCGGGCAGAGGAGTTGGATACCTGGGCGGTGGAGGCTGAGACGCGCGCGAGACGTGCGGAGGTGAAAGCGCGAGAAGCGGAGATACGCGCCGGAAGCGCTGACGCGAAAATTGAAGATGCTAAAAAACGCGCCGATATCGATCGCGCAAAAGCGAATGACGCCACTGCGAAGCTCGCCGCGCTCGCGTCTTCTTGTGAGGCGGACCGTTTGCTGACCGCGGAAGTAACACAGCAGCGAGACGATGCGCTTGCCTCTGCTCTTAAAGCTGCCGATGCCGCGCGGAGGGATGCGGAAAACGCGTCGGTTTCGGCGCAATTGGCCGAGTCAGATGCGGAAGCGGCTTGGGCCGCCGCTGCCGAAGCCGAGCGCGAGCTTGAAATCGCGTCGGCGAGACGACGCGAGGCTGACGTTTCGGGATTTGCTAATCGCATAAAAGCGTTACGCTCGCGTTACTTTTCAAGCGATTCGACAAAGAATGACGTTCAGCAAAAGCTGGATGTCACGGGGTTAGTTGAGGCGATGCTGGACTTTAAAAATCGACGAAAAGAAACGAGCCCGGCGGGTGTCGGTGATTTCGGGGAAGCAGAAAAAGCCGAGTCGGTTTGTCGCTTGGAACTTTTAAAACTCGAAGAGTGCGTTTTGGTGACTCTTTCTGGAAACGCGATGAAAGGGGTTGCGACTGAGACGAGGAAACAACATACGCGACCGTACGACGACGGAGGAAAGCGGGGCGCGAACGATAATGACGACGACCTTTTAGAGTCGCTATTTTTTGTAACGTCACGGTAGATGCGTAGATAGCTTTGTAGTGGAAATAAAGCGATGATGGCGTACCCGCACACCTCAAACAGACGCGGGATTGCCAACTGAAGGGTACGTTTCTGGGCGTGTCAACCTCCTCCTGAACCTGAACAGTTAAACTCACACCGATGTATCTGTACCCGCAGGTGGCAAGATGTTCCCGTAAACGCGGCAGTGCCTGAAGAGCCCGCTAACAAGCGCACGCGTCGTCAAAACTAACCGCCCCAGGCACGCACACAGGCAAATGTAAATATAAAAACGTACCAATTTTTTGGCTCCGTCCAGCAGGTAGAAAATTGAGAATTCAGTCACTGGAGCGTGAGTGAACCGCATGTGCGGCGATACATATGGACCCACAACAACAGAGAAATAAGCAAACAAGTTTATAGAATAAGAATATGTTGTATGAACACGTGAACAAGCACATCGACGTCCACGACGCGTTCGCTAGTGGTATCTTGTCTGTGTTTAGTTCACTTTTTCTGTCGCTCCGAACACGGAAGCTCGGGACAGCGACACCGCCGCCGATATCCACTTTCATAAACCAAGGGGGCAGGGGCGAGTGGTCAAATCCGCGTCACCCCTTATTAAATAACATGAAACAGCCCTGTACCGGACGAAAGGATACCAAAATCACACAAGTTGTGAAGCACAAAGGCTCTGCGACGGTTGCCGCAAAGCGCAAAGTGCCACCAGCGACTCGGTTACCTGCGCTGGCGACACTACTTTTACCAGTTGACATTGTGTGCAGATACCTGTGAGGGTTATAACAGAGCGCTGAGATGACCTCCCCAGATCGCAGCATAGATGTGAGAAAGGATCCGCAGGTAAAAAGTCACCCACAGAGCGAGGTCTCACCAAAAGCTTTCCAAGTGGCTCTGCGACGATAGTACGGTGCGTCTCGGGACGAGTGCGGCGCCGCGCCGCGACGCTTCGACTCAGTACCAACAAACAAGAAGCACACGGTTTCTGCTTGAATAATGAAAAATGCCGGTGGTTTAGGGTTTAGGGTTCAGGGTTTAGGGTTCAGGGTTCAGGGTTTAGGGTTTAGGGTTTAGGGTTTAGGGTT
>Ga0302130_1000124_pt1 | contig 61934 bp, 57 predicted proteins | sample CB9_surface_MG_FD_203117 | JGI IMG/M metagenome (GOLD analysis project Ga0302130, IMG submission 203117) | Marine microbial communities from Western Arctic Ocean, Canada - CB9_surface | ecosystem: Environmental > Aquatic > Marine > Oceanic | place: Canada: Western Arctic Ocean | collected... | reverse complement strand
TCGCGCCGATGGTACTGCAGCTTAAGTTGTGGGAGAGTAGGTCATCGCCAATCCAAGATAGATCATAACCAAATAATTGTATCTCTAATAACGATAAACAAATTATACTCTTATTAACTGGCGGCCTTGCGGGTCTACTTTTTTCTCGGTCTAAGCTGAGCTGTGATCTTAGGTCCCCTCTTGTTTTACTCGCAAATATTATTACAACAGCCTAAATGGAGGCCATCATGTTTGCACGAATCTATCAGCCAACCAAAACGGCAATGTCATCGGGCAACGCTAAAACCAAACACTGGGTATTGGAATTTGCGGCAACTGAGGCTCGGGATGTGGATCCACTCATGGGGTGGACCTCGAGCGATGAGACCCAAACTCAGGTGCGACTTCAATTTGAAACCAAAGAAGCCGCATTGGACTACGCTTCTACGAAAAACATTGTTGCCACTGTTCAAGAGCCACAAAAGCGTAGCGCAAACATTCGAGCAGGCGGCTATGGTGAAAATTTTGCCACTCATCGCCGCGGAATTTGGACTCACTAATCCTAATCAGTCGGCCGTGTGGACAGCAGGTTAGGTTACTCAGGCATGGTGGTGGCGTAGATCTTTACAATTTCGGCCAGCTTCAAACGTTGAATTTTCCCAGAGGGTCCTTTGGGTAGCTCACCTATTAAATGTACGTAATCAGGCGCCTTAAAAACCCCAAGCCTTGTAATACATATTTTGATCAAGTCCTCGGACGTAAGCGTGCTGCCCGGTTTCAGGGTAACCGCAGCCTCCACGCGTTCGCCGTATGTGCTGCAGGGCCGTGCAAATGCCGCGGCCTCAACCACATCTGCATGGGCGTAGAGGGCCTCATCAACTTCTCGGGGCGCGATGTTTTCGCCGCCCTTGATAATCAACTCTTTCAGACGGCCGGTTACATAGACGTAGCCATCCGTGTCCTTGTGGCCCAAGTCACCGGACAATAACCATCCATCTGGGGTAAAGGCAGCCTGTGTGGCAGCTGGGTTCTTCAGGTATTCCTTCATTACATTTGGGCCACGAATTGCGATCTCACCCTGCTCATCAGAATCAGCAAGGGAGAGGTCTTGCCTTAGGATTGCCACCTCATTCCCAAGAGCTAGGCCGGGCGAACCAATTTTACGCAAGCCCGGCGGTAGTGGATTTGATAGCATTTGCGCCGCCGTTTCCGTCATGCCCATGGTTTCTACGATCGGTACATCGAACCTAGCCTCAAAGGCTGTTTGCACGTCAGGAGCCAAAGCTGAGCTGGCGGATCTGCCAAAGCGTAAACGCGCTTTAACGCCTTCGTTGGGGTCTTTTGCGCCATGGAGTAGGTGCGAAATGATTGTAGGGACGACCGAAAACCAAGTGGCGGCCCCTGTATCTATGTCGCTCCAAAATCGACTGGCTGAAAATTTTGGCGCAACCAAAAGTTGACTTTGGGAAATAAGGCTGCCCATAACACTGACGCAAAGCCCGTTGATGTGGCAGATTGGTAGAACGCAATAGCCGCAGTCTGCTGGCGTTAGGGCATGTGCCGTTGCGGTCGTCCATCCTCCTGCGAGAAGGCTGCTATGGCTGTGCACGACGCCCTTTGGGCGACCTGTGGTGCCTGATGTGTACATAAGCAAGGCATCGTCACCGGCGTCTAGGGAGTGCAATTGCGCAAGGCGTGTTTCACTTGGGATATCCGGGAGGGCTGCGACCAGATTGGACCGCGTCTCGCTGAATTGATCCTGTTGAGCCTTGCCTACAAAAGCATAACGCGCCTCGGAATGTTCAAGCGCATAGCGGATGGCGTCATTGCCCGCAGCAAGATTAATCATTGTGACCCGAAATCCGCCATAGAGACTGGCAAAGAGCGCCTCAAGTGCGGGTTTCCCGTTGGGCATCATAACTGCGAGACTTTCACCTTTGGTCAGTCCCAATTCAGTGAGATATCGTGCCATGTTACGTGCGCGATCTCGCATATCACACCAAGACAGGGGAGCTGTGCCATCTGTAAACTTGTAGGCAATCGCCGCGCCACCAACTTCAGCTTGGCTGTCTAGCCAATCACGCACTGTGCCTTTGGGGGGGGCTGTGTCAAAAATTTTCATTTACCAGCCGCAGCCCAATATTCCGCAAAAATATCTTCAACAGCTGGCTCGTGGGCTGGAATCTCACGCGCAATTTTAGTGGTCTGTATGAAATGGGTCCAGTTGAGATTGCCATCTATCGAATTTCCGCCCCAGCTGCCGCAGCCCATCGAAAGAGAGAATGGCAGTCCGTTATTAAACGCGCCTCCAGTGGCGAAGCAATGGGCTTGATTGACGATCACGCGGCAGGTCGGTACCTCGCGGCCCAATTCCAGCGCGCGGGCATCAAGAGTTGAGTGAAGGCCAACTGAATGCCCCGCGCCTTGGTGGCTCAATATGCGCGATGTAATGGCCTTGGCATCGGCAAAATCTTTGGCCCGGTAAAGCGCCACAATACGTGACAGTTTTTCACCCGAGAGGGGATGATCCGGACCAATGCCCAAGGTTTCAACCGCGAGAAACTTTGTCCCCTGCGGAACACTGTCCGCCATATTCAGGGCTTCAAGCATAACATCGGCATCCTGGGCGATCACGGCGCGGTTCAGGTGGCCATTTGGCCAAAGCTTGGCGATGATGGGTGCTTCGTCCCGCACTAAGCAGCCGCCTTCTGCGGCCATGGCAGAAATGAAGGCATCATAAATGGCATCTACAACTACTAGCGCATTTTCTGACGAGCAGGATGTGGCGTTGTCGAAGGTCTTGGAGGCGGTGATTTTGGACGCAGCACCCGCAAGATCAGCGGTTTCATCCACGATCACAGTTACATTACCAGCACCGACCCCAATGGCTGGCGTTCCGCAGGTGTAAGCTCGGCGCACGTTGTCTTGGCTGCCGGTGACAATAACCAAATCTGTGGTCTCAAGCATCCGCTGCGTCTTGGCTTTAGAGCCAGGGGCGGGCACCATCTGGACCAGATCATGATCCAAACCCAGTTTATCAAACTCATCATAGATATAACCCAGCAGCAGCGCACAGGCTGGAATACCTTTGGGTGAGGGCGATAGCACAATGGCATTGCCACCCTTCAACGCATTGATGATATTGTTTGCTGGAGTGGCCGCTGGATTGGTTGAAGGCACAACAGCACCCACAACCCCAATTGGGCGAGCAATTTCAGTGATCCCAGTACTGGCATCATCCAAGACAACGCCAAAGGTTTTAGCGTCAGCTATATCGCGCAGCAGTCCGAGGGTTTTGCGATGATTTTTTGTGATTTTATCGGCGACATTACCCAATCCGGTGGTCTGTACTGACAATTCGGCCAAGCTGCGATTGCGTGCCGGCTCCATGATAGCCCAGCCAACCGCTTGTGCTGCTTGATCGTAACGTGCCTGGCTACCATGCGCCTCAAACGCCAATTGGGCTTTGCGGGCACGGGCAATCACAAGGTCTACTTGAGTAAGATCATCAGGGGTTGTCATAGGAGAATTCCGTTCGTTTGGGAGAGGTGGGGGCCCGTAAGCCCCCACCGCATTTATGCTCTTACAGTCCTGCGAGCAGATCTTTTAGTGTCTTTTCACGGGCGGCCCACATGGCTAAAACCTCATCACGGGTCATGATATGCATCGGTGAACCACCAGCTTTCATTTTGCCGGCAACACGGCTGTTAGCAAACATGGCTGGAACTGCCGCAGCGAGCTTTTCAATCACCCCCTGTGGCGTGCCCTTGGGGACCATAACACCGCGGAAGTTAACCGAAGCATTGTCCACATTAAGACCTTGTTCCATCATTGTTGGAACATCTTCCATGAACGAGTTGCGCTCCAAATCTGCGACGCCCAAGATCTTAACTGTGCCAGCAGCGCGTGCGCGGAAAGCATCAGACAGGTTGTTCACGCCGGCCATAACGTCACCCGCAATCACGGCTTTCATAGCGCCAGAGCCGCCTGATTTATTAGGGATATAGGCCATTTTAACGCCAGCCGCCTTTTCGATTTGCAACGCAGCGATGTGGTGTCCCACAAATAGGCCTGCGCCAGAAAATGTAAGTTTGCCTGGGTTTGCCTTGGCCCATGTAACAACATCGGCCATGGAATTAAATTCACTATCTGCAGCGACAACGAAGACAGCTGGGTCTGCGCCCCAGTTGGCGATGGGCTCAAAGCTGGCAGCGGAGTAGTCAACGCCACCTTTAACAGATTGTGCGATGAAATGCGGGATGTTGTAGGCGCCCATGGTATAGCCGTCTGCTTCGGCTTGGCTTGCCAACCAATTCCAGCCGACACGACCACCTGCGCCAGGTTTGTTGATGATGGCGATGGGCATGCCCAAAGCATCGTCGTTCCCTGCGGTCATAGTCACGATCCGGGCTTGGAAGTCCGTAGCACCGCCTGCACCATAGCTTACCATCAGCATGATGGGGCGGTCGGGGTAATTTGCGTGGCCGTCAGCTTGGGCAATGCCCGCCAAGGTCGTCAGTGCAATGGCTGCACCTGCGAGTAGTTTTTTCATTTTCAATCCTCCCTAGGGTTTGTGATGTCCTGCTGTACTTACAGTTCAGGACCAAATCTCTCGCGGTGTGTACACGTTTAAGATCAATGCGAAGAGACAGTACATTACGGCCATGAAGCCAGCCGTGATGATGACGCGTTTGACCCATGATTTTGCGAGCTGGTGATCGGCTGGGTCATACAAACTGAGCAGTATAAAGAATGCGAGTGTCGTGCCGGTGTAAAAGCCAAAGAACTTTGCACCCCAAAACACATAGGCAGCAGACAAGATCATGCCTGGCGCAATCTTGAAAATTTCGGTGCGGGTGAAGCCGCCATCTTGATCGGCCCCCTCGCGTAGGGCTTTGACAAAGGTCCAAACAGCAAGGACAACAAAGACGGCTGAGACCAGGCGGGGAAAGGCAAAGGCTGCCGCTGGTGATTGAGTGTAGCTCACATATGCAACCCAAAGGCCCAGTAAAGCGATGAGTCCGGCGGGAATGGCGTGTTGATATTTCTGCATTATACACCCCCCACTTGGCGGTTTTTTAACTCGAGCCAGACAGAATAAGCGATCGACCCAACGACAATCGCGATCATTGTTAGATTGAGTGTGCCGGTGAAGAAATAGGTACCAATGCCGTTTTGGGCAGCCGCAATCATGGCGCCCTCAACAAAGTTGCCTTCAGCTATTGGCCCTAAGATGAGGCCCAAAACCAGAGGCGCTGCGGAATAGCCGTAGCGTTCTAGGAAGTACATCCCTGTTCCTAAGATCAGCATGACAAAGACATCATCCATCGACAGCTGTACTGAATAGCTGCCAAACACGGCTAAGGCCAGAACCACAGCCGCCATAACAGAGCGGGGGACTCGCGCCACATGTGCGGCGGCTCCAGCGATCATCAGGCCAAACACACACATTAACACTTGGCCAATTAACATTGAATTGATGAATGGCCAGACCACTTGGGGGTAATCTCTAAAAATGTTTGGGCCCGGGAAAATACCATGGATGATCAACCCACCGAGCAAAACTGCGGCCGTAGGGCTTCCGGGGATCGAGAGCGTGAGTAGTGGTACCAAAGATGGGCCAACCATCGCATTGTTGGCTGCTTCAGCCGCAATTATGCCCTCGGGGTGACCAGTGCCAAACTTTGTGCGTTCTGGGCTAAAATTGCGGGTTTGATCATAGGCGACAAGGCCCGCGATTTGCCCGCCTACACCGGGAATTAAACCGATCATGGAGCCAACCGCCGTGCCAATGCCCAACGCCCTCCTGCTGCTCGCCACTTCGCGAATAGCTTTGCGTAGTGGGTGGGGTTTGATTTCCAAAACCTCCATATCCTCATGCGAGCGGCCCTTGGCAAACATGGCGATCACTTGTGGGATGGCGAAGAGACCGATCAATGCGGGGATGATGTTGATGCCGCCCGCCAATGAAGAGTGGAATATAAAGCGCTGGGTTCCGAGAATATCGTCAAAACCAATTGTGGATATCCAAAGCCCAATGCAGCCGGCCAGCAAGCCCTTGATCACCGAGGTGCTGCCCAAGGTGCCAATGATCGTTACCCCGAGAATGGCAATCCAAAAGCTTTCGCTGGGCCCGAAGACCAAAGCCCATTTTGCCAAGATCGGCGTGGTGAAAATCAGCAGTAGCACACCTGCAACCCCGCCAAACAAGGATGCTAGGAACGACAGCTGCAAAGCGCGCTTTCCATCGCCATTCTTGGCCATGGCATGCCCGTCTAGGGTGGTGGCGATATTCGCTGGCGCACCAGGAATTTTAAGTAAAATAGCACTCACAGCACCGCCCGCCACGGTGGAGGTGTAAAGCGCGCCCAACAAGATCAACCCATGCGCAGGTTCCATCTTGAAGGTGAAGGGGATAGCCAAAGCCACGGCCATTGTGGGGGACAGGCCGGGGGTCGCCCCTAGGATTAACCCAAAGACAGTTCCCAACAGCAGCATGCTGAAAGCCCAGAGGGTGAATACCTCATCAAAGTAATAGAGAAACTCCATCATCGATCCCATGTTTTGACTTTATCTTGACTTGTCAGACTAGGCCATGAAAATAGTAATGCAAATGTTTTCATAAAATCTGAAGGTAACTTATAAAAATGTTATTAAAACAAGGGGGAAAAGCTGATATTGTGGATGTAGCACGCCGTGCTCGGGTATCGATATCAACGGTTTCACGAAGCTTTAATCATCCAGATTTAGTGAATCCCGCGACTCGCAAAAAGATTGAACGAGCGGTGCAGGCTTTGGGGTATATTCGCAATCGCGCAGCTCAAACCATGCATGGCCGCCGTAGCGGTACGATTGGTTTGATCGTCCCGACGATTGATAACGCCATTTTTGCTGAGGTAATTCAAAGTTTTTCAGATGCTGTGGATCACGCTGGTTTCACCCTGTTGATTGCCAGCCATGGGTTCGATTTGGACCGTGAGTATGCGGTGCTGCGGAAGTTTTTGGAGCATCGCGTGGATGGGGTGGCGCTGATTGGCTTGGACCATTCGGAGCCGACGTTTCAGCTGTTGGACCAGCAAGCCGTTCCAGTGATTTCAATTTGGAATTATGAGGCTGACAGTCGGATCTCTTGTGTGGGGGCCAAAAACTACGACGCTGGGCGGATGGCTGCTGAGCATTTGGTGGAGCTGGGACATCGGCGCATTGCTTTGGTGTTTCCAATTACCATTGGGAATGATCGAGCACGAGGACGATTGGGGGGGGCAGTGGAGGTATTGCAGGACCAAGGTGCACTGCCACCCGAGGAATGGACTATCCAATCACCCTACAATATTGCAGAGGCCAAGGAGGCTTGCGGGGCCCTGTTCGATTTGCCCGAGTGTCCGTCGGCGGTGCTTTGTGGCAATGATGTGATCGCTCAGGGCGTGATATATGCCCTGTTAAAGCGCGGCTTGAAGGTGCCTGAGGATGTATCCGTTATGGGAATTGGGGATTTCAAAGGCAGTAAAGAAATGGAGCCGGCCCTTACCACCATACATTTTCCAGCACATGAAATTGGGGGGCTTGCGGGGCGAGAAATGTGCCAACTGATTGCGCAGTCTGAGCCCCCGAACAAGGTGGCAAGCTTGATCAGGACCAAATGTGATATTCGATTGTCGGCCCGCGCAACCTGTCGTGCCGTATGATTGCCATCTTTTTCAGCAGCTTGACTGCAGGTGGATAATTTTCGGTCCAAATTATGAACATTTTGCGACATCGCCCTTTTAATGACGGCTCAATACGTTATTCTGTATACGATGCCGAAATTAACTAAGGCTGATTATCTGGGAGGATACCATGAGAACTTTTTTAACCAAAACTGCTGTAGCGGCTCTTGCTGTTGCGTTTGCAGGCGAAGCCATTGCTACTGAATGGAATGTATCGGTTTGGGGCAAACGTCGCGCCTTTACGGAGCATGTTGAAAAGCTTGCTGAGCTTGTGTCTGCAAAGACCAATGGTGAGTTTACCATGAATGTAAGCTATGGTGGTCTGTCAAAAAACCGAGAAAACCTTGATGGCATTTCTATCGGTGCCTTTGAGATGGCGCAATTCTGTGCCGGCTACCACCCCGACAAAAATCGGGTTGTCACTGTTTTGGAATTGCCATTCTTGGGCGTTGCAAATCTAGCGGAAGAAGTGGCTGTTAGCCATGCTGTCTACGCACACCCTGCAGCTGTTGAAGAAATGGCACAGTGGAATGCGCGTCTTTTGATGACATCACCAATGCCACAGTACAACATCGTTGGTACCGGTGAACCTCGCACCAAGCTGGCTGACTTTGAAGGTATGCGCGTTCGTGCAACCGGTGGCTTGGGCAAGGCTTTTGCAGCTGTGGGCAGTGTACCTACATCTGTGACAGCGACGGAAGCCTATCAAGCGATGGAATCTGGTGTCGTTGACACAGTGGCCTTCGCGCAGCACGCGCACCTGTCTTATGGCACAATCAACCGTGCCGATTGGTGGACTGCAAACCTTAACCCGGGCACTGTAAACTGCCCTGTTGTGGTCAATATTGATGCTTATGAGTCACTTTCAGATGAGCACCGCACAGTTTTGAACGAGTCAGTAGACGAGTCCATCGTGCATTACCTTGCTAACTATGGAGAACTTTTGAAGCGCTGGGACTCTGTTCTGGCTGAAAAAGGCGTCAAAAAAGTAGAGATTAGCGATGCTGAATTGGCTGCATTCCGTTCGACTGCTGCTGATCCGATCCGTGCGGCATGGATTGCTGACATGGAAGCTCAAGGCATTCCAGGCCAAGAGTTGTTTGATCTTGTGATGTCCACTTTGGAAAACACTCGTAAGGGTAACTAAACCCGTGGCGCCCGCCTCCTAACAATGGGGGTGGGCGTTCTATTTTATTTTTCCGAAAGGCATACACGTGTCCTCATCTTCCTCTGTGCTCCAAGATAATTCATGGCTGAGCCGCGCCGATCGCGCCTTACTGCCGCTTGAGCGCATTTTCGCGTTGATGAGTGGGCTCGCTGTCTTTTCGTTGATGTTTTTGGCAGCCTATTCTGTGTCTGGCCGCAAGTTTTTCAATCATCCGCTGTCGGGCTATGTAGACTACATCGAAGCAGCCATGCCGGTGATTGCCTTTATGGGCGTATCTTATGTGCAGCGCTATGGCGGTCATATCCGTATGGACATGATCATTGGCAAAATGCGTGGGCGTATGCTTTGGGCGATGGAGTTTTTTACAGTTACCCTGATGCTGGTGGTGATGATCGCACTGATCTGGGGCTCTTGGGCCCATTTTGATCGCAGTTTTGATTTTTCCAAGCCCTTGTGGAGCCGTGATAGCTCTATCGATATAGGTATTCCTATGTGGCCCTCAAAGCTTTTGATCCCTGTGGCCTTTGGACTGTTGTCAGTGAGGTTAGTTTTGCAAGCCATTGGGTATGGCAGGGCTATGGTCTTAGATTTGGAGCATCCTGTAGCAGTGCCATTGATTATGAGTATTGAAGAACAGGCCATGGCTGAAGCGGCCCTTTTGGCGGAGCAAGACTAATGGATCCTATCGCAATTGGTCTATGGACCACCGGTGGCATGTTGGTCATGGTTTTTATTGGTATGCGTGTGGCCTTTGCGGCTGGGATGGCAGGTTTTGTCGGTCTGTTCTGGCTCCGCTGGAATGGCTTTGACTATGATCCCGACAAGCTGGGCAAGGCGCTGACAATCAGTGTTAAAATTGCAGGCCAAGTGCCGCATTCAAAAATTTCATCCCAAGCTCTGAGTTTGATTCCAACTTTCATCTTGATTGGGTACCTCGCCTATTACGCCAAGCTGACAACCGCGCTGTTTGAGGCTGCCAAGCGTTGGATTGCATGGGTGCCGGGCGGTTTGGCCGTGTCGACCGTGTTTGCAACCGCAGGCTTTGCAGCCGTATCTGGTGCGTCGGTCGCAACTGCGGCGGTTTTCGCACGGATCGCGATTCCGGAGATGTTGAAAATTGGATACAACAAACAGTTTGCAGCGGGCGTTGTTGCGGCAGGTGGAACTCTAGCCTCTCTCATCCCGCCCTCAGCCATTTTGGTGATCTATGCAATCATTGTTGAGCAAGACGTGGGCAAGTTGTTGCTGGCTGGGTTTATTCCGGGGGCCTTTTCAGCTTTGGTTTATGCTGGTCTGATCATCGGTATAGCAGTGGTTTTCAAGAATGTGGGCCCGCCGGTGCGTGGCTTTACTTGGAAACAACGATTTGAAGCCTTGCCTGCGGCTTTGCCTATTGTGGCTGTGGTCGTGATAATCATCTTTTTTGTCTACAATCCTTTCGGAGATGCCTGGGGCACACCCACTGAGGGCGGGGCTGTTGGGGCGTTTATAGTATTCCTTATGGCTTTGTATCGTGGCATGCGCTGGGGACAGCTTAAGGATGCCTTGCTGGAAACGGCCAAGCTCACCGTGATGATCTTCTCAATCATCTGGGGCGTCTTGATCTATGTGCGCTTTTTGGGCTTTGCCGATCTTCCGGGCGTATTCTCCGACTGGATCACAAGTCTTGATATGGCGCCGATGCTGATTTTGATTTGCATCTTGCTGGCCTATGCGGTGCTCGGAATGTTCATGGATGCGATTGGCATGCTGCTTTTGACCCTGCCGGTGGTCTATCCTGCGGTCATGGCATTGAACGGCGGCGAATATGTGACCGCCGCCGACAGTGCGTTTGGCATGAATGGCACTATGTGCGCAATTTGGTTTGGGATTTTGGTGGTGAAAATGGCGGAGTTTTGTTTGATCACCCCACCCATTGGCCTCAACTGCTTTGTGGTGGCTGGGGTTCGTGATGATCTGACTGTGCAAGACGTGTTCAAAGGCGTAACACCGTTCTTTCTGGCCGATGGCGTCACAATTGCTTTACTTGTGGCTTTCCCGGGAATTGTTCTTTGGCTTCCATCACTTGTTGGCTAGATTTAAGATCGTTTTTTCTTGCCTCTCCCACTGGGGCGTGAAAGCCATTGTCTATGACAATAGGACAACCGGATAGGCCAATAGCGGGCGCATTGTGGATGGGGCTTTCAGGGCTCTGTTTCATCGGCGTCTATGTCGGCGTGAAATATGTAGGCACCCGTCTGCCTGCCGCAGAAAGCGCTTTCTTGCGCTATGCGCTGGGCTTGGTGTTTTTGCTGCCTGTGGCACGCAGCCTGTTTCGTGAAGGTCTGTCTGTGCATGTGATCAAGCTGGGGGCAGGGCGCGCTTTTTTGCACACCTTTGCCGTGACCCTCTGGTTTTATGCCATGGCCCGCATCCCGGTCGCTGAGGTTTCAGCCATGGGCTACCTCACCCCAATTTTTGTGACGCTGGGCGCCATTTTTATCCTGGGGGAACGTTTGGCGTTGCGCCGCGGTTTGGCGATTGTTGTTGCTATCATTGGGGTCTTAGTGATTTTGCGACCTGGATTGCGTGAGGTGTCCATGGGGCATCTGGCCATGCTGGGCACCACACTGTGCTTTGGTGTCAGCTATCTGATGGCCAAGCGGCTGACGGACCTGGCGAGCGCCGACATGGTGGTGGCGCTTCTTTCGATTGGCGTCACGATTGGTTTAATCCCGCTCACAATTCCGGTCTGGATTACACCAACAAGCTTTGAGGTTGTCACGTTGTTTGCTGTGGCCACTTTTGCTGTTGCAGGGCATTACTCGATGACTTTTGCCTTTGGATGTGCACCGCTCACGGTGACGCAACCTGTTGGATTTCTACAGTTGATTTGGGCCGTTGCCATTGGCTATTTGTTGTTTGGTGAAAACATTGACGCCTTCGTTATATTGGGGGGAGTTACAATCATTGGGGCAGTTCTCTACATCACATTGCGAGAAGCCCAACTGAAGCGAAGACTTGAAAGGACTGGGCTATGATCGACCCGAAACCAACCGCAAGCCATTTCATCAACGGCGCATATGTTGAAGATACGGCGGGATACGTCATTGATGTCATTTACCCCGCGACAGGTGAGGTCATCGGGCAGGTGTATAGTGCTACCCCTGCGATTTTGGAAGCCGCCCTATCAGCCGCAAAAGCCGCACAACCCGCTTGGGCTGCCCTCACTGGAACCGAGCGTGGGCGGATTTTGCGCCGTGCCTCTGATATGATGCGCGCGCAAAATAGAGCTTTGTCCGAGTTGGAAACCTATGACACCGGCAAACCGTTGCAGGAAACCATGGTGGCTGATGCCACCTCCGCGGCCGATGCCTTGGAATATTTCGGCAGTTTGGCCGGTAGTTTGACGGGCGAGCATGTGCAGTTTGGTGAAGATTTCATCTATACAATTCGGGAACCTTTGGGGGTTTGTGTCGGGATAGGTGCTTGGAATTACCCCACTCAGATCGCCGCATGGAAGGCTGCACCGGCTTTGGCCTGTGGCAACGCTATGGTATTTAAACCCTCCGAGACTACACCGCTCTGCGCGCTTAAAGTTGCGGAGATCCTGCACACGGCGGGCTTGCCTGCGGGGCTTTATAACGTGGTGCAGGGATTGGGAGACGTGGGCGCGGCCTTGGTTACTGATCCGCGCGTGGATAAAGTGTCTTTGACCGGCTCATTGCCGACTGGCCGCAAGGTCTATGCGGCGGCGGCTGAGGGCATGCGAAGTGTCACCATGGAATTGGGCGGTAAATCCCCTCTAATCATTTTTGATGACGCCAATCTGGAAGATGCCATCAGCGGTGCCATTTTGGCGAATTTCTATTCTTCGGGGCAAATTTGCTCCAACGGAACTAGGGTATTTGTGCAAAAGGGCATCAAACCCGCTTTTCTAGCTCGCCTGGCAGAGCGCGTTGGCACGGCTATTTTGGGTGATCCAATGGATGAGGCCACGAATTTCGGTCCGATGGTATCGCAACGCCAGCGCGATATTGTGGAAGGCTTTATCGCTAAGGGCAAAGCGGAAGGTGCGCGTTTAGTTTGTGGTGGCGAGCGGTTGGAGCGGCCCGGATTTTGGCTCACCCCTGCGATATTTACAGATGTGACCGATGATATGTCGATTGCCCGCGATGAGATTTTCGGTCCCGTCATGTCTGTCTTGGAATTTGAAGATGAGGCTGAAGTCTTAGCTCGTGCCAATGATACGCAATATGGTCTGGCGGCGGGGGTCTTCACCCTCAACCTGCCTCGGGCGCATCGGATGGTTAAGGCTCTTGAAGCCGGCACGTGCTACATCAACACCTATAACGACGCCCCTGTTGAGGCGCCGTTTGGTGGGACAAAGCTGTCTGGGGTGGGCCGTGAAAATTCAAAGGCTGCGATTAATCACTATTCTCAACTCAAATCTGTCTATGTGCGGATGAGCGAGCTGGAAGCGCCCTACTGAAACGGATGGCCTAGTGCGCGGATAGAACGGCGATAGAGGACTGCCCTTCAATATTTTGGTCAGCATATCCGTCTATTTTTTGCCCAAGGGGCGCGGGACCTCTCGCTGCTCCCAGTCATCAAATAAGGCAAGGCATGCTAGTAAAAGCCTGCTTGCCGTTGCGCCTGTTTCTGCGCTTCTGTTGCATCAATCTGAGCGGTCGTTTGGCTGTCATGTTTTAATCTTTTCGCAAGAGTGAAAAATTAATGGTTAAAGCTGTTGTGAGACATTTAAGTGTTTTGACGCTTGCGTCGGCACCAGTTCCAATGAGCTGCACCTTCAGGTGCTTATCCCTGCCATGGTCGCCCAATTGTTTCTGGGATAGGCCTTGGTTCAGGCGGAGTGTCTTTATCATCACTTTTAATATTCTGCAGTCAAAATCGATCTATGCTGCGGGGCAATCTATGGACACGTCAACACCACGATAGGAACACGCCATCTGCCAAAACAATATGTAATTTATTAATTATAAATGTAATTAATATTTTTGGTAAAGCCCCTAGCTTAACTCACCTGATAGGGCAAGACACCCCGAAGGTCAGGATCTACTTTTAGATTGCGCTCCAGAGGTGGCACTGACCTCTGATGGCAATTCCGGCGCTCACAAATTCGGCAGGAGATGCCGATAGGCTCAAAGTGGGCATTGGCTCCGGTATTGAGACCATCCGCATAGACCAAAGATCTTGCGTGGCGCATCTCGCACCCTAGACCGATTGCATAGCGTCGCACTGGCGCACCCCAGGCTCCGCCGGTTTTGGTGACGTCGCGGGCCAAGCAAAAGTAACGCTTGCCGTCTGGTGTCTCTGCCATTTGGCGCAGAAATTGTCCTGGCGTTTCAAAGGCACGGTGCACGTTCCATAAGGGGCAGGCGCCGCCAAAGCGGGCGAATTGTAATGAGGTGGCGGAATGGCGTTTGGTGATCGTCCCAGCTTGATCCACCCTTACGAAAAAGAATGGCACACCTTTGTTTCCTGTGCGCTGAAGGGTCGAAAGCCGGTGGGCGACCTGTTCCACACTTGCCCCAAACTTCCCGGCCAATTGTTCAAGATCATGCCGAAACAGATGTGCGCTTTCCAGAAGTGGCACATAGGGCATTAAAGCGGCACCCGCATAGTAATTGGCTAAGCCCAGCTTGGCGATGTCACGGGCCGCAGGGGAGTGAAATCGGGCGAAATCCAAGGTGGCGTCAAGCAGATCATTCTGTGTGAGCAATGCCAGTTGGATGAGCATTTGGAATGTGGCGGTTGGTTCCGGCAGGTGGGCCGAAAGTGTAAGAGTTTTGGTGGCCGGATCATAGCTGCGCAATGCTGCCTCTGCGCCACGTCTGAGGGTGATCCCATGGGCCTGTAGCTCAGCTGTGACATGCGATTGCATGGTGCCTATAGCCTTGCCTGCAAAGCGTTCAGCCGCACGGTCGACCGCGTCTATATAGTTGTCGCAATAGTGAAAGAAGTCCCGCACCTCTTCCCAAGGGCTGGATTGAAGCCGGCTGTCGGCACGGCCCAAAGCCTCATCCAGAGAGGCTAGCCGCTCATGGGTTTCGCGGTAGGCGCGGTGCAGTTGCAGAAAAGCACGGGCCAATCCGGGTGCATTGTTGGCGGTCATCCTAAGATCTGCCAAATGTGGGGCATCATCGCCGAAGATTGGATCGGCGGCCACTTCGCGCATATCACTTACCAGTCGGGCATTATCGCCGGTGACCAGTTCGGTCACATCAAAGCCAAACACATCTGCAAGTGCTATTATAACTGAGGCTGAGACCGGGCGGTTGTTGTTTTCCATTTGGTTGAGATAGGGCAAAGATACTTCAAGCCGCTCGGAAAATTCCCGCTGCGTGAGATCTACTTTGCGCCGCAATTCGCGGAGTTTGGTTCCGGCATAGAGTTTTTGTTTGGCCATGGCTTGGCCTAGCATGGCTGATTTGCAAACTCAACTTTGCTAATTAGCGAAATTTAAATCATTGGATCGTTTGATCACATAGGTGATGGTGACGATGGACATAAGAGTGCTTGTCAGCATGATGAACAATAGCGGCAAGGTACCAGTGCCTGGGACCAGAATGGCGCTTGTGCCTGTGGCGATGAGTGCGCCGCCTGCGGTGTTGATCGTGCCGCCAATGCCGGAGGCTGAACCTGCCAAATGGGGTCGCACTGACATCATGCCGGATGTGGCATTGGGCAAAACCATACCGTTGCCAAGGCCCATAAAGCAGACACAACCGAAGAAGGTGATGGGCAGAGGTGTCGTGAATAGGAACAGTACAATACACAGCAGAAGGCCCGTCGTTGTGGCCAAAGTACCGGTAAGGATCATTCTGTTGACGCCGAGCGCTGTGGAGAACCGGCCTGATAGCCCATTGCCCAAAATATAGCCCATGGCAGGGGCGCCGAGATAAAATCCTAGAGTGGCTGGGGAGAGGTCAAAGATTTCGCGTCCAACATAGGCGGCGCCGCCGAGGTAGGCGAAATAGGCGCCCGCACTAAAGGTTGCGGTGAGGCAATAACCCCAAAAACGGCGTGATTTGAGTAGCTCGGGATAGGCGCGAAATTGGACTGCCATTGAGGTGGTCTTATGCTGGTTGGTCTCACCCATATCGAAATAGGCGAGCAAAAACACAAAGATGCCGATGCCGAGCAAAACCCAGAAGCTGGCGATCCAACCGAATTGGACCTCCAAACCACCACCCACGGCTGGCCCGATTAGGGGTAAAACGGCCATACCCATGGTCGTATAGCCTAGGACTGAGGCTGCTCTATCTTGGGTGTGCACGTCCCGAATGGAGGCGCGCGACAAAACTAAGCCTGCCACTACAACTGCTTGCAGCAAGCGGCAGATCAAAAATACTTCGAAAGATGTAGCAAGTATACAGCCAAATGAGCTGATGCAGAATATGACCAACGACCAGAGAACGATTGGCCTGCGGCCATAACGGTCAGACAATGGACCTACAAACAGCTGGAAAACCGCGTTCATGGCCAAAAATAGCGTTACCGAAAGGGTTGCGGTTGCATAGGTGACGTCAAATGACTTTGCCATCGCCGGAAGTGAAGGTAGGAAAATATTCATCGCCAAGGCACCGATAGCGGAGAGGCAAATCAGTGTGAAAATGGTTGGCGGCGTTGTCTTGTTCAGGAATTTGGTTGGTGACTGTATACTCATCCGAAATTGCTATATCTGCCTTAACGCCTTGTCCAGTTACTTTGCAGTTATGCAAATTTGCAGTTTTGTAGTGCAAAATGTTTGCAAATATTCCAAATTCAACTTCGCTTTGTAGTGATAGAGGGGTATGAACGGGCAAAGAGGAACTACCATGAACAATATTTTGACTGAATTAGAAGCACGTCGGGACGTCGCTCGTATGGGGGGCGGTCAACGCCGGATCGATGCGCAGCATGCTAAAGGAAAACTGACTGCACGCGAGCGTATTGATTTGCTGTTGGATGAAGACAGCTTTGAAGAGTTTGATATGTTCAAGGCCCATCGTTGCGTCGATTTTGGGATGGCAGAACAGCAATACGCTGGTGATGGGGTTGTGACCGGTTGGGGTACGATCAATGGCCGTATGGTCTATGTTTACAGTCAGGATTTTACCGTCTTTGGTGGGTCCCTATCTGAAACCCATGCGGAAAAAATTTGTAAGATCATGGATATGGCGATGCAAAACGGTGCCCCTGTGATTGGCCTTAACGATTCTGGCGGCGCGCGTATCCAAGAGGGTGTGGCGTCTTTGGCCGGTTATGCCGAAGTATTTCAGCGCAATGTAATGGCGTCTGGTGTTGTGCCGCAGATCAGTGTGATCATGGGGCCTTGCGCCGGCGGCGCGGTCTATTCGCCGGCGATGACCGATTTTATCTTCATGGTCAAAGATAGCAGCTACATGTTTGTGACAGGCCCGGATGTTGTAAAAACAGTGACGAATGAGATTGTCACGGCAGAAGAGCTTGGTGGGTCTGCTACTCATACAAAAAAATCATCCGTAGCGGACGGTGCGTTTGAGAATGACGTCGAAGCGCTCACCGAAGTGCGGCGCTTGGTGGATTTCTTGCCGCTAAACAATCGTCAAAAACCTCCTGTGCGCCCATTTTATGATGATCCAGCGCGGGTGGATTCCAGTTTGGATACGCTCATCCCTGCTAACCCCAATCAGCCCTATGATATGAAGGAACTGATTGCGAAGATTGCTGATGAAGGTGATTTTTATGAAATTCAGGAAGAATTTGCTAAGAATATTCTGACGGGTTTTGTGCGCATGGAGGGATCAACCGTCGGAATTGTGGCCAATCAACCGACAGTTTTGGCTGGTTGTTTGGATATTGACTCCAGCCGGAAAGCGGCACGTTTTGTTCGGTTTTGTGATGCCTTTGAAATTCCGATTCTCACTCTGGTCGACGTTCCGGGCTTTCTGCCTGGCACTGGTCAGGAGTTTGGCGGCGTCATCAAACATGGCGCGAAACTGTTGTTTGCCTATGGCGAAGCGACTGTTCCCAAAGTGACGGTGATCACCCGCAAGGCCTATGGTGGCGCTTATGATGTGATGTCGTCGAAACATCTGCGTGGCGATTTCAACTATGCGTGGCCGACAGCGGAGATTGCTGTCATGGGGGCTAAGGGCGCTACAGAGATCATCCATCGTGGAGATCTTGGTGATCCAGAAAAGATTGCACAGCATGTTGCAGATTACGAAGAGCGGTTTGCTAATCCTTTTGTCGCCGCAGAAAAAGGCTTCATTGATGAAGTTATTATTCCCAGCTCAACCCGTCGTAGGGTGTGCCGCGCATTTGCCAGTCTGCGGGGTAAGTCCCAGCAAAACCCATGGAAAAAACATGACAATATTCCACTTTAAGATTGCAGAGAGCCAATAATGGAAAAACATCGAGGATTTCCCGGCCGTTTGGCAGGCACGGATGCGCAATTTACCATTCGCCGTGCCAGCAAGGATGGTGCAACTAAAATCATTAGACGGGAACGCTATGCAGATCGCCGGTCCCCAGACCGTCGGGCAGATGAGGCTTTTCTGCAGGCTTTGGTACAGCATTTTGGTGCAGAACCCTTTGAACGCGGCAATCTAGATGGTGGCCGTTTGTCTTGGTTCTTTGAGCGTGAAGTTGTGCCGGCGCAGGAGGATTTTGACCCAGAATCCTACGTGGCATTGTTGCGTGTTGATATGCTCAAAGCACAAGCCACCTTCCCACAGATTTTTGCCGAAGGCTGGTCGGCGTGAATTCGCTTGCCTTCCCTAGGGGTATTGCGCGGCTTTGCGCCGAGTTTGGAGGGGCATGCCGTTCGCCACTTGGCGCGATGCAATCTGCGTTTCATAGTGCTGGAGTTATAGATTCAAAATTGATTGCATTGGTTTTGAGAATCTATCGACCCCTTCTTTCCTCAACCGGTTCTGGCTTTTGCCGGAGCCGGTTCTTTTTTAAGCGCAGCACTTTGTCATCGGCCTGTGCGCGCCAAGAAGGATTCCCAAATGTTTGATAAAATTTTAATTGCCAACCGTGGTGAGATTGCCTGCCGTGTGATCAAAACAGCTAAAACTATGGGAATCAAAACCGTGGCAATTTATTCCGACGCTGATGCGCAGGCTTTGCATGTGCAAATGGCGGATGAGGCGGTTCACATCGGTCCATCTCCAGCCAATCAATCCTATATTGTGATCGAAAAAGTGATGCAGGCCATTCGCCAAACAGGTGCGCAAGCGGTGCATCCGGGTTATGGATTTTTGTCTGAGAACCGGCTGTTTGCGGAAGCTTTGGAAGCTGAAGGGGTTGTCTTTATCGGCCCGCCAGCTCATGCGATTGAAAGCATGGGTGATAAAATCACGTCCAAAAAGCTGGCCAAAGAAGCTGGCGTCAATACTGTGCCGGGTTATATGGGCGTTATCGTTGACGCTGATGAGGCCGTCAAAATCTCCAATGAGGTTGGCTATCCTGTGATGCTCAAAGCCAGCGCTGGCGGTGGTGGTAAAGGCATGCGTATTGCTTGGAACGATGCAGAGGCGCGCGAAGGGTTTCAATCATCCAAGAATGAAGCGGCCAGCAGTTTTGGCGATGACAGGATTTTTATTGAGAAATTCGTCACCCAGCCGCGCCATATTGAGATTCAAGTCTTGGCCGATAGCCATGGCAATTGCATTTATCTCAATGAGCGCGAGTGTTCGATTCAGAGGCGCAATCAGAAGGTGATTGAAGAGGCCCCGAGCCCATTCCTCACCCCCGAAGTGCGCAAGGCCATGGGTGAGCAATCCTGTGCACTGGCGCAAGCGGTGGGGTATACCAGCGCGGGGACTGTGGAATTTATCGTCGACAGCGCACAAAATTTTTACTTTCTTGAGATGAACACCCGTTTGCAGGTCGAACATCCCGTGACGGAGCTTATCACAGGGGTGGATTTGGTCGAACAGATGATCCGTGTGGCCAATGGCGAAGCTCTTGGCCTTAAGCAAGAAGACGTTAAAATTAAAGGCTGGGCCATGGAAAGTCGTCTTTACGCCGAGGACCCATACCGGGGGTTTTTGCCGTCAATCGGTCGTCTGACCCGCTATCGTCCTCCGGTCGAAGGCCACAACGAAACTTCTGTTGTGCGCAATGATACGGGCGTGTTCGAAGGCGGCGAGATCAGCATGTTTTATGATCCGATGATTGCTAAACTTTGCACTTGGGCCCCAGATCGGGCATCGGCTATTGACAAAATGCGCAACGCTTTGGACGCTTTTGAGGTGGAAGGCATTGCTCACAACATCCCATTTTTATCTGCGGTTATGGATCATCCAAAGTTTTGCGCTGGCACTATTACAACGGCCTTTATTGAGGAAGAATATCCTGATGGATTTGAAGGGGTGGCCTTGCCCACCGTGACCCTCAAAATCGTCGCAGCCTGTGCGGCTGCCATGTACCGCTTGGGCGAAATTCGCCGGACGCGGGTATCAGGGCGCATCGACAATCATGAGCGCCGCGTACGTGATGATTGGGTCGTAAGTGTGCAGGGCCATGATTTTACTGTGGATATTGCCGCGGATCCCAATGGCTCTACCGTTCACTTTGAGACTGGCAGCCACCGGATCGCTAGCGATTGGACGCCGGGCAAGTCACTGGCCTTGATGAATGTGGATGGCACTGACATTGCTTTGAAAGTTGAAAAATGCACCAGCGGTTTCCGCATCCGGTTCCGCGGCGCAGATATGAAGGTGACTGTGCGCAGCCCACGCCAAGCAGAATTGGCCAAGCTGATGATAGAAAAAACGCCACCGGATACGTCAAAGCTTTTGCTTTGCCCAATGCCAGGTTTGATTGTTAAGGTTGAAGTTGCCATCGGTGATGAAGTGCAAGAAGGTCAATCGCTTTGCACGGTTGAGGCAATGAAAATGGAAAATATTTTGCGCGCTGAACGAAAATCAGTTGTCAGCAAAATTCATGTTGCCCCCGGCGACAGCTTGGCTGTGGATACAATCATCATGGAGTTTGAGTGATGTTGCTCGCTGAATTACTGCAGCGCATGATGTGCTGCAGTTTTGCAGCTTGGCGGAGCAGAAGTCAGGGCTTACTCATTTCTTGCTGCCGTATCGGCATTTTGTCGATCACCCGGCTCAGTTCGCGCATGTCCCAAGCAAAAGGTTTACGCAGTTTTACCATGCCGTCTTTCCCAATCAAAACCCAATTGAAGCCTTTTGGGTGCAAGGTTTCGCGCAGGTTGCTTTTTGCGCTAGGGTCAGTGTCAACAATGATCATCACGTCACGATCTTGCGCCACGTTCAACCCAGCCCGCAGCAACGCCATTTGCTGTGAAAATATTGGATCCAACGGACTGTCTGCGAAAATCACCCAAGGGCGTGCGGCCCAAATGACATCAGCGATATCCACGTCTTTCGCGTCAAAAATGTGGGTGGAATCAGAGCGCCAATTGTCTAATGTTTCGCCTGCCACGGCTGCGGAGTTCATGACGGTTAGGCCAAAGCACAGTGCAAGGATTCGTTTAAACATAATATCTCCTTCTCGCTTTTATATAGGGTGTTTACTCCTATAAGCGAAGGGGGTTGCTGTAAAAATACTTGGCCAAGTGGCCATGACAAAAGGAATGCCGTTATGACTGATAAGACATCCTGGAGCCAAATGGCCGAAAAAGAGCTGCGCGGCAAACCCTTGGATTCTCTGACTTGGGACACGCTCGAAGGCATCAACGTGCAGCCCATCTATACGGCGGATGACCTAAAGGGCTTGGAGCATATGGACAGCGTTGCGGGCCAAGCGCCCTATACGCGGGGCGTCAAAGCCACCATGTATGCGGGCCGTCCTTGGACCGTCCGTCAATACGCTGGATTTTCAACTGCTGAAGAATCCAACGCCTTTTACCGCCAAGGTCTGGCTGCAGGGCAGCAAGGGGTTTCGGTCGCATTCGATTTGGCCACCCACCGTGGTTATGACAGCGATCATCCACGGGTCGTGGGGGACGTGGGAAAGGCGGGCGTGGCGATTGACAGTGTTGAGGATATGAAGATTTTGTTTGATGGTATCCCACTCGATAAAATCTCAGTGTCGATGACAATGAACGGTGCGGTCATTCCAGTTTTAGCCTCATTTATTGTGGCTGGTGAAGAACAGGGCGTGGGCCGGGCGGCGCTGTCAGGCACGATTCAAAACGACATTCTCAAAGAGTTCATGGTGCGCAATACATATATCTACCCGCCAGAACCTTCGATGCGGATGGTGGCGGATATCATTGAGTTCACGGCGACCGAAATGCCGAAGTTCAACTCCATCTCGATCAGCGGCTATCATATGCAGGAAGCTGGGGCGAACTTGGTGCAAGAGCTGGCCTACACCATTGCTGACGGCCGCGAATATGTGCGGGTGGCGATTGCGCGCGGTATGGATGTGGATGCATTCGCGGGTCGGTTGTCGTTCTTTTTTGCCATTGGTATGAATTTTTTCATGGAAGCGGCTAAGCTACGGGCGGCGCGGGTGCTTTGGCATCGTGTTATGGCGGAATTTGAGCCGAAAAATCCAAAATCCAGCATGTTGCGCACTCATTGCCAAACCTCTGGCGTGAGCCTGCAGGAACAAGATCCCTATAACAATATTGTGCGGACAGCCTTTGAGGCCATGTCAGCGGTTTTGGGAGGCACCCAGTCTTTACACACCAACAGCTTTGATGAGGCGATTGCCTTGCCTACGGAAACCTCATCTCGGATTGCGCGCAATACACAGTTGATTTTGCAAGAAGAGACGGGCGTGACCAATGTGGTCGACCCGCTGGCAGGCTCCTACTATGTGGAAAAGCTTACAGCTGATTTGATTGATGAGGCCTGGGCTTTGATCGAAGAAGTTGAGGAAATGGGGGGCATGACTAAGGCCGTGGCCAGTGGCCTGCCCAAGTTGAAAATCGAGGAAAGTGCGGCGCGCCGTCAGGCGATGATTGATCGGGGTGAAGAAGTAATTGTTGGGGTCAATAAATATAAGGCCGACAGCCAACCCGATATTGAAGTGCGCGATATCGACAACAATCAAGTGCGCGACGCGCAGGTGGCTAAGCTAGAAACGATTCGGGCCACCCGGGATAAAGCGGCCTGTGACGCGGCATTGTTGGAGCTGGGGCGACGCTGTGAAATGGGTGGCAACCTGCTCGAGGCGGCTATTGAGGCGGCGCGGCATCGCGCGACGGTTGGTGAAATTTCATTAGCGATGGAAGCCACATTCGGCCGGCATCGTGCGGAGGTGAAGACATTGGCAGGGGTGTATGGATCCGCCTATGAGGGCGACGAAAATTTTGAAGCGATCCAAAGATCGGTAAAAGACTTTGCCAAAGAAGAGGGCCGCAGACCACGGATGTTGGTGGTCAAGATGGGGCAAGATGGCCACGATCGCGGCGCAAAAGTTATTGCCACCGCTTTCGCTGATATTGGTTTCGATGTGGATGTTGGACCCTTATTTCAAACTCCGGAAGAGGCCGCTCAGGATGCTGTGGACAATGATGTGCATGTGGTCGGAATCTCCAGCCAAGCGGCTGGTCATAAAACCTTGGCGCCCAAACTGGTTGAGGCGCTGAAAGCAGCGGATGCTGGAGAAATTCTTGTGGTCTGTGGTGGGGTGATCCCGCAACAAGACTATGAATACCTCAAATCCGCTGGTGTAGCAGCGATTTTTGGACCTGGCACCAATATCCCAGACGCAGCGCAAAATGTGTTGGACCTGATCCGCAAATCGCGTGGATAAATAATACTTAACGGAGACTAAAATGCTGGTATTGGATCATATTGCAGTGGTGGGAATGACCCGTCAGCTGGCGACGGGTTTTGCTGAAAAAAGCTTGGGTATCGCCCCAGTTGCGCAGGGGGCGCATCCACATTTTGGCACCCATAATCATCTTTGGGGCATGGGGGCGGATTGTTATTTGGAATCTATTGCTATTGATCCCGATGCGCCTCAACCAACTTACGCGCGGTGGTTTGGGCTGGATCAATTTTCCGGCCCGCCGCGTATCGGCAGTTGGATTTTGGCAACCACAGATATGAAGGCAACCTTAAAACAGCTCGGTCCAGAGTTTGGAACTCCAGTTCGCTTGGAGCGTGGAAAATACACTTGGGAGATCTCTGTCTCGAGCTCAGGTGTCTTGCCCTTTGGCGGATATGGCCCGGCCATTATTCAGTGGCAACCCCCTGCGCATCCGTGCCAAGACTTGCCGGACAGCGGCTGCAGATTGCTAAGCTTACAGGTCCAACACCCGCAGGCGGCCCGCATGCAAGAGGTGTTTGGGGAATTATTGAACGATATGCGTATTGGCTTTTCTGATGGCCCTGCGCATATTTCCGCCGAAATTCAAACGGATCACGGTGTCGTGACCTTAGGGTAGCCGGCTTTGCCCTTTCGCCTTTCGATTACAGCTTCTATAATTGGGCATGTCTATTTGGTCCCGCATAGCCGACGCGCTTGCAGCTCTCGCTACTGGTGAAGGGCTTTCATCTCTATTTGAAAAACTCCGTACCCCACCGGAACAGACGGTGGGTTTCACGATTGCTGTGATCGCTCTCAGTGCTAAAATGGCCAAGGCGGATGGTATTGTGACTCGCGCGGAGGTTTTGGCGTTTAGGGAGATTTTTCATATCCCCGCTGCGGACGAGGCGAGTGCGGCTAAGGTGTTCAATCTTGCGCGCCAAGATGTTGCTGGATTCGAAACCTATGCCCGCCGGATCAAATCCATGTTTGGCTCCCGGATGACTATTTTGGAAGATTTGCTCGAAGGCCTGTTCCATATTTCTGTGGCCGATGGATCTTATCATGATCAGGAAGATGCCTTCTTAAGCCGCGTGGCTGAAATATTTTGCCTCAGCGAGCGGTGCTTTCGGGTGGTGAAGGCACGTTATGTAAACGGTACACCTGCAGATCCCTATGATGTTTTGGGCGTGGAGTCTTCGGCAAGTCCTGAGGAGCTGCGTGCGGCCTGGCAAACTTTAGTGCGACAGAATCACCCAGATCAGCTTATGGCGCGCGGTGTGCCGCTTGAGGCAGTGAAATTGGCTGAGGCTCGTCTGGTGGCGATCAATCAAGCCTGGGATGACCTGACGAAAGTTCAGGTTTGAACACGTCTACCTAGGTCAGTTTAATATCTACATGAGTGGTTGCGTTCAGAGCAGTGGCAAGAGATTCAAGTCGAGCTTCGGCAACTTCGCCAAACAGGGGCGACGCTTCTGCAGTTAGGATCAAGGAGAGTCTTTTTTTCTTGGCATCCCATTGCAGAGTTGCGGTTTCATCATCTGGATTTGCCCAAAGCATCGCGCCTAAACGCATTGCTTTGCCCAAGACTTCCGCCTCTTTACGGCCTTCGTCTGGAAGAAGGGAATACAGTTCTTCAAAGCGGGTTCCGTCACGCTTGTTGCGGTAGCGGTGGAGCAGCGCCAGACCTAAGAACACGCGTTCATCGTGGCTCAACCCTCCCAGATTGGCTCGCGTGGCATATTCAAAACAGACCTCTGCACGGAAATCTGGATGGGCGCGCCAGCTGACGTCATGCAGCAGACAGGCAGCCCGAACGAGCCGGGCGCGATTGGGGTTATTGTTGAGAAACAACGGAGAGATGAACTTGTGCAACCGCATTCCGAATCCGGGCAGGCGGGCGTCTTTGCGTTCAGCAAAATGGCAGCTTTCGATCAAAGGATCACGATCGCGCATGTTCTGGGGCATTTGCTCATAGAGCATGCCTTCCCGGATGCCATAGCTCGACACCGCGATATCATGCGGCTTGAAGCGCTTGACGATGCCCTTCAAAATTTGAGAGGCGATGGGCACAAGGGTCATCCGTCCCAGGGTAATACGAATCTCAGCGCGTAGTCTTTCAAGATCGCATTCGTCGATGTATTTTGCTGTTTCTTTAATGTCGCGGGCGGTCATCCGGTATTCATGCATGACATGCAGAGGATATCCGCGGCGGTGCATGTCTATCCGTGCAATGGCGCGCCAAGATCCACCCACTAAGAACAATCGATCTGATTGTGGCCCCATTTTCTCTCGCAGCTGATCCAAGGTTTGTGTGATGAAGGCCTTTCGACCCCGTTTGCCGCCCGGGATGTTAACGAGTTTCAATGGTCCGAGCGGGGAGGTGAGCCTTTGGCCCACTTTCCCATCAGATATTTCGGCCAGCTCCATAGACGCCCCACCGATGTCACAAACCAAGCCATAAGAGCCCGGCCATCCCAGCAAAACACCCTGTGCGGATAACCTCGCCTCCTCTGGACCGTCAACCACATGAATTTTTAGACCGGTTTTTTGCAAGACCTGCGCTGCAAATTCGGGCCCATCGCTAGCTTCGCGCACAGCGGCGGTCGCGACGGCGGTAAGGTCTGGTAGGCCGATCCCTTTGGCAATGGTGCAAAATCGGCGCAGTGCCGATAGGGCGCGGATGCGGCCGCTGGGGTTTAGCTTGCCGGTTTCTGCGAGTCCCGCCCCAAGGGCACACATGACTTTTTCGTTGAAGAAATAGGCTGGTGAACGGGCTGCCCCGTCGAACACGACAAGGCGCACAGAGTTTGATCCGATATCAATCACGCCAACCCGTGACAGGTCTCGTACTTTTGGGTTCTCAAAAAGGGGCCGGTTGAAGGGTTCCCAATCTGGTGCGGTGTCTGATGATCCGTCCATTTACGTTCCCCTGCGCTTGGGCATTGATATCAAACCCCCAAGTCAGGTCAATCCGGCCACCCCCCTGATGGTGATTGGGTGTCATCGGTGTGGGTCAATTTTGGCACATCGCGCGCACCGGCACTGCCGCGGCCGGAAAGAGACGGGTTTTCCATAAAAAATCTATGGCAATTGAAGGCAAAGCTTCCCTCTGGCCATGTGGCGCGAGTATAAGTACCATCGGGCTGCATCACCCAAGACTGTGCGACATCGGCCAAATTGGCTGCTATGATTTGGCTTACAATTTGGGCCTTGGCTGTTGCGTTTTTGATCTCGACCAAAGTTTCGACTCGCCGATGCAGATTGCGGTCCATCCAATCGGCCGACGAAATATAAACCCGCGCTTCCAGACTGGGCAGGCCGTGACCATTGGCAAAACATACGATTCGCGAATGCTCCAGAAACCGCCCGATGACAGATTTCACTCGGATGTTTTCGGAGAGTCCCTTCACGCCGGGCCGCAATCCGCAGATACCACGCACGATCAAGCTGATTTTCACCCCAGCCTGTCCAGCGGCGTACAGCGCATCAATGACATCTGAATCAATCAAGGAATTCATCTTGGCCCAAATAGCGGCCGGTTTACCGTTTTTGGCATTTTTAGCCTCAGTGGCGATGCGCTCCAAAAGGGTTGATTGAAGGGACAGCGGTGAGATTGAAATATTCTCAAGCGTGTTGGGCTGCGCGTAGCCAGATAGGTAATTGAACACCTTTGTGGCGTCCCGACCCAGAGCTGCATCACAGGTGAAAAGACTGACATCGGTATAAATACGTGCGGTTATGGGATGGTAGTTTCCTGTGCCATAGTGGGTATAGGTGACCAGACGATCTCCCTCGCGGCGGACCACGGTACTGATTTTGGCGTGTGTTTTGAGGTTCATAAAACCGTAAACCACATGGGCGCCGGCCCGTTCAAGCCTGCGCGACTGCCGAATATTGGCAGCCTCATCAAACCGAGCTTTCAGTTCCACCAAAGCGGTGACAGATTTCCCGTCTTCTGCCGCTTCGCACAACGCTTCCACAATGGGTGAGCGTTTGGAGGTGCGGTAGAGAGTTTGTTTGATCGCCAAGACATTCGGATCACGGGCGGCCTGCTGCAAGAACCGCACGACCATGTCGAAGGTCTCATACGGGTGTTGCAGCAGCATGTCTTTTTGCCGGATCGCGGCGAACATATCACCTTCATGATCTGATACCCGTTCAGGGACCCGGGGGGTGAAATTTGGCCAGAGCAAATTTGCGCGATCTTCGACGACCAATTCTTTTAGGTCCGGCAGGCCAAGCATGCCATCAACCTCAATCACTTCGGTTTCGGTGATGGAAAACTCTGCCATAATGGCTGTGCGTAGTGCCGTTGGGGCTTGGGTGCTGATCTTCAAGCGGATAACTTCGCCACGTCGGCGACGTTTGAGGGCAACTTCAAATTCGCGCACCAAATCTTCCGCCTCGTCTTCCACTTCAAGATCACTGTCGCGCAGGACTGAGAAAGCACAATGGCCTTTGAGCTCATAGCCTGGAAACAGCTGTTCTAACTGCATTAGGATCAGCTCTTCCAGTGGCAAATACCGATAACCATCACCGGGCAGTTGTACAAACCTGTTTACCTGCTGGGGAACGGGCACCAAGGCGCGCAGGCTGCGTTTGTCGGATTTGCGTTCCAGTTGCAGTGCCAAAGCGAAACCTGCGTTTGGAATGAATGGAAAAGGGTGTGCGGGGTCAATGGCTAATGGAGACACCACGGGAAATACGTCAGACAAGAATAATTGTTGCAGGTAGGCATGATCTTCTGCGGCCTGAGCTGCGGTTAGGATGTGTATGTCTTGTGCTGCTAGCTCGATGCGCAAATTGGACAGAATGGATTGCTGTTTGGCCATCAAGTCGCGGGCTTCGGTGTCGATCAACTCCAACTGCTTGGTGGTGCTCAGGCCATCCATGCCGGGGCTGGTGTTACCCGCACGGGCTAGTTCACGCAGGCCTGCGACGCGGACAGAATAAAACTCATCAAGGTTGGTGGCTGAGATCGACAAGAACCGTAACCGTTCCAACAGAGGCACATTGAGGTTATCAACTTCTTCCAAAACGCGCCAATTGAACGCCAGCCAAGACAGCTCGCGGTTCAAAAAACGGTCTGGCCCAGCCATATCCAGCCCACAGCTGCGCGCTGGAGAAAAATCATTGTGGAGAAAGTCAGCCGGGTTTGTCATCAGTTATCCTGTATGCAGTCACACAATTTAAGCGTTTTAAGGGTAAATTGTAAGGGGTAAGATCATGCTGGCCAAAGGTTCGGGGCTTAGGTTAGAAAACTTGTCGCCATGGCGCGCGTGATGGGGCGTTTTGTCGACATACTTTGTGCATCCAGTTGCGCCACAATATTGCCCGCAGCATCAAAGTTTCGGTCCATATTTTTGAGAATATAAGCCAGCACTGCGGGAGGTGGTGACAATTGGCGGTCCATGAAAGCTTTTAGTAAAACAGCATGTAGCAGCGCGTCGTCCGGGCGATCAATTTTGGTAGAGCTTGTACCTTCCAGACGGCTCAGCAGATCCGGCAGCCGAAATCCGGCTTGGCGTGCTGCGATACTTGAGGCCATGAGCAACAGCCCGCCAGTGGATAGCAGATGATTGTGCAAATGAAACAATCGTGTTTCTGCCTGAGAAATACCGGCCACCGTGTGCAGATCATCCACCACAATTTTTGCACCAGATTCTGGCTGATCAAAATCCCGTAAAGGATTGATCTTTTGTGCCCCGTTCTCGCTAAGCCAGATTTCCAATAGATGGGATTTCCCACAGGCTTTTGGGCCAAGCAAGATCATTTTTCCTAGAGGCCAAGTTGCAGGCTCTTCCAAGGTCGCCACAGCATTTGCATTGGCAACAGACACAAAAAAGGCGTCGCGCTCGCGCGCAACTTTGATCGGCAATTTGAAGCTAAGTTGCTCAAACATCGTTGTCATCTTCTGTGCTCAAACCTCGATACAGCAAACCTGTTTTATATTGCGCGATGAAAAACCGAGCCACTACGCCGATCATAGCCGCAACCGGCACCGCTACCAGCATGCCGACAAATCCAAATAGGCCGCCAAATACTGAGAGGGCGAAAATCAACCATACCGGATGCAGACCCACAGAATTCCCGACCAATTTAGGCGTCAGGAAATTGCCCTCTAAAACCTGCCCGATCATGAAGATGACCGCGATAATGCCGATAGAGGTCCAGTCACCCCAAAATTGGAACAGCGCCAACCCCAGCGCCAAACCACCGCCGACCAATGCGCCGACATAGGGGATGAATGAGATGATACCGGCAACGAAACCCACCACGATGCCATAGTTCAGACCGGCCAGCATTAAGGCACTGGCGTAGTATAGGCCTTGAATAAAGCACACTGTGCCTTGGCCGCGGATGAAAGAGGCAAGTGTGGTATCGATTTCATGACCCAAACGGCGTACGTTGTTCACATGGTCGCGCGGTACCAGCTCGTCGATTTTAGTCACAAGATTGTCCCAATCCAGCAGTAGATAGAAAGACACAACTGGCACCACCACGATCAATACCAATATATTTACGAGCGAATTCAGTGAAGAGGCTAAGCCATTCATCAAATCACCGCCCCGCGACTGAATGGTCTCTCCCAATCCGGTGAGCGACTGTCTGATACTGCTGCTGTTGTCCAAAAGGTCCGGAAAGCGCGTCGTCAAAAAGTCCCACAATTTCGCAGAAATGGCTGGCGCCGTGTTGAACAGCGCAATGGCCTGTTCCACTAAGAGTGGCACGATCAGTAAAATGGCCAAAACGAAGGCTAGCATCGCCACCAATGTGATCACGGTGGTCGACAGCAACCGAGACAATCCCCAGCGTTGTAAACGATCAGCAACGGGATCAAGGCAATAGGCAATCGCGCCGCCTAAGATGAACGGCAAGAGCATATCCCCCAGCAGCCATAACAGCAGGCCAAAGATAAGTGCCGCGATACCCCAGTAGCGCAGTTGTGAAGATACCGGTAAAGCCATGATCAATCTCCCTTTGTCATCCAACTTGCGTATTGCGCCGCACCTTGCAAGAGGTTGATGCTAAATATGTCCTCAAAAAGCGCTATTTTGGCTGCTTTCGCTTGTGACAAGGGCATCGTGGCTCTAAACAGGATGAAGAATTTAACTGGAGTGTTCCATGCGCCTTAGCCGCTATTTTTTGCCCGTCCTGAAAGAAAATCCAGCTGAGGCCCAAATTGTCTCACATCGTTTAATGCTGCGAGCGGGAATGATCAAACAATCCGCCGCTGGGATTTATTCTTGGTTGCCTTTGGGTCTCAAGGTTCTCAAGAAAATTGAAACCATCGTTCATGAAGAACAGGAAAAAGCAGGCCATTTGGCGATGCTTATGCCGACGATTCAATCTGCAGATCTGTGGCGTGAATCCGGGCGCTATGATGACTACGGTGAGGAAATGCTGCGGTTTAAAGACCGTCATGACCGCGACATGCTGTTCACGCCTACCGCTGAAGAATTGATCACCGATATTTTCCGTGGCCATGTCACCAGTTATAAAGACATGCCTTTGACCATGTATCAGATCCAATGGAAATTCCGCGATGAACGCCGCCCCCGTTTTGGGGTGATGCGCGGTCGTGAGTTCTATATGAAAGATGGCTACACATTCGACCTCACCAAAGAGGAGGCCCTCCACGCCTACAATCGCCATTTGGTTAGCTATCTGCGCACCTATGAACGCATGGGCTTGCAAGCCATTCCAATGCGCGCGGACAGTGGTCCGATTGGTGGCGATGACACCCATGAGTTTTTGGTCTTGGCGGAAACAGGCGAGAGCGAAGTGTTCTATGACAGTGCTGTGACGGATCTGACATTTGGTGATCGTGAGATTGATTTTGACAATGTCGCAGAATGCCAGTCGATCATGGAAGAGTTCACCACTAAATATGCCCGCACCGATGAAACCCATGATGAGGCGCTATTTGCCGAGGTTCCAGAGGAGCGCCGCAAAGTTGCACGGGGCATCGAGGTAGGCCAAATCTTTTACTTTGGCACCAAATATTCCGAAACTATGGGGGCGTCCGTGCAAGATGCGGAAGGCAAGAAAGTGCCGGTCCATATGGGTAGCCATGGCATTGGTGTGAGCCGTCTTGTAGGCGCTATCATTGAGGCCAGCCATGACGACAAAGGCATAATTTGGCCAGAGGGTGTAACCCCGTTCCATTGTGGAATTGTAAACCTCAAGCAGGGCGACGATGAGGCCGATGCGGCGTGTGAAAATCTATATAAGCAGCTGACCAAAGCCGGTCTTGAGCCGCTCTATGATGATCGCAATGAGCGCGCAGGCGGAAAATTTGCTACGATGGATTTGATCGGTCTACCATGGCGCATCACGGTAGGGCCAAGGGGCTTGAAAAATGGTGTGGTCGAATTGACCAATCGAAAAACAGGCATCAGCGAAGAAATGTCGCCTGAGGCTGCTATTGAAAAAGTAATAGCCCAATACCTTTAGGGCGGATAAGATTTGGCTGGCGTGAACAAAAGGCTAAAAATGTCATGATGCGATATGAAATGACTTTGAGCGATGGGCGCGCCAGCTCCCTAATTATGGCTTTCTTTGTTTTTGAGGGGTGTCTATGAAGCGTGCGGCCCCTTTTTCTGGTTTTGAATTTCTGATTGCTTGGCGTTATCTACGGGCCAAGCGGACTGAGGGTGGCGTGAGCGTCATGACCCTGATCAGCTTGGTTGGCATCGCCTTAGCTGTTGCGGCTTTAATCATCGTACTAGCGGTGCGTAGCGGATTTCGAACTGAATTTGTTGATGCCATCTTGGGCGCGAATGCCCATGTCACTGTTTATGAGCGCGAATTTGATCCGCAAACCGGTAAGTTTGATTATGCGATAGATCGCTATGAGGATTTGACCAATCGCATTGAGGCGGTTGCAGGTGTCACACGGGTGGCCCCTTTGATCCGCGGCCAAGTGATGGGCAGCTCCGATGACCTCAATCATGGAATCATGGTGTTTGGCATTACCCTCGATAAGCTCAAAACAATCCCAAATGTGGCCAATTCTGAGCGCAGTTTGGGGAATATAGAGGATTTTCCGTACGGAGTGGCCCTTGGCTCTGGGGTGGCGAAGGCCTTGCGGCTGTCCATTGGTGATCGCATCAAACTGATTTCGCCTAACGGGATTAGAACCGCTTTTGGCACCAGCCCCCGCGTGAAGTCATATACGGTGGCCTATATCTTCACCGCTGGGCATTACAACATCGACCAAACCCGCCTTTACCTGCCGTTTGCAGAGGCACAAAGCTTTTTCAACAGGGAAGGCCAGGCGGATCAAATAGAGGTGTTTGTCAGCGATCCGGAATCGGTGGATGATATGACATCAGCAATTTGGGAAGCCAGCGGTGATACCGCGGTTTTGGAGACGTGGCGCGATTATGCGGGCGGGTTTCTCAGGGCCCTGGCCATCGAAGATAATGTGATGCTCGTGATCATGATCGTACTGATCTTATTGTCGACCATGAACATCATTTCCGGGCTGATCATGTTGGTCAAGAATAAGGGCCGAGACATAGGCATTCTGCGCACCATGGGGCTGACCGAAGGCACCGTGCTGCGGGTATTTTTTTTATGCGGCGCGGGGATTGGTTTAATCGGAACGCTGTTGGGTGTTTTGTTCGGGGTTTTATTCGTGGCGAACATCGATGCGATTTTCAGCCTTGTAAACTATATCTCTGGCGGTGAAGTTTGGGATCCCTCTATTCGTGGAATATACCATCTGCCCTCGGAATTGCGTGGCGTGGATGTAGCCAAGGCTATGGGCATCTCGCTGTCATTGTCTTTCATCATAACTATTTTTCCCGCTCGGCGTGCGGCGCGGATGAACCCGGTTGAGGCATTGCGAAATGAGTGAACCGATCCTGAAAATGGCTGGCGTATATAAGTCTTACAATCCGGGCCGCACCAATGAAGTACTGGTGTTGCAAGATTGTGATTTGACGCTGGAGGCGGGGCAAGTTGTGTCGCTTGTGGCACCTTCTGGCGCGGGCAAATCAACTCTGCTGCACATTGCCGGTTTGCTCGATACCGCTGACAGCGGGGGCTTGCAAATTGTAGGGCGAGACATGGGCCATGCCGGGGATCGGTTGCGCACAGATATGCGGCGTATGAAGATTGGGTTTGTGTATCAGTTCCATCATCTACTGCCTGAATTTACGGCAGTGGAAAACATCATGCTTCCGCAACAAGCGACGGGTCTCAAACCCTCAGTAGCACGGTTGCGCGCTTTGCAGCTGTTGGACCAAGTGGGGCTTGCAGACCGTGGGCATCACCGGCCGAGTGAAATGTCAGGCGGCGAACAGCAACGGGTCGCATTTTGTAGGGCTTTGGCCAATGAGCCCGAGCTGTTGTTGGCGGATGAACCCACAGGAAATCTTGACCCGGAAACGTCGGATCATGTATTCAGCGTCTTAATGGATTTGGTTCGCACCACGGGCATGGCGGCATTGATTGCCACCCATAATATGGATTTGGCGGCGCGCATGGATCGGCAGGTTCGGCTGAGTAAGGGCCAGATCCTGTAATATTGTGTTGAAATTCGCTGTGAACCCCGATTTTTAGAACTGACAAAGCCCATCGTGAATTGGAAAGCCTATGCCACTCGTCTCAACCACTGAAATTGAACGTGCCAGTAAAACGGCCTTGCAGGCCTACGGGGCCAAAGATTGGATCGCAGCCTCTGTGGCGCGCGCGGTTGCGGATGCAGAGTCTTATGGAAATGTGATCTGTGGGCTGTATTACCTCGAAAGTTATTGCCTTCAACTGGCCACGGGCCGGGTCGATGGCGTTGTTGATCCGCATGTCTCAGCCTCGCGCCCAGGCTCGATTTTGTCGGATGCCCAATTTGGATTTGCACAATCTGCTTTTGAAGCGGCCTTGCCAGCAGCGATTGCAGCCGCGCGGAAAAATGGCACGGCATCGCTGTCTGTGGCCCGTGCTCATACCTGCACCTCGCTTGGATATTTCACCTCGCAATTGGCCGCAGAAGGTTTTCTGGCCATTGGCTTCACAAACGCAAGCCCAGTCGTCGCCCCTCCTGGTGGCAGCCAAAAGGTGATCGGCACGAATCCAATCGCTATGTCTGTTCCTGATGGGCAAGGCGGTTTGGCGGTACATTTTGATTTTTCAACCTCCGCTGTGGCGCTGGGTAAGATCACCATGGCCAAGGCTGCGGGCCGGGCCATTCCTTTGGGTTGGGCCGTGGATGCGCAAGGGGAACCCACGACAGACCCTGAAGCGGCTTTGTTGGGGGCTTTGGTTTCGGCTGGCGGATATAAGGGATGGGGCTTTGGGGTTTTGGCCGAACTGCTGGCTGCGGGCATCACAGGATCTGTAAACTCTTTGGATGTGGGTGGGCTGAAGCTGCCTGGAGGTGCGCCGCATGGGCTGGGCCAGTTCTATTTCATTATTGACCCAAGTACCCATCACGCGGGGTTTGCCGATAGATTGGCGCGTTTGGTGGATGCTGTGGCTTTGCAAGAGGGCGCTCGTCTGCCTGGCAGCAATCGGGAGCCTATTGCAGAGGTTAATGTGCCAGATGCGCTTTGGGATGCAGTGGGCGTTTTGGGCCGTGGCCCAGCTTAGGCCTTTTGCGTTAGCACCACACCCGTCGCCATCAACAACAGCCCGCAGAGACGTGACCAGCTGAGCGGCACGGACTGCGCGCCGAATAGGCCAAAATGGTCAATCGTGGCTGCAGAGAGCAGCTGACCAACTAGCACAAAAAATATTGCATTTCCAACGCCAAACTTGGGTGCGATGGCAGTGATTGAAAGCACGTAAAACGCGAGCAACAAGCCGGCCAAGAGCAAATGCCGGGGAGCGGATGCTAGTTTAACAAGGGCTCCGGGCCCGGTGATCAAGGCCACCACCGAAGCCGTGAGAAAGCCAACGGCAAGCAACACAGCCCCAGCCAACATAGGCGCCCCAAGATGGCGTCCCAAAGCCGCATTCATCGCCGCCAATACTGGAATACCAATTCCGGCAGCAAGCATGGTGATGGCATAGGTTGGCATGCAGCAGGCTCCTTAAAGTGTTAAACGTCCAGCTCTTCTACAAATCTTGCATTCTCTTGAATATATTCAAAGCGTTTTTCAGGTTTCTTGCCCATCAACCGTTCAATCAAATCTCCGGTTTCACCCGGCACATCCTCATCCACTGTGACGCGGATCAATTTTCGGGTGGCGGGGTTCATTGTTGTTTCTTTGAGGTCCTTTGCATCCATCTCGCCCAAGCCTTTGAAGCGGCTGACGTCAATTTTGCCTTTGCCTCCGAGACCTTTTTCCAGCCACATGGCTTTTTCAGCTTCATCCAAACAATAGACACGTTTAGCCCCTTGGGTGAGGCGGAACAGGGGTGGGCAGGCCAGATACAGGTGGCCAGCGTCGATCAAGGGCCGCATTTGCGAAAAGAAGAAGGTCATGAGCAGGCTCGCGATATGCGCACCGTCCACATCCGCATCCGTCATGATGATGATTTTGTCATAGCGCAGATCATCGACGTTGAATTTGGATCCCATGCCGACGCCAAGCGCCTCGCAAAGATCGCTGATTTCTGCATTGGAGCCTAGCTTATTGGAGGCTGCCCCCAGCACGTTGAGAATCTTACCCTTCAAAGGCAGCAAGGCTTGGTTGACACGATTGCGCGCGCCTTTGCCAGAACCGCCCGCACTGTCGCCTTCCACTATAAACAGTTCTGTGCCTTCACGGGTTTTTGAGGTGCAATCGGTGAGCTTGCCTGGCAGGCGCAGCTTCTTCGTGGCGGATTTGCGCTGGGTCTCTTTTTCTTGACGGCGGCGCAGCCGTTCTTCAGCGCGCAGCACAAGAAAATCAAGGATCGCGCCAGCGGACTTGGTGTCGGCGGCCAACCAATTATCAAACCGATCTCGCACAGCATTTTCAACCAAGCGCTGGGCTTCGACTGTCGCCAACCGGTCTTTGGTCTGGCCTACAAATTCTGGCTCGCTGATAAAACATGATACCAAAGCGCAGCCGCCGGCGATGAGATCATCGCGGGTGATATTGGTGGCTTTTCGATTGTTGACCAATTCGCCGTAAGCCTTGATACCCTTCAAGATCGCAGCCCAAAAGCCGCTTTCATGTGTGCCGCCTTCGGGGGTTGGTACGGTGTTACAGTAAGATTGGATGAACCCGTCGCGAGAGGGCGTCCAATTGACCGCCCATTCGACTTTGCCGGGCACATTGAAGCGCTCTTTGAAGTCGACGGTCCCCGCAAATGGGGCTTCCGCATAGGTGCTGGCCCTGCCTAGGGTTTCGTTGAGGTAATCAGACAGGCCACCGGGGAAATGGAATGTGGCTTCTTTTGGCGTTTCGCCATCGTCAATCTGACTTTTCCAGCGAATTTCAACGCCTGAGAACAGATAGGCTTTGGACCGGATGGAATTGAACATGCGGGCCGGTTTGAAACGGTGCTTGCCAAAAATTTGCTCATCCGCGTGGAACGTTACCGTGGTACCGCGCCGATTAGGGGCTGCACCTATGTTTTGGATGGGCCCAAGCGGAATACCACGTGAGAAGCGTTGCTCATATAATTCACGATTGCGGGCGACTTCGACCACCATGGAATCGGAGAGCGCATTCACAACTGAGGCGCCAACACCGTGCAGGCCGCCAGAGGTTTGATAGGCTTTGCCTGAGAATTTACCACCCGCATGTAGTGTGCAAAGGATCACTTCGAGTGCAGATTTATGCGGAAATTTAGGATGTGGATCCACCGGAATGCCGCGGCCATTGTCACGGATCATAACCGAATAATCGGCCAAAAGCTCAACCTCGATTCGATTGGCATGACCTGCTACGGCCTCATCCATCGAGTTATCGAGCACTTCCGCCACAAGGTGATGCAGCGCCCGTTCATCGGTGCCGCCAATATACATACCTGGGCGTTTTCGAACCGGCTCTAGCCCCTCCAACACCTCAATGGATGACGCGTCATAGGTGGTATCATCAGCTGCGGATAATAGGTCACTTGCCATGGGGCTGCTCTTTCTTTGATTGTCGCTATTCATGGCAGAAGTTGCGTCGCAAGAAAAGGCCTCCCCAACATGTTGGGCCATATTCTACACTAGATTTCGCGTTTGGGCGCTTAGGCTGTAGCGACTTCTCCTACTTTGCCGACGCTGCGGGGAGAGTGAGACCTGAAATATATGAATAATATGTGAACGCTTTTTCCACTGGTCAGCTGTGTCATCGCTGCCTAAAAAGGCTCATGAACAAGTCTCAAACAATCAAACGTGAAGCGCGATCCTTGCTGGTGCTGGGCTTGCCTTTGGCTGGCAGTCAGGTGGCGCAATTTGCGGTGCATACCACTGACACGCTGATGCTCGGTTGGTATTCAGTTTTGGCCTTGGCGCAGGTGACATTGGGCGCACAGATCTTGTTCATAGCTTTTATCGCCACCTCTGGTTTCGCCTTTGCTATTTTGCCGATGGTGGCCAAGTCCATGGCAGAAGATGACCCGCTATCGGCCAGACGCGCCACGAGGATGGGGCTGTGGTTGTCGACCATTGCGGCCGGGTTGTTATTTTTGCCGATGTGGTTTGCAGCCCCGATTCTTGAGTCCATGGGACAAGATGCGATTGTGGCGGAGGGGGCGCAGGATTACTTGCGCATAGCGGGCTTTGGGCTGTGGCCGGCGCTTTGGGGGCTTGTGTTGCGCAGCTATCTTTCTGCGTTGGAGCATACGGGCGTTGTGCTGTGGATTTCCTTGGGCGTTTTGGTTGCCAATGCTCTGATCAACTATGCTTTGATCTTTGGGTATTGGGGTATGCCAGAGCTGGGATTGCAGGGAGCAGCGATTGCCTCGGTTATTGCGGCGGGTCTTTCTTTGCTAGGTTTTGTTGTTTACATTCAGCGTTATTTCCCCGAGCAAGAAATGTTTGCGCGCTTCTGGCGGTTTGATCGGTTGGCCACAGCGGCCGTGATGCGCCTCGCACTACCAATTTCAGCCACGGCTTTGGCGGAAAGTGGTTTGTTCGCGGCCTCTGCATTTATGATGGGTTGGCTGGGGCATTTGGAATTGGCGGCACACGGGATTGTGCTGCAATTGGCGGCGCTGAGTTTCATGGTACATCTGGGCTTGTCTCAGGCGGGTACGGTGTTGGTCGGCAAGGCCTTCGCACGTCGCGATTGGGCGGCCGTACAACGCATTGCCGCGATCACGATGGTGCTTTCAACTTTGGCGGCTTTGGTCGCAATTCTCTTCTTTTTGGCCACACCCAATATGCTGATCAGTGCATTTTTAGATGCAGAAGATACACTGACCCCTGAGATCCTGCGCATTGGCACCCTGTTGTTGATTGTCGCGGCGATGTTTCAATTTGTGGATGCGGCGCAGGTGGTGGCCTTGAGCCTTTTGCGCGGGCTTCAAGATACCAAAGTGCCGATGCTGATCGCGACGGTGTCTTATTGGATAATAGGCATGCCAATCAGCTATGTCTTAGGTTTTGTTTTGGACTTCAAAGAGACGGGGATCTGGCTGGGCTTGGTCTTCGGCCTGGGGGTTGCGGCTTTATTACTTTGGGCGCGGTTCGCGGTCTTAACTCGTGCGGGTGTTACGCGGGCTTAGATCTTTTCTTTTAGCATGTGGTCAGTTTTATTCTGCATCAAAACAGCACGCAGATCATGCATGGAGAGTAAAAGCTGATCTGTTACCAATTCTAAATCATCATAACTGGCTTTGGACTTCGCCTATTGCGCCGTGAGATTGAGATGGCCCACCGTACGCAGCATATCATAAATCTCGCACCGGGCGAGCAGGTCTTTGCGCTGCGTAACCCAGTCTTGGATCAACTGTTCTTCGCCTTGCGTCCGGCTGTAGGTGCCATGTGGCTTCACATCGCCATTGCGAATGTTGATCACAGCAATCTGTTCTGAGTCTAGCCTGCTTTGGCGGTTCTCGGTTTCGACCTTAAACTGCATGCTCCATGTTCACGGGTGCGGAAAAGTATTTAGGTGGTAAAGGTCTAATATAGCTAGATTAAATCAAGCTTTCACAAAAGCGTTGAATTCGTTGGCAGGCCTCGCGCAAATTTTCGTCAGAAGTTGCATAACTCACCCGAAAGTTTGGCGAAAAGCCAAAGGCGGCGCCAAACACAACTGCTACCCCGGCATCCTCCAAAAGGCTGGTTGCAAAAACCTCGTCAGTGGTGATTTTGATACCTTTGGGCGTGGTTTTCCCGATCAACCCAGAAATAGAGGGGTACACATAAAATGCACCTTCTGGTGTTGGGCAGGTAATATCTTTAGCCTTGTTCAGCATCTCCACCACCAAATTGCGGCGGCGAATGAACGATTCATTATTGGAGACCAAGAAATCTTGTGTGCCGTTAAGAGCTTCTACAGCGGCCCATTGGCTTATTGTACAGGGGTTCGAAGTGGACTGTGATTGCACCTTACACATGGCGGCGATCAAGGGCTGTGGCCCGGCGGCGTAGCCAATCCGCCAACCGGTCATAGCATAGGCCTTAGACACGCCGTTGCAGGTCAGAGTGCGGTCATAAAGGGCGGGTTCAACCTCGGCTGGTGTGCAAAACTTGAAATCCCCATAGGCGAGATGCTCATACATATCATCTGACATCACCCAGACATGCGGATGACGCAGCAATACGTCGGTGAGAGCTTTCAACTCATCCCAATTATAACCAGCCCCGGTTGGGTTGGAGGGAGAGTTGAAGATAAACCATTTGGTTTTTGGCGTGATAGCTTCTTCCAGTTTATCCGCGGTGAGCTTGTAGTTGGTTGCAAATGAGGTCTCGGCAATAACGGGTGTTCCACCTGCAAGTAACACCATATCGGGGTATGATACCCAGTAGGGGGAGGGTATCACCACCTCGTCGCCTGAGTTCAAACTGGCCATGAACGCGTTGTAAAGTGTCTGTTTGCCTCCGGTGCCAACACTGACCTGAGCCGGGGTATAGCTTAATGAATTCTCACGCAAAAATTTGTCGCAAATGGCTTGTTTTAGCTCGGGCATACCGTCAGGTGCGGTGTATTTTGTTTTGCCTTCGGTGATGGCCCGCACGGCTGCGGCTTTGATGTTATCTGGAGTGTCAAAGTCCGGCTCACCTGCACTCAATCCGATAACATCACGTCCCGCCGCCTTTAATTCCGCCGCTTTCGTTGTTACAGTTATGGTGGGGGATGGTTTTACACGGTCAAGTGTTGTTGACAAAAACGACATGCCGACCTCAATCTGAGATTTTATCTGCTCAAGTCTTAGATCTCCGTTTACAAAGTTGCAAGCAGAACCGATTGGAAAGAGGTACGATATGACGGAAAATAATTTAGATGCACCATTTGATTGGTTTGGCCCCGATGCGGCCACTTTTGGCGACCGTGTTTTGGGAGCGCGCGAAAAATCTGGCATGACACAAGCACAGCTGTCACGCAGGCTTGGGATTAAACTGTCCACCTTACAAGCTTGGGAGGAAGACCGGTCCGAGCCACGGGCCAATAAATTGCAAATGTTGACTGGCATGCTCAATGTGTCTCTGCCTTGGCTGCTGAGTGGAGAAGGAATTGGACCCGAAGAACCCACCGCGACGCCATTATCTGAAGATATACAAACAATTTTAATTGAAATGCGCGCAATTAAGACGGATATGACACGGACTGCTGACCGCTTGAGCCGGTTGGAGAAACACCTGAGGTTGGCCCTAAAATGACTGAGCTACACGAGCATAAAATCAAGCGCCTGAAAATGCGGTCTATGCGGCGCGGGATCAAGGAAATGGATCTTATTTTAAGTCATTTTGCTGATAAAACCCTGCGAGACATGAGCAAGGATGAGCTTGTGGCCTATGACCTGTTGCTCGAAGAAAATGATCATGACTTGTATTCTTGGGTCACGGGGACCGCACCAACGCCACCAGAATTTTCTGTCTTAATTGGAGATATCGTGGCCGGTTTGCAAATTCAGTCGAATTAAATGCACCTTGTTTAGATAATATTCGCGAATATTCCCAATACTGCTCAAAGCAGCAGATTGAGGGGGTTTGCAATGAGTGGGCAAAATACAAACAAGCCGCAGGATGGCAAAGACTTCATGGCCTATTACCTCGAGAGCTTGGCTCTTGTGCAATGATTGCGCCGGCTTTTGTTAAATGAGATTGGCGTGGAGGAGATCAACAGATCATTGCGTCAGGTTGAGTGCTACTGAAGCAATCAAATCCGATTTATTTACTGATCCAACTGACTCATGCTGATGAACTCCAATTCGCGCAATAATTTGCGACTCATGGCACGTTCATAATCGTCAAAGCCGATGGCCACCTCTGAGAATGCCCCGGGACCTGACAAAACCCGATTGGAAAAATAGGCCGTCAATTCGTCGGTGGACAATTCCGCATGCGACATGCGGGAGGCTGCGTCGACACCAATGATTAATGCATTGATTACAATATCTCCGATCTGTTCAGGTAGGTTGACCCGATGTGGCTCTGGACCGGTGTTGTTCTTTCCGTCGCCCGATATATCAAGGGTGCGCTTCCAACAGTCTGATTGTTGGTTCAAAAACCTGATACCAGACTGAATGGCCTTGCCCAATGCGGTGGTGGGTGGCGCGTCGCGTCGCATTGCTTGGCGCAATTCAGCTGAGAGATTTTGCAGGGTCTGATCATTTAAAATCTCGGTCCAGGGGACGAGAATTCGTTGATAGTTCTGTCCGCTCCATTCAAACACCAACAGCTTAACTGGAGCTTTGGGCATGGATAAAATGCTTGAGGTCACATCGGGGCTGCTCAACGCTGCGGCTAAGCCTTGCAATTGTAACTGATATTCCTCGGCATCCACTGAGCCGGAGACATCCAAGCCTAAAGCTAAAGCCTGCCGGCAAGCCGCTTGCGCTGAGGAAAGGCTTGCGGCAACAACCAGAGCTGCCGCCGCAAGCGATCTAAGAGCCGAAAAGGTTACCAACTGCCAGTGTTTTTCATGCTTATCCAAGGCTCGGCAAGGGGGAGGTTGTCACCCTCTTGCAGAAGCTCAATGGAAATATTGTCTGGGCTGCGTACAAACGCCATCCGACCCTCACGCGGCGGACGATTGATGGTGATTCCATTGTCCATAAGATGCTGACAGGTTGCGTAGATGTCTTTCACTTCATAAGCGAGATGCCCGAAGTGACGACTGTCAGAGGGCAGGCCTTCGTCGCCGTCCCAATTGTAAGTCAGCTCAACGGGGCATTCATGTTGGCCTGAGGGGGCCATGAAAACCAGGGTGAATCGGCCACCGTCATTATCCCAACGGCGGGTTTCTTCGAGCCCCAAAAGGGCGAAAAACGCGATTGAAGCTTCTAAATCCGCAACTCGGACCATTGTGTGTAGATATTTCATTTTCATTTACCTTTATATAGTAGGTTCATCCTTTGGATTGCTCCATATATAGTGTTCAGGGAATCGCTCCAGATGGAGTTAACTTAGGGGATATTGATGCTGCTGACACCAGAACAACAAGAAGAAATTGATCAGCTGCGATCAAATCCTCAGCCAACCTTGAGGGCCGTGGCGCCTGGGATGGAAAACCATCTCTATAAAGCGCAGCCCGTGTTGGATCATGGTTTTGTTCGGGTTATCGACTATATGGGCGATGATGCCGCCATCTGTCAGGCTGCCCGAGTGAGCTATGGCAAAGGCACAAAATCTGTACAAAACGACGTTGGATTGATCCGCTATTTGATGCGTCATTGGCATTCGACTCCGTTTGAGATGTGCGAAATTAAATTGCATGTGAAGCTGCCAGTCTTTGTGGCGCGACAGTGGATCCGGCACCGGACGGCGAATGTAAATGAATACTCAGCGCGCTATTCCATCCTCGATCGGGAGTTTTATATCCCCGAGGCGGATTCTTTGGCGGCGCAATCTGTGGTCAACAATCAAGGTCGTGGTCGGGTGCTGCAAGGTGCTGAGGCGGCTCGGGTTCTTGAGATTTTGAAAACTGACAGCAACCGCGCCTATGATAATTATGAAGCGATGATCTCTGACGAGGGCCAAGACGGTCTGGCGCGGGAATTGGCGCGGATGAACTTACCGGCCAATATCTATACGCAATGGTATTGGAAGGTCGATCTGCACAACCTGTTTCACTTCTTGCGTTTGCGGGCAGATGCCCATGCGCAGTATGAAATTAGGGTCTATGCGGATGCGATTTGCGACATGGTGCGCGATTGGGTTCCAGCTGCTTATGGTGCTTTTGAGGATTATCGCTTGGGTGGTGCTGTCTTGTCAGCCAAATCACTGGATTGCGTGCGCCGAATGTTAGCGGGCGAAAAGGTGACGCATGAAACCTCAGGTATGAGCAAAGGTGAATGGCGCGAATTTGAAGGTGTTATTGGGGCATAGATTGCCCCAATGCAGCTTTTTGAGTCGCAAAACCATACTTCCTAGGCGAGCCTAGCTTTTTGCGGATGCGTCTCCGTTTGCAATGACCGAACTCAGATTAGTCGGTGCGGCTCAATTCACCAGCCATCTCACGGCCATCACGCCCTTCAATTAACTCGTAATTAATTTTTTGGTTGTCGGCCAAGCTTGTCATTCCAGCACGTTCTACAGCTGAGATATGAACAAAAACATCATTGCCACCACCTTCGGGTTCGATGAAGCCAAAGCCTTTTGTGGTGTTAAACCATTTTACTGTGCCCAGAGGCATATCTTATTCTCCTAGTTCGTAGTTGCTCGCCGGACACTTCGCCGGTGGCATGACAGGGCCCTGAAAACCAAAATACTGCGAATAAATATTCGTTTTTAGGTGTCACAACTCTACAATTGTGTGAATGGAAATAAAATCAAGGAAAAATTGATGAAACTCTACGGTTTAAATTCATGTGACAGTTGCCGCGCCGCTCGAAAAGCCTTTAAAAACATAACGATTGAATATGTTGACGTGCGGGAGTCTGGTGTCCCTAGAAATGTTCTGAAAATGGCCTTGGAGATATTCGGAGCGGCTTTGATCAACAAATCTTCCACTACATGGCGTGGTTTGGACGAGCAAGCGCGCGCCATGGATTCGTTGGAATTGTTGAAAGCGCATCCCACTTTGATGAAGCGGCCCTTAATCGTGAATGGGTCTGAGATGACCCTCGGGTGGAAGCCTGATGTCGCCGCGTTTTATGCAGATATACAAGGATCTTAATCGGCTTCTTATCGATCATAAAAAAAGGCCGCTCAATCTGAGTGAGTTTTTTTGATATTATTTTTCAAATCACAATAGATCAGGGGGAGTTGATTCAACTTTGAGATCGGCAACCAACTGTTCCAAATTCATAACTTCGCTTTGTTTGCTGCCAAGGCGGCGGACTGAAACAGTACGGTCTTCCACCTCTTTCATTCCTATTGCCAAAATAACTGGTACTTTTGCCACGGAATGTTCCCGGACTTTGTAGTTGATCTTCTCATTGCGAATATCGGCTTCAGCACGGACGCCCACAGCGCGCAGAGCGGCTACAGCTTCACGCACAAAATCATCTGCATCAGACACGATAGAGACCACAACCACCTGACGTGGTGCCAACCAAATCGGCAGTTTGCCCGCATGCTCTTCAATTAAAATACCGATGAAGCGTTCGAATGAGCCAAGGCAGGCGCGGTGCAACATAACCGGACGGTGCTTGTTGCCATCTTCGCCGATATAGCTGGCACCCAGACGCTCAGGCAGAACAAAATCCACCTGATGGGTGCCGCATTGCCAATCACGGCCAATGGCGTCCGTCAGCACGAACTCGAGCTTTGGTCCGTAAAATGCACCTTCGCCGGGGTTCATTTCTGGCTCAATACCGGCCTTTCGAGTGGCTGCCAAAAGCGCAGTCTCGGCGCGATCCCAAACCTCATCTGATCCGGAGCGGTTTTCTGGACGGTCGGAGAATTTTACCCGAAATTTTTCGAAGCCAAGGTCTTTGTAAACAGAGGTCAGGTATTCGATATAAAGCGCTGTTTCCTCTTCGATCTGGTCTTCGCGGCAGAAGATATGCCCATCATCTTGGGTAAAGCCTCGGACCCGCATGATACCGTGCAATGCGCCTGAGGGCTCGTAACGGGCGCAGCTGCCGAATTCGGCCATGCGCAGTGGCAAATCCCGGTAGGATTTGAGGCCTTGGTTGAAAATCTGCACGTGGCAGGGGCAGTTCATCGGCTTTAGGGCATTCACGGCTTTTTCACGCGCATGCTCTTCATCCACTTCAACGATGAACATATTTTCTTGATATTTGTCCCAATGTCCAGATGCCACCCAAAGCTTGCGGTCCACCACTTGCGGGGTGTTCACCTCGACATAGCCGCCGGCGCGTTGTTTGCGGCGCATATAATCTTGCAACTCAGTGTAGATGGTCCAGCCATTTGGATGCCAGAAGACTTGGCCGGGGGCCTCTTCTTGCATGTGGTATAGATCCATTTCGCGGCCCAGCTTACGATGGTCGCGTTTTGCGGCTTCTTCCAGCATATGCAAATGCGCTTTGAGCTTTTCTTTATTGGTGAAGGCAACGCCGTAGATGCGTTGCAGCATGGCGCGTTTGCTGTCACCGCGCCAATAGGCTCCTGCCACACTCATCAGTTTGAAGGCATCGGCGGGTAATTGGCCAGTATGTTGCAAATGTGGACCACGGCAGAGATCTTGCCACTCGCCATGCCAATACATCCGCAATGGCTCATTGCCCGGGATCGAAGAAATAAGCTCCACCTTATAGGGCTCACCTGCATCGGTGTAATGCTGCACGGCGCGGGTGCGGTCCCAAACCTCGGTGCGGACAGGATCGCGTTGGTTGATGATGTCTTTCATCTTCTTTTCGATGACGGCAAGGTCTTCAGGTGTGAAAGGCTCGTTGCGGTCAAAATCATAATACCAGCCATCTTTGATCACCGGACCGATGGTCACTTGCACATCAGGCCAAATCTCTTGGACCGCACGCGCCATGACATGGGCCAGATCGTGGCGTATTAGTTCATCGGCTTGCAGCTCGTCTTTCATGGTGTGAATGGCGATGGTCGCATCAGCTTCAATCGGCCAAGCTAGATCGAAATGCTTGTCATCAACAGTGGCAGAAATGGCCTTTTTGGCCAGTGAAGATGCGATATCAGCCGCAACATCAGCTGCGGTGACACCGGCTTCATAGTTGCGAATGGAATTATCAGGGAGGGTAAGTGAGATCTGGACCATCAAGGGCACTCCTCGTCAGTTTGGCGCCCACGGAACGCCCGGTTGCGGGTATAAGGTAAGAAGGCTATTTGGCGCTTTTGATTTTCGCTGTCAACCGCCGAAGCATTATGATTGAGACCATTATGACACATGCGCTGAGCCTGAAGGGATGACTATCTGAAACGACTTTAGAATGGCCGCTGTCTTGATTAGCCTATGATCGATGACTTGGGGTGATGAACAAATGAATTTTTTGACAACAGACTCAGCCCGCAGGCTTGCCTATGTGCAAGTGGCGGGCAAGGGCCCAGGCGTAGTGTTTCTTGGCGGTTTTATGTCGGACATGTCAGGCACCAAAGCTCTGCATCTTGAAAGCTGGTGCCAAGCACAGGGCCAGTCGTTTTTGCGGTTTGACTATTCTGGGCATGGCGCCTCATCGGAGGCTTTTGCCGATGGCTGTATCGGCGATTGGGCCGAGGACGCGCAGGCGGTTATTGAAACCCTCACAGAGGGGTCACAAATCTTGGTGGGGTCCTCTATGGGTGGCTGGATATCGTTGCTGATGTCGCAACGGATTTCCGAGCGAGTGGCCGGATTGGTCACAATCGCTGCTGCGCCTGATTTTACCGAAGATGGATTTTGGGCAGGTTTCAACGAGGATACCCGTAAGTACCTTCTGCAAGAAGGGGTGGTGAATATCCCCTCAGATTATGGTGACCCTTATCCAATCACCAAGCGGTTGATTGAAGATGGCCGGGCGCATTTGGTGTTGCGTACGCCGCTCGAATTGCCATTCCCGGTTCGCTTGTTGCAAGGGGATGAAGATGAGGATGTTTCGGTTCAACTGGCCAATAGACTTTTTGCCCATATCAAGGGCCTAGATGTGCAATTGCGCTTGCTCAAAGGTGCCGATCACCGGTTTTCAACGCCAAATGCATTGGCATTGATCGAGGCTGCTATTGCCGATGTAATTGAAACCATAGAAAACTAGACATAACATTTTTAGGGGGACGGATATGGCTTAATTTTTGCTAACATATTTAGGACAACCACAGTTCAGCAGCCCGGATGAGGGTAAAGTTCAGATGAGAAAGTGGATAAACTGGATGGATTCTGTCAGATAAAACTTTAATCAAACGCCTCTGACCACCCATAGTAGGCTCTCCAATCTATGTGACTTGATGCACACACTCATTTGTCTGATAGCACCCGCTTCAAAGTAGCCCTACTCGCTTCAAACAAGTTTTATCTGACAGAACCCTTTTGATCGATGGTGGCTGGACGATTGGCTAACCGCGTAAAATAATGGTTAATTATCGGTAGAGGCGGTGTCTTGATCTTGGCAGGGGTTAGAAAACTTGTCACAACACTCTCATGAGCCCAGAACCTATTGTATTCTTGCCGGGCATGATGTGCGACGCGCGGCTTTTCGTCCCTCAAATTGATGGGTTATCGCATGAGCGTGCCGTGATGGTCGCGCCAGTGCATTTGGGCGAGCGGATTGAAGAGATTGTAAGCACCATTTTGGACATGACTCCGCGTCGCTTTGCTTGATGCGGGCTGTCTTTGGGTGGGATGGTGTCGATGGAGATTATCCGTCGTGCCCCAGATCGGGTGAGCCAGCTTTGCCTGATGGACACCAATCCCGTGTCGGAAACCTCCGTACGCGCGGCAGAACGTGAGCCACAAATCATCGTGGCGCGTACTGGAAGGTTGGAGGAAATCATGCGAGAGGATCTTGTGCCACATTATCTCGCTAAAACCCCATTTAAGGCACATATTTTAGAATTGATGGTGGATATGGCTCTCTCTCTGGGGCCGGAGGTGTTTGTGCGCCAATCTTGCGCTTTGCAAAAACGCCGTGATCAGCAATCCATGCTGCGCAATATCAAGTGCCCAACTTTGATTCTCTGTGGGGCGCAGGATCAGATTGCCCAGCCGAAACGCCATGAATTCATGGCTGAATTTATTGAACCAGCGGAATTGGTGGTCATCGGGAACGCTGGTCATCGGCCAACTTTAGAACAGCCTGAGGCCACCATTGCCGCTTTGCGGGCTTGGCTCGATTAGAGCAAGAGCCCTATTTTTTATGGCTGTGTTTTTGAACGGATTTCACGTTTTTGTTCTTTGATTTCTCTCGCATCCGACGTTTGGCGAGAATTTTCGTGTTTTCCACATCCTCAGCCACCAGCTTAAGCCAGCGCTGCATGCGCGGCACATCAACGTCACCACTGGTAATGGCTGCTTGAACTGCGCATCCCGGTTCTTTGTCATGGGCACAATCGTTGAATTTGCAGTTTTGCCGCAAGGCATGCAGATCTGCGAAGGTTTCTTCCAGCCCTATGGACACATCAGTGAGCTGTAGTTCTCGCATTCCAGGCGTGTCGAGCACGGCACAACCCGACGGCATGATATGTAACTGTCGCCCCGTGGTGGTGTGACGGCCCTTATCGTCACTGCTGCGTACCTCTTGGGTTTGAATTGCGTCATTGCCGGCCAAAGTGTTTGCCAATGTGGATTTGCCAACGCCGGAAGACCCTAGAAAGGCCACAGTTTGTCCTGGCGCGCACCATAAGGCCAGATCTTCCAGCACTGAGGAGCTTCTGGCGTTTAAGCTGACCACCGCTACGCGCTCGGAAATGGTTTTGGCTTGTGACACGAAAGACTCTACATCTCTGGCCAAGTCGATCTTGGTCAAAACGATCACCGGTGTCACATCGGCTTCGTGGGCCATGGCGACATAGCGCTCCAACCGGGCGACGCGAAAATCATTATTGCAGGACGACACGATAAAGGCCGTGTCCAAATTGGCGGCGATCAACTGCTCTTTGCGGTCATGACCCGGTGCGCGGCGCTTGATCAAACTTTTGCGATCTAACAATTGGCTAGAGCGGGCGTCTTCGCGGTTGAACAGCAACCAATCCCCGACTGTTACACCGTGCAGAGAGGGGATCATCATGTCGAGGTTCGCGCCTTGGATATGCAAGGTATTTCTGTGCACTTGAGTGATGCGCACTGGAGGAGTGTTTTCGAGCTCAGCCGGATTCACTTGGTTCCAAAGGTACCCACTCCATCCCAAATTCCGAAGCTGGGTTTCAGCGTTGGGGGGGGCTAGGGCATCATCATGTGACGTGTCGGGCAGCATTGCTCGTTCTTTCCTCAGCGCGTGCCGCGCTTTTACCACATAGTGTCACATTTTAGGGCTATTGCCAGCACTCTTCGCGAGAGTCTGGCAATAGCGCTAAAATCGAGTTTTAAATCCTATGAAGTTTTAGCTGCTTTGGGCTTTTGATGCGTATCGATGAATTTCAGCACCAAGGGCCGGATGTTGTTGCGCCAGCTTTTGCCCGCGAAAATGCCGTAGTGGCCAGCGCCCGGCTCAAGATGTGCGGCTTTGAGATTTTTGGGCAGGCCTGTCAGCAGATCCAGAGCGGCCAAACATTGACCAGGGGCTGAAATATCGTCTTTCTCGCCCTCAACCACAATCACCGGTACATTTTTGATCTGTGAAATGTCAGCATGAACGCCGTTCACATAAAACGCATTGCGCGCCACTTCGCGATTTTTAAAGATGCGATCCACCGTCGAGAGGTAAAACTCAGCAGTCATATCCATGACGGCTAGATATTCATCATAAAATTGATTATGTTTGTCATTATCGCGGGCTTCGCCCTGTGCCGTTTTGGTGATCTGATCACTAAAGGCTTTGCTGTGAGTTTCACCGTTCATTGACATGAAAGACATCAATTGTAGTAAGCCCGGATAGACCCTGCGCCCAACGCCCGCATGTTGAAAGCCAACCTGCTGGATCATGGTTTCTTCCAGCTGGCCCATTTGAACCCGATGGCCGAAATCGGTAATATCGCTGGGGTTTGCATCTGGATCGATGGGACCGCCAATTAGTGTTAGGCTGGCAGGCTGTATTCCTGGGTTTGTGGCCGCCAAATAGGCCGTGGCCACAAGTGCTATGGGCCCGGGTTGGCAGACTGCAATCACATGTGTGTCAGAACCCAAAGTGCGCATGAACTCGGCCAAATAAAGCGTGTAATCCTCAACATCGAATTTGCCTTCGCTAACGGGTATATCCCGCGCGTTGTGCCAATCGGTGATATAGACTTCGCAATCGGGCAAAAGGCTGCGAACTGTCGAGCGCAAAAGGGTTGCATAATGCCCGGACATCGGCGCGACCAGCAAGACCTTGCGGTCACGGACTTTGCGGCCTGGAACGGAGAAGTGAATCAAATCGCCAAACGGTTTGGCCAAAATGGTTTCAACTTCAACCAAATGATCTTTGCCATCCTCGGTCGAAACAAAGTCCAACCGCCAGCCAGGCTTTACGACCATACGTGAAAAAGCGCGTTCTGTGACCTCACCCCAAGCCGACATCCATTGAAAGGCGGGATTGGGAATCATCGCGAACATCGGGTAGGAGGCCATAGCTTTTGCCGTCGCCCCCATCCATTGGTTGGTGTTGCGGAGGGTTTCCATCATATCGTAGGTTGCCATGTAGCGCATCGACATCTCTTTCCTTGCATGGCAGCTATGCATCATTATATTTTGAAATAATGTTAATTTACACATATGCTGCAACTGCAAACTAGGAGGCTTTTGTCGACATGACAACTGATAACAACGATGCAGGCGCAGCATTAGAGCGATTAAGCTCGAATTTGCAGCGTGTTGATGCACTGACCCAAAGGCTTTTGGCGGCTGTGGCCCATAAAAAGCCTGTGCGAACGTCGCTTCAGGGGCCAAGCCAAGAATTGTTTACCAAGGCCGCAACTGCCTATGTGACCGAAATGATGAGCAATCCCTCACGCATGATGGAACAGCAAATCGCTTACTGGGGCCAATCCCTCAAACATTATGTCGCCAGCCAGCAAAATAACAGTGATCGACGCTTTGCAGATCCAATGTGGAGCGAGCACCCCTATTTCAATTTCATCAAACAGCAATATTTGCTGAACACCCAGGCCATGGAGACCGCCGTGGCGCAGATGGACAACCTAGACACTCGCGAGCGGCAAAAGCTGGATTTCTTCAGCCGTCAGATCATGGATATGTTCAGCCCGAGCAATTTTCTGGGCACCAATCCACAGGCCCTGGCGCGCGCCGTAGAGACCGACGGTGAAAGCTTGGTTCGAGGGCTTGAAAATCTTGTGCGTGATATTGAGGCCAATGATGGTGACTTGATGGTAACCCTTGCGGATCAAGGGGCGTTCGATGTGGGCAAGAATTTGGCTACCACGCCGGGCAAGGTGGTGTTCAGCAACCATATGTTTGAGCTGATACAATATAGCCCTACGACTGAGACCGTTCAGGATGTGCCTTTGGTGATCTTCCCGCCTTGGATTAATAAATTCTACATTATGGATCTGCGGCCTGAAAACAGTTTGGTCAAATGGGTGGTTGATCAAGGCTTTACGCTGTTCGTGGTGAGCTGGATTAATCCAGACGCCAGCATGCGCGAGACGGGTGTCGACACCTATATAGAAGATGGCTTTTTGACTGCGATTGCGAAGGTCAAAGAAATTTGTGATGTGCCACAGTTGAATGCTGCCGGTTACTGCATTGGTGGCACAACATTGTCGCTGACTTTGGCTTTGATGGCCAAGCGTGGTGACACGTCAGTCAAATCGGCGACGCTATTTACCACCCTGACTGATTTTTCAGAACAAGGAGAAATGTCTGTCTTTCTGGGGGACGATTTTGTAGATGGAATCGCTGCCGAGGTGGAAGAGTTTGGCATGTTGGACAATATGTTCATGTCACGCACCTTTTCGTTCCTGCGCTCTAACGATCTGATCTATGGCCCGGCGATTCGGCATTACATGATGGGCGAGACGCCTCCTGCTTTTGATCTTTTGTATTGGAACGGAGATGGCACGAACCTGCCAGGGCGTATGGCTATAGAATATCTTCGTGGGCTATGTCAGCAAAATCGATTTGCGGATGGTGGGTTTGAGGTTTGCGGCGAGCAATTGTATCTGAGTGATGTTGCTGTACCGCTTTTAGCTGTGGCGTGTGAAACTGATCATATTGCCGCTTGGGACCAATCTTACCGGGGTGTTCAGCAAATGCAGGGGACCGAAAGGCGCTTTATCTTGGCTGAATCGGGCCATGTCGCAGGAATCATAAATCCGCCGCAACGCAATAAATATGGATATTACACCAATCCTGATCTGCAAGCTGACCCAGTCGACTGGCAGTCCAATGCCGAGCATCACGCCGGTAGTTGGTGGCCCGCATGGCAAGATTGGCTTTTGCTGCATTGCGGCAATACAGTGAAGGCCCGTAAGCCCAAAGCGACCAAGGGGTTGAAGCTAATAGATGCACCTGGAACATACGTCCAAAAATAATTTATGCTGCGGTGCAGAAAGTTCTTGCAATGCTGCGCCGCAGCATGTATCTATCCTTCAAATAGCCAACCACACTTGAAGGATTAAGCACATGACACAGACACCAGATATCACCGCGATGTTCAAAGACATGATGGGTAAATTCCCAGTAGATATGTCTGCTTTTGAAGATGCATTCAAAACCCAAGCCGCTTTTGGCGAAAAAATGTCAGCGGTTGCTTTGGAAGCTGCCATGAAATCTGCTGAGATTTCTTCTACTTGGACAAAAGCGTCCTTGGAAAAAGTTGCAGACCTTTCAAAAGCTAACACTGATCCAGCGGCAGCAGCGCAAACTCTTTCTGAGTTCGCTTCTTCTTCCGCTGAAATGGCTGCCGAGAACATGGCTGCGATCGCAAGTGTTGCTAAAAAAGTTCAGCTCGACTCTGCCGAATTGATGATGGCTGCTGGCAAAGACGTAAGCGCTGAAGCAACTGCTGCAATAAAAAAAGCCGGCAAAGCTGCAAAAGCTGCTTAAGCTGAACATAAAGAATTAGGATCAACGTTCCTCCCAAATTTAGTTGAACCAACCGAAGAAGGGCGTAGCATTTGCTGCGCTCTTTCTTTTTGTGCTGCGTTTGCATAGCATTGCCGCAGTGCCGCGCAATCGCGGTGAGTCGCTGTTGTAAAGGGCTGGATATGACCGAAAAGACCAAACCACTTTTGATCAAACGTTACGCGAGCCGACGTTTGTACAATACAGAATCAAGCGATTATGTGACATTGGAAGACATTGCGGGTTTTATTCGCAGTGGCCGTGAGGTCCAAATTATCGACCTGAAATCGGGGGACGATCTGACCCGGCAATATTTGCTACAAATCATCGCTGAGCATGAGAGCCGGGGCGAGAGCGTTTTACCCGTCGAGGTTTTGACAGACCTTGTCCGTTCCTACGCAACCCAAGCGACATCTGTCGTGCCGCAATTTTTGGCGGCAAGCTTTGAAATGCTGCGCGATGGGCAATCAAAAGCGATGGAAAATTTGACGGTCGTCAATCCGATGGCGGCCATGCCAGGTTTTGAAATCATGAAAGCCCAACAAGAAGCCTTCATGAAAGCCATGACCGGGGGGCTTTCTGGTTCCCCCGCGCCGAATGATGCAGAATCTAGTAAAACTGGGTCATCCGATGATTTGAGTTACATTAAATCACAATTGGCGGCGCTTCAGGAAAAGCTTTCCAAACTATAAGGCGGTTGAGCCTGTGGCGGGGACATGTCCCGCCACAGGCAACCTATGCAACCTCGGAAAAAACCTGCTTCAAGGCTGCTTCAAGCTTTTCGAACATCTCATCAATATGGCTTTTGGTGAAGATGAACGCTGGGCACAAGACAATAGATTGCCCCAAGGGCCTACAAATCAACCCATGATCTGTACAAGTATTGGCAATCCGCTCACTGACCGAGAGATTGGAAGCGAAGGGGGTTTTGTTGGACTTATCTTGCACCGCTTCCAACGCGCCCATCAAACCTTTGCCGCGGGCTTCCCCGATATTTGGGTGCTCCAACAATCGCAGCATATGCGCCTCAAAATAGGGTGTGAGCTTGCGTACATTTTCGGCAAGACCCTCATTCATGATCACATCAATCGCCTTCAGAGCTATGGCGGCTCCGACCGGGTGGCCTGAGGCCGTAAAACCATGCGGAAATTCTTCGATGGCTTCAGAGGCCGCTTGTAACCTGTTGGTCAGCTCCGCGCCCAAGATGACGGCACCCATTGGGAAGTAGCCTGCGGTGAGGTTTTTTGAACTGATTATAGCATCTGGTACAAAATTATAGGCTTCACAGCCCCACATGTGACCGGTGCGTCCAAAGCCACAAATAACTTCATCTGAAATCAACGGAATGTCATATTTTTGTAAGATGGGTTGCAGGGCTTGGAAATACCCAGCCGGTGGCGGAATTACACCGCCGGCGCCGAGAACTGGTTCGGCGAAAAAGCCGGCAATGGTCTCCGCGCCCTCGGTCAGGATCATATTTTCGAGTTCCTTGGCCAATCTGGCGGTAAACTGTGCTTCGCTCTCACCGGGGCGGCCTTCGCGCCAATAATGTGGGCAGGTCAGGTGCAAAAAGCCCGGCAGCGGTAGGCCGAATACGGAATTATAGGGTTTACCAGTCATTGAAGCCGAAACTGCCGTCACGCCATGATAGGCGTTCTTGCGGGTGATAACCTTGCGCCGCTCGGTGTTGCCTTCGGAGCCATGCAAGAACCACAGCATTTTAACCATGGTGTCATTTGCTTCAGAGCCTGAGTTGGTGTAAAAAACTTTGCCACTGTCAAAAGGGGACACCTCCACAAGTTTCTCGGACAGCATCACAGTTTGATCTGACATACGCCCGAAAAAGGCGTGATACCCTGGAAAGCGATCATATTGATCTTTGGCAGCTTGAGCGATGCCCGCGTGATCGAAGCCTGCGACCATGTTCCAAAGACCAGAGTTGGCATCGAGGAACTTGCGACCATGCACGTCAAAGACATAGGGGCCTTCGCCATGGGTCAAAACGGTTGCACCTCGGGTTTCAATCGTCGGCAAATCGGTAAAGCCGTAAAAGGAATGGGCATCTGCCCGCGCTTCCCAGCTGTTGGGGGATTGGTCTTTCATGAGGGGACCTTTGAACATATTGCCGGTGCTTGTAGCCTCCGGTGGGAGTATTTTAGCCCAGAAGAATTTAAGGCCGGTTTAACAGGGGGCAAACTGCCCTTGGTTGCACTGTGGCGGCGCACCGGCCCAGGCCCATGTACCATTGGACACTGCAAACCAACCGGGGTTGGACACGTTTTTTGGCGATCTGTGGCACGGGCGCATCTGTTTCATAGGCCCAGCTTATCGCGCAGAGAGAACCATGTCATTGCTAAAGTCATAATGGGGCTGCGGAGCGCCTGTCCACCGGGAAAGGCAGGGCCCGGGAGCTTGGACAGCAGATCAAAGCGGTTGGCATTGCCGGCGATGGCTTCTGCGAGCACCAAGCCCGCAAAACCTGCCAGAGCAATCCCATGGCCGGAGTAACCAGAAGCTGTGAGCTGTTGGTGGCCTACGCGCGCGAACATGGGCAGCCGCGTTGTTGTGATGCCAAGGGTGCCGCCCCATGCATGGGTCAGATCGACATCTGCGAGTTGGGGGAATATCTGCGTGAGGGGGCGGCGTACTTTTGCGAAGATATCCTTGGGAAATTTTGCGCCATAGCTTTCGCCGCCGCCAAAGATCAGCCGATTGTCATGGCTCAGGCGGTAGTAATTCAGCACAAAACGGTTGTCGGCTACGGCAATATTTTTGGTTAACACAGACTGTGGGTCTGCAAGCGGGGCGGTAGCCACAAGGTAGTTGTTGATTGGCAGGACCCGCTTCGCCTGTTTTCGGTTGAGGCTGTTATGATAGCCATTGGTGGCATGGACCACATAGCCGGCCTTGACCTGGCCGTGCTCGGTGTCAACAATATTGGGCGTGCCATCTTGTACCTGCAGCACAGCGCTGTCTTCATAGAGGGTGGCGCCTGCTGTCTCGGCGGCCTGAGCTAGTCCCATGGCGTAGCGCAGTGGGTGCAGATGTCCGGCGCCCCAGTCTAGAATTCCACCGGCATAAGACGGGGATTTGATCAGGGCGGATATTGCCGATTTATCGAGGCATTCAATGTCCGTATAACCATAGTTGCGCGCCAAATAATCGGCTTTGGCGTGGCTGGCGTCGCTGTCGGATTGGGTGAAATCAGCCTCTGCCACGCCCGGCTGATAGCCTGCCTCAGGGGCATGCTGCGCGATCAAGCTGCGGGTCAGGAATTTTGCCTCTTGGGTCATCTCCCACAAGCGATGCGCAGCGTCCTGGCCTAGAGTTTTTTCCAACTTGCATTGATCTTGGTTGAGCCCTGAGCCCATCTGCCCGCCATTGCGGCCAGATGCTCCAAAGCCTACCCGATGGGCCTCCAACACGACAACGCGAAAGCCTTTTTGCGCCAGATGTAAGGCTGTGGACAGGCCAGTAAAGCCAGCCCCGATCACACAGACATCGCAGGTCAACGGTTGGTCGAGCCCCGCGCGCTTGGGCCCATGGTCAACGCTTTGAGCGTACCAACTGGACGGGTAAGTCGCACGCTGATCATTGGCGTAGAGAAAATTAGACATTCAGCAACAGATGCTCGCGCTCCCAAGGCGATATCACCTGCAGGAACTCGCTATACTCTGTGCGTTTTACAATGGAATAGACCCGGGCAAATTCAGGACCAAGTACCTCATGCAGCCGGTTGGCTCCATCGAACAAATCAAGTGCTGTAAATAGGTCATGGGGAATGGCTTCTTCCCCATCATAGGCATCACCTTGATATTGCTTATCCGGCCGCGCTTGGTCTTGCAGCCCAAGATAGCAACAGGCCAATGAGGCAGCGATGCCAAGGTAAGGGTTGCAATCCATGCCAGCCAAGCGGTTTTCGATCCGGCGAGCCTGTGGGTCTGACAACGGGATGCGGATGCCGGTGGTGCGGTTGTCGCGGGCCCATTCAAGGTTGATCGGGGCGGCATGGTCTTTGACGTAACGCCGGTAGCTGTTCACATAGGGGGCCAACATGGCGATCACTGAGGGCAGATGATTTTGTAGTCCGGCAATCATATAATAAAATACATCTGTTTCGCCGCCCTGTGGCCCCACAAAAATATTATGACCGTCTGAGTCCAAAAAGGAGTGGTGCATATGCATGGCGGAGCCAGGCTCTTGTGCGATCGGCTTGGCCATGAACGTGGCAAAGCAATCATGTTTAAGCGCTGCTTCACGGATGAGGCGTTTGAAGTAAAACACCTCATCGGCTAGCTTAACAGGATCGCCATGGCATAGATTGATTTCCACTTGGCCGGCGCCACCCTCTTGGGTGATACCGTCAATCTCAAAACCCTGTGCTTCGGCAAAATCGTAGATATCGTCAATTACCGGGCCATATTCGTCTACGGCGGACATAGAATAGGCCTGACGGGCTGCGGCGGGGCGGCCAGAACGGCCCATCATGGGCATGATGGCTTTCGCCGGATCTATATTACGGGCAACGAGGAAAAATTCCATCTCAGGTGCTACCACAGGTTCCAATCCTTTGTCGCGAAACAGCTGTACCACACGCTTGAGCACATTTCGTGGGGCTGTGGGGATTGGCATATTGTCGCGACCATAGGCGTCGTGGATCACTTGCAGGGTGACATCTGCTGTCCAGGGTGCCGCAGTGGCCGTGTCCATATCAGGCCTTAATATCATGTCTGGTTCCACCCAGCCTTCTTCGCCAGCCGCTTCTGCCCATTCACCAGTCAGCGTTTGCAGAAAGATGGAGTTTGGTAGGTAAAAGTGTTTTTGCTTGGCAAATTTTGAGGCAGGAACTGCTTTACCGCGCGCAACGCCGGGAAAATCTGAGATGATGCATTCCACCTCATCCAACTGGCGGTCGCCAATATAGGCTTTAGCAGCTTCAGGCAGTTCATTTTTCCAGCTCATTCGAGCACCTCATGTTTGAACGTCCCCTTGAAGAAGGCCGCAATATCATTGGCTATAAGGCCGTCTTGTATTGGGATATTGGTCGTTTGATCCGCGCGGTCCATCAAGGCTGCAGGATAGGCTGGGCTGTCACGGCGGGCGCTGACGTAATCGGAGAACACCGGGTTACTGAATTCAGGATGCGGTTGGATGGTATAGGCCTTATCTTCGTAGACCAGAGCGGCGAACTTGCAAAAATCATTGCCAGCTATGACTTGAGCCTCGGGCGCCAAAGCGATCACTTGATCTTGGTGCCAAGCGTTGAGGGCGATAGTGCCGTGACCTCCAAAGGCATAATCTTGACGACCAATGGCCCAGCCGCCATCAAACTTCTCGACGGTCCCGCCCAATGCCTGAGCGATCATCTGATGGCCAAAGCAAACTCCAACCATCGGGCGGGCGCTAGCATAGATCTTTGTGATCAAGGCGCTGAGCGGCGTGATAAAATCATGACCCTCATAGACACCATGCTTTGATCCGGTGATCAGCCAGCCATCGACTTCAAGCGGGGAGGCGGGAAAATCATCATCTACTACATTCCAAGTTTTAAAGGTAAAACCATGGCCCTGAAGCAGAGCTGCGAACATAGTGTCGAAATCACCGTGCAGGCTTTGTACGTCGTCGGGCGCATGGCCGCACTGTAGAATGCCGATAAGCATTGGATCCTCTTTCAGATTTTACGTTAACCTAGGCCTGAAAAGATCAATTGAAAAGACCTGTTTACGCGGTGTCGATCAGAGCCAAAATAGCCTCATGATCTGACATTTTCTCAAACAGGTCGCGTTCCTGCGACTTGGTGGCCGCAAGGTTTTCCAAGATCATACTGGGCATAAATTCTTTTAGAAGCGGTGCGCCAAGCCCGTCGATGGCAGCGGTTAAATCAGTGAGAAGGCCCGGCATCAGTACCGGTTGTCCATAGGCATTTCCGCTTATGGGAGCCGGTGCGTTGGCGTTGCCTTCCATGCCCTTCAAAGCCGCACCGAAAATGGCTGCGAACATCAGATAGGGGTTTGCATCACCACCGGCGACACGGTGCTCAATTCTGGTGGCAGCCTCTGGTCCGCTAGGAATTCTCACTGCAACGGTCCGATTTTCATAGGCCCAAGTTGCAGAGGTTGGCGCATGGGCGCCGCCGACAAACCGCTCAAAGCTGTTGGCATAGGGGGCAAAAAACAATGTGCTGGCCTCAAAGGCCTGCAAACAGCCCGCAACAGCGGATTCTAAAGTATTTTTATTGCAAAAAATATTCTCGCCCGTGGCATTCAAAACGGAGAAATGCGTGTGCAGCCCATTGCCACTTTCGGTGGTAAAAGGCTTGGCCATGAAGGTGGCGGCCATGCTGTGATTGCGTGCGGTGCCTTTGATCAGCTCTTTGAGCAATATCACGTTATCGGCAATATGCAGCGCGGGGCCGTGGGTCATCGTGACCTCGAACTGCCCGATACCAGCCTCGCCGGTAATGGTCAGATCGCCAAGCCCCATCATCTTTGCGCCATCTGCGACATCGTTAAAAAACACGTCGAATCCATCAAGCTCGCGCATTGATAGGATCTCAGTGCCGGACAGACGACGGCCTGTCTTTGGGTTTATCGGTGGCGCTAGATTGCCCCCATCCTCCAGCAGGAAAAATTCCAGTTCACAGGCTGCAATAACCTGCCAGCCGTGAATGGCAAAACGCTTTAGGACTTGGGCGAGTGCAATGCGAGGGTCACCCTCAAAGGGTGAGCCATCCTCGTTGTGCATCATGCGAAGATCCAAAAGCGCGTCGCCGGCCACCCATGGCAGGGGAATCGGGTCACGGTCGGTGGTCTCCATAATACCGTCTTGGTCTCCGCTTTCAAACACCAGCGGCGAGTCCTCAATGTCAGCGCCAAATACATCAATATTAAGCACAGACAAAGGCATCCGCATTTGCTTGTCTGCCATCCCAGCCGCGACGCGTTTGCCGCGCAGCTGGCCGTTGAGATCAACGGCTGCGACGCGAAGTGATTTACTCATCTGATTACCTGTGGTCGGTAGCGCAGTTTTGGACGCGCTTCTTGTGGAAGATGTCGGTTAAGCCGCTTGTTGATAAACCCGAATACCCCAATGATAGTGAAGGTCAAAATCACAAAATAGAAGGCCAAAATTGGGTAGGCCACAAAGGGGTTGAAGGTCTTATCAGCAAAGTAGCTTGCATAGTAAAGCGCATCACCGCGTTGTTGCCAAGCCGGGAATCCAGAGAAAAATACCAAGGTTGTGGCGTGAAACAGGAATATGGCCTCATTTGTGTAGGCAGGCCAAGCCAACCGCAGTGTCGTTGGCCAAATCACCCGCCGGAACCGTGACCAGCCATAGAGGCCATACGCATCGGCGGCCTCAACCTCACCTTTTGGCACCGAACGCAACGCGCCGTAGAATATCTCAGCGGAATAGGCTGCGGTGTTGAGGACTAAAACCAGCAGGGCTCCGAATTGCGCGGCGGTGAGCCAGGGCAGTATGCCTTGCTGTTTAAGCCTTAAAAAGATGAAATAGGCCAAGAAGAATTGGATAAATAGCGGCGAACCCCGAAAAACCAAAATGAACCATTCCGCAGGAACTCTTATCGCCTTGCGAGGGCTGGCCTTGGCCAAGGCTACAGCATTCGCAATGAAAAACCCGGCAAGCAGCGCCAAGAATCCGAAGTAAATGTTCCAAATCAAGCCCGAGCCAATCAAGGTGAAATGTTGACAGAGGGTGAAATCTGTCTTTGGCAAAAGCCGGGCGCCATAGCCAAGGGAGCGCAGCCCATAATCTAGAATGGTTTGACCACAACTCATGTAACACCGCCCAATGTGCCTTGCCCGTGGGTGAGGCGCTTCATGACCCGCTCAAGTACGATTTCAGAGAGTTTTGTGAAGGTCAGATAGAAGACGAGCAGGAATAGGAAATACTGCATGCGCCAATCTTCGTGGGGGTAAGCTGAAAACTTGGCCTGTTTGGTGCCTCCCAATTCACGTGCCCAATAGACGATATCTTCGACTCCCAAAAGGAACAACAATGGCGTGGCCTTGATCAAAACCATCCAGAGATTCGACAGACCCGGCAAAGCATAGACCCACATTTGTGGAATCAAAATGCGCCGAAACACTTGGCCTTGCCCCATGCCATAGGCCTGCGCTGTTTCGATTTGCGCTTTGGGCACGGCCCGCATGGCCCCGTAAAGCACATTGGCGGCAAAGGCTCCGAAGACAATGGCGAAGGTGAGCACAGCGGTAAAAAAACCATAGATTTCGTGGACATATTGCGGTGAATTTCCAAGTGGCAGTTTGGCCGCTGTGCAGACGACAAAGTCATTGCCTT
>Ga0302130_1000120_pt1 | contig 62849 bp, 43 predicted proteins | sample CB9_surface_MG_FD_203117 | JGI IMG/M metagenome (GOLD analysis project Ga0302130, IMG submission 203117) | Marine microbial communities from Western Arctic Ocean, Canada - CB9_surface | ecosystem: Environmental > Aquatic > Marine > Oceanic | place: Canada: Western Arctic Ocean | collected... | reverse complement strand
GGCGTTGACTAAGGTTACTAATAATACCTGTCCGTAAATGCTTAAGACTTATCAAAGCCAATGTGGGAAATATTATAGCGATTAACTTTTCTTATCCTGAGGACTCTTCTATCACTGCTACCTAGCTATATCTACTTGACTGTATAGCAGTAACTTATCCCTTAAAGCACTCCTATCTATAAATGCAATTAAAGCATAGCTATGCTAGGCTCGAATAGACTATGCAATTAAGCGTAGACTAGAAGCCTATAAAATAACTAAGGATTACTACTATGAAGAACCAACTTACCAAGATTGTTCTAGCGCTAATAGTACTTGCCTCATCGTCCCTTGCTCTAGCAGATCATCATGCGGCACCAAGGACTGCAGCTCTAGAAGCTTTTTTCTGTAGTTTTGAGAAAGGTAAAGATATGGATGACTTGTTAAAAGTCACTGCTGAATGGGATAAATGGATAGATACCAGTGATTCAAAGGGTTATGAGGCTTATGTTATGCAGCCTGTTATCAATACTGGAGCAGACTTTCCGTATGACTATTTTTGGCTAGGCATTGCAAAAAACCATGAAGCTATGGGGCAGAGTTCTGATGAGTGGATGAAGAAGGGCGGCAAAATAGCGGCAAAATTCGATGCTGTGGCGCCCTGTGACACTCACATCTTAATGACAAGCCAGGTTGTTAAGCCCAGTAATAATAATGTTAAAGGTGGGTTTGCACAGATATCGTCTTGCGAGTTAAATGAAGGCGCCAACATGGGGTCGTTGATGGCGGCAGATAAGCAGTGGGTTCGCTGGATGACAGACAACGAAATGCCAGGTGCTTTGGTGCGTTGGTTCGGAGGCGTCGGTGAGGCAAAAGACAGTACCACTGATTTTTATACCGTGTATTTGGCCGAAAGCCTAGCACAGCGAGGAAAAGCGCATGACATGATGATGGCTGGCGGCGGCGCGGCTCTCAGTTCTATTTATGATGATGTTATGACTTGTGATGTTCCCCGTGTCTATCATGGAACACCTGTTGGCGGTAAAAGCGCTAGCTGAGTACCTTTTATTAATTAGAAAAGACCCTCACAGAGCCATTTGTGGGGGTTTTTTTGTGATTAGCCGCTTAAGAGTTCAGTCTTTCTAGATGGACTGTCAGGGCCGTTTAATAAGGTTTCAGTCCGATAATAGCGTCGGCATTTATCCACAGGTTTAAAGGCCAAGACTGACCCTGATCATTGTTTATAGATCACTCCGCTCTTCATTACAAAGCTGACACGCTCGGTTACGCTTACATCCTTCAGTGGATTAGCCGGTACTGCAATGATGTCAGCCAAAAAACCCTGCTTAATCTGACCGATATCATTGTGCTTCATCATCGTGGCTGCATTAACGGTGGCAGCCTGAATCGCTTGTAATTCAGTCATACCATAGGTGACCATCCGCGAAAATTGCTTAGCATTATCGCCATGTGGATAAATAGCGGCGTCGCTGCCAAACACCATGTTTACACCGGCTTTAACCGCGGCGGTAAAACTATCTCGTTGAACCTGTCCAATGGCTTCATCTTTCTTTAAGTTTTCTTCGGGCACGCCATTGGCTTTACCAAAAGCAAAGGTGTACTCCGTGTTATAAATATCCATCGATAAGTAAGTACCGTATTCTTTAGCGAGTAAAATCGTCTCATCATCCAATATGCTGGCGTGCTCTATGCTGTCTACCCCGGCTATTATTGCGGTTCTAATACCCTCTGTGCCATGGGCATGAGCAGCAACGACCAAATCTCGGCGATGACTTTCTTCGACAATCGCTTGCATTTCCTCTAAAGAGTATTGGATTGCACCCACTTTGGTGCCTCTGGAGAACACACCACCAGTGGCGCAAAATTTAATCGCATTTGCGCCGTACTTAATATTTTCACGTACCTTTGCCTTGACGGCCCATGGCCCGTCAGCAATACCTTGGCTTTTCTGCTTTAACTCTGGGGGCGAATAATTATCATCACAATGGCCACCAGTAATGCCTAGCGAGGGGCCGGTCGCCCAAATACGTGGCCCGGGCACATCGCCAGCATCGATCGCATCACGCACTGCGATCACTGTGTAGTCAGAAGCCCCGACATTGCGCACCGATGTAAAACCCGCCAGTAAAGTGGTTGCTGCATTCTTGACAGCATTAACCGTTTTGCGAGGTACAGATTGCAGTCGTGATTCTAAAAAAGAGATATCTTTAGACGCCGAGGCGAGATGCACGTGCATATCCATAAAACCAGGTAACAGGGTTTGTCCAGGTAGCTCTATGATCGTTGCATTATTGGGAATTATGCCGCCACCGGTGACGACTTTAAGTATTCTATCCCCCTCGATGAAGACCAGTGGTTGGTCTACAAGTTTACCAGAGACAACCTCAAGTAGGCTATCTGCCCGCAACACTATTAAGTCCTTAGGCGCTATTTCAGTAGCTATTGCACTCCAGTTTGCCAACATCCAGAGACCACTGATCAAAATGTATCGCATAATATAATTCATCGCTAACTCCACTTTTAGCTATATCCAAAACATGTTAAGACCTGCAGCACTTAACCTTCTGCAGTGCCAAGTACCCTGTTTTTCCTCGTTAGAGTTTAGTGAGGGCAATTCAAAGTAACCCGGTATTATCTAACTATACCTCTCTATTAGTTTTTTACTGGTCTGGTCTAACAATGCAGCTAGTTAATCTGAATATTACCTGAAATACCTCGAAAAACGTTACCCTCTGCGTCTTGCCCTTGATGAGTTAATCTATATCTCCCAGCTTCTATCGTCTTGGGCGTGTGCCAACTTAGGGTGGCAATAAAAGACTCATCTTGTTTTCGCCATCTCACGGTTGTAGTCCAGTCACTGTCAGTTGCAATAGTTTGCCAGCCGGACGATTTTTGCACTTCAACTAACATGTAGTTATTGCCGGTGACATAGTACGCACTGGGGTTGGTCGACCAGAATTGAGTTGTCACGGTGTCACCTTTACTGTACGCCGATGTCGCTGAGGACAGCGAATCGCCATAGTTTGAACCCTTGGGCGTCACAGAAATATCGTCACTCTCTAGAGTCTTTTCAAATGACTTGCCACGCCAGTCATCGTACACGGTGCTCGATGTAACAGGACTATTAGTATCTAAAGCTTTAGACAGCCTACTAACAATTTGCTGATAGGCGGGGAGTGTCCAGCGACCATGTAATGTGTGGCCACCTTCATATTGCTGGACAAGATATTCCTCTGGTGTGGTCACATATCCGGCATAGCCATTGGAATAGCCGGCCAGCACTATATGTTGCGCCCAATCGCCAAGTTCATTCATAACGGTGGCTCTAAGACGGCGTCCGGCCATAGTAGTTACCTCTGTGGGCATTGCCAAAATGACCAATTGACCTATGCGAGCGATAGTTATAGAACGTACTTGTGATTGCAGGGGCGGGTTACCACTACCGGTTTCAAATAAAATAGCTTTAGGGGCGTGACAATCTTTTACCGCTGCGGTCCATTTTGGCGCACCGGTTAACCAACCAATCAGAAGATCTAACCAAATACTTTGTTGGGTCATTCCCTCTTCAAACAGAAAATGGCCGCCGCCATCTTCGGTAGATCCTCCTGCAAATGAATAACCATAGGCCGATGGACAGGTTGTCTGCGAGCCTGCATTTGTAAACTTATCCCCCACCTCATAGTCAGCTAGATTGACGTATATTTGGTGTGACTCAACACTGCCAGATAGGGTATCTTGTGCATTATTAAAGAGATCCAGTGCAACCTGAAGTTGACGATCACCCATAATTTGCGTGGTTTCTACATCGGTTGTCCCTGGGCCAGTATTATCTAAATTGGTATTTGGGGTTACATCACCTGGGTCTGACTGCGCAAAAGCAGCGACAAAATCACTTTTATCGGTGTAGCGGGTACCCTGCAGTTTTTCCATTTGGAGCGACGCATAACCCTTGTGATCACCGGAGATGAGTCGGTTGTAGTAGTTCATGGCTGTGGGGTGTAGTGCGTGCCAGTTGAGCATTCCAATAGGCCCGGAGTCATCAACAAACTTTAGCAAGGTCATTGCCGTTGGCGTGTTTCGAGCATATTGATCGCGCTCATTTTTTGGGTTTTCCAAATAGGCAGGTACTGAGCGATTGGCGCCGCCATTGTTGAGGTTGCCTTTCTCCAAATAAATAGTACCCGGCTGAAGATCCTGGTGAGCACTTACAATTGAAGCCGTTATGCCCTTAACAATAGCGCTAAAATGAGTGGGATAAAAACCACCCTCTAAACCAAGATCAGACCTTGAATGCCAATAACCACCCGGTCCTGCATGGGTATGAGTCGCACTCAAAATAACATTATTGATACTGTAATAGTCACCATATTGTTGTTTGAGCTGGTCAATAACAGCCAAGGTTATGTGATGTTCAATACTACCCAAGTCAGCGCTAACAAAGACCAGTCGTTTAGTAGGGTCATTAGCTTGAGCCACAATAAAGGCCCGTGATCGTTGGCGAATATGTAGGCCTTCGGTCAACTGATCTTCGCGGCCAAACCCCCACATTTGAACACCATAACTAGGGCCGGTAATGTCTGACATACCCCGGCCAATAAGGTAGGGCTGTGAGGTTTCTTCTGCATGGGTAGTAACAGGAAGAAGTACCATGACGCAAAGAGAGACATATCGGAAAATAGTGTTGGAGTAACTGGGATAACACTTATTAAGAGTTCTTATCATCCTCTCAGTCTACAGGGTCATAGCGCTAACATCTAGATAGCGGCGTTGGCCTTCTAGAGTCTTACTTTAGCGAGATCTATGTTGTTTTTTTTAAATTCAAGTAGAGAAAGTTTAGAGTCCTTTGCCGACGAAAAAATACACAGGGTTATATACACTTTAACCGGTGGACATCACAGTGTAGTAGCTATAGTTCGGCACTTTTATTTACGGAAGAGGTTCTGCGTGTAAAATAATAAGTCACAAGGTATAAGCCACATTGACTGAAGAATACCCAGATCCATTGGTCGCTGGTCATAGGCCACCAGTTGGCATAATAGCCAAAAAGCACTGTGCCACTGCTGGCGGCTGCAATTGACAATCCCGACGCGGAATTAGCAATGTTTTTTGATTTGAAAACCTTGCGATACCAGTGGTGAACGTGATTATGCAAGTGGTTATTATCCGGGCGCATTATTGGCGTCCCTTTTACCAGTCGTCTTACTATAGTGACCAAAAAATCGACGCATGGGTAAGATAATAATGCCGCTAAAAATGATAAAGAGGCCATGCCTTCTGAATAGAGAACAAGTGATGTCATTAAAAGTGATGCGCCGAGACCATAGGATCCTGCATCACCTAGAAATAGTCGTCCAGAGATGACGTTGAATATCAAGAAGACTGAGCAAGTAATTAATATTGCTACAAAGCCGAGCCCATCAAATTCATTCACGAATATAGTAAATGACAGAACGGCGATGCCAGAAACTAGCCCGTTAGCGCCATCGGCCATATTCACCGCATTTAAGAAACCAACACAAAAAACGAGAGTCATAATAAACCCAAGTAGAGGAATCGACAGAAATGAATCAAGTATCGGAATACCAACTGAATTTGGAGCAAGCTCAGGCCACTGAAGAAGCACAAATCCGAAAATCAACAGTTTTATCAGTAAACGAAAAGTGGGGGAGAGGCTTTGATTTCGGACATCTTCGATTAGCCCCAATGCCATGCAGCCTATGACCGGTATCCAAGCAAGCCAGTCGATATTCAATGGCCCATTTCCGTCTGCCTGCCTTCCCGTTAGATCCAGAAAATAGAGCACAAATATACCGCCGAGAATTGTAGCTGCGCCACCTAGACGAGACGACTGCATTTCGGCAATGCCATGTTTATGGGCGGTCTCTTTGGCAAAACTTTGCATTGAAACTATTTGCATTAGACTAATCAGGACAAAGCCAATGACACCGAAAATAACAGTCGACAATATGACCATAAAGATGAATTGAGTTTTTTCGCGATTCGTTAATGCCATATAAGCTAATATTACACACAAATTCAAATCGGAGTATAGGTAAAGTGGCTATTCGAAATTCGATAGAGTTTCACTACGAAAAATGAATGTAGTTGTCTTGTGAGTATTGTAGATTCATGTAACTATCGCATCTGTGATTTAGGGGTCTAAACCTGTGTAAATAGGGATAGTTTGGTAGTAATGAATCGGCGCTTTATATGATTGATCAAGAACTTACTCTAACCTTAGTCAGTTGCGCATTCTTCATGGCGCTAGTAGCCTTTATTTCTTATCGGCAATCTAAAGATGAATCAAATAGTCGAGACGGGTATTTTCTGGCTGGGCGTAATCTTAGTGCGGTTTTTATTGCGGGTTCGCTGTTACTAACGAATCTTTCTGTAGAACAATTGATCGGGCTCAACGGCTCTGCCTATGGGTTTAATTTAAGTAGTATGGGCTGGGAGGTCACTGCAGCCTTCGCTACCATATGTATGGCCTTTATTTTTCTGCCACGCTATTTGGCCGGGGCTTTTTCAACCTTACCTGAGTTCCTGAATAATCGCTTTGATGATGATGTCAGACGTCTGACGGTCATTTTGTTTATGTTGGGCTACGGTTTAGTAACTATTCCATCGGTGCTGTACTCAGGATCTATAGCGGTACTACAGTTGTTCGATGTACCGAACTTATTTGATATCTCCTATAGTCGATCACTGGTATTGACCATTATTGTTATCGGCAGTTTGGGTGGCGTTTATGCCATATTTGGCGGCCTCAGAGCTGTTGCAGTCTCTGACACTCTAAACGGCATCGGGTTATTGATTATAGGTATTGCTGTGCCTGTACTGGGGCTTTCGTTGCTGGGTGAAGGCAGCGTGGTGGACGGTTTGAGGATCATAACCACCACTAACACGGAAAAGTTGAACGCTATTGGCTCTTCTGAGGACCCGACGCCTTTTGCCACACTGTTTACCGGTATGATTTTTGCTAACTTGTTTTATTGGTGTGCTAATCAGTATGTTATCCAGCGTACTTTAGGAGCTAAGAGCCTTGCAGAGGGGCAAAAAGGTGTTCTCTTTTCGGGTTTTTTTAAGGTACTTGTACCCATCATGATGATGATTCCGGGTGTTATTGCTTTCCACCTCTACGGAGGGGCTAACAGCCCCGGTGGTCTTGCCTCTATTGATCTCGCGTACCCTCGCCTCATTCATGATGTACTTCCAACCTATGCTTCAGGTTTTTTTCTAGCGGTGTTACTTGGTACGGTGTTTAGCTCGTTTAACTCTTTGTTAAACAGCGCGGCAACATTATTTTGTCTGGATATTTATGAACCTTGGAAAAAGGCTAGAGGCTTTACAGCGATCAATGATAAGCAGATTTTAAAGGTGGCAAAAACAGCCTCTATCGTGATTGCACTATTTTCGTTCATTGTGGCGCCATTATTACAGTTTGCACCCGATGGTTTGTGGCAGATTATTCGTATCTTTACGGGCTTTTATAATATACCGGTCATTGCCATTGTGATTGTTGGACTGTTCTCTAAGCGTGTTCCAGCACTAGGCCCCAAAATAGTGATTGGTTTTCACCTCATCACATATGGTTTATTAAAGTTTGTTTTAGATGACATAGTTACTCTCCATTTTATCCATCTTTATGCGGTACTGTTCTTTATTGAGGTGGGTATTATGTTGTTGGTAGGATATTACCGTCCCACGGCAGATAGCTGGACATATCAGCGCAGCCATGTGGTTGATATGCAACCTTGGCGCTATGGTATCCCTTGCGCGGTTAGCTTAATGTCATGTGTCGTGGGTTTGTACCTGCTATTTTCACCGGTCGGAGTAGTAGGGGGTTTCAGCGTGTTATTTGCACCTCTAATGAGCTGTTTAGTTGCGTCAAATATCTTTGTTTGGTGGCACTACATTAGGTTAAGTCGTCGCCTTCAGATATAGCTCGTCGTTAATGTCTCATAGTGCAGCCTTAAAAAGATATTACCACTCCGCGATAGACCCATCACCATGGAAAAATCATCATTGTTAGTAACATGTTCCAACAGTTCTGCGCTTTGGCTGTAATATAAATCGTTATTTATTACTCATCAATGCAAAATTCACTGGCTCTAAGGCGGGTACCTACGGCATTATTCTGGTTACATTGGGTTAGGCTAACGCGGCGACTAGTAATCTATGACTAACAGTGTCGAATCATTTTATACCCTCCACAGTCGCCATTGCAGTTTGGTGATAGATTGTCGCGGTAATGCACCGGCAATACTTTACTGGGGATCACGGTTGTCTGAAGCTACTAGTCCTGACATGTTGTCGCTGTTAGCGACTCGCCAAGAACTACAAGCGTGCCAAGCAGAAGGGGCCTTAATCGCTTTGTCCCCAGAGGCCGCTGCGGGTTTTATGGGCAGCCCAGGGGTGCAAATGCATCGCAGTGGTCGTCAATGGGCGATTTATGCTAAAACTAAGTCCGTTAACTTAGTCGATAACCAATTAACTATTACTTCGCAATGCCATGGCGCCGAGATCCAATTAACGCACTGTTTAGCGCTGCATGAGGCTACCGACGTACTCACAGCTACCACGGAGATCACTAACAGTGGTAGTTCTGCACTCTGGCTTGATCGCTGTGATGCCCCCTGTATTCCGATACCTATGCAATACAATAAAATTCTAGGCTTTACCGGTCGTTGGGCAAATGAATTTCAACCGGTGAGCATAGACCGATTTCCTGGAGCTTATGTGCGAGAAAATAGGTCAGGTCGAACCTCCCATGACTCATTTCCTGGTATTGTTGTTCATACTGAGGACTCCAATGAAAGTTCAGGATCTGCCTATGGGCTGCATCTGGGATGGAGCGGTAATCATCAACTGCGCATTGAAGAACAGCACACTGGCCAAGCTTACGCACAGCTAGGAGAGTTGTTTTTCCCGGGTGAAATGAGTCTCGAACCAGGCGAAAAATACTGTTCGCCCACGTTATATGGCACAAGTACTGATCATGGTTTTTCAGCTATTTCTGAGTCTTTTCATGGCTATGTACGCGCAAGCCTCACCGACAAGCGAGTCAGAAATAAGGTCAGGCCTGTTCATTTTAATACCTGGGAGGCCGTTTATTTTGATCTGTCTTACGATCGGCTGTGTGAGCTCGCAGATGTCGCAGCAGAGGTCGGTGCGGAACGCTTTGTTCTTGATGACGGTTGGTTTAAAAATCGCAAATCAGACAAGGCAGGGCTAGGGGATTGGTTTGTCGATAAAAGCGTCTTTGTAGATGGTTTGGGCCCGCTGATCGATCATGTAAAAGCAAAAAACATGGAGTTCGGTCTCTGGGTCGAGCCAGAGATGGTTAACCCTGACAGTGACCTCTACCGAGCGCACCCTGATTGGGTACTTAATGCTGATCCAGCGCCCCTGATACTGTCACGGAATCAACTCGTCCTCGATTTGACGCGGGCCGAAGTACAAAATTACCTATTTGAACGGCTAGACACCTTATTAACAGAGTATTCTATTAGCTATTTGAAATGGGATATGAATCGCGCTGTATATCAGCCGAATAACCAGGGTGGGAGGGCCGTCGGTCACCGCCAGACTAATGCGCTTTACACGTTACTGGCGCGTCTTCGAACTGCACATCGGGTAGTAGAGATAGAAAGCTGCTCATCTGGCGGCGGTCGAGCTGACTTTGGTATTCTTGCCTTCACTGATCGAATTTGGACCTCCGATACCAACGATGCACTGGATCGCTTAGCCATTCAAAAGGGGTTTTCGCTGTTTTTTCCGCCAGAGATTATGGGTGCTCATGTCGGCCCAGCAACCTGCCATGCAACCGGCCGTGTTTCGAACATGGATATGCGGGTTGGTGTTGCAATGTTTGGGCATATGGGTATCGAGGCCAATCTTTTAGACATAAATGATGAGCAAAAGCAGACATTAAAAGCAGGATTGGCCTTACACAAGCAACATCGAAAATTACTACATGGCGGCAGATCAGTGCGACTAAACACGCCTCATGGTCAGAGTGGCTTTGGGGTAATCGCTTCTGACGGTGGAGAAGCCATTTTTTCTTATGCCCAGCTAGATACTTTGTCACATAGCGTTGGAGCGCGACTTCGGTTTTCTGGACTGGACGAGGATAGTCGTTATGAAGTCAAGATTATCTGGCCACTAAAGCCCACAAGTTACTCTATCTCTATACTAGAGGTTATTGATGAATCAGTGATTAGCGGTGATGGCTTGATAAATGTTGGCATACAACTCCCCATTATGTTGCCGGCAAGTGTGCTAATTTTTCATCTATCCCGCGTTATTGAATCCTAAGCCGCGCCCAAAGCACGGTTTAGGTTAACCCAAAAATAGATCATAGATCGACTGATTACTTTGCTGATATCGAATTATCAAAGTCGCTGGCATCATGGCGCTCGGCCAATTGTTTTTCTTCTGCTCCCCAAACACGATTAACACGTTGACCACGTTTCATGGCGGGGCGTGTTTGGATTTCTTTGGCCCAACGAATGACGTTGGTGTAGGTGGTTACATCAAGAAACTCACCGGCCTCGTAAAGTGCGCCTGCCACTAATGCACCATACCAAGCGACATTGGCCATGTCAGCAATGGTGTATTCGTCGCCGCAGAGGTATTGATTGTCAGCCAGTCGTTGGTCTAATACGTCTAGCTGGCGTTTTACTTCCATCGCGTAACGATTAATGGGGTACTCATATTTTTCGGGTGCATAAGCGTAAAAGTGACCAAAGCCACCACCCAAAAACGGTACGCTACCAATGTTCCAAAATAACCAAGATAAACATTCTGCTCGCAGTGGAGAGCCAATGGCAGGCACAAAGTGATTAAACTTTTCTGCCAAGTACAGCATGATGGCACCGGATTCAAATACCCTTACCGTTGTTTCTCCACTATGGTCTGCCAGTGCAGGAATTTTTGAGTTTGGGTTGATACCTACAAATCCGCTACTGAATTGAGTGCCGTCAGAAATATTAATCAGCCAAGCATCATATTCAGCCTCGCTGATGCCCAATTCAAGAAGTTCTTCAAGAAGAACAGTCACCTTAACGCCATTGGGAGTACCCAGTGAATAAAGCTGGAGGGCGTGCTTCCCAATAGGCAGTTCTTTTTCGTGTGTGGCACCGGCGATTGGGCGGTTTATCTTCGCGAAGCGGCCACCGCTTTCGCTGTCCCATGTCCAGACTTTGGGGGGAGTATAGGGTTCGCTCATAGTTTCTAACTTCCTTAATTTTTTGTTGAGTCTCATTGAGTGTTAGTGTTGCTTAACACTTCTAAATAACGGTTACGCTGTTTTTGGTATATCTTCAGACTGGAGGCCGATCCATTCGGCTCGATTACCGAGTAAGAATCTGTTAACAAATAGGGCCAATCCTACACAGGTAAAAAAGGTAATGAACGACATGTGAATGTAGTGTAGTGGCATCCAAATCCATATGAAACTGGCGTACATAAGAACACCGGTAATCACAGCGGTGATTGCGGCACGATAATCCACATTACGGAACAACAATCCTACGGCAAAACAGGCCAATATTGGCATGCTGATAAGGCCCCAGAGTTCTTGTAGTAAGTTAATGATGCTGTCAGATTGTGCATAGATAGGCACCATAGACACCGCTATGATGACGAAGATCACCGTGGCTATGCTACTGAGTCGACGCAGGTTGGGTTTTTCGTTGATGTAAGCCTCGTGCAGATCACAGACATACATAGCGGTAGAGGAGTTGACCATGCTGTTAAAAGAGCTTAGTACCGCAGCTGCAATGGCTGCGGCAAAGATACCCGATAACCAGCCTGGGAGTAGGTCGCCGACAATACGACCATAGGCTTGATCGCCAATGTCTCCATACAGTTTAAAAGCCACTATGCCGGGTATTACCACCATAGACGGAATAAACACCACCCGTATAAACGCTGCGGCATAGACACCTTTTTGTGCTTCTTTGACTGTGGGTGCAGCCATGGCGCGTTGGGTAATCGTTTGGTTTGTACTCCAATAAAATATCTGAATAAATAACATACCCGTTAATAGCGTGTGCCATGGTACAGGGGAGTCGCTGTCGCCAATTAGAGTCAGCCTTTCTGCGGGAATGCCACTAAAGTCAAAGTCAATAGCCATTAACGATAGCACCACAACTAACAGGCCCATGGCTAATACCAATACACCACCATAGGTGTCAGACACCGCGACAGCTCTAAGGCCGCCAATCACCGCATAGGCTGCTCCAAAGATTGCGAAAGCGGCAGCAATGGTTACCAGGTCTAGCTGAATACCTGTCATGGATATCATAAAGAGCGCTCCGGTATAAATAACCGCAGGCTGAAACACAAAGACATTGATAAACAAAAACATGGCGGAGACAAGTGCGCGCACGTGCTTACTGTTGTACCGGCGCTCTAATAGCTCGGTGGTGGTAGTGCAGTTATTTCTGTAGTACACCGGCAAAAAGACTTTGGCGAGAATCATCAGCCCCATAAAGCCTGAGAGCTCCCATAACGCTAACAACAGCATCTGATTACCGTTCATGCCTACCAGCTGATCAGTGCTGAGGTTGGTAAGGGTTATTGAACCTGCCACAAACACCCATGTAAGACCGCCGCCAGCCAAAAAGTACTCTTTGTTTGAATTGGTTGAGCGACTAATTTCGCCCTTACATTTCATATAAGTAAGTACTGCAATAGCACCCAGCACTGCACAGAATACAGCTAGTTGTATGGCTTGTTCGCTCAAGTGAAACTCCTGTTTATTATTATTTTGGTAAAGGTGATTATTCTGTTGCCCGCCAGACTGCTATTCCATGCGATTCAACTGTTGCGTTTCCTAGTAGCCATTGTGTATTTGCAGCAATGGGTAATACCTGTGGCTGTTCTGAGTAATTAAAGGCAAACATCAGGGCACCGCGCTGAACGACGCGGATGTCTTTATCAAACCGGTAGGTTCTTACGCCATTATGTTCGCATTGCTGCTGTAAAAAATCGAGTAAAAACGCTCTGTTAGTGAGCGTACCAAGATAAGTGAATTGCCCACTCCGTACAATGGCGGGTTCGTCATTATGGTACGTGGCGATGACCTCTGTGTTCGCCGCATCTAGTTGCTCACGCCAATGACAACTTTCGTACTGACGGCCATTCCAAGTTAGGACTTCAGCAAAGTCTTCACGCAGGGTTTCTACAGACAGCACGCGTATTGGTAACAGCGTTTGCAGTAGCCCGGGTGGTAAGTCAGTGGGATAACCAAACTCAGAGGTTTTAGCACCAGATCGTGGGCCGAAGACAAATTCAGCACTGCTGTTTTTACACTTTTCGACAAAGGCACTATCAATGATAGGTAGACTCGGAGCAATGATTAAGGCGTAGGGTGAAAAGTCTGCATCGACCGATATAAAGTCGACGGTAACACCTAGCTCGCGCAATGCGCTGTAGTAGGAGAATTGCACGCTGTTGAAGTCATAGGCCTCGCCTTGCTTTTCTATATCACTAATCCACAGCCCCTCAACACCGGTAATGATAGCCACTGACGCTGACTGAGTCGTCTGGTGAGTAATGTCTAATTTAGATACTTCTAACATTGCTTGTTGAGCTTCAGGCCAAGCTTCGGTTTTTGAGTTATCAGGGCGTAATATTCCTGCGTGCATTTGCTCCTGTGCAAATGGCGCCTGACGCCATCGGAAATAGCAGACACAGTCTGCACCATGAGCAAAGGCCTCTATAGTCCAAAATCTAATCATTCCGGGGGCAGGCCGAGGATTGTTGTCTGCCCAGTTAACGGGCCCGGGTTGTTGCTCCATGACCCAAAAGCTACGGTTAAGTAGGCCGCGGGTTTGGTCGTGATAGTAAGTGGCAAAATCTGGGTGTCCAGTGCGCATATAGCGGCCTAACTGGTCTGCTGAAGCACCGGTAAGCATAAGGTCTGTGCGGCCCAGCGGGTAATTATCATAGCTAGTAAAGTCTAGCGGTGCTGCCAACGCAAAGTTATCCACGGCGGTTTCGTTCATTGGTATAAAGTTATGAGTGATGAATTGGTTGGGGGCATGTTGACGGATCTCTTTAACCATAAGAGTGTGATACTTAACCACCTGATCTGATGAAAAGCGGCGATAAGCCAAACGATGGGCAGGACTGGTTTCGGTCACCGCCAGCAGGGGTAGCTCTATTTCATCAAAATCACGATATTCCATCGACCAGAACACATTGCCCCAATTAGAATTGAGTTTTTCAATACTTGAATAGTTATTGGCACACCAAACTTGAAAGGCACTGCGTGCATTGTTAGAGCCACTGAGCGCGGTATCATGACAGCAGAGTTCATTGTCGGTTTGCCAGCCAACTACGCCGATGTGGTTGCCATAGCGAACGGCTAGTTCACGGGTAATCCGCAGCGATTGCTGTAAAAACTGGACGCTCGAAAAATCATAGTGACGGCGCGACCCAAAGGTGCGTGTGGATCCAGTGTTTGGGTCTACAGGGAGTATGTCGGGGTGCTGGTCGATGAGCCACTTTGGCGGTGTCGCAGTGGGGGTGCACATAACGACTTTGAGACCCGCGTTATTTAAAGTCAGAATAGCCTGGTCTAACCATGCAAAATCTAATTCATCGGGATTAGGTTCTAGTCTTGACCAGGCAAACTCACCAATTCGGACATAGGTTAAGCCTAGTTCGATCATCATCTGCGCGTCTTGCTCCCATTGCGACGGCGGCCAGTGTTCTGGGTAGTAGCAGACTCCGAACATGTACTTAACCTTTATTAGTCAATAGCGCGTGCGTCGGGCGCTTGAGCTTTCGGATGAATAGATGACAACCATATTATTGTCGATAAAATGTAATGCCACTACCCCATAGATGTTTAAATCCGGGCCAAGGGTCGCTGTATTGCATGTCTGCTCCTTGATATTGCTCAATACTCTCACGATTGGGCAGGTACTGGCAGCGAGCATTGTCTTGTTTAATATGACAATCTAAAAAGGCCAAGGACATATGTTTGTTGACCCTATTAATAGTCTCAATTTTCCAGCTTGGCTCGACATAATGCCCAAGTTCAAAGTCTGTATCAAATGCAGCAGCAGGCGCTGGATGGGCAGCAATATTATGCCGCGCATTTTCGTAAACCATCATGTACTTATGCTTAGAGCCGGTTTGTTGAAAGAGTTTTTTAACGCCATTTTCAAATCCCGAAGTATTGTCTTGGTCACCGGCGACAAAAAATGTGGGTACGGACATTGTCTCCATGGCTTGCGCGCTATGAACGTCTAATTCACCACCCCAAGGCGCAAACACCTGAATGGCCTTCCAGCGGGGATCAAGTTCCTCACGACCTGCATAGCAGGAATTTAAACGAAGGGGCAGCAAACTGGCAATGATGGCCGGAGCCCCAATCTTTTTGAGCTGCGCGGCATTAAAGTCATAACAGGCACCGATAGTATTAAGCGCAGCAAAGCCTCCCATAGAGTGCCCAACAATACCGGCATGATTTGTGTCCATGCGTGCTTGTAGTCCAGGTATTGGGAGAGATTCTTTAGGATTAGAAAAATAGTCCAATAAAAACTGCTGATCCCGAGCGCGGTTATAGAATGTGCTAATACCGCCTGATGCACGGGTAGCATCATCAAACACTTCGGCGTTGGTGGAGTCTTTGTGGTCGATACCCACCACCACATAGCCGTGGCTAGCAAGGTGCTCGGCTAAATAAAACATCTGCGTTCTATAGCCGGTAAAACCATGGGAAAAGAACACTAATGGAAATTTTCCGTCGCTAATGGGCGACGCATCACGATAGGCCTCACCTTGTAATTCAAAGGGTTTTTGCAGCCGAGTTACATCATGGTAAGTCGCCTTGGGGCTTTTTTTGTCAGACCCGGCAGAGGGCACCGCAGGGTACCAAATTTCAAGTACCAAAGCCCGCTGAGTACGGGTTATAAAATTAGCTGTGTTAAGACGATCATCGTCCTCAACGGTCAGAGTGGTTACGCCGACAGTGTGAGATCCCGCAGTGGCTAGTTCAGGTGTAGTAGGTGGTTGTTTGCTATACAACTGCTCAGCACTACTGACATTGCCTATTAATAAAATGGCAGCGATAAGTACTAAGGTTCGTGGGTAATGTCTTGTCACACTGACTCCTCCTGAGAATCTTTACTCTTTAATACGTGCTTTTCTGATCAGTGCTTTTATTGTTGTGAGGTACGATACACGTTATTGTTGATGGGATACTAAACAAAAAGTAGCTATTTAAACAGGTTGTTCACTTGGGCCGCAGGTTTGGCCGAAATCAACGCAGGTAATCTATTTGTTTGTTAAACCAATATCAACGGCAATGCACCTAGTAATGTCGGCTAATGTTTCACATTAACAATAAAAATTAATAACGGATAGTAGACTCAACTATAGAATTGTCTCACTATAGTGCCCACACGCAACACACTAAACGCTAGATGACTTGGATAGTAATAAGTGAGCAAGCAAAGATTACGTTTTTTTGAAAAGTCGTTGAGCCAGCAACACATTACAGATGCGGATCAGTATCTGTATAAAACGCCAAAAACCATTCACAAATTAGCCATTATAGGCACGGGTACTATCGGTCAAGAGCACATGTATGTTGCGACAATGCTTGGCAGAGCGCGTGTGCATGGCATCTATGACAGCCAGGCTCACAGTATGGATGTTGCAGAGCAAAACTTTAAAACCTACAGTAACCATTCTCTTATTCGTTATGCGGACCTAGGGGCTGCTTGCAGTGACCCTGAGGTGGATGCGTTAATGATCTGCACGCCTAACTACACTCATTCTGATGTGCTCAATGTGGCAATGCGCTCCGGTAAGCCAATTTTCTTAGAAAAGCCGATGGCGACAACGCTGGCAGATGCACATGGTATTGTTAAAGCCAATGATGCATACCCATCTTTTGTTCAAATTGGTCTGCAATATCGCTACAAAGCGCAATATATAGAAGCCTTTCATGAACTGCAGGAGCGCAAAGCTGTTGGGGCTATTAAAACCATCAGTATGAGCGAGTACCGGCCACCGTTTTTGGATAAGGTCGGTCAGTGGAATAAGTTTAACCAAAACAGTGGTGGCACCTTGGTTGAGAAATGCTGTCATTACTTTGATCTGATCAATCTTTTAGCCGACGCCATTCCTTTCAGAGTGTATGCCTCTGGTGGACAAGCGGTAAATTTTTTAGACTTTGAAAAGAATGGTGTTCCTGCCGACATAGATGACCACGCGTTTGTTATTATTGATTATGCCAATGGAGTTCGAGCCAATTTCACGCTCAATATGTTTTGTCATGACTTTAGGGAAGAGCTAGTAGTAGCGGGTGATACTGGCAGATTGATGGCCAATGAGGTGTTTAATATCCATCAGCAACAACCGTCAACAGCGACCGTGGTACTGGAAAAGGGTGAGTGGGGGGCATCTAAGCAGACGGACGTTACTTACGCGCGAGAAATTGAGAAGAGTGGCCATCACGGTGCTACCTATTACGAGCACATCGCGTTTGTTGATCAGTTAGAGGGAAAAACGACCGACGCAGCCACACCAGTTCAGGGTTTGTGGTCAATGGTCGTTGCTTGTGCCGCGCAACACTCGCTCAAAACTGAGCAGGCAGTGGATATTAAAGCATTTATGCTCGACAACAATTTAACAGACTATCTTTGAGAAAACGGATCATCTATGAATCAAGCGATTAATGTAACGGGTCAGGCCATGCCTGCAGTGGGGCTGGGTTTGTGGAAGTTAGACCTTGGCGAGGTTGCCAATACGGTCTACAACGCCATTAAGGTTGGCTATCGGCATCTAGATAGTGCGGCAGATTATGGGAATGAAAGACAAGTAGGCGAGGGTATTGCTAGGGCGATTGCCGATGGTTTGTGCTGTCGTGACGATTTATGGATTACGTCTAAATTATGGAATACCTATCATCGCCAGGAGCATGTCCAGGCTGCTTGTGAAAAGTCTCTTGCCGACTTAGGCATCGATTATTTCGACTTGTACCTGATTCATTTTCCGATTGCGCTTAAGTATATAGATTTTAATGATCGCTATCCGCCGGAGTGGATTTTTAATCCCGAGGATGATCATGCGGCAATGGAAACGGATGCGGTGCCTCTCAGCGAAACATGGACTGCAATGGAACGATTAGTAGAGAACCAACTAGCCCGTAAAATTGGTGTTTGTAATTACAGTGCGGCGCTACTTCACGACCTTATGAGTTACGCGCGAATAAAGCCAGCCATGTTACAAATAGAGTCCCACCCGTATCTGACTCAAGAGGCACTAATACGTACCGCGCAGTCCTATAACGTTGCTGTTACGGCGTTCTCCCCTTTAGGGGCCTTGTCTTACGTTTCCATAGATATGGCGACAGCGGCTGATTCTGTGCTCTCTGAGGCAGTTGTAGTGGCCGCTGCCGAGCGCGTTGGTGCTACCGCTGCTCAGGTGGTTCTGCGCTGGGGGGTGCAACGTGGCACCGCCGTCATACCCAAAACCAGTAAGTTAGAGCGCTTGGCTGAGAATCTCTCACTGTCAGCGTTTACTCTTACTGATGAGGAGATGGATGCCATCTCTGGATTAAATCAGAATCGTCGGTTTAATGATCCTGGTGTTTTTTGCGAAGCTGCATTTGGCACTTTTCACTCAATTTATGGCTAATGGAAGAGCGTTATTTAATGGACTCAATCACCGTAAAAAAAATAAGCGTTACTCACCAGCAGCATTATCAAGATAGCCTTTTTCCCCTAGTCTATGCCGCTCAGCCTAACACCTGCAGCGATTCAGTGCAGCGTTGGCTTGCTCAGCACAAATCGCAAATCGAGATGGAGTTGGAAATCAACGGGGCGGTTTTATTTCGTGACTTTGGTATTGTCGATGACCAGGAGTTTGATGCGTTTATACGCGCCTTTGATTGGCCCAGCTTTACCTACGAAGAATCCTTGTCTAATGCGGTCCGACATAATCGTACTGAGTTAGTTTTTACCGCAAACGAGGCGCCACCATCGGTATCTATTTTCTTACATCACGAGATGGCACAAACACCCATCTACCCGTCGAAATTATTCTTCTTCTGTGAGCAGGCTGCCGCATCGGGAGGTGCGACGCCTATCTGTCGATCAGATATTCTACTGGAGCAATTACAGACTGAAATACCGGGCTTTTTAAAGGCTTGTGAAGAAAAGGGCATACGCTACTCGCAAACGATGCCGGCAGAAAATGATTTGCAGTCGGGTCAGGGGCGCAGTTGGGCCAGTACATTGAGTGCAGCCAATGTCGAGGAGGCTGAGGCAAAACTTAAGCGATTGAATTACCAATGGCAGTGGCAAAGCGATGGTTCGTTGAGTGTAACTACTCCAGTACTACCGGCGGTAAAAATGCTACATGATGGGCGAAAGGTGTTTTTTAATCAGCTCATCGCTGCGTTTAGAGGTTGGCAGGATGCTAGAAATAATAGTGAGAAATCTATTTGCTATGGTGATGACTCTCCAATAAGTAATGATGATATGGCTGTGGTCATCAAGTTGGCTGATGAGCTAACCTTCGATATTCCCTGGCAAACGGGTGATATCGTTTTAGTCGACAACTTTGTCACTATGCACGGCCGGCGTCCATTTGAGGGCCAGCGCAAAGTCCTGGCGTCATTAGTTGCTTAAAGATTGACTAGCAGAGCTTTAGCCTCGAGCGTTTCGCCGGAGTTTTAGTGCATTACGGCCTTAACTCTATACTAACGAGTCTTCCATTACGCTAATATGGAAACGTAATCTTGAATTGGAAAGAGTCTCGCATGGGATATTATAAAACGATACTGATAATGATGGTTTTTGCCTCTGGTTGTGGGGGTGGTGGTGGAGGTTCTTCTTTGCCGTCAGAACCTCCGGCGGCTCAACTGGCACCGGTTATTAGTACTTTCTCGTTTTTGGAGGAGAATAACGCAGACTTAGACGCTGATGTTCCTCTAACCATTAATCGCGGTAGCATTACTGGTCGAATACCAACCAATATCTCTGTTACTGATTTAATCGCTAGCTTTCAGCACAGTGGTTCTTCCGTCAGTATCACATCAATCGATCAGCAAAGTGGCAGCACTGCTAATGATTTCTCGACCATTCTGACCTACACCACAAGCGGTTCTGACGGCCAGACGACCGATTATCAAGTTGATTTAACGCGTTTTACAGATCTTCCCGTTGTTTATCTCACCACAGACTTCTATGCGGCTATTGATTCTAAGGACGATTATGTCCAAGGAGAGTCCTCTATAGATGGCGGCCGACACTTTGATGATTTGGCCCCAGTAGAAATGAAAATTCGTGGCCGAGGCAACTCAACGTGGTACCTGCATCCTAAGAAGCCTTTTCAGATGAAATTATCAGATAAAGCAGAATTCTTGGGAATGCCCAATGACAAAAAGTGGCTGTTTCTGGCGGAATACTCAGACAAAACCATGCTTCGAAATAAAATATCCTTTGAAATGGGCTATATCAGTAACCTAGATTGGACGCCTCAAGGGCGCTTTGCTGAGGTCTATATTAATGATGAGTACAACGGTACTTATAACATTACCCAAAAGGTGGAGGAGAGCGATAACCGTGTCCCGCTGGGCGATACGGGCTATTTACTAGAGCTTGATCAGTTAGAGCGACTAGACTCAGATGATGTTTACTTTGAAAGCGTTATCACTGAAAAATTCTTAGTCAACATAAAAGAGCCGAACCTCGAACGCAACAGCTCTGAGTATGTTTATATTAAGACGCTAATTAATGATTTCGAAAATGCGATGTTGGGGTCTACTACCATGACATCTTACTTTGCCGTTTCTGAAACAACCTCTGATAATGTTTGGGATGTGAATTTGAGCCAGACGATGACGCTAGTCCCTAACTCTGAGTACAGGGTTTCGTTTAAAGCAAAGTCATCGATTGATCGCACCATGATTGCTGGCCTTGGTTTGTACCATGACCCTTGGACAAACGTAGGTGAGCCTGTAAGTCTGACAACGGCATGGCAAACATTTACATTGACTCAGACCACTACTGATTTTGGAGATGATCAAAGTCGTGTCTTATTTGATATGGGTGGAGATCAAGGCGGAGAGGTCTGGATTGATGATGTGAGCGTTCTTACCGCGGATGGAGTGGAGCTTGTTACTAATGGCGATTTCCAGAGCGGTGAGTCAAGCTGGGAGGGAGGCGCGGCCAGTGGATCCAATATCACATCCTACCCTAGCGGAGCAGAGGGATATGCAGAGTATATCGACATCGATAGCTTTGTTGACTGGTATCTTATTAGTGAAATTACTAAGAACGTTGACTCAATGTTTTTCTCGAGCATGTTCTTGAATGTGATGCCCGGCGAGAAAATAAAAATGGGTCCGCTCTGGGATTTTGATCTGTCTTTTGGCAATGTTGATTATGCCGACAGCCGCTATGCGGAAGGTTGGTGGGTCAAGTATCATCCCTGGTATGAGCGTCTCTTCCAAGACCCGGACTTTGTTGACAGAGTCAAAGTGCGGTTTTCCTACTTTAAAGACAATCAAGATTTCATTCTCGACAAAATAGATACCTATGCGCAGCAATTGCAGTGGGCTCAGCAAGAGAACGATAATAAATGGCAGACCCTTGGCACGTATGTTTGGCCGAATCCTGTGTTTTTTGATACCTATCAAGAAGAAGTTGATCACATGAAGGCATGGTATGTAGATCGAATGACATGGCTCGACAACGCTATAACTGACCTTTAGGGCAGTTGTTAAACGAGATGTTAAGATATAACCTTAATAGGAATTAAAAATTACAGGATGTAAAACTATGAGAATTTTAGTTTTAATCTGCTCTTCGATCATTGGTTTTTCAGCTATCGCTCAGGATGATGGGCTCTCCAGAAAGGAAAATATTACCTTATTTAATGAAGCGCAGAGGTGTTACAAGGCTGCTATTCAGGCTGGTCGCCAAATTACAGAGTCTATAAGGTGTGCAAAGACCTCTCTTGATATTGGATTGTCTTTATTTGAGCCTGATAGTAAAAACATTGCAGGTCTTACCTATAACTATGGGATGGCTCTGAGTAAAGGGGCGGGGTCAAGAGATAAAGTAATTTACCTGATTGAACAATCGTTAGTGTTATTTGAAAAACAATACGGTACTGATTCTCTGGTGCTTGTAGATATTTTGATAGGTCTAGACAATACACGGAATTCTATAAAGAATTCGTCAGATTCAGTTGTGGATCGAAATTATAAGCGAGCGTTAAAAATAGTTGCATCCAATTCGGGAGAGGATTCTTTGGAATATGCTGATGCAGCCCTGTCAATCAGTATGGGTCTTATGGAGACAGTGAGGTCTTATCGGGATTTAGGGACTACTGAAAAGTATGCCAATATTTCTCTTGATATTTATTCAAAAAAATTAGACCCAGATTCAACATCAGTAACTATGGCGAGCTTTCACTTGGGTAAAATTGCAATGATAGGGAAAAATTACAAAAGTGCAATCAAGTCTCTTGAGCAAGCGACTCAAAACCCCCAAGTGGCTAGCTACGCTCATGCTTTTTTGGTTGAAGCTTATGACAGGACTAACGATCATGATTTAGCAACATTTCATGCGCAACAGTTGGGGCAGCTGACACCAGGACGGGAACATAGCAACTTCATGCCATTGTTTGTAAAACAACCCATATACCCCAAAAAAGCGCAAAGAAAAGGTAAGGAAGGTTACGTTATCGTCGAACTTATCGTATGAAAAGAGGGCTTGGCCCTTGACCCCGTCGTAATCGAGGAAAAGCCAAAAGGGCAAAAATTTGGCAAAGCTGCTCTAAAAGCAGCCAGCTCACTAAGATACGTGCCACGTTTTGTGGATGGCGAGCCTGAGGAAGTACCGGGCGTTCTTTATGAATACACCTTCAAAATGGCCCGTTAGTTAATTTGCCGTCCTTTACCTTCCCAGTAGGGCTTCCGCAACTCGCGTTTGAGTAACTTACCTGTGGGGTTTCGTGGCAGTACATCGGTAAAGTCGATACTTTTGGGGACCTTGTAACCGGCAATCTTAGTTCTAGAGTGCGCAATGATCTCTTCTTGAGTAGCGCTCATGCTGGGCTTTAGCACCACAACAGCTTTCACCGCCTCACCCCATTTTTCATCGGGTACACCAATCACCGCCACATCACCAATCGCCGGGTGGTCGAAGAGCGCATTTTCTACTTCGGCGGGATAAACATTTTCACCACCAGATACAATCATGTCTTTGATTCTGTCGTGAATGTACAGGTAGCCGTCTTCATCTAGATAGCCAGCATCACCGGTGTAAAACCATCCGTTTTGAATCGATTTTTCGGTGGCCGCAGCATTGTTCCAATAGCCTTTCATTAAGCTTTTTGAGCGATAAGTGATTTCACCAACCTCATTAGCGGGCATTGTCTCACCATCTTCACCAAGAATTCTGACTTCTGCACTGGGTGCGGGTTTACCGCAGGACCGGAGCTTACCTAGCGCTGGGTCATGATCTTCCGGGGGCAAAATAGTACCAGCACCGCAAGTCTCTGTGAGACCATAAACCTGGCAAAAATCACATTTAAAAATATCTTTTGCAGTGAGTAGCACTTCTTCGGAAATAGGGCTGGCCCCATAAAGAAGAAAATCTAGATTAGAAAAGTCTCGTTCACGAACCCCAGGTATGGAACTCATAAACAAAATCACGGCGGGCACAAAGAATGCGTATTTAATACGATATTTTTCTAATAAATCTAATATCACAACAGGGTCAACGTCTTTAAGGATGACATTGGTGAGGCCTTGCGCTAAGCCTACTAAACCAACATTAACCCCAGCAACATGAAAGATTGGCATGGCAACAATGCTTGCTTCGCCTTCTTGCCAATCACCCCATCCACCATTAGCGGCTTGATCGAGAACATCGAGGTAGTTGCCGTTAGTCAGCTGTACACCTTTTGGGTGACCAGTAGTGCCACTGGTATATAGCTGTAAAGCATCGTCTTCAAGAGCAATGGGCAGCATTGGATCTGAAACATCCTGTGCATCGCGCCATTCGGTATAGTTGGGCCATTCGGTGTGACCGCCGTCAATAGCAACAAACTGGCGAACATCACCAATATCTGGCATCACTTGCTCAATCACATCATAAAATTCTGCGCCGACAAACAGAATGTCAATGCAAGCATCGTTTAGAATATAGGCAATTTCGGGCGCGGCGAGTCGCCAGTTAACACCGGCAATGACTACGTTGGCTTTGACGGTGCCTGACATTACTTCAAAATAGTAATCGCTGTTTTTTCCCAGATAGCCAATGCGGGTGCCGGGTTTGCAGCCAGCACCAATGAGCCCATTGGCGACTTGGTTGGCCATGCGGTCAAGTGCAGAATAGGTTGTTTCACGGCCTTCAAAAATTTGCGCAATACGCTGGCCATTTATTTTAGCTTGGTATCGGCTTATGTCGGCAACACATTTGAAGTGATCTAATGCGATCATGGTTTCCTTCCCCTTTTACTAATTTTTATTTTGTATTTTTCTAACTCTTAGTTTACTGACAAGTGAAAAGTGCGCAACAAAAACTCGCAATCCAATGCAAGGAAGTTGATGCCTTGTATAAGGTGAGGATAATTGTCGGTATCAATATCAAATATTGTTAAACTGCCGCCAAACCAGTTAGCCTTGCGTGTCTGGAAAAGTCCATCCCAACATGTTAATTTGTTAATGCATAAGTAGCAGTAAAAGATGCTGGCGAGTGAGTGACCAACACTCCTGATTAACAACAAAAGAGGAATAACCATGTCAATGATTGTTAATCGTCGAGATCTCGACTTTGTGCTCTATGAAACTTTAGGGTTAGATAAGATTCTCGAGTCAGAGCGCTACGCTGACTATGACCGTGAATCTCTTGATTCTATGTTAGACCTCTGTCAGACGATTGCTGAAGACCAGTTTTTAACGTGCGCGTCGAAGTTAGATGCTAATGAACCGCAGTTTGTCGACGGTAAAGTCGAAACGATTTCTGAGCTTAAAGACGCTATCGCGGCTTATCAGGAAGCCGGTTTATGTGCCTCAGCCTACGATGCTGATATCGGTGGTCTGCAGTTACCTTGGATGGCAGATCAAGCGCTCAATGGTATGTTCATCTGCGCCAACAATCCCGCCCATATTTACCTCTTTTTGACTCAGGGCGTTGCTAATATGCTCAACGTCTGTGGATCTGACGAGCTCAAGGCCAAGTATTTACCCAATCTTGTGGATGGCAAGTGGTTCGGCACCATGTGTTTATCTGAAACTCAGGCGGGTTCGTCGCTTGCAGATATTCGTACTAAGGCTGAGCCAAAACCCGACGGATCCTATGCCCTTACCGGCACTAAGATGTGGATATCTGGCGGCGAGCAAGATCTTACCGAAAACATTGTTCACATGGTATTAGCAAAAATTCCGGGCTCGCCTCCAGGCGTGAAAGGCATATCTCTGTTTTTAGTACCTAAGATGCGAGTGAATGATGATGGAAGTATTGGTGCCTCCAACAATATAGCGCTGGCTGGTTTGAATCATAAAATGGGTTGTCGCGGCGCGACTAACTGTCTGCTCAACTTTGGTGAGTCTGGCGAATCTATCGGCTATCTCGTTGGAGGGCCTAATCAGGGCTTATCCAACATGTTCCACATGATGAACGAAGCACGTATTTCTGTGGGTATGTCAGCAGTGATGAGTGCGCTTGGCGGTTATTTATATTCACTAGATTATGCGCGAAATCGTCCGCAAGGTCGTCCATTGGTCAATCGTAATCCAGAAGATCCACAGGTTATGATCAGTGAGCACGCAGATATTAAGCGCATGCTGATGACTCAAAAAGCCTTTATTGAGGGCGCTCAGACCCTGATGTATTACTGTGCCGAGTTAATTGATACGAGCAAATTGTCTACTGACAAAGCCGCTAACCAGCGGCGTGATTTACTACTAGACCTGTTAACGCCGATTTGTAAGTCTTGGCCTTCAGAGTTTTGTCTTGAAGCCAACAAGTTAGCAATACAGGTATTGGGGGGCTATGGCTATACCCGTGAGTATCCCGTGGAACGCCTCTACCGAGATAATCGGCTTAATCATATTCATGAAGGGACTTGGGGTATTCAGGGTATCGATATTCTGGGTCGTAAGGTACGCATGCAAGATGGTGCTGCAGTGAAGATTCTTCGTGAAGAAATGCAGGCAACAATTGCTTCGGCCATAGGGCATTCCCAATTAGGTATTTTTTGTCATCAACTGGAGGAATACTTAACCCTCACCGAGGATACTATCTCTGCGGTAGGGCAAGCTACAGATCCATCTTTGGCACTAGCTAATGCGACTATTTTCTTGGATGCTATGGGGCACCTCGTGATTGCATGGATGTGGTTAAAACAGGCTGTTGCAGCGATAGAAGGTAAGCAGAAGGGTAATGCAGTAGACGACGCGTTTTATGATGGCAAAGTTGCGGCGATGCAGTTTTTCTTTCGCTATGAACTGCCTAAAATTAAGCCAAACCTTAGTCTAGTAGCGGATTTGGATAGCACTTGTTATGACCTTACTGCGGATCAGTTTTTAGGCGTCTAATCCCTGTGATAAATGACTCTGGCCTTGCTTTTTGAGGTCAGAGTCGCTCTTCTTGGCTACGCGTTTTTAATATTGTCTACCCATCTATGGTCCTAATAGGTCTGCCTTTAGTTACTGCGTGACATTGTAAAATTAAAGCCCTTGGATTCTGCCAATGATGAAAAATTGTGGGCGGCAAGATAGACTAGTGAGTCATTGTTTTAGGTTTACACTGTTCTTGGGAATCTAGACACTTGCCAGCATTACACTAAACCTGCGTGTCACGTTATTATTAATTTTTGAGGGTATCACCAATGTCTGCTTATAAAGCCCCAGTTCAAGAGTTTTCTTTTATCCTTGAAGAGCTCGTTGGCTATGAGAAACATAGCCAATTGCCCGGTTATAAAGACGTGGGTCTAGATATGCTAGATGCGATCTTGCCGGAAGCCGCCAAATTTTTTGAACAGGTCGTCGCCCCGACAAATTTGATTGCGGATGGGCAAAAAACACACATTGAGAATGGTGGCGTAGTCACGGCACCCATCTTAGACGGTATTAACGCGCAGATGGTTGACGCGGGTTGGAGTGGTTTGAGTGGTTCAACGGATTACGACGGCTCAGGGTTCCCTGGAGTGGTTGATGTTGCAGTTCAGGAAATGTTGCAATCGGCCAATTTGGGTTTGAGCTTATTACCTATGCTTACTCGTGGTGTCATCCATGCGATTCATTTATATGGATCAGAAGATCAAAAAAATACATATCTTGCCAACCTTATCAGTGGCGCTTGGTCGGGGACGATGAATTTAACGGAGCCACAAGCTGGTTCAGATCTCTCAGCGGTTCAATGTAAGGCTGTACCTGAGGGTAACCACTACCTAGTCTCAGGACAAAAAATATATATTACCTGGGGTGATCACCAGCAAACTGACAACATAATTCATTTGGTATTAGCTCGGTTACCGGATGCGCCTGCTGGAAACCACGGTATTTCATTGTTTTTGGTACCTAAGTTCTTGGTTAATAACGACGGTAGCGTAGGCGAGCGCAATGATGTTTATGCGGTCGGCGTTGAACATAAGTTGGGCATTCACTGCAGTCCCACTTGTACCATGGCTTACGGTGATAATGGTGGGGCTATCGGCTACCTTGTTGGGCCCGAAAATCAGGGCTTAATGTGCATGTTCAGTATGATGAACAATGCGAGACTGTCAGTTGGGCATCAAGGCGTTTCCATAGGTGAGAGGGCGTACCAGCAGGCTGTGGCCTACGCTGCTGACCGAGTGCAAGGAAAGGTACAGGGGGTTGAGGGACGAGCTCCGATTATCCATCATGGCGATGTGAAGCGCATGTTACTGCAAATGAGGGGGCTGACCGAAGCGGGACGCGCGCTGTCGTTTTACACAATAGCGGCGGAGGATCGCAGTCACCACTATACCGACCATGATTTACAGCAGTACGATCGAAGGTTGGTTGAAATTTTAACGCCGTTAGTTAAAGGCTGGTGTACCGAAGTCTCTATGGAAGTTACTTCCCTAGGTGTTCAGGTGCACGGCGGGATGGGCTTTGTTGAGGAGACAGGCGCCGCTCAACACATGCGTGACGCGAGAATTTTGCCGATCTATGAAGGCACTAATGGTATTCAGGGACTAGATTTTATTGGTCGCAAATGCCTGCGTGACGGGGGAGAGGGGCTGAGCGATCTTCTTGCTGAGATGACGGCTACAACGGAAACGACATCTTCCGACTGTACCGGTATCAATGCTCTTTTGTCGTCCCTGAGGGCAACGATTATTCAATGCCAGTCTGCTTTAGGCCATGTGCTAGCCAACCCAAGTAACTCACAGTTTATGGCCTACAATTTCATGATGTTGTTTGGTAACTCAGTGGGTTATTGGTTGCTAGTTAAATTGTCTATCGCGGCTAAATCGCACATTGAAAAAGGCAGTGAAGATCGCTTTTATCGTCAAAAGATTGCGACGACGGAGTTTTTTGCATCTCAGCTATTAACTCGTAACGCGGGCTACTTAGGTGCTATTACAGGTGACACACAAAGCTACGATGAATTTGTGGTAGAGGATTTTTATCGGAGTTAACATGCCTGGAGCAGCCAAAGGAATCTTCGGCTGCTCCGTTGTTAAAGACTACATGCAGGCCATGCCTTCCATGACTTCAGTTTTTATCTCTTCCATGCCTTCAGCTTTCATGCCTTCAGCTTCCATATCTTTCATGTGGTTCATGCCTTCAGCTTCCATATCTTTCATGTGGTTCATGCCTTCACTTTCCATCTCTTGCATGTGGTCCGTGGTCTTTGTTTCTTGAGAGATTGCTGGATTAGTCAGCAATAAAATAGCGATTATTGTAAGTGTTAAAAATTTCATCATAGTCCTCGTGATAAGTTAATTGATCTCAGCGCGAATATTGCGTGCATTACGAGAATTTTTAAATAGTTTTTTGTTGAGGATGTGAGGTAAGTCAAAAGGAATAGTCAATTAACCCGATATTAATTACCAGTGTTGCTGAGAACCAAGCCAACCACCAATGCCACACAAACAATGAAAAGTATGGTGAACACAAAACCACCGACTATAAATGCTAACGGGTTACCTCCTGCAAAGTCACGTTCGCGGTTCTTGTCGCTCTGAACGCCAATGCCAGCAGCAAGTATACTTAATACGATGGCGCCTAATTTAGGTTTGTTGTTTGGTTGATCGTCTTTAGACACTGAAATTTCCTATGGAATATGATTATTAAAAGCCATGCTGATAATCGCCAATCTATGATTAAGTTACTGCACTATTTAGAGTTGCGACTTTAGCACCAAAAATGCGCACAGTCATCGCTATACATAGCTGACTGAAAAAATTAATGTCGTTTGATAATCATATTTTGCCAATTCATCCGTATAGCGTAAAATGGAAATACAAATTGAGCGTGCCGCGCATCAGGATAACAATATGCTAAATGTAAATATCACAGATTCAGCTCAAGAATATCTTGCAGGTCTTCTAGACAAACAAAATTGCGAGGGTATTGGTATACGTATGTTCGTGTCTGACCCGGGTACGCCAAAAGCAGAAACATGCATAGCGTATAGCCGTCCAGGGGAGCATAACGAAGAAGACTTGGTCGTTGAATACGAAAAGTTTAATGGCTACTACGAGCAGCGTAGCATCCCCTTTTTGGACGATGCTAAGGTGGACTTTTCGGAAGACAAATTTGGCGGTCAACTAACGATTAGGGCGCCCAACTCCAGGTTACCCAATATCAGTGATGACAGCCCGGTAGAAGACAAAGTGAATTATTTGCTCTACAACGAGATTAATCCTGGCCTCGCATCACATGGTGGTGTTGTCTCGCTTGCAGAAATACACGAAGGCTACGCGGTACTTGAATTTGGCGGAGGCTGTCAGGGATGTTCGGCGGTTGACTTGACTCTCAAGGAGGGTGTTGAGAAAACACTGATGGAAAAAATTCCAGAACTGCTAGGTGTTAAAGATGTGACTGACCACAGTGATACCAGCAATGCTTACATGTAACTCATATTTTAGTCATAAAAAACCCGTCTTTAAGGCGGGTTTTTTGTTTCTGTTGAGTCACTATAGAGTTTAATCGACATCAATGATTTGCTGATAGGCAATTAACTTCCTGCATGTGCCATGGCAAGAGAATGAAAAAGCCCAGGGCAAAGACATGTGAACGCTTAAAGATTATTTGCAGAAAACTAGCGGGTGATAGGTGTTCACTCAATAAAAAAGCCCGGTAGTTATTGGCCTACGGGGCTTTTTATTGAACCATTTAAAAACCAGAAGCTAGCCTATAACTCTCACCGGCACAGTTTGTGGCTCAACACTCAGGTCTACCGAAGGAGGCTCGAAGTCGGTCAGGTTAATGCCCTGAACGGCGGCTTTGTACTCTTCGATGGTTGGGATACGACCCAAGATGCTAGACAATACAACCATTGGCGTAGAGGCCAGCAGTGACTCACCTTTCTTTTCGTTAGTATCTTCAACCACACGGCCTTGGAACAGGCGAGTAGAGGTAGCCAGCACCGTATCGCCTTTAGCAGCCTTCTCTTGGTTGCCCATACACAGATTACAACCCGGGCGCTCTAAGTACATAATGTTCTGGTACTCCGTACGAGCTGCGCTTTTAGGGTCTGCATCGTCAAATTCGAAACCGGCGTATTTCTGTAGCAGTTCCCAGTCGCCTTCGGCCTTCAACTCATCAACGATGTTGTAAGTGGGTGGCGCAATAACCAGCGGTACTTTGAAGTTGATCTCGCCTTGAGTTTCAAGGTTGCGCAACATCTGAGCGATGATCTGCATGTCGCCTTTGTGCACCATACAAGAACCGACAAAGCCCAGGTCAATGGTTTTGTTGCCGCCGTAGTAAGACACTGGACGAATAGTGTCGTGCGTATAGCGCTTAGAGGCGTCTTCGTTGTTTACGTCCGGGTCAGCAATCATTGGTTCGTCGATTTGGTCCAGATCAACGATCACTTCTGCGAAGTACTTGGCATTGTTATCTGGAGCCAGAGCAGGGTTCTCTCCAGACTGGATTTCAGCGATACGCTTGTCAGCCAGATCGATAAGGCCTTGCAGCATATTCACGTAGTTTTCCATGCCTTTGCCAATCATGATCTGGATACGGCTCTTAGCCAGTTCCAGCGACTTGACCATGGTTTCATCGTTAGAGATACAGATAGAGGCTTTTGCTTTCATCTCTGCAGTCCAGTCGGTGAAGGTAAAAGCTTGGTCGGCCAGTAGGGTGCCGATCTGTACTTCGATGATACGGCCCTGAAATATGTTCTCGCCGTTGAACTGCTTGAGCATCTGCGACTGAGTGGCGTGTACCACATCGCGGAAGTCCATATGGCTCTTCATATCGCCCTTGAAGGTAACCTTAACAGACTCAGGAATCGGCATAGCTGATTCACCGGTAGCTAGCGCGACAGCGACGGTGCCCGAATCTGCGCCGAAAGCAACGCCCTTAGACATACGGGTGTGTGAGTCACCGCCGATGATGATGGCACGGTCGTCTACGGTGATGTCGTTCAACACCTTGTGGATTACGTCAGTCATGGGGTGATAAGCACCCTTAGGGTCGCGCGCGGTGATCAGGCCGAAATTGTTCATGAACGACATCAGCTTAGGAATGTTGGCTTTTGCCTTGCTGTCCCAAACAGAAGCGGTATGACAGCCAGACTGATAAGCACCGTCAACACTTGGCGAGATCACAGAAGCCGCCATGGCTTCCAATTCCTGACAAGTCATAGGGCCAGTGGTGTCTTGAGAACCGACAATATTCACTTTAACGCGAACGTCAGAACCGGCGTGCAGCGGGGTATTAGAAGCTACGCCCAGAGCATTCCTGTTGAAGATCTTCTCAACAGCGGTCAGGCCTTGGGCCTCAATCGAAATTTCCTTCGATGGTGCGTAAACCAGAGCGGGTTTAACCCCCAAAATATCAGCTGCAATGGTCTGCAGCTTCTTGCCGAAGACAACAGCGTAAGAACCGCTAGCCTTCATGAATTCAACTTTTTGCGGTGTGAACGCAGAAGAAACGTCCGCCAGTTCTGTGTCGCCGTTGTAGAGCTTGTGCTTTTTGGTGTTAATAGTAAGTACAGTACCTGTAGCCACTGAGTAAGCCTCTTCCAGCACAGTATCGCCATTATCGTCAAAAACGGTGTTGCCTTGGGCGTCTACTTTTTTAACCCAGTTTTTCAGATCGAGACCGATGCCACCGGTAACGTCAACGGTAGTCAAAAAGATTGGAGAGATACCGTTGGTACCGGCAACAACTGGAGCGATGTTGATGAACGGCACATATGGGCTGGCTTGTTTACCTGCCCACAGGGCAACGTTGTTGACGCCGGACATACGTGAAGAGCCCACTCCCATGGTGCCTTTCTCAGCGATTAGCATCACTTTGGCGTTCGGGTGTTTTTTCTGTAGCTCAACGATTTCCTGCTGGGCTTCGGGTGCCATCATACACTGGCCATGTAGTTCACGGTCGGCACGTGAGTGTGCTTGATTACCTGGAGACAGCAAGTCTGTGGAGATGTCGCCTTCGCCGGCGATATAAGTGACGATTTCAATGGTCTCGTCAATTTCTGGCAGTTTGGTAAAGAACTCGGCTTGTGCGTAGCTCTCTAGGATCTCTTTAGCGATGGCGTTGCCGGCTTTAAAAGCGGCGGTCAGGCGATCGGTATCGACTTCGTACAAAAATACCTGAGTTTTCAGAACGTCAGCTGCTGGTTTGGCAACGACTGCATCTTCAGACAGAGCAAGATTGAGCAGAACTTCAATAGAGGGGCCGCCTTTCATATGCGAGAGCAGTTCGAAGGCAAATTCTGCTGTGATCTCTGCAACGACAGATTCACCCAGAATAATTTCTTTCAGAAATTGTGCTTTCACGCCAGCAGCGCTGGTTGTACCTGGTAGCGCATTGTAAATAAAGAACTTCAGGGAATCTTCCCGCCGCTCATTCCCGGTATCTTTGATTTGCGCAATAATCTCTGCCAGCAAATCAGCACTGTCGATTGGCTTTGGATTTAATCCTAGGTCCTTTTTACGGGTGGCAATTTCATCCATATACTCTGAATATAAGCTCATTCAAATCTCTCACGGTAGGCTTGAAGCACAGTGTGCTTTTCTTTTTTTTCATTTATGTGGTGAAACTAGGCCATAAATGGCTCTTATTTTCGAGGGGAATTATACGGTATTCAGTAGTTTATTTACAGGCTTAAAGTATATACCCGTTATTATTCCTACTTGTTGCGGCAGCTACCAGTCATGCTGAGTTAACGACGTCCAAACGCCTCATAATATATGGTCTCCTTACGCCCAATAACTTATCCCTATGACTATATTTTTGGGTAAAAAATACTAGTAAAATGTCTATCCACGATACCGCGGCATAAGGTAAAAAAATTACATAATCGCATTAAATAGAGAAGTATTTAATGAGATATTTAGGGTTTTTAAAAGCAATGTTTTCAGGGTAAAGTTTAACATACGTGGCTAATTAGCCGCGCATACAAAAGATTTAATAAAACATGAGGTAAGACTCCTCATTTTGATCGATATTTAGTCACGGCTATTTTTATGATTACAAGCAAAAAACTATTAAGGCCCGGTAGCAGGCTCAGTCAACTCGAGAGTATGCTTGAGCATCCTTATTCCGTTATTTGGGATTGCTGCTGTGACCATGGGTTATTGGGTATGTCCTTGCTAAAGCGGAAGCGTGCTTGCGAGGTAATTTTTGTCGATATTCTTGTCGAGCAAATGAATAAGTTGGAAGCGATACTTAGGATAAATTGTCCGCTTGAAGAATATACTTGGCAAGTCTGCTGTGATGATGTCAAAAATATTGTTGTGCCAAAGGATCAGTCTCAATTGTTTATTATTGCTGGAGTTGGTGCGCGTCAAACGGTTGAATTTATTAATAGTCTATGCATTTCGGCGCCTGGAAAATCATTTGACTTACTTGTTTGCTGCGTCCATGGAAACTATTCGGTTAGAGAATCACTCATTACCCATGGCTTTAAGCTGAAGGATGAGCGAATTATTTTTGAAAACAATCGTTTTTATGAGGGTATTTATGTGTCGAACATCGGGCATGAAAACATTACCAATACCGGTACTAAAATGTGGGATTGGCCTAATCTAGATCATCAAGATTACTGGCAAAGAATAGTCGGCCACTATCGACAAAAAGCCAAAAAAGATCCCGCGCACTACCAACCGATTATTAACGACTATGAGACATTGCTAGCATCAATCAGTAATGTTTAGAGTAGTCATAGTGTCGCTCAAGCGAGGGGATTAAAGACGAGGTTTTTTTGTGGATAGGAAGCCATTTCGTTTGTATCCATGGTAAAGTCCAAAAAATTAATAACGTACAAGAGACACTACCCCGTGCCCACAGAAACATTATTAGCCCCTATTAATGAGTTCCTTGGCTGTGAAACGCCAAAAAGTTGGATCGACGAAGCAATCAAGCCTGAGAATCTAGCTGTTTTGTTGGTAGACCATGCTAACTGTGAGAAAAAAGCCGCGAGCACTGCGCTTAATTTAATTTATCGCTATACCGATAATTTTGAATTATTAAACAAAATGTCGCGTTTGGTACGGGAAGAGATGCGTCACTTTGAACAAGTGATCAAAATTATGAAACAGCGCGACATTCCCTACCAGCATATCTCCGCATCGCTTTATGCAGCAGGTCTTCGAGAGGTGGTGCGCAAAGACGACCCGGGTCGTCTGGTGGACGTACTGATTGTTGGTGCGTTTATTGAAGCACGCTCTTGTGAGAGGTTTGCAAAAATTGCCCCTCATCTGGATAGCGAGTTAAAAGCGTTTTATCAGTCACTGCTTAAATCTGAAGCACGCCATTACCAAGATTACCTCGCCTTAGCCACAAAAGCGTCTGGCAATGAATCTATTGACCAACGTATAGCCGTAATACGCTCGTGTGAGCGAAAACTTATTCAAGATCCTGATGTGGAGTTTCGATTCCACTCAGGTGCCTTTGGCTAAAAAATGCATCAAGCTCCCCATCGTATATTAGGTCAAAGGATTAAAGATGAAAGTGAAAAGTTGGTCGATTGTCTTGGGTGGGTGTGTGAGTGTCGTATTGGCACTGGGCCTCTTCAAATATAACCAAATCCAAGCAGCTATTGCTTTTGGTGCTTCATTTCCTGAACCCATGGAGTCAGTCGAACTGGCTATCGCTAAGCAAGTGAATTGGCAGAAGACCGTTATGGCGACAGGTGAGGTAGTTGCCAAGAGTTCAGTGAACTTAAGCAATGAGCTAGCGGGGCGAATTAAAGAAGTGGGTTTTCAGCCAGGTGCGCAAGTGTCTAAAGGGCAGCTTTTGGTGCGGTTCGACATTGCCGAGGAGATTGCTCAGAGAGACGCCGCAATGGCCAACGCTACAATTGCTAAATTGCTACTAGAGCGCAACACAACGTTGGCAAAGAACGGGGTTGCTTCGGCAGAGGCCCTAGATAATGCCAAGGCACAATTTAATGCGGCTTCCGCTAGAGTGGCGGCCTTAGATGCAACGATCGCTAAAAAAACGCTGCTAGCCCCTTTTGATGCGAGTACTGGATTACACGAATTAAAGCAGGGCCAGTATTTACCGGCGGGTAATGTGATTACACGTCTGGTAGGCATAGATACCAAAATTTGGGTAGATTTTAGTCTTCCTCAACAGCAGGCGAGTCTTGCAGTTGGAAATAGTATGAGTTTGATGGGTTATCCAAAAAGTGGTGCTGTTGTCATTGCAAGAGACTCTTGGGTCGATTCACAGTCGCGTAATGTTCGCTATCGCGCCGAGGCCAACGCAAGTGATAGTCTGCTTCCAGGCTCTTTTGTGCGAGTGAGTGTCCCCATTGGAAAGATTTCTCGCCTTATTCAGGTGCCGACATCAGCTGTTCGCTATGACGCGATGGGTGCCAATGTGTATGTGTTAAATCCCTCGGAAGAAGGAGCCGATGCCCCAGAGCGAGCTTCAAGAAGGGCAGTGGAGTTGGGCTCGGAAAACGATCAGAAAGTGCTTGTGTTGAGTGGATTGAACGTCGGTGAAAGGGTTGCTGCCAATGGTTCTTTTAAACTGCGTGAGAATATCCTTGTTAATGCCGTAGTCACCGACGCGGTGCTTGAAGGTACTGCCTCATTGATGGAATAGGTATGATAAGTATCAAAGCGAAGCAATTAGCAGACAGTCTAGAAGATAAAAGATTAAGTACACCAAAGTGGACTGACGTTTTCATTCATCGCCCGGTGCTATCTATTTCCATTTGCATCATGTTGGTATTGATGGGCCTCAAAGCAGCTTCAAATCTTCCTGTTTCACAGTTCCCCCAAATTGAAAGCTCGTCGCTGGTCATCAGCACTCCGTACGTAGGTGCCCCAGCGGATGTCGTGCAGGGTTTTGTGACTGATCCCATTGAACGCGCGGCCTCCACGGTGCCTGGGATCGATTATATTGATTCAGTCACTACCGCGGGCTTTAGTGTCGTCACTGTATGGTTAAACCTTAATGAAAACAGCACAAGCGCATTGGCAGAGTTATCAACTCGTCTTGACCAAATCCGTTTTGAGTTACCAGCAGGCGCTGAAGATCCGTCAGTTGAGGTATCCAGGGCAGATCGCCCCAATGCCGGTTTTTACCTAGATGTGGTGTATGAGGGTATTAGCCGAGCAGAAGCCACTGACTACCTGAGTCGCCGTGTCACATCTATACTTGCCGCTATTCCGGGTGTTCAGCGTGTTGGCCTGCCTGGTGGGAGACTGCCAGCGATGCGCGTTTGGCTCAAGCCCGATCAGATGGAGGCCTTCAATTTAAGTGCCACCGAAATTGAAGCGGCACTACGCAGTAATAATGTTATTGCCACCATGGGGCGTACAGAGAATTCAACGCAGAGAATTGATTTATTAGCCAATACTGCGCTGCAGAGTGTCGATGATTTTCGTCGATTGGTGATACGCGAAAAAAATGGGGTGCAGGTGCGGTTAGGGGATATTGCACGGATCGATTTGGGTGAAGAGGAAGGAACAACAGATGCGCGCATAAATCAGCGGCAAACTATCTTTATTTCGGCATGGCCTTTGCCGGGTGCTAATGAAATAGCGATTGCAGATCGCCTTTATACGGTAATTGATGAGATTAATCCGACCCTCCCCAAGGGTATGAGTATTCGAGTCGGCTACGATATTACTACTTACATGCGTGACGCACTGAGAGAGATTTTTATCACTTTAATAGAGACAGTGCTCTTAGTCGGTATTGTAGTGGTAGCGTTTATGGGGTCTTTACGCACCGCTTTGGTCCCATTAGTTACTATCCCTATTTCATTATTAGGGGCCATAGCGGCAATGTCGTTCATGGGGTTTTCGCTAAATCTGCTGACAGTTTTAGCGATTGTGCTTTCCGTAGGCCTCGTGGTCGATGATGCCATTGTAGTGGTTGAGAATGTTGGTCGGTTTATGCGCGAAGGGATGAGTCGTACTGAGGCGGCCCTTAAAAGCTCTCGGCAGTTGTTAGCGCCCATTGTAGGTATGACTTTAACGTTGGCTGTGGTCTACGCCCCAATAGGATTTTTGTCTGGTTTAACCGGCGTCTTATTTAAAGAGTTTGCCTTTACCTTGGCGGTAGCAGTATTGATTTCTGGTGTGGTAGCGATAACTCTATCACCCATTATGAGTGCATATGTTTGCGCTGAAGGCGGCAAAGAAGGGCGTTATACGCAGTGGGTCAATGGGCGTTTCTTAATGTTGCAAAATGGTTATAAAAAAATGCTTGATGCAACGCTGGACAATAATGCCCAGGTCGCTGTGGTGGCGATCTTCTTTACGCTTTTAATACTTCCGTTTTTCGTGCTTTCTAAGCAGGAATTGGCACCTACCGAAGATCAGGGTTCTATATCGGTCATTACCAGTGGCCCTCCAGAAGCTTCTCTCGATTACACGACGAGATATATGGGTGATGTCGTGGATGCAATGGCGTCATTACCTGCAACCGCAGACATGTGGCAGATAGTGTTGCCATCTAGTAGCTTTGGCGGTCAAAATTTTGTCGAATATAACAAACGTGATGTTACGGTCCATGACCTGCGCTGGCAGACTTTTGCTAACCTCTCCGGAGTAACGGGCGTTAAGAGCTTTCCGATACTCAGTCCGGCATTACCTACAGCTGGTAATTTCGATATCGAGCTAGTCGTACAGTCTACAGACAGCCCTGAAGTTGCACTTCCTTTCGCTGAAGCGATGATTGCAGCCGCTTATGCCAGTGGAGTGTTCATGTTTGCTGACACCGATTTGCGCATCGATTTACCCCAGGCTAAGTTTGAAATTGATCGAGAGAAAGTGGCTGACTTGGGGATGAACCTAAGTGATATTAGCCGCCAAGTGAGCTTCCTTTTGTCTGGTAATTATGTCAATCGATTTGATTTTAGCGGTAAGGCCTATCGCGTGATCCCTATGATCGATCGACAGTTGCGCTCTGACCCTGAGATGTTAATGGATATTAAAATCCGTACTGCTACCGGAGATCTTATTCCGCTTTCGGCAATTGCTAGTTTAACCCGTACCGCAGCGCCACGGTTTTTGGGCAAGTTTGAACAAAAAAACTCTTTTCGCGTGTTTGGTGGGGTGATTCCGGGCATGACCAGAGAGCAGGCTCTGACGGCTCTTGAGACTGCCGCAAAGGATATTCTCCCCAATCATTACACGTTAGATTATGCCGGAGAGTCAAGGCAGATGCGTGCTGAGGGCAATACGCTGCTTGGTGTGTTAGGTATAGCGCTCATTGTGGTATTTTTTGTTTTAGCGGTTCAGTTTAATAGTTTCCGCGACCCACTCATTGTCATTATAGGTTCCGTCCCTTTGGCATTTTCAGGGGCCATGCTATTTACGTTCTTAGATTTAACCAGCATTAATATTTATTCACAGGTAGGGTTTATTACGCTTGCGGGATTAATTTCTAAAAATGCTATTTTAATCGTTGAATTTGCCAATCAAATGCAGGCTCTAGGGCTAAGTAAGTTAGACGCTATTAAGCAGGGTGCGGCGACGCGCCTTCGCCCCGTTTTGATGACCACGGGGGCCACAGTGCTGGGCCACTTACCCTTAGTCTTAGTAGTCGGTTCAGGCGCAGAGGCACGTAACAGCATCGGTATTATTTTGGTTGCCGGAATGCTCGTGGGAACGTTATTTACGTTGTTCGTGCTCCCGTCCGTCTATTTATGGTTATCTTCAGACCATCATACTGAGCAACAGCGCAAAGAGTTGACTGCTGCGGCTGAGGGACCATTACTGGTTTCCTAGGTTTAACGCTTAGAACAGGCAAAAAGATAGTTTTAATAACTTCTTTTTTAGAGCAGGCAGGGGTAGTTAACTACCAAAGCTAGTCTGGATCTTGACGTTGTGGATTAGAGAAAATAATATTGTTTATTCAGTTACAGTTCCTGCAAAGTAGTCCCATTCGTCAAAAGTATCGGCTAGTATGGTCACGGTAATTTTTTTATTGTGGATCAGGTCACCTATTTAATAGAGGCATAAAAAACAATGATTAATTTTTTTACGAAGCAGTCTTTTGTTTCAATATTTTCTCTTTTGTGTTGCTTGAGTTTAACGCCTGCATTTGCCTCTGAAGCTGATTTCGAGGAAAAAGAAAATGACTGGGATGTTACTCAGCCGCAGGGAGAGCTTAAAACTATTTCGATTGATACCAACGAAACTACTTGGTCCAATCTTAGTGTTAGTCAAGATGGAAAGACGATAGCCTTTGATATGTTGGGTGATATTTATACTATCTCGATTGACGGCGGTGAGGGCGTTCCACTGGTCCATGGGTTTGACTGGAACATGCAGCCATCTTATAGCCCAGATGGTAAAACGATCGCTTTTATTAGTGATCGTGATGGCACTTCCAACTTATGGCTAATGGATTCAGATGGTCACAATCCGCGTCAAATTAGCAATGAGAAAACAGCGCTTATTCATACGCCCAGCTGGAGTCCGGATGGTGACTACATAGCCGTCACTAAAGGGTTTATGTCGTCGCGTTCTATCCCTGCCGGTGAAATTTGGGTGTATCACCGCTCTGGCGGTGATGGTGTGATGGTCACTGAGCGTGCTTATGGGCCGCATACTCAAAAAAATATGACTGACCCGGCTTTTTCGCCCGATGGCAAATATCTCTACTACACCGATGACGTTACATCGGGTCGAATTTGGCAGTATGGTAAAAATTCGACCACTGAGCTTTTTAATATAATGCGCCATGATCTTGAGACCGGAGAGTCGTCAAGTTACATCGGTGGTGCTGGTGGAGCGATCGTGCCAACGCCGTCTCCAGATGGAAAACATATGGCGTATCTTAAGCGTGAGGATACAAAGACCGTTCTTTATTTAAAAGACCTTAAGTCGGGTGTCGACCGCAGGCTGTCCACAGAAATCGAGCGCGACCATCAGGAAACCTTTGGCTCTGAAGGTAATTTTGCATACTTTGATTGGACCCCAGATGGCCGCCATATCGTCTACTGGACCGCTGGCAAATTACATAAACTTAATGTCGAGAGCTTAGATGATGTCGTTATACCCGTGCATATAAGCATTGAGAAGCAGGTGCAGCAGCCACCGCGTTATGCCGTAGATGTGGCACCTGACACCTTTGATGTGAAGATGATTCGATGGGCTAGTCTGTCGCCTACCAAGCAAACGGTAGTGTATCAAGCGCTGGGTAAGTTATATCTCCGAGATATAAAAAGTGGACGCGTAAAAAGGCTGACACGCCAAAATGAGTATGATGAGTTTTATCCAAGTTTTTCACGTGATGGAAGATTAATTACCTATACCACCTGGAACGATAAGGGTTTGGGTTCGGTTAAAGTGGTCAGTGCAGGCGGAGGACAGGGTTCAACCGTGACGACCGAGCCCGGTATCTATGTTGAGCCTAAGTTTTCACCTAAGGGAGATAATATTGTTTTTCGTCGACTGACAGGAGGGTACCTGCTGTCGCCTGAATGGTCCATGGAGCCGGGTATTTATCTGGCCAACCGAAAAGCTAAGACCATGGAAAAGGTAACAGAGGATGGTTTTAATGCGCACTTCGCCGCGGATGAGGATCGATTGTACTTTACCGACTATGCACCTGATAGCAAGTACACAGAACTTGAACTCTACAGCATTGATTTACAAGGCAACGCTGAGAGAGCATTACTGAAGGGTGACAAGGTTACCGAATATCAACTTTCTCCTGACGGTAAATGGATCGCATACACCTACCAAAATAACGCCTTCATAGCACCATTTCTAAGTACGGGCTTACTGCAGGAATTAAGTGCTGAAGATGGCGGTTTGCCAGTAGCTCAGGTATCCAAACGTGCTGGTGAATACGTAAGTTGGTCTGCCGAAAGTGATAGGCTTAGCTGGTCCCATGGTGCGACTGTGTTTAGCCGTGAATTAAACCAGGCGTTTAGCTTTTTGGCGGGCGCTCCAGATGAATTGCCAGAACCGGTGTCCGAAGGTTTAAATTTAGGATTTTCTCTAACTGCCGACAAACCGAGCTCAACTATCGCATTAGTGGGTGGGCAAGTCATTACGATGCGCGATGCCGATAATGCTCAAGAAGTGATCACTAATGGCGTAGTTGTGGTACAAAACAACCGCATTGTTGCTGTGGGCAAGATGGGTGAAGTTGTTATCCCGGCAGATGCTAAGGAAATTGACGTCAGTGGTAAAACACTAACGCCGGGTTTGATCGATGGTCATGCGCATGGTTCTCAAGCGAATGAGGAAATTATCCCACAACAGAATTGGAAGAATCTCTCTAGTCTAGCTTTTGGGGTGACAACCATTCACGACCCTTCTAATGATAGTTCAGAGATATTTGCCGCCTCTGAAATGCAACGTAGTGGCCAGATTTTGGGGCCAAGGATATTCTCCACAGGAACCATTGTTTATGGCGCCAACTCGCCTGCCGCATATGCTCGAATTGATAGCTATGAGGATGCGTTTTTTCACCTGCAGCGACTTAAAGACATGGGCGCAGTGTCTGTTAAGAGTTATAACCAGCCTCGTCGTGAGCAACGACAGCAGGTCCTCAAGGCCGCACGTGATTTAGAGTTAATGGTGGTGCCAGAGGGTGGTGGCAAGTTGTACCAAAATATGAGCATGATTGCCGACGGCCACACCACGCTAGAACACTCGTTAAACATTGCCACTGGGTACGATGATCTTACTCAGTTCTGGAGCCAGACTGAGATGGTTTATAATCCGACATTGGTCGTTGCTTACGGCGGGTTGGAAGGTGAAAAGTATTGGTATGATCGTACTAATGTTTGGGAAAATACTCGCTTAATGCGTTATGTTCCCCGTTATATTGTGGAGCCACGTTCGATTCGGCGACCTACAGCCCCGGATGATCACTACAACCATATAAAAGTTGCCGCCTATGCGAAGACATTGCGTGATGCAGGAGTGCGGGTGTTGATAGGTGCCCATGGTCAACGTGAAGGATTGGCCGCTCACTGGGAGATGTGGATGCTCAGTCAGGGTGGTTTTACCCCTTGGGAGGCATTGCGTGCCGCTACCTATGACCCTAGCATTGCACTGGGTATGAGTGAGGATTTAGGTTCTATTGAAGTAGGTAAACTGGCGGATATCGTGATTATTGATGGGGAAGTGTTAACCGATATACGCCGTAGTGAAATGATCACGCATACAATGATTAATGGCCGGTTGTACGATGTCAGTGATATGTCGGAAGTTGCTAGCGGTAACTCGACAATAGAGCCGCTATTTTTTGAACGCTTAGAGATTAATGCAATGCCCCCAGCAACCTCAAGAGCGGTGGCCGAGAAGTCAGAAAGACATCATTGGGTGCACTAAAAATAGTAAAAGAAAGGAGTGATAACTCAGGGTAAATATCAGACACAAAAAAGGCAGCCTAGGCTGCCTTTTTTGTGTTTCTAAGTCGAGAAAAACTCAGTCTGCTCTATCGCTCGTCAATAGGCGTGTAGTCTCGCACATCAGCCCCGGTGTAGAGCTGGCGCGGACGAGCAATTCGGTAGGGGTGAGTAATCATTTCGTTCCAGTGAGAGATCCAGCCGACCGTGCGGCCAGTGGCAAAAATAACAGTGAACATTTCCTCTGGGATACCCATAGCCTTCAAGATAATACCTGAGTAGAAGTCTACATTTGGGTACAGCTTTTTACTGACAAAGTACTCATCTTCAAGAGCAATCTTTTCAAGTTTCTTAGCCAGTCTAAACAGCGGATCGTTCTCTACGCCGAGGACTTCAAGCACCTCATCACAAGTTTGGCGCATGACAACAGCTCGTGGATCATAATTTTTGTAGACGCGGTGACCAAAACCCATCAAACGGAATGGGTCATTTTTATCTTTTGCTTTGGCAATATATTCTTCAATATTATCTTCATGGCCAATTTCATCGAGCATGCTGAGGACGGCTTCGTTAGCCCCTCCATGCGCAGGCCCCCAAAGAGCCGCAATACCAGCCGCAATACAGGCGAACGGATTAGCGCCTGATGAGCCGGCCATACGAACCGTCGACGTCGAGGCATTTTGTTCATGGTCGGCGTGTAATAAGAAAATTCGGTCCATCGCCTTAGCAAGGGCAGGATGACATTCATACTTCTCGCAAGGCGTTCCAAACATCATATGAAGGAAGTTCTCAGAGTAAGAGAGAGTATTGTCAGGGTAAACGAAGGGCTGTCCAATAAAGTTCTTGTAACACATTGCCGCGATCGTCGGCATTTTTGCGATTAAGCGATGTGCTGAAATGGTTCTGTGATCTTGATCAGTAATGTCCAAAGAATCATGGTAAAAGGATGACATGGCACCAACCAATCCACACAACATTGCCATCGGGTGTGCGTCATACCTAAAGCCACTGATAAAATGCTCAATCGAGCGGTTTACCATAGTGTGATACTTGATGGTATGTTCGAACTTTTCCTTTTGTTCCTTTGTGGGCAGGGCCCCTTCAAGGAGGAGATAGCACGCCTCTATATAATCTGATTTGTCGGCAAGAACTTCAATGGGGTAACCGCGGTGTAACAGAATACCTTTTTCACCGTCAATATAAGTGATGTCTGATTGGCAGGATGCTGTTGCCGTAAAGCTTGGATCGTAAGTAAAGTACCCGTGGCTTCCTAGAGTTCCGATATCAATGACGTCTTGGCCTCTCGTGCCTTTTAGTATTGGTAACTCGATAGGAGTTTCGCCATCAATTATCAGGGTAGCTTTGCGATCGGTCATACTTATTCCTCAGGAAACAGTTTTATTATGTAAAAAACTCGGTTGGCAACTATAGGTGTTCAGCGGAAATTGTCAACCAGTGTAGTGCATTTTAGAGAGGGGCTTAGCCTTTTGAAAGACGAGGATTCTAGGCGATAATAATAACCAGTATTCATTATTTGAATGATATTACCTGTTAAATAGTCTCAAAAGTCATAGAGTAAGGGGGCTACTACAATCAGCGTTTGAAATGACGTTTTTGCTGAGGTGTGATTTTAATTTCAATAGAGGGCAAAGGCATTTGAAATTGAACCCCCTAGTCTTTATACTTCGGCCCATCAAAGATGGGCACTCCGCACTCGTAGGACGAACCCGCTAGATAATCAATTTTAGACAAAAATCAATGACAGAGTTGCTTCACTCCGGTGAGTAGCCTTAAAGGTGACGCGTGGTAGATAAAAAAAGACCAGTTAATCTCGATATTGGAACTATTAAACTTCCAATTACCGCCTACGTTTCAATCCTTCACAGGGTTTCTGGGGTAGCTACTCTTTTTGCTATTGCGATCTTCTTGTGGATTCTCGACCAGAGTTTAGCCTCAGAACAAAGCTTCCAAGACGTGTCCAATATTTTGTCATACCCACTGGCTCAGTTCTTAATATGGGGAAGCCTCGTCGCGCTTATCTACCACACGGTTGCCGGTATTAGGCATTTGATTATGGATCTAGGTTTTGGCGAGGAAAGCTTTAATAGCGGTCGAATCAGTGCCTGGGTCTCTGTCGGAGTGGCGTTGGTGTTAATTGCAGTAGTGACTGGGTGGATTATCTTATGATGTCATTTTTGGCGCGGTTTACTCACACAGGGCCCAGTGACTGGATCATCCAGCGCATAACCTCAGTTATTATGGCGGCATACCTATTCTTCCTAGTTGGCTACTTGTTAGCGAATCCGTCATTGACCTATGGTCAATGGGCAGAACTGAATAGTCTTTTGGCAATGCGCTTATTCAGTCTGGTGACTATCTCTGCGGTTGCCTATCATGCATGGATTGGCATGTGGTGTGTTCTAACGGACTATATTACGGTCAGATTGATAGGGCCAAAAGCAGATGGGCTCCGTAAAAGTTTGCAGGCAGGACTGGGATTCATAATCCTGTTTTATATGGTGTGGACAATCAAAATTCTCTGGGGACTTTAATTGAATGGGTAGTTTAAGAAAAATGAGTTTCGACGCTGTCATTGTTGGCGGCGGCGGATCAGGTATGCGCGCAGCTCTTCAGTTGGCGCAATCAGGTTACAAAACTGCAGTTATTACTAAAGTATTCCCCACTCGCTCTCACACGGTTTCTGCACAAGGCGGTATTACGTGCGCTATCGCCAGTGATGATCCCAATGATAAGTGGGAATGGCATATGTATGACACCATTAAAGGGTCAGACTATATTGGGGATCAAGAAGCCATAGAATATATGTGTCAGACTGGTCCAGAGGCTATTTTTGAACTTGAACACATGGGTTTGCCGTTCTCAAGAACTGAGGAAGGACGAATCTACCAGCGACCCTTCGGTGGCCAATCAAAGGATTATGGTGCCGGTGGTCAGGCAGCACGAACATGTGCGGCTGCCGATCGAACTGGTCACGCGTTACTGCACACCTTGTATCAAGGAAATTTAAAGAACAAGACCGTTTTTTTGAATGAGTGGTTTGCCGTGGATATCGTCAAAAATTCTGACGGTGCCGTGGTTGGTGTTGTAGCAATCGATATCGAAACGGGAGAGACCGTTTTTGTTGAGTCAAAGGCGACAGTGTTTGCCACTGGTGGTGCCGGTCGTATCTATGCATCAACCACCAATGCGCACATCTGTACCGGCGACGGTGTCGGCATGGCGTTACGAGCGGGTTTCCCTGTCCAAGATATTGAGATGTGGCAGTTCCACCCCACAGGAATTCATGGTGCTGGAACACTCGTCACAGAGGGGTGTCGCGGAGAAGGCGGCTACCTTATTAATAAAGATGGCGAGCGCTTTATGGAGCGCTATGCGCCAAATGCCAAGGATCTTGCAGGTCGAGATGTTGTGGCTCGGTCAATGGTTCTGGAAATTCTTGAAGGTCGAGGCTGCGGCCCTGATGGTGATCATGTCTACCTTAAGTTAGATCATCTCGGTGAAGAGATGCTTAACGCGAAACTGCCGGGTATCCTTGAGCTATCTCGGACCTTTGCTCACGCCGACCCAGTGAAAGAGCCGATCCCTGTAGTGCCTACGTGCCACTATATGATGGGCGGGATACCGACTAACGTTGACGGCCAGGCCCTTACGATCGATCGAGACGGAAAGGATAGAGTCATCGAAGGCTTTTATGCCTGTGGTGAAGCAGCCTGTGTATCAGTGCATGGTGCCAACCGTTTGGGCGGTAACTCGCTTCTTGATCTCGTAGTCTTTGGTCGCGCTTCGGGCATTTTTATCGAGAAACAATTGAGCGAGGGTATTACGCTTAAAGAAGCCACTGAGGAAGATATCCAACGGGCTATGGTTGGTCTGAATAGACTTAATCAGTCCGTGGATGGCGAAAATGCGGCGGTTTTGCGCGCTGAATTACAAACGGTTATGCAGAACTACTTCGGTGTATTCCGGCGTGGTGATTATATGAAGCAGGGTATTGCAAAGCTTGATGAGCTTCGCATCCGCGTTGAAAACGTTTATCTTGGCGATAAGAGCAACGCCTTCAATACGGCTAGGCTTGAAGCCCTCGAGCTACAGAATTTGTTCGAAACGGCTTATGCGACAGCCATTTCTGCCGAAGGTCGCACTGAAAGTAGGGGCGCCCATGCGCGAGAAGACTTCCAAGATCGTGATGATGAGAACTGGTTGTGCCACTCCATTTACTTCCCAGGAAGTAAGGAGATTGGCAAGCGACCTGTAAACTTCACTTTGAAAACACGTGAACCCTTTGAACCACAAATTCGTACCTATTAATAGTGTGAAATGAGAGTTTAGATCTATGTTGAATGTAAGTATTTATCGTTATAACCCAGAAGTTGATGCCGAGCCATACATGCAGGACTTCGAATTTGATACTCAAGGTAAAGACCTGATGGTATTAGATGTGCTTGAGAAGCTTAAGATTCAGGATCCTTCTCTGGTATTCCGACGTTCTTGTCGTGAAGGCGTTTGTGGGTCTGACGGAGTGAATATATCAGGTAAAAATGGCTTGGCATGTATAACGCCTTTGTCTGAATGCGTGAAAGGCGACAAGTTAGTGGTTCGTCCGCTACCTGGATTGCCAGTAATACGCGATTTGGTCATCGATATGAGTCAGTTTTACGCTCAATATGAGAAAATTCAGCCTTATATGATCAACAATTCTGCGCCACCGACTATTGAGCGATTACAGAGCCCTGAGGAGCGTAAAAAGCTTGATGGTCTTTATGAGTGTATTCTGTGCGCCTGCTGTTCTACGGCGTGCCCATCTTTTTGGTGGAACCCAGAAAAATTCATTGGTCCATCGGGCCTACTGCAAGCTTATCGTTTCCTAGCAGACAGCAGAGACACTGCTACTGAAGAGCGGTTGGCGAATCTAGATGATCCATTTAGTGTATTCCGGTGTCACGGCATCATGAATTGCGTTCAAGTTTGTCCGAAAGGGTTAAACCCCACTAAGGCAATTGGACATATTCGCAATATGTTGATCCGCGGGACGGCTTAAACGACTCAGATCACTATAAAAGTGTAGTTTTGCCGATATTTTACTAGCCGTGGGCACTCTGGGGCATTAAAATGTCGGCAAAATCTGATGTCAAAAGGAAATATCATCAATGCCTCAGGGCCTAATGGAGCAACTGTTAAGCTCCTCCCACTATTCCGGTGGAAACGCAGCCTACATTGAAGGACTTTACGAAACCTACCTGCATGATCCAAACGGCGTGCCGGAGGAATGGAGTAGCTTTTTCGACTCTCTGCCCCGCACCAACGGGTCAGTTGCTCCGGATATTTCTCACGACACTATCATTCAACATTTTGAGTTGCTTGGTCGTCGTCAAGCCCGCCCAACGCCGGCACCCGGTTCTGGCGGTATTCACCTTGAGCATGAGCGCAAGCAGGTCAAGGTTGTTCAGTTAATTAGTTCATATCGCTTCCGTGGTCACCAGCAAGCCAGGCTAGACCCGCTCGGGCTTATGATTCGTGAGGACGTGGCTGATCTGCAGTTGCATTTTCATGGGCTAACCGACGCTGACCTTGATACAACCTTTCAAACAAGCCCTCTCTATATCGGTAAGCAAGAAGCACCGTTGCGTGAAATTATTGAGGCCCTGGAAGAGACCTATTGTGGTGATCTTGGTCCAGAATTCATGCATATCACCTCATTTGCCGAGAAGCAGTGGTTAGCTCAGCGTTTTGAGAGCGTGCGCTCCAAGCCAACCTATGGCGATGAGGCGCGAATTGACGTGCTTAATCGGTTAACGGCGGCAGAGGGCTTAGAAAAGCATTTAGATTCCAAATATCCCGGTACCAAACGTTTTGGCTTGGAAGGTGGCGAAAGTCTCATTCCGTTGCTGGATTGTCTAGTGCGTCGCTCCGGCGAGTACGGTGCAAAAGAAATTGTTATGGCGATGGCTCACCGCGGTCGTCTGAATGTACTGGTCAATATTTTGGGCAAAAACCCTGCAGAGATGTTTGAGGAATTCGAGGGCAAGCGCCTAGTCAACACCTCGGGTGACGTTAAGTACCACCAAGGGTTCTCTTCAAATGTTATGACACCCGGTGGTGAAGTACACATGGCGTTGGGCTTCAATCCATCGCATCTTGAAATTTCTTGCCCAGTGGTGGTTGGCTCGGGTCGAGCTCGGCAAGATCGTCGCAACGACCCCACGGGTCAAAAAGTTGTCCCAATCTTAATGCATGGCGACGCAGCTTTTGCCGGTCAGGGCGTGGTTATGGAGACATTTCAGCTCTCTCAGACTCGCGCTTATAAGACTGGCGGTACGATTCATATCGTTATTAACAACCAGGTGGGATTCACCACGAGCCGGCAGGATGATGCCCGTTCCAGTGAATACTGCACTGATATTGCAAAAATGGTTGGCGCGCCCATTCTTCACGTCAATGGTGACAATCCCGACGCTGTGATGTTTGCCGCCATGTTGGCGACTGATTACCGCTATGAATTTGGTAAAGATGTGGTTATCGACTTGGTTTGTTATCGTCGTCGAGGTCACAACGAGACAGACGAGCCCTCATCAACTCAGCCGCTGATGTATGACGTTATTCGTAAGCACTCTACAACTCGCACACTTTATGCGCACAAGTTAATCGCTGAAGGCGTGGTAGAAGAGAATCAGGCCAATGAAATGGCTAATATTTATCGTGCAAGCCTTGATAAGGGCGAGTTTGTTGTCCATAACTTGGTCCGTGAGCCGGATACGACGCTATTTGTAAATTGGGAACCGTATCTCGGACATGATTGGCGCACTGAGGGGAATACCGGAATAGAATTAAAGCAACTGCAAGAGGTTGCTACGAAAATTACCACTATTCCAGATGGTATTGTCGTTCAACGTCAAGTCGCCAAAATTTATGATGATCGTCGCAAGATGGCAGGTGGAGCATTACCGTTAAATTGGGGTATGGCTGAGCTTTTAGCCTATGGCACTCTGCTTAAAGAGGGCTATCCGATTCGATTTACAGGTCAGGACGTGCGCCGTGGTACCTTCTCTCATCGTCATGCAGTAGTCTTTAATCAAAAAGATGGCGAGGCATATCTGCCGCTGGCAAATATGTACGACGAGCAGCCACGCTTCGACATCTATGACTCTGTGCTGTCTGAAGAGGCGGTGCTAGCGTTTGAATATGGTTATGCCACGACTGCTCCCAAAGGGCTTATTATTTGGGAAGCGCAGTTTGGTGATTTCGCCAATGGTGCTCAGGTAGTTATTGACCAGTTTATTGCCAGTGGTGAGCATAAGTGGGGTCGTCTTTGCGGCTTGACCATGATGTTGCCTCACGGTTTTGAAGGTCAGGGTCCAGAACACTCCTCAGCTAGGCTTGAGCGTTTCTTGCAGTTGTGTGCCGAACACAACATGCAAATATGTAATCCGACCACGCCGGCACAAATTTTTCATCTTTTACGACGTCAGGCGATAAGGCCTATGCGCCGGCCTTTAGTGATTATGAGTCCGAAATGGATTCTACGGCACAAATTGGCGACCTCATCGCTCGAAGATCTCAGTCATGGTCACTTTAACAACGTGATGGTTGACCCGAGTATTGATCCGGCGTCTGCAAAACGCGTTATTTTGTGTTCAGGTAAGGTGTATTATCACCTATTAGAAGAGCGTGATGCGCGGGGTATTACTGATATTGGTTTGGTTCGTCTTGAGCAGCTTTATCCGTTCCCCGATAAAGAACTTGATGCTGTTTTAGCGGGTTATACGCAACTAGAAGATGCGGTTTGGTGCCAGGAAGAGCCAATGAATCAGGGTGCTTGGTACAGTAGTCAGCACCACATGCGTAATGCGATTCAGCGTCTCAACGCCAAAGTACCTCTAAACTATGCTGGAAGGATCGCCTCAGCGGCTCCGGCAAGTGGTTATATGTCTGTTCATCTTGATGAGCAGAAAAAATTCATTGATGAAGCATTAACATTCGACTCTTAAACTAGGAATAGATTGATGGCCATAGAAATTAAGGCACCTACATACCCAGAATCAGTGCAAGAAGGCACTTTAGCAACTTGGTATAAACATGCTGGTGATAGCGTTAGTCGCGACGAACTGATTGTCGACATTGAGACTGATAAGGTTGTTCTTGAAGTTGTTGCACCTGCGTCTGGAATCTTAGCTGAAGTCTTCAAGGCCGAGGGTGACATTGTCCTCAGCAATGAAATTTTAGCGCGTATCGAAGAGGGTGTCACTGCTGAAACGGCATCACCTGCTGCGGCTAAAGTAGAGCCTGACACCGAAGTAGGTGGCACGTTAGTGAATCCAGCGGCCAAGAAACTAGCTGATGAGCGCAATATTGATCTTTCTCAGGTTGCAGGTACCGGTAAGGGCGGACGCATTACCAAAGAAGACGTAGTTAACTTCACCCCAGTAGCGGCTGCACCTGCGGCGGCTCCAGTGGCAGCGGCGAAAGCGCCGGCTGTAGCAGAAGAGGTATTGCAGAGTGGCGATCGTGTAGAGCGTCGCGTAGCTATGACACGCATGCGTTCACGTATTGCAGAGCGATTACTCAGTGTTACACAAACCAGCGCTATGTTGACAACCTTTAATGAAGTCGACATGACCGCCATGATGGGGTTGCGCAAGCAGTATCAAGACGAGTTTACCAAGATACACAACGGTACACGCCTAGGTTTCATGGGTATGTTTGTTAAAGCCGCTGTCGAGGCGCTAAAACGCTTTCCGCTGGTGAATGCATCCATTGATGGTACTGACATCGTTTACCACGGATATCAAGATATTGGTGTAGCGGTTTCTACCGAACGTGGCTTAGTGGTTCCAGTATTGCGCAATGCAGAGAACATGAGCATTGCCACCGTTGAGAACGCTATTAGTAGCTACGCAGGTAAGGCTCGCGATGGTAAATTAACGATTGATGAGATGACCGGCGGTACCTTCACTATTACAAATGGCGGTGTTTACGGCTCGTTGCTCTCAACACCTATTTTGAACCCGCCTCAGTCAGCTATTCTAGGGATGCACAAGATCCAGCAGCGTCCCATGGCGATTGATGGTCAGGTAGTAATCCGTCCCATGATGTACTTGGCGCTGTCCTATGACCACCGCCTAATTGATGGCAAGGACGCGGTACAGTTTTTGGTAGCAATCAAGCAGCTCATTGAAGATCCTGCTAAGATTTTACTTGAGATTTAACAGTTAAGTTATTGATATAAAGGTATTTAAATGTCTGATAAGTATGATGTAGTCGTTATTGGGAGTGGCCCAGCAGGGTATGTGGCAGCCATTCGTGCCGCTCAACTTGGTCTTAAAACGGCCTGTATAGAGAAGTGGAAAAACACCGAAGGTAAGGGCGTCAATGGCGGCACTTGCCTAAATGTTGGTTGCATCCCATCTAAGGCACTTCTTGATAGCTCTTATAAATATCATGAAGCTGCTGAAGAATTGGCCGTGCATGGTATAAGTACCAGTGGCGTGACCATTGATATTCCTGCCATGCTCGAGCGTAAAAACAAAATTATTAATCAATTAACCGGCGGTATTGCTGGGTTGTTTAAGGCCAATGGCGTGACTGCTCTGTACGGCATGGGTAAGTTGTTGGCAGGCAAGAAAGTCGAGTTGACCGACAATGAAGGCTTAGTGTCAGTGATAGAAGCAGACAACGTCATCCTTGCGTCAGGATCGCTCCCTATCGCCATTCCTGTTGCGCCGGTTGATAATGACCTAATTCTGGATTCTACGGGCGCCCTAGAGATTGGTGAAGTGCCCAAGCGATTAGGTGTTATTGGTGCTGGTGTTATTGGTCTAGAACTTGGTTCAGTGTGGGGCCGTTTGGGCTCTAAAGTAGTTCTTCTTGAAGCAATGGATGACTTCTTGGCGATCATGGACAAAGCTATTGCTAAAGAATCTAAAAAAATATTCAAAAAGCAGGGCCTTGATATCCGTCTGGGCGCTCGCGTAACGGGTACCGAAATTAAGGGCCGTGAAGTCGAAGTGACTTACCAAACTACTGCCGGTGAAGAGCTCAAAGAAACCTTCGACAAGCTCATTGTCTGTGTTGGTCGACGGCCTTTCACGGACGGTTTGCTAACAGCAGACAGCGGTGTTCAAGTTGATGATCGCGGATCGGTGTTTGTGAACGAATTTTGTGCAACCAATGCACCAGGCGTCTATGCCGTAGGTGATTTGGTGCGTGGGCCAATGTTGGCGCATAAAGGCTCAGAAGAAGGCGTCATGGTCGCGGAACGTATCGCGGGCCACAAAGCCCAGATGAATTACGACATTGTTCCTAATGTTATTTATACCCACCCTGAGGTCGCCTCAGTAGGTTTAACCGAAGAGCAGGTTAAGGCAGCTGGCGAGCCCTACAACGTTGGCGTATTTCCCTTTGCTGCCAGTGGCAGGGCAATGGCCGCTAATGACACTGACGGTATGGTCAAAATAATCGCCCATGCTGACACTGATCGCATCATGGGTTGTCACATTGTAGGTCCTAGTGCCGCAGATCTTACCCAGCAGGTGGCTATTGCTATGGAATTCGGTTCTAGTGCCGAAGACCTCGGCATGACTGTCTTCGGTCACCCGACGCTGTCTGAAGCTGTGCATGAGGCAGCCTTGGCGGTAAATGGCAATGCTATTCATATCCCCAACCGCAAGCGTCGCTAAAAAGTTATCTCTTTTCGCTCTGGGCTATTTATTGAATAGCCCAGAGTACAATACAACGTAAACACTCACAGGAAACCAAGTATGAACCTGCACGAATATCAAGGTAAGCAACTGTTTGCCGAATACGGACTGCCAGTATCCAAGGGCATTGCCGCAGAGACAGTTCAGGAAGCCATTGCGGCGGCCGACATTATTGGTGGCGATCGCTGGGTGGTTAAAGCTCAGGTTCATGCCGGTGGACGCGGTAAAGCAGGTGGCGTTAAGCTGGTTAGCTCTAAAGCTGAAATTGAAGCGTTTTCCCGTCAATGGCTAGGAAAAAACCTAGTCACTTACCAGACCGATGCCAAAGGCCAACCAGTCAGCCGTATTCTGGTTGAAACTTGCACTGACATTGACCAAGAGCTTTATCTGGGTGCAGTGGTAGATCGTGGAACACGTCGCATTATCTTCATGGCCTCTACTGAGGGCGGTGTTGAAATTGAAAAGGTCGCAGAAGAAACGCCTGAGAAGATTCTAAAGGCTATTATCGACCCAGTAACTGGTGCACAGCCTTACCAAGGTCGAGATCTTGCGTTTAAGTTAGGCCTTAAAGGTGTTCAAGTTAAGCAGTTTGTTAAGATCTTTTTGGGTCTGGCTAAATTGTTCAAAGAAAAAGACCTTGAATTATTAGAAGTAAACCCACTGGTTATTACTGACGAAGGCAACTTGCACTGCTTAGATGCCAAAGTGATTATCGATGGCAACGCCATGTACCGTCAGCCACAAATCAAAGAAATGCACGATCCTTCACAAGAAGATGCCCGTGAAGCCCACGCCTCTGCCTGGGACCTTAACTATGTGGCCCTGGATGGCGACATTGGTTGCATGGTCAACGGTGCCGGTCTTGCTATGGGTACTATGGACATTGTTAATCTGCATGGCGGCTCACCAGCTAACTTTCTTGATGTTGGGGGCGGTGCCACTAAAGAGCGCGTGGTTGAAGCGTTCAAAATTATTCTTTCAGACACCAACGTTAAAGCCGTACTGATCAATATTTTTGGCGGTATCGTTCGCTGTGACCTAATCGCCGAAGGCGTGATTGGCGCAGTCGAAGAGGTTGGTGTGACTATTCCGGTGGTTGTGCGTTTAGAAGGCAATAATGCAGAGCTTGGAACTAAAAAATTGGCCGAGTCCGGTCTTGCTATCATTGCTGCGACAAGTCTTACCGACGCAGCACAACAGGTTGTTAAAGCCGCAGGGGGTAACTAAACATGTCTATCTTAATTAATAGCGACACCAAAGTTATCTGTCAGGGTTTTACTGGCGGGCAGGGCACCTTTCACTCAGAGCAAGCGATTGAGTACGGCACAAAAATGGTTGGTGGTGTAACTCCCGGTAAGGGCGGCACAACCCATCTTGGACTACCGGTATTTAACACAGTAGCCGAAGCTGTTGCAGAGACTGGTGCAGAAGCCTCGGTTATCTACGTACCAGCACCGTTCTGTAAAGACTCTATTCTTGAAGCCGCTTATTCAGGCCTTAAGCTAGTGGTTTGCATTACCGAGGGCATACCCACTCAAGACATGCTTGAGTGTAAAGTGGTTTGCGACACCTTGGGTGTGCGTCTTATTGGGCCAAACTGCCCAGGTGTTATCACACCTGGCGAATGCAAAATAGGTATTATGCCGGGCCATATTCATTTGCCGGGTAAAGTTGGCATTGTGTCGCGCTCTGGCACATTGACTTATGAGGCAGTCAAGCAAACTACCGACTTCGGCTTTGGCCAGTCTACCTGCGTGGGCATTGGCGGGGATCCAATTCCTGGGTCAAGCTTTATTGATATCTTAGAATTGTTTGAAAAAGACCCAGCCACCGAAGCCATTGTTATGATTGGTGAGATAGGCGGTACAGCAGAAGAAGAAGCTGCGGCTTACATCAAAGCCAATGTCACCAAGCCTGTTGTTTCTTATATTGCTGGTGTAACAGCCCCAGCAGGTAAGCGCATGGGCCATGCTGGTGCCATTGTTTCTGGCGGGAAAGGCACGGCAGATGAAAAGTTTGCAGCCCTAGAAGATGCTGGTGTTAAAACAGTCCGCAGTCTTGCTGAGATTGGCAATGGCCTGAAAGAGATTACTGGCTGGTAAGGTTGTTTAGTAGTTAAGCAGTTAAAGAAAAAGCGGCCCACGGGCCGCTTTTTTAGTGGCGTCTACATGAGATAGGGTACCTTAATAATTCCTTTTTTGTGTGCGACCTAGCCGTGTAACGGCCAGTAACCCTGCAGTGGATAAGTCATGCACCCTAAAAAATAGGGTAATCAAACGTTTTCAGCGAAGATACTGTTTTAAAGGGCAGGGGTCTTTGAATGGTTGGTGAGGAAAAGACATTATGGCGCTAGATACTGTGTGAAAATCCTACGGTTTTGCCTACTTTTCACGCGCATGTTTCCACGTATATTTTGTCAAAAATTTAGCTCCACGATGATGATGTCGCTGTAGCTAACCGCGTGCACGTTTTGGAGGGCGGGGATACGTCCATAAACCGCGTGATTTACATTCACACCAATACCGGTCCCGTTTACTGTAACGGTGCCGCTGGTGGCGTCGCCCCACACAACGGCACGGTTAGCGGCGGTGTAAAGGTTGTAGTTGAGCCTGTGGGCGCCGCTGCCCATGACACGCTGCGTATGGGTCCCGCCGCCCGCGGTGAGGGCCATGGAATACCCGACGCCGCTAGGGCAGTTCACGTCAATGTTGCCGGTGCTATCAAGCGGTGTATTGCTGAACACATCATAACTTCCGAAGTTCACCCCTGTGACGTTAAGGGTGCATGCATGACCCTGCTGCGCTGTTAGCGCAAAGGCTAATGCGACCAGCCAAAGCACCAAAACGTTACGTTTGCAGGTGCCTGCAAGGGCACTTGCCACTCTAGAACGAGCTGGTTGAAAAGTTGGGCAGACGCTGGATTTTAGGCTGATAAATGTTTTCATGGCGCTACTCTCGTGCAGGTATAAGTTCCTAGATAGGGCAACGGCTCTGTCGATTCTGGGAAAGGCAGCATGAACTCACAACTCTGCTCTAGCCAAGTGACTCTCAGCTGATTGCTCGCCGCCAGTCCGGTCAAATAAAGCTCGCCACCCATGCCGGCTGGGAATATTTTATTTTGTTCAACGTTATCTCCAATAATTTGCGCCTGTGCGCCCGCCGGTAAAGGTTCGCCATTTTCCAGGACCACGGTGAGCAGCGCCCCACGCGAGCGCTTAACCGGAAACTTCAGTAGCAGGCCACTACGGAAATTTGGCACGGCGTCGAGCCGCACCGCATCGATCTGCGCATCGAACGGTAAATCAGCCTGTTCGATGCGCACCGTATTCTTTTGGTACGCGCGCAAACTTGGCAGCAACGCGCTGCCATTGGCATCAGTGCGCGCAACCAGTTGGTTGTCTGCGTAGATGCCCACGCCAGAATAGTCAGGCACCTTCACCACAGCAAAGCTGTCAGTGATGCGCCGGCTCAAGAACGTATTACCCCCTAGAAAAGCTACGCCGCCGCTTGCACTCCCGCGGAAAGCCGTCTGGCCGCTGGCCTGGGATGCTCCCAAGGTATAGATACCAACCTGGTTTTGCAAATTTAGCTCCGCCTGACGGACATCAGAATCGCCCACCCCGGCAACTAGACGATAACCCACACCGCTGCCTGCTGGCACACTGCGACCCAGTTGTAACTGTGCCTGCTCGCGGCCAGACTTGCCAGACGTGCTTATGTTGGCGTTGGTCCGATTGCCTAATCGCATGGAGAAGTTCAGGCTAAAGACCGTATTGGCGTCACCGCTTAAAAATCTCATCACGGACATCCTCAGGTTGCCTAGACTCCCTACTTCCATGGCGTAACTCCCGCTCACTATCGTTCTATCTTCCTGGTCACGAAAGTCCTGCTGAGTGTATCTCGTTGAGAAGGCGCCATAGTCGGTGGTTGCCAGATTGACAAAGGCCTGGCTTATCTGACGGGGCGCAAGCTCTTCGGGCTGCATGCCCAGCTTTACGAAGCGCTGACTAGCGATCTGAGTGTTTACACCAAAACTAAAGGAGCGGCTCTGTCCCCGAAACCCGAGCCCCAGCAATCCGCCTACGCCTTTATCGCTGTGGCTCGCAGCAAAAGAACCAGATAATACGCCAGCGGAAGGCAACGTCAGCACGCCGCCCAGCCCCACGGTCTGCTGATTACCGAGCAACTCACCATGAACCTCGCCGGTGAACTGCTCGGTGAGACCCAAACGGTGCGTCCCGACCACTACAGGGCGGCCGTAGTTGTTGCTGTCGATACCAAAATTCCTGCGCACAAAACCGACCTCGTAAGAATAATCATGCAGGCCCTGCTTCAGCAGCTGTGAGTTGGTATTGAAGGGCTGGGTGATGATCTGCTCGCGCCCCAAGATGTCGCGTACCACCAGACGCGCATCCCCTCGGCCGTTTGGTACCGGCAGATCCTCGATACTGAACGGCCCGCTGGGCACTTGGCGCCTCATGCGCAAGGCACTATCGACATAAAGGTATACCGTGGAGGGCAGAGCCGCTTCGCCAGAAATTCCTGGCAGCGGAAAGGTGACAAAGCCAGGCTGGACAGAAAAATTAGTCGCCCACTGCGCCCCGCCAAAGCGCACCGCACCGCCCCAACTACTCGTGCCGCTGATCGCGTCGCCGAAACGAAGGCTGGCGAGTTGCATTGGCTGGTCGCGTGTCCAGGTGGTATCCAGCCGGATGGCGCTCGCTTGCCCGCCCAGGTCTAACGCCAAAATGCGGGTTTGGGCTGTACCCCAGCTACCGAAACTGCCCAATTCAAGCAGCCCGTTAGTCTTGGTTTGCCCCTGCGTATGATTGGCAGTCACATCGTAATTAAGAAAGCCGCCGAGAGAGGCCGGGGTGGGGGCGCTAAATTTCACCTCCTTCCCCGCTAGCCTGGTCGCATCAAATAAGCCTGGAGGCACTTGCATCGCCAACGTTTGTGTAGATTCATCTAATCTGTATGTCAGGCCCTCTAGCGCATCAAGTGCATAGAAGTCCTCGCCGTAGAGGGTTAGAGGGTTAGTATCAGGCAAGCGCATGCGCCAGCGCCGCAGATCTTCAGCCCCCGCGAACACACGACCCTCGCTGCGCAGCAGCAAGACGGTGTCCTTGCGCTGCTGGTTGATAGACACATCCAATAAAACTTCGTCTGCAGCAAGCGCGGTGTCTAACGCCAACGACGCAGACGGTGCCATTACGATTAGCAGAAGTAGGAATCTATTTAGAAATTTGTGGGCATTAATTCTGTGGGCGATAGCGCACGCGTGGTCCATATTAAGGTGTAATCAAGACTTCAGCCTCCATGTCACCGGCATCCGTCTGGGCAAAAATTTGTAGGATGGCGCCCGGTGGCGGAGACGGGTTTTCTGCGTTGGCAGGCAGGATCCAGTCGCGACTCTGTCCGTGAAGCACATATGTAGAGGACTGCTGTGTTATCCAAGGTTGCGCGCTGCCGGGCAGCGACAGACTGAAGTTGGCGATTTGGACATGGGCGTTACCAATGTTGGTTAGGCTGATTTTGAGGGCGCCATCCGAAGTGCGCGCCGCCTGCCAGCGCAGTGCGGGTTGAGCGGCGACCTCGGGCAATACAAACACAGGCAGACTAACGCGCATTAGCATCTTTGCCCCATTAAAATCGGGACTGGGCGGCGGCGGCAACTCTTGCAGAAAGATACGATAGGTTAGCTCGCGCCGCGCATCGGGCGCGCGCCGCAGTCCAGCCCGGATCAACTGTGAGCCGCCGGGCGGAACGGTGAAAATAGGTGGGTTGGCCAGCACCTCGCGGGTGGCTGTGAAAACATCCTCACCGTCTTGCTGAGACCAGCTCATCACCTCCAGTTGCACCGACATCAGCTCGCTGCCAGTGTTGCGCACGGTGATTGTTTCTGTCTTCTGGCTGGCGGATAAAGTTGCACGCACCGGGCTCACCCCAATGGAGGCGGCGCTAACCACGTTGACTCCGGCTACCAAAAGAAATAGCCCGTAAGCGGCCTGTATCGTTACTCGTTTCAGCATTAGTAATAGATTCCTATAGTGACTGTGTCAGTATAACTTCCTGCCGCAGCATCTTTTTGATTTTTAAAAACTTTACCATAAACAATCATATCCTGAGAGGCACCAGTACCAGTCACACTCGCGACTGAACTCATTCTAAACCGATCGTAACTCCATACAAATGTACGACCAGCGTCAGCATAAATCTCATACTTCAGATAACTATTACTTCCTTCATTTTTCATCTGGCGAATACGGCTACGGCGATTCCAAGCTCCGTATTGTCCTCCACCCATAGTTATAATGCCGATTGAACCGGTAGTACAGTTCGTTGATATCGTGGCTGTCTCCGTAAGGTCTTGTGATGCATTGGCGACAATCGCATCATAGGTGCCGAAGCTTAAGTCTGTGGTACTTATGGTGCAAGACGCGTTGATGTCTGCTGAAACACTCAAGCTTGCATCAAGGGCGTAGGCAGGTACGGTAAGAGCAGTCAGGCCGAGTACCGTGGCCAGCACGATCACCAGGTTAAGTGGTCTTTGGCCTATTTTTGTGTTCATGCCACTACCTTTGTTCGGTAAAACTATAAGAATACGGGCCGCAAGTGGCTTTAATCATTGCGCGCACAAGCATTAGAAACGGAGTGTTACGTTGATTGTATCGGTGTAACTTCCTGCTGACGCATTCGTTTGATTTTTGTGAACTTCACCGTAAACAGTCAAATCCTGGGAAATACCGCTACCTGTCACTTGGCCGACGGTTTTCACATCTACTGGATTATCAGTCCATACGTATCCCCAGCTATAACTTGCGTTAGTGTAAATGTTGTATCTCAAGAAACTAGTTTCTCCTGCATTGGCCATTCGGCGATCACATTTCGAACTCATACAAAATGTGGAATGGAGACCCCCAGTCATGGTTACAACGCCAGTTGCACCTGATGTGCAGGTCGTTGATACCGTGGCAGAAGTAGTAAGGCCTTCTGTTGCGTTGGCAACTACACCATCATAGGCGCCGAAGTCTAAGTCTGTGGCACTCAACGTACAGGACGCGTTGATGTCTGCTGAAACACTCAAGCTTGCATCAAGGGCGTAGGCAGGGGCGGTAATAGCAGTCAGGCCAAGTACCATGGCCGATACGATCGCTAGGTTAAGTGGTCTTTGGCCTATTTTTGTTTTCACCCTACATGCCCTTTTTCACTCATATTATAAGAATGCAGGCCGCAAGCGGCCTGCATTCTTATTCGTATTGCGATTAGTAATTGATTGACACAGTTATTGTGTCAGTATAACTTCCTACAACAGCGGAAGTTTGCCCGGGGTCGATTGAACCGTAAACAACCAAAGCCTGAGCAAGACCCGTGCCAGTATAGGGCACACCAGTTGCGTTTTCCCATGCAGTCAACCGATCAGTATTAGTAAAGAGGCCATAGTTTAGGAAACTATCCGCATCACCCGCGGCTACCATTCGGCGAAGTGGAATAGCATCAGTCGAACTGGTCCCCGTTGTGTTTGCGCCTTGACCCATTTTTATATTACCGGACGAACCAGTAGTGCAAGTCGAACTTACCCCACCCTCAGCATTAAGGGGGGCCGTTGCGTGGGTGCTACCAGGTTCATAATCCCCGAAGAGTAACGCTGTGGTAGTTATGCTGCAGGACATGTCGATACTAGCTGAAACACTCAAGCTTGCATCAAGGGCGTAGGCAGGGGCGGTAATGCCAGCAGTGCCAAGTAGCATAGCTGATACGATCGCAAGTTTAAGTTTGCTTTGATTAAGTTTACTTTTCATGCTTTTTTCCTTTTGTTAAAAAATGTAATTTCACGCTAAAGATAGTGAGTTATTTCGTCATCCAGCTGATTTGAGCCGATGCAGTCGAGGATATTATCCATGCGTTCTGAGAAAGTCAACAGATTTATGTATTAAACAAATTTGTTGATGTACAAGATTTATTGTAAAGTTAAATTTAACATATAATAAACTTTGTTTGTTAATTAAATCTGTGTGCTATAAACTCTCAGCATGAACCAGTGAAGAAATGCATAAAAAGCAAAAAACTGAGAGGTTGGAGCAGTTCAATTAATGCTGATCAATGCTTTTATCGGTCGACCAAATGGCTATATGCCGTGAAAACTAGAATGGTAATAGATACAGATATATTTTTGTCGACGCTTCGACGTAATTATAATGGTAAGCAGAATAGGTTGTATGTTTGATGAAAAACGATCAGGGGCAGGGACATGGTGCAAACTTTAATCATGGAATAGATCTACGCCAGTTGGTTAACGCCTTCCTAAATGGACGCTATATTATTCCAGTCCTCGTAACCCTACTTGCGGCGGTAGCCACTATTTATGTACTACTTCTGGCGGCAACTTATATCGGGTTGCCTGGCTCGCTAGTGGGTGCTGCACTGGGCGTAATCATTGTGTTGCTTCGCTTTGAGACGCGTATTGCCGCAGAGATTGCCGCAGCAAACAATCTTGATTATCAAAAATCACCCACTAAGATTTCGTCAAATGTGACTTTCAGAGAGAATCTATTAACACCCGAAGAGCTCGATGCATTAAGAGAAATCGGTTCAGACTCTTATCAGTAACAACTGGATTTGAGCGTTCTAAAGCCTATCTTACGCTAGGTCGATTCAATTTTGTAACGTTATGATTCAATCTATAAAAAAACAACGGGTTACGTTTGACTATGCTACCTGGGAGAGGAATGCTCATTAGAGCACTAGCACCTGAAACTACCGTATCTACTAATGTTACCACCCGGGGTCTTTGAGATAGTGCGCTTAAAACTGATGCCGGAACTTATGATAACTCATTTTTAGATAAGGCTTCATTACAGTATTTGGAACAGGCGAACTATGACTCAAAGCCAATACATTAGAGTCATTTACGCCTTTAAAACAATGAGTTGATGAATTGATCTTACATAGTTATATTCAACATCACATAAGTTACCGCACTATAATAAAAAAATTTTTTAATGGTTTTTTAATGCGAAATTTCCAAACTTATTCCAATGACGTCTCAAGTATTGGCTTGCATAACCGTCTGCTGTATAGCTCGGGTATTGTCAGTCACGCACTCAAAGAGGCGGCAATGGGTGTCTTTGTTCTGTTTTACTACAAGCAGG
>Ga0302130_1000119_pt1 | contig 64347 bp, 65 predicted proteins | sample CB9_surface_MG_FD_203117 | JGI IMG/M metagenome (GOLD analysis project Ga0302130, IMG submission 203117) | Marine microbial communities from Western Arctic Ocean, Canada - CB9_surface | ecosystem: Environmental > Aquatic > Marine > Oceanic | place: Canada: Western Arctic Ocean | collected... | reverse complement strand
TGTGGGAGCGGCTTTTGGGTGAGATCAACAGACAACTTGAAGCCAAAAACAGCATTCTGACAGAGGGGCGTATAAACATCATTGATGCAACACCGATTGAGGCAGCACAATCTGGCTCTGGCTCTGGTAAAGGCAAAGATGGCGAACCAAAGCGCGACAAGAATGCAGGCTGGCATGTTAAGAAGAACAGTCGTGGTGTTCTAAAGTCCACCTATGGCTATTCCGTTCACACGGGCGTTGACGAGGACGGTTCCATCCAACGCCAAACAGTCACTGCGGGTAACGTGCATGACAGTGTTGAGCGAGATACGTTGTTGTTAGGAAATGAGGTCGCTCTTTACGCCGATGCGGCATACAGCTCGCAAGAGACCCGCGACAAACTGGAACGTTTTGACATTGCAGATCAGGTGCAACGCAAGGGCTACCCTCTGGCTGGCAGGGCATTACATGCCCGAGAAGCGCAACAAGCCTCTGTCGGCAGAAGATAGTAAACGTAATGATGAGATTGCGGTCATCCGTGCTGGCGGTGAGCGGCCCTTTGCCACTTACAAAAGCCGCTATGGCTTAGCCCGAACACGGTTTATAGGGTTGGCCAAGAATATGACCACTTACGGTATTGCAGCCATCGCCCATAATGTCCGCAAAGGGGCGAAGTTCTTGACCCTCTATGGGTTGCCAGACCAGAGTTCAGATGGATAAGTGTGGCCAAAACCCAGAAATGGCGTATAAAACCACACCAAATTGACCAAATACACCCCTAAAAGCAGCACCCATTTGATCTTACCAGAAACTCATCTCAAACACGGTTATATCAGGCTGGAAAACAGGCCTTATGCTGAGGTCTCGTTATATTAATAAATATTTTCTACTCCTACATTTAACCCTACTAATTTGTATTAATCTCTAGTTTATGGAGCGCGCGCACGCCCCCGCATCGCTGTATCAGTCAGCAAGAGAGAACAGGTATCGCACAAGCTTAACCCAGCACAATGCCTCCTCTCTCGACCACTCTGGTCCACTAAAGGCGCTACTGGGACTGGGTGTGGGTTGAGATTACAGGAACGCCAACTTTACTCATGCACCAATTACAAGCTAAATCGTGCCGTTGCTCTCGCCGCTTGGCGTCAATTATTGATCGCATAAATGCAGGTTATGTGTGCAATATGATGCGTGTTTTCATTGGTGTGACACCTTCGACAGGTCCCCTCCCAGCCTTAAGCGTGACCAAGTAAATGCCAAAAGACTCCATACCTGGGAATTACTTTGGTAGATTGTTTTTATGAGATACGTTGATGACTCTAAAGCGCTATCTATAATATAATTACCTAGCTGAAAGTTTTCTATGAATAGAGTTTTTCAAAGTCATATAGCTATGTTGGGGTTTTCAATTTTGATTGCGGGATCTTTCTCACTTGGATCGATGGTTGCGAACGATATTTCACCGATTGCTCTGACCGCTGTACGCTTTGTTTTGGCGGCTTTCATTGTTGGCTCCATCGCCCTTTTCAGTGGCTCAATTGCCCGCAAGGAACTGACAGCATCTTGGCGCTACTTTGTGCTAGGCGGTACATTTTCGTTGTATTTCATCCTGATGTTTGAGGGGCTGAAAACCGCGAGCCCAGTTTCAGCGGTTGCGGTATTTACGCTCATTCCGGCGATGTCTTGTTGGTTGGGATTCGTTATTTTAGGTCAAATGGTAAGCGGTCGAACTTTGCTGGCCGTTGTTATTGGGGCCACAGGTTCTTTGTGGGTGGTCTTCCGTGCTGACTTTCTTGCCTTGACGATGTCTTCGGTTGGCAGAGGCGAATTGATTTATTTTGTGGGATGTGTGGCCCATGCCTTTATGCCGATCTTGTTTCGCGGTCTCAATCGGGGGGAAAACCCTGTTATGGTAACGTTTGGATTGCTGGTCAGCGGGGCGTTGATCCTATGCTTGTTTGGCGCGGGTGAGATCATACAAACGGATTGGAAGGGGCTTCCAGGCTTGGTATGGATTACGATTTTCTATGTGGCGGTTTTCGCAACTGCGGTCACATCTGTCTGTCTACAATTTGCCTCCATGCATTTGCCTGCGGCGAATGTGATGGCTTACACCTATTTGACGCCAACTTGGGTATTGCTCTGGGAGATTTTGTTGGGCCATGATATGCCGCCATTCTGGATATGGGGTGGGGTGCTACTGACGGCTGTTTCGGTTATCGTATTGCTAAGAGCCTCTCTGAAAAACTAGGTTTGTGACCCCGTGCGTTCTCAGCTGTAGTCGTTGTGGTCGCGATTGTAGGTAGTGGGGCAGCCATGGCGATATTATTTAATTCATAATATCAGTAGACTGGTACAATTCCCCTCGACCAGCGTGAAGATTTAGTCAAAGAATTTAGGTATTCTTAAATTTTACCATTTGATAAAATAATTTTTTCTGTAATGATGATACTCGAAAGATTAATGGAGGATCTATCATGGGCCACAAGATTTCAGGCATCACCGCCGAAAGGCTGAGCAGTGATGAACTGGCGCAGAATTTTTCTGATTTGCATACCCCGCTTCAACCTCATGAGGTGCGTGTCGCAGCTGATCGTTGCTATTTTTGCCACGATGCACCCTGCGTTACGGCTTGCCCGACAGATATTGATATTCCTCTCTTCATTCGCCAAATTAGCACCGGAACCCCAGAAGCTGCCGCTAAGACGATTTTTGATATGAACATCTTAGGGGGCATGTGTGCGCGGGTCTGTCCGACTGAGGAATTGTGCGAGCAGGTTTGTGTGCGTGAGGTTTCGGAAGGTAAACCGGTTGAGATTGGGCGTTTACAGCGTCACGCAACTGACACGTTGATGGCCAAAGGTATTCACCCGTTTCCACGGGCGGCTCAAACAGGAAAAACAGTTGCGGTTGTTGGTGCGGGTCCTGCGGGATTGTCGTGTGCGCATCGTTTGGCACTGCTGGGCAATGATGTCACAATTTATGATGCGCGACCAAAGGCGGGCGGGCTGAATGAATATGGCATTGCGGCCTATAAAACGACAAATGATTTTGCAGCTCGGGAAATCGAGTGGCTGCTGTCTATTGGCGGCATCACGCTTGAAAATGGTAAAGCCCTGGGTAACGATCTGGCTCTTGAGGATTTGATCGGAAAGTTTGATGCGGTCTTTCTCGCAGTCGGGCTTGGGGGTGTAAATGCCTTAGAGGTGGCTGGATTTGGGTCAGAACGCGTATCCAACGCGGTCGATTTTATTGAAACTCTAAGACAGACACCGGATCTGGGAACCCTTGAGGTGGGACGGCATGTTGTGGTTATCGGTGGTGGGATGACGGCTGTGGATACTGCAGTTCAGTCGAAGTTACTGGGCGCGGAGCAGGTGACAATTGCTTATCGCCGTGATCGCAACGCGATGAGCGCGAGCCGCTATGAGCAAGATCTTGCGGCGCAACAGGGGGTAAAGTTGCTGTTTAACATGCAGCCAATTGAGTTTGATACAACCGGCGACACGCCGATGCTTGAGCTTGGATATAGCACGGTGAACAATGGGAAAGTTGAGGCGACAGGCGAAACCATACGGATCATGGCAGATCAAATCTTCTGTGCAATTGGTCAAAGGCTGACAACCGATGCAGGATTGGCGCTCGAGGGGCAAAAAATAAGAGTGAACGAAGTTGGGCGCACCGGTCTGACCGGTGTTTGGGCTGGCGGCGATTGCGCGTTAGGCGGTAATGATCTGACTGTTACAGCTGTGGCTGAAGGGCGGGATGCCGCAATTGACATTCATAATACCTTGATGGGAGGAGCATAAATATGGCTGATCTAACAACAGATTTTCTGGGCATTAAAAGCCCAAACCCGTTCTGGCTCGCATCTGCACCACCTACGGATAAAGAGTATAACGTACGCCGCGCCTTTGATGCCGGCTGGGGCGGTGTTGTTTGGAAAACACTTGGGTCCGAAGGCCCGCCGGTCGTCAATGTAAACGGCCCAAGATACGGCGTGATCCGTGGTGCAGACCGTCGAGTTCTTGGGCTCAATAATATTGAGCTGATCACGGACCGGCCATTGGAGGTCAATCTCGAAGAAATCACACGGGTCAAAAAGGATTACCCAAACCATGCAATGATCGTATCAATCATGGTGCCGTGTGAAGAGCAGGCATGGAAAGACATTTTGGAAAAAGTTGAAGCCACCGGCGCGGATGGGATTGAACTTAATTTTGGCTGCCCACATGGTATGTCGGAGCGCGGTATGGGTGCTGCTGTAGGGCAGGTGCCTGAATATATCGAAATGGTAACAAGATGGTGCAAGCAGTACTATTCAAAGCCTGTTATCGTCAAATTGACCCCGAATATCACTGATATTCGTTTGCCTGCGGCCGCTGCGCGCCGTGGGGGAGCTGATGCGGTTTCTTTGATCAACACGATCAACTCAATCGTTTCTGTCAACTTAGATACGATGAGCCCGGAGCCCTCCATTGACGGTAAGGGAACCCATGGCGGCTACTGTGGTCCAGCGGTCAAACCGATCGCGATGTCAATGGTTTCAGAGATTGCGCGGGCTCCGGAAACCGCTGGGATGCCGATTTCTGGCATCGGCGGTGTCACGACCTGGCGTGACGCTGCTGAATATATGACTTTGGGCTGTGGGAACGTACAAGTGTGTACGGCTGCCATGACCTACGGATTTAAAATTGTTCAGGAAATGATCAGCGGTCTGTCTCAATGGATGGATGAAAAGGGACATACCTCGATTCAAGATTTTGTCGGCGCTGCGATTCCGAACACAACTGACTGGAAATATTTAAATCTTAACTATGTTGCTAAAGCCGAGATCAACCAAGCTGATTGCATCAGCTGCGGGCGTTGCTATGCCGCTTGTGAGGATACATCCCATCAGGCGATTGCGATGTCCGAGGACCGCACTTTCTCAGTGATTGATGCCGAATGTGTGGCCTGCAACCTATGCGTTGAAGTTTGTCCTGTCGAGAATTGCATAACCATGGTGCCTCAAGAGGCGGGCACAGTTGATCAAAGGACGGGTAAGACAATCAGCGAAGAGTACGGCAATTGGACGACTCATCCGAACAATCCCGGGGCGGTGGCCGCAGAATAACCGTAGAAATTACAGCGCGCCATAATTTATGGCCCGCTGCTGCACATTACACAGTGAGAATGCGCCGCAGCATGTCCTCTAGATATTGCTCGGCATCTGGGAAATGGTCGCCTTTGCCAAGCACTGCCTGCACCTGTACATCAAAATCGGCGTAATGTTGTGTCGTTGCCCAGATCGAAAAGATGAGATGATGCGCATTGACGGCACGTATCAACCCAGCATCCGACCACGCATTTATAATCTCTACCAATGTGGTTACAACTTCGCGCAATTCCCCTTTCAATACGCCCCCGATCCGGGGCGCACCCTGAATAATTTCATTTGCATAAAGACGGCTTTCGCGCGGATAGAGGCGGCTCATCATTATTTTGTGTTTTGCATATGTCAAAAGCTCCTCAATGGGATCGCCATCAGGATTAATGTCGCGCACAGGCTTGAGCCAATCTGTCAAAAGCTGTGCAAGAAGGGCTTCATAGATAGCGTCTTTTGATTGGAAATAATAAAGAATATTTGGTTTTGACATGCCAGATTCGGCGGCGATTTGATCAAGCGTCGAGCCCCTGAAGCCGAATTGGGAAAAGATTTTTAATCCGGCCAACATGATGGCCGAATGGTTTTTCTTTTGGATCCGTGTTTCAAATTTGCTCATTAATTATATTCCAAGAAAAATCCAATTGAGTGTTTGATTAAATATTAACATCTGAAAAATTACTAGGTGATTTTAAAAAGCAATTCTTGACTCATGCTGGACCTCTGATAGCCTTACTTTTACCAGTTGGTCAAAATATTAGGCCGTTTAGAAAGAACGAATTTGTGAGGTCCTAATCCATGGCTGCCATAGGCGAAAATTTAAAGATCAACAGTGAACGCCTTTGGGATAGCCTGATGGACATGGCCAGAGTTGGACCGGGTGTTGCCGGGGGCAATAATCGTCAAACGGTGACTGACGCAGACAGTGAAGGGCGGCATCTGTTTCAAACATGGGCCGAGGCTGCGGGCTGTTCGATGGGGCTCGATCAAATGGGCAATATGTTCGCCATGCGGGCGGGAACGGATCCTGACGCCTTGCCAGTCTATGTGGGCTCCCATCTGGACACACAGCCGACCGGCGGAAAATACGATGGCGTATTGGGCGTGCTCGGTGGTCTAGAGCTTCTGCGCACTATGAGTGACCTTGATATTAAAACCAAACATCCGATTGTTGTGACAAATTGGACCAATGAAGAGGGTACGCGTTATGCGCCAGCCATGTTGTCATCCGGGGTTTTTGCCGGGCTACACAGTCAAGAATGGGCCTATGAGCGCACGGATGCTGACGGCAAATCCTTTGGGGATGAGTTGGTGCGTATCGGTTGGCGCGGTGATGAAACTGTTGGCGCGCGCAAAATGCATGCTTTCTTTGAATTGCACATCGAGCAGGGCCCGATTTTGGAGGCGGAAGACAAGCAGATTGGGGTTGTGACGCACGGGCAGGGCCTGTCTTGGACCGAGATTACCATATTGGGAAAAGACGCGCATACCGGCTCAACGCCGATGCCAATGCGTAAGAATGCAGGGCTTGCGATGGCGCGAATTTTGGATCGGGTGGAGGATATTGCCATGTCCCACGCTCCCCATGCTGTAGGCGCTGCGGGACATGTCAACGTCTATCCAAACTCCCGCAATGTGATTCCGGGCAAAGTGGTCTTTACAGTCGATTTTCGTTCCCCAGAACTGGCTGTGATTCAGGATATGGAGAGCCGTTTGCGCGTTGAGGCGCAGGGGATTTGCGATTCTATGGGCATGGAGGTCTCATTCGAAAAGGTGGGAGGATTTGATCCTGTCACCTTTGATGAAACATGTGTGCAGGCCGTTCGCAGCGCTGCTGTTCGGTTGGGATATAGTCATATGGATTTGATCTCTGGAGCCGGTCATGATGCCTGTTGGATCAACCGAGTGGCCCCTACGGCGATGATCATGTGCCCCTGTGTGGATGGGCTGAGCCATAATGAGGCCGAAGAGATCAGTCCTGAATGGGCCGCCGCAGGCACGGATGTGCTGCTGCATGCAGTATTGGAAACTGCGATTATTACGGCCTGAGGGTCAAGATACGGAATAAAAAGGCAGGGAGATTATAATGGCCACAGTCATAAAAAACGGAACAATCGTAACACATGATCTAACTTACAAGGCGGATGTTTTGATTGAGGGTGGTCAGATTGTTGAAATTGGTGAAAACCTGTCCGGCGAAGAACAATTGGATGCCACTGGGTGTTTTGTCATGCCGGGTGGCATTGATCCTCACACCCACCTTGAGATGCCTTTCATGGGCACCTATTCTACGGATGATTTCGAAAGCGGGACTCGGGCCGCCCTCGCAGGCGGCACAACCATGGTCATCGACTTTGCTTTGCCAAGTCCGGGCCAAGGTCTGCATGATGCCCTTAAAATGTGGGACAACAAATCCACACGAGCAAATTGTGATTATTCTTTTCATATGGCGGTCACATGGTGGGGTGAGCAGGTTTTCGATGAGATGGAATCGGTGATCAAAGACCGCGGCATAAATACTTTTAAACATTTCATGGCCTATAAGGGCGCATTGATGGTTAATGATGACGAGCTCTACGCGAGCTTTAGTCGGTTGTCCGAACTCGGGGGGATCGCGATGGTCCACGCGGAGAACGGTGACGTCGTTGCTGAACTGTCCGCTAAACTCTTGGCCGAAGGTAATACTGGCCCAGAAGCCCATGCCTATTCCCGTCCGCCACAGGTCGAGGGTGAAGCCACAAACCGCGCAATCATGATTGCTGATATGGCAGGTGTTCCGCTTTACGTCGTGCACACCTCTTGCGAGGATTCGCACGAAGCCATTCGTCGTGCTCGCCAACAAGGCAAACGCGTCTGGGGGGAACCGTTAATCCAGCACCTTACACTGGATGAGAGCGAATATTTCAACAAAGATTGGGATCACGCAGCACGTCGGGTTATGTCACCACCCTTCCGTAACAAACAACACCAAGACAGCCTTTGGGCTGGTCTCCAGTCTGGTTCACTGAGCGTTGTGGCTACGGATCATTGCGCATTTTCCACTGAGCAGAAGCGGTTTGGTTTGAATGATTTCACCAAAATTCCGAATGGAACTGGTGGGCTTGAAGATCGGATGCCCATGCTTTGGACCCAAGGTGTTTCAACGGGACGGTTGACGCCAAATGAATTTGTGGCAGTCACGTCAACAAATATTGCTAAGATCCTGAATTGCTATCCTAAGAAAGGCGCCATTCTGGTGGGCGCGGACGCGGATATTGTGGTTTGGGATCCCAATAAAGAAAAAACGATCTTGGCGGCTAATCAGCAGTCTGCCATCGACTACAACGTTTTCGAGGGCAAAAAGGTTAGAGGCCTTCCGAGATTTACACTGTCACGTGGTTCTATTGCTATCTACGATGGTGAAATCCGTACCGAAGAAGGCCACGGTAAATTCGTAAGACGGGAAGGAAATACAGCTACAAATAAGGCACTATCGTCTTGGAAGGCCTTAACTGCTCCTCGCCCTGTTGAACGCACAGGTATTCCGGCCAGTGGAGTCTAGTACAGTGGGCCAGATTTTGACATCGTTCGAACAGGAGACTTCATCCGTGCTTCCGTTTGCCCTAAATAAATGGAAAGTGTTTAATTTGCTACGTAGTATTGAGAAAAAATTCTTTAAAGTTCATGCGGGGATATATGTTTTATGAAAGGTTTTTGTAGTGCAATCTGAAGTAATAAAAGTTTCGAACCTTGATCTTACATTTGAAGCGAGTGATGGGCCGGTCCATGCTCTAAAAAACGTTAATTTAAAAGTTAATAAGGGTGATTTTGTATCTTTCATTGGACCATCTGGCTGTGGAAAAACAACTTTATTAAGGGTTTTAGCTGATCTAGATGAACCGACTAACGGCCAGGTAACCGTAAATGGCGTTAGCCCCAGGGAGGCTCGAGAGTCTAGGGCATATGGCTATGTTTTCCAGGCAGCGGGTCTCTATCCTTGGCGTAATATAGCGGCGAATATAAAGTTACCTTTGGAAATTATGGGTTACTCGAAAGAGGAACAGGTCAAGAGAATAAAGAAGGTTCTTGATTTGGTAGAGCTGACTGGCTTCGAGAAAAAATTTCCTTGGCAACTTTCTGGTGGAATGCAGCAAAGAGCTAGTATTGCTCGAGCTTTGGCCTTTGATGCTGACATTTTATTGATGGATGAGCCATTTGGAGCCTTGGATGAAATTGTACGGGACCATTTGAATAAACAATTATTAGAACTGTGGAAATCTACACAAAAAACAATTTGTTTTGTGACACATTCGATACCTGAAGCGGTATACTTGTCTACAAAAATTGTTGTTATGTCGCCGAGACCTGGGCGAATTATTGACGTAATAGAGAGCACTCTACCTTCAGACAGGCCTCTTGAAATTAGAGATTCTAAAGAGTTTATCGAAATATCTCAAAGAGTTAGAGAAGGATTGCGAGCAGGTCATAGCGATGAATAAAAAGTTGTGGATAGGTTCAGATAATAAAATAGTGCCTGTTATATGCATGATAACTTTTATTGTCATAATTTGGTATGGGTTTTCTATAGTTTTAAATGCTCCATGGGAATTTGATAAAGCCAAAAGGAGTTCCATTACACTGTCAACGACTGAATTGGTAAGCCAGACGTGGTCACAAAAGCGACCAAAACTGCCAGCCCCACATCAGATCACGAAAGAGATATGGGATACCACTGTAAATAAAAAAGTAACTTCAAAAAGATCATTAATTTACCATGGTTTGATTACTTTTTATGAAACAATTTATGGCTTCGCTTTTGGAACTGGTCTAGGCATTCTATTATCAATAGGCATCGTTTATAATAAAGCAACGGCAATGAGTGTCATGCCTTGGATCATTACTAGCCAAACAATTCCGATACTTGCCATTGCGCCAATGATTGTAGTCGCATTAGGATCTGCTGGATTCAGCGGTTTAATGCCAATTGTAATTATTTCGATGTACCTTTCGTTTTTTCCGGTAGTAGTTGGCATGGTCAAAGGCCTCAAAAGTCCGGAGCAATTGGAAGTTGACCTAATGAAAACGTGGTCTGCTTCTAAAGCTCAAGTTTTATTTAAGTTGAGAGTACCAAAGTCGACACCATATCTTTTTACATCATTGAAGTTGGGTATGGCTGCTTCCGTAGTAGGCGCAATCGTTGGTGAACTCCCATCTGGTGGTGGTGGTGGGCTTGGCTTTAGAATGCTTTCGGGCAGCACTTTTGGTAATACTTTACACATTTGGAGTGGTTTGTTTTCTGCAGCGATACTGGCAGGCTCTCTAATATCTATAATTATTATTATTGAAAGAGTTGTATTAAAAAGAATGGCTTTGGAAACATAATGACATATTTTTGGGCAGCAATGGTTTTTTGGATTTTAGCTTGGATGATAAATATCTGGATAGCCCGTCAAAATGAAACCAAAATTCTGAATTTATTTCCTCCAATACTATTTGGGGTAAGTGTCATGTTTATTTGGGAAGCAAGCGTCGTACATTTCGACGTAAGTCCAGTAATTTTGCCACCACCTTCTGCAATCTATTATAAATTCATCTCAAGTATACCAATACTTTGGGGCGATTTTGTTCAAACCGCTCTTAAAGGGGCACTATCAGGTTATTTTATGGGTTGTGGTGCAGCTTTTGTTGTTAGCCTGATAGCAGATAGATTTAAGTTTTTTGAGCGCGGTGTATTGCCTATTGCAAATTTTTTAGCAGCGATGCCGATTATTGGAATCGCTCCAATTCTCGTTATGTGGTATGGTTATGGGTGGCAGTCGAAAGCAGCAGTAGTTGCAGTGATGGTATTTTTTCCAATCCTAATAAACACTGTTCAGGGAATAAAAATGTCTGATAAAATTCACAGAGACCTGATGCAAACTTACAATGCTAATTATTTACAAACATTACTTAAATTAAGACTGGCAACTGCAATGCCTTTTATTTTTAATGGACTTAAAATTTGCACAACCCTATCTTTGATAGGAGCGATCGTTGCCGAGTTCTTTGGTTCTCCAATTAGGGGCATGGGATTCAGAATATCAACGGAAGCGCCTCGGTTTGCTTTAGATATGGTTTGGGCAGAAATAACAGTAGCAGCGATTGCAGGGTCGTTATTTTATGGGGGGGTCGTTTTGTTAGAAAAGAAGATAACTTTTTGGCATCCTTCTCAAAGAGGAAGAGCGTAAATCGAACTAAGACTAGATCAATTAGATAAATAGGAGCTAAATATGAAGAAGTTTATGACTTTTACTGTCGGTGCCGTAGTTGCCTTGACCACTTCAATAGTAAACGCGGCAGATAATGTGACAATTCAGCTGAAATGGGTGACACAAACACAATTTGCTGGGTATTATGTTGCTCAAGATAAGGGCTTTTACGAGGAAGAAGGTCTAAATGTCACTATTAAAGCTGGCGGTCCTGATATTGGGCCAATGAGTGTTCTTGCGGGTGGCGGGGCTGATGTTGCTGTGGACTGGATGCCTTCAGCATTAGCAGCCAGGGAAAAGGGCTTTGCAAATGTTAACATTGCGCAACCTTTTTCTGGATCTGGAATGATGTTGGTCTGTCGAAAAGATCGCGGCGTTAATTCAGTTGCTGATCTAAAAGATAAGAACCTCTATGTGTGGTATTATGGAAACGAATGGCCGTTCCTAAGTTGGATGAATAAACTTGGCTTAGCAACAGATGGAAGCGCTGGTGGTGTTTCTGTATTTAAGCAAGGCTGGGATATTTTACCGTTAACACAAGGTGATGCAGATTGTGTTTCAGCAATGTCATATAATGAGTACTGGCAAGTTTTAGCCGAGGGATTGAAGCCTGAAGAGTTGACCGTATTTAGATATGAAGACGAGGGCGTAGCCACATTAGAAGATGGTCTTTTTGTGAAAGAGGAAAACCTATCTGATCCAGTATTCGTTGATAAAATGGTTAGGTTTGTTCGCGCGTCTATGAAGGGTTGGAAGTACGCTGAGAGTAATACAGCTGAGGCTGCTCAAATAGTTGTCGACAACGATGATTCTGGTGCTCAGACGGTCGATCATAATACTATACAAATGGGCGAGATAGCCAAGCTTACTGCTGGTAGTAATGGTGCATTATCTGAAGCTGATTTTAATCGCACAGTTTCAAGTCTTATGACTGGTGGTGCCGACCCTGTAATTACAGCTACCCCTACAGGTGCCTGGACTCACTTAATTACTGACAAGGCTCTTAAGTAAAATTATTTAAGTTTTGCATCGTCCCGCAGACTGCGGGACGATGCTGGTACGATCATACAAAGACTAATTTTGGTGCATTGAAATTGGTATAGTGCTGTTGGGTTAGCTCTAGCCTTATGCGATTTTACTGAGATGTTTTCTCAAACTGCGGTTGCGGGTTCATCAAAGTATTAGAAAATGCAAAATTAAATTGCCCAGTTTGTACGTGATTACGTTGTTCGGTTTTATTCAGATTTTTCGAGCAATCGCAGCAAACTAACGACTTGCTCCCCTTGTAAATTCACATGTGAAAACATGAGTTCTTGAGCTCTATCTGCATCGCCTTTCGAAAGTGCGGACAATACATTGGAGTGCTCCTCCAATGACTTTTCCATATAACCCGGCAACCTTGAGATATGATGGCGAAAAGGGAATGTTACTGGACGTGCAGTCGCCAATTGATCATGTAATAAACGGTTTTTAGCACCCTTGATGATCGAGTTGTGAAAGGTCATATTGGCTGAATTAAACCCACTAACATCCATTATAGAAACAGCTTTCTGGCACAGTTCATTGGCTTCTTGCGCGCTTTGCAACACTTCATCTGAAATCCGTTGTGCGGCAAGGCGAGCGGCAATCCCCTCTAATTCAGCCACAACCAAAAAGGCGTCCAATAGATCTGAGGCGCAGTGTTTGGAAACAATAACTCCCCGCCTTCCTAGGTCTTCAACAAGGCCGATCGATGCTAGTTGGCGAAAAGCTTCCCGTATTGGGGTGCGTGAGACGCCAAATTCTTCTGCCAGTGCCCGCTCATCTAACCGAGTTCCCGGTCCCCGCACACCATTCACGATCTGCGTTTCTAAGACGGCCACTATAGCATCTGCTTTCCGGGCAGTAGTCAGGGGTGTTCTCATGTAGTCACCCGTATCTGCCTACGCCTTTGAACCAATCATCATGACCGGCTGCGGTTCGTACAATAACCGACTTTTTGGTCAAATATGCACGTAAAGCGTCCCATCCGTTCTCTTTACCAAAACCGCTATCCCGTACGCCGCCCCAGACAGAGCGCGGGTCATTTCGGTGATGATCATTTAGCCAAACCACACCACCACGTACTTTAAGTGACAGGCGATGTGCTCGCGCAATATCACGCGACCAGATTGAAACGCCCAGCCCAAAAGTTCCCGTGTTGGCCATTTCTACAGCCTCATGGTCGCTATAAAACCGAGTGACTGAAACGACTGGTCCAAAAACTTCTTCTAAAAATAATTCATGGTGTGTTTCAACATCCTTAAACACGGTTGGGCGAATGTAAAAGCCATTGTAAAAATCATTGTGAAGATTTAATGGGCCAGCTCCAGCAATCATTTTGGCACCATCGACTTTGGCCTGTGCTATCATACGTAAGCAACGATCCTTAGATTTCTGAGAAATTAGTGGACCCATTTGAGTAGTTTTGTCCATCGGGTCGCCAATTGTTATCTGTTCCGTCCGCTCGGCGATACCCTCGACAAAACTGTCATAAATTTTATCGTGCACAAGGAAACGGGCGCCCGATACACAGGTTTGTCCAGAAGCAACAAATGCAGCGAACAATGTGCCCGCGACTGCGGCTTCAATATCGGCGTCCTCGCATATGATGACAGGCGTTTTGCCACCTAGTTCCATCGTTGTGCGTATCAGCCGTTCTCCAGCGAGGCTGGCTACTTTGCGTCCCGTAGAGGTTCCGCCTGTAAGGTCGATATAGTGGATGTCATCGGCAGCACATAGCGCTGCCCCGGTTGCCGGACCGCCAGTTATCACATTGACGACGCCGTCAGGCAATCCTGCTTCAGTTGCCAGTGCTGCGAGTACAAGCGGCGAAACAGGGGCTAGTTCAGAAGGTTTGATCACGCATGTATTGCCAGCCGCCAACGCAGCCGCCAACTTTTTTACTAAAATTAAAATTGGGTGGTTCCAAGGCGTCAACAAAGCGACGGGACCAAGTGGCTCATAGTGGGTAACCGTAACATAGCCCCCTTTGACTACATTAGACTCTCCCTCTAACCCGATGGCTATGCTTGCAAAGTATTCTAGCCACTCGGGAATTCGTGCCATTTGGGCATTCATTTCTCGTATAGACCGACCAGTGATCGTCGTTTCGAGTAGGGCCAGAGATGACATATTGGAGCGAAGAACATGTGCAAATGCATGAAGATGTCTCGACCGGTCCAGTGGATCCAGTTCTGACCAACCACCAAAGGCTGATCGGGCCGCAGTGACGGCAGCTTTAACGTCACTGGCCGTTGCATTGGGCACTGTGGTGAAGGCTTCCGCCGTAGCAGGATTTAACACTTCGATCACAGCGCTAGTGTGAGGTTTTTGAAACCTACCACCATAGAACAGGCCTTTATTTATGCCAGGTTTTAGAAATTCATGGATCAGCGATGTCATTACAGGCTCCAAGAGTATTTTGGTATACCAAGAACAATAATCTTACAAAATGCAAGCTAAATTTTGGATGACCTAATCTAGAAAGTGCAAAATTTGATCCATTAATAAGATATATACCCTCCAATTTTCTTGACTTGTAATATATTTTGCGGCTTTGGTGTACCAAACAAAAGGAGGAACGCCTTGACCACTCCATTCACCATGAAAGCCGCTTTACTTACAGAGTACGGTAAGCCTTTAGAAATTTCCGATGTCCCACGACCTATTCCAAAAGAGGATGAAGTTCTTGTCAAGATGGAAGCAAGTGGTGTTTGTTTTACTGATGTACATATATTGAGGGGCGAGCATGCATCCCCTAATCCATTACCCTTGATTATGGGGCATGAAGGCGTGGGCCGTGTTGTGGAACTTGGCTCTGAAGGTGGGATACTTAAAGTTGGGGATCGTGTGGGAATTGGCTATGTATTCGGCGCTTGCGGTCATTGCCGTGACTGTCTGACTGGTGGTGAAAATTACTGTCCCGATTTTGATGCCACCGGGTTTTCTGTCAACGGTTGTTTTGCGGAATACGTGTGCATGCGCAAAGAATGGGCTAATCGGATTCCTGAAGGTATTAGCTCAGTTGAAGCTGCGCCGCTGATGTGTGCCGGAGCTGCCGCTTACGCGTCTCACAAGAAGACAGGTGTTAAAACTGGAGAAACACTTGCAATTTTTGGTCTAGGGGGGTTGGGGCAGTATGCAATTCAAATTGCCAAGCTTTCTGGGGTTCGAGTGATCGCAGTAGATGTCAGTGAGGGGAAGCTCGCCACAGCTAAGGCATTGGGCGCTGATGAAGTGGTGGTGGCGGACGAAAACGCTGGTGCTGCAATCCAAGCATTTGGGGGCGCGCAGGGCTGTGTGAATTTTGCGCCAGTGGGGGCAACCTGGCCTTTGATGTTAGCTGCTTGCAACCCCCGCGCAACGATTGTTCTAACAGCTGTGCCAGCTGATAAACTTGCCTTTTATACATATGAGGTGGTCGAACGCGGGCTTAAAGTTGTAGGCAGTTCAGCTTCCAACCGCCAAGAAATGAACGAACTTTTGGCGCTTGCTGCAAGGGGGAGCGTGAAGGGTATGATCAACACGATGCCTTTTGAAGAAATTAATGACGCGCTTACTAGCCTGATTGAAGGTAGGACAGAAGGCCGTACAGTACTTGATCTACAATAGGAGGCGAAACTGGACCTTAATCTAAGCGGCAAGACCGCACTTATCACCGGTGCTTCAATGGGTATTGGTGAACATCTGGCTGAAACCTTTGCTGCTGAAGGAGTTAACTTACACCTGACGGCCCGTAGTATGGATAAATTGGAGGCTCTGAAAAACCGTATTGCTAAAATTAGCAGCGTTAGCGTTACCCTCCATCCCTTGGATTTGACTGCTGATGGTGCTATTGAGGAGCTTAGCGCTGGAATCCATCAGGTTGATATACTGGTAAATAATGCAGGGGCCATCCCCAGCGGTGATTTATGGGACATAGATCAAGAAAATTGGCGGAATGGCTGGGATCTAAAAGTCTATGGCTATATTGATATGTGCCGCGAGTTCTATACAAAAATGAAAAACGCCGGTGGTGGCGTTATCATAAACAATATTGGTAATGGAGGTGAAGTCCTGGATCCGAAATACATCGCGGGCGCGTCGGGGAATGCCAGCCTCATGGGATTCACACGCGCACTTGGTGCGTTCAGCCTCGACGATAATATCCGGGTGATTGGAGTAAACCCTGGCCCAGTCGATACGGACCGTATTTATAACATGCTCAAGAAACGTGCAATCAAAGACCTGGGCGACGAAAGTCGCGCTGAGGATTTGCAAAAAGGCTATCCACTTGGGCGTCCGGCTCACAAGCAGGAGGTATCTGATATAATCGTATTTTTGGCGTCCCATCGGGCGGCATACGTCACGGGAACGATCGTTACTGTGGACGGTGGTATAGCTTCGCGCCGTTCTATAATATAAACATGCCCGCAGGAAAACGCATAGGGATTGTAATCCCGTCCTCAAATGTTGTGATCGAACCTTTAGTTGCGCGGAGTTTTTGGAAATCAGACAATACTGTGCATTTTTCGCGCTTGGGTGTAGTTAAGATCGAGCTCGACGGGGGGTCACTGGCACAATTTGAGATGGTAGAGCAGCTTAGTGCTGCAAAAAAACTCGGTGATGCTCGGGTCGATGCTATCGTATGGGGCGGAACTTCTTCCAGTTGGCTTGGGATTGAACGCGATGAAGAGTATTGCAGTCTTATCGAGAAGGAAACTGGTATTTCTACCACAACTTGTGTTCTTGAAATGAACCGCACTGTGGCTAGCATGGATGCCAGACGAATTGCTATGGTGACACCATATACAGATGACGTCCACAATCGCATTCTTGATAACTATGAAGATTTGGGCTTTCCACGACCTACGGGACAAAACCTTGGTGGTACACTAAGTAATGATTTTGCATCAATTTCACCTAATACAATTGAAGATATGGTTTGGAACGTGGCTAAAGACTCTCCGGATGTGATCATGATTATGTGTACGAATTTACGAGGTGCTGGTGTGGCCGAAAATCTAAGTAAACATTTGGGACTGCCAGTTCTAGACAGTGCTATTGCGACGTTACAGGCGGGGTCAAGATTGATTTCTGGCAGTTCGTGAATAAGATATATTTTTTGAGAGTCAGACAATGTAATGATGAACCATCTCGGCAAACTTTCTGACGGCCAGAATTAACGTGACAACAGTTATTTAACACAACCTGAAAGATCCAGTGTTCGTTAATAAAATGATCCGTCTTATGCGTGAATTTATGGAAGGCTGGTAATATGCAAAAGCCAATCCTGAAGAAGCCGCCGGCATTGTTATGGATAACGACGAAATAGGTGCGTAAAATGAAGCCGCTCAAGTGCGCATGATGGGCGAGATTGAGAAGCTTACTGTGGGGTCTAACGGTGCACTGGATGTTGCTGATTTTGATCATACGGTTGCAACGTTTTTGTCTGGCGGGTCAGCCCTGTGATCTCTGCTGTCCCAACCGGGTTTGAACACATGTTATCACAGATGTGGCGCTCAATTAGTCATGTTTGGTTTGGTAACATCTGTTGTGTCACAAAGTCTGCTTTTAGGTTTATCCTAGCCGGGGTTGCAAAGCTTGGCAGCGGCAAGATCGCGATATTAGATCTGAAATTCATAAAAAATAATTAAACGCAATGACCTGTTTAGAATTATAGTAACGGACAAAACTGCGTTCCTACCGCGCAGATATCACAGTCATAGGAAATGCTGATCGGCAAGAAGTGGGCCGCTGTATAAACAATAGAGCTGGGAATTCCAACTTATCGTTCCTTCGACGAGAGTGGACAATGCTGAGATTTCGACGAATGCAAACCTTAAAGAAATTTGTCTCAGTCCGTGCTTTAATTCAGAACTATTTCAACCGCAAACGGCATCTCTACTTATGCGCAATTTCAAGTTAAATCGTACGGGTGCTCTCGCTGAGTGGCGTCAATTACAGAGCGCATAGATTTAGGCTATGCCAGCAATGTGATGCGTGTTCTCATTCGTTTGACTGCACCAAAAAGCCCCAAAGGGCAATCAATACTTGGATAAAACAGTACAATCACATCAGGCCGTACCAAGCCCGGAATATGAAACCGTCCGTACCTGAAACTCTGTTAAAAATAGGCTCATAAATTAGGGTCTGGATAGGTGGCACTTAAAGAGAGGCGGTTGAAACTCTAAAAATATCTTAATGGTAGACAAATAAGGCAGCCCTTATAGCCGACATTAAAGAACAATATTGTTTTGTATTTTGGTCTAGCTGAAATAAATGAGGAATGCCTGTCATCAGGCTTGGCTAAAAATATGTTCTGATCGCTTCGCTTTGTCTCATAGTAGTTGATAAATTTATAACTATTAATGATTCACAAGACGTTTTAAGACGGACAGTATTAGAACTGTTAGGAAAACTTTTATGAAGAAAACCTCAATCCTTGCGGCTGTACTGATCATAGTCGGATTTGCCTTCATCGCATGGCAAAAAACGGATCAAGGTCGGCAGAACAAATCCGATGCAGGTATGGGCAATACTACATTGGCCGAGGTTCTATTGCCGTCTAATCTTTCACAAAGCGCCCAAATTGGAAAACGGGCGTTTGAGGAAAAATGCATGGCTTGCCATGGCATTAATGCAGCTGGCCAAGTCGAAGTTGCTCCACCACTCGTGCATAAAATATACGAGCCGAGTCATCATGGAGATGAAAGCTTCCAAAGAGCCGCAAGTCTCGGTGTTCGCGCCCATCACTGGTCCTTTGGGGATATGCCAGCTGTCGAAGGCCTTACACGCGGCGATGTCACCATGATTGTTGCCTATATCCGAGAGTTGCAACGCACGAATGGTATCAATTAAAGTGCGTCACGTCGCATATGCAAAGGAATAAAGATGAAGGAAATTTTACTTGCTGTGGTTGTTGGGCTTTGGGCCACCGCTTCAATCGCACATTCTCCTCTCGAAGCAACGACGCCAGCAGATAAATCAATTGTCACAGAGATGCCACTTGAAGTGTTTTTGAATTTTAAAAATACAATTCGCCTAACGCGGGTGGTCATGACGAATTCTGACAAACCCGGCATCGACTTAGATCTCGATGGCAACAAAAAGTTTTTGTCAGAGCACAGAATTCCCGTTCCGCCGATGGGAAGCGGTATATACTTGATCGAGTGGCGTGGCCTTGGTGCCGATGGCCACGCCCTTAAGGGGTCTTTCGGCTTTTCCGTCAAATGATAATGCCTGATATCTGGGGCCTTGCAGCGATCATCACAAAATTCTCACTTTACTTGGGGGTATTGGCGGCCACAGGGACCATTTTGGTCGCGTTAATGTTTAGGCTGAACCAATTTCGGGGCATGGCCCTGATATTTGGTGGAGTCGCCCTAATTGCCACTCTGATAGGCTTCTCTTTGAAGGGGGCAAATTTGACGGGTGACATCAGTGGCATGATAGATCTGGAGATATTGGTTCTATTATGGAGTACGCCAGTGGGCACGGCCATGGCACTCCGCCTATGTGGTCTTGGAGTTTTGATTGCAGGCCTATTCGTGGCGCGCGGCGGGCTTGTCCTATCCGCCTTTGGTGGAATCATCTCTGTTTGGTCGTTTGGCCATGTAGGACACATCTCTGACGTTGGTAACACAGTTCTTGATGTTGCCCTAACGCTGCATTTGATAACGATTGCAATTTGGATCGGCATTCTTACGCCACTCCAGCGATTGGCGACGGAGCCTGCCACGTATACTGAAGCGGTGGAGGTTGGGCGGCGATTTGGTGTGATAGCATCAATCACGGTTCCAGCTCTGATCATTGCTGGTGTTTACATGAGTTACACACTGGTCGGCTCAATAGCTGCGCTGACCCAAACAGGATATGGGCAAGCACTGATCATTAAGGTGTTGTTGGTCGCCATCCTGCTTAGCTTGGCCACCGCAAATAAACTGCGCTTCATGCCGAGACTAAGAGCTGGCGATCCTACAGCCGCAAATCATCTTGCAAAATCAATTTCAATCGAATGGTTGGTTGTAGTTCTTGTCCTTGCGATCACTGCTGTCCTGACATCCAACCTCATGCTTCCAACCTAGGGTCTACCATGAATAGAAGATATTTCTTGGCCTCCAGCTCTGCCATAGCAATCTTGCCGTTGCCAACTTTCTCAGGCCAAACGAGGCTGCACCTTAAAGCTGAAGCGGTAACACAGCAGATATTGCCACTCGGTGACGGCACCACATCGATGCTGGGATTTAACGGGTCAATGCCGGGACCGGAACTACGGCTGCGCCGTGGACAACAGGTTCAGATCGATGTCGAAAACGGCCTCGACGAAGGCACAGCGGTTCACTGGCATGGCATCAGGTTGGAGAATCGGATGGACGGGGTCCCGATGGTAACACAAGATCTCATCGAGCCAGCTGACATCAAGGCCTATACCTTTGTACCACCCGATTCAGGTACCTACTGGTATCACTCTCACTATACTTCTCACGAACAGGTCGCACGGGGCATGATGGGGGCTTTGATTATTGAAGATGACGTCCCGCCAGATGTGGATCATGACATCACCGTTTTGATATCAGACTGGCTGATGCAAAAAGATGGCACCCTTACGGATGAATTCACCGACATGCACAGCCTCGCCCATGACGGGTACATGGGGAACTATGCTCGGGCATTTTTGTCGCAGCGACAAGTAAAGCAGGGAGATCGTGTTAGGTTTCGGCTAATCAACGCGGCAACAAATCGTGTGTTCTCGACAGTGGTCAGCGGAGTGAGCGGGTCAGTAGTTGCCCTGGACGGAATGGCCTTGGCGAAGCCACATGCGTTAACAGAGCTTGTTCTTGCACCGGCACAACGGGCAGATTTGATTGTAGATATCATCAGCCCTGTTGGATTTGACATGGTGACCCGACAGGGGCCCTACCGTTTGGCCGATTTGGCTGTGAGTGGCACCAATACTGATCGGAAAACTGGACCTATCCCGGCACTAGCACTACCCAATCTGCCGCTCCCAGATGAACCTACCCAACACTTGACACTAACGATGATGGGCGGTGCGATGGGGGGGCGGCACGAGGGAGATAACATCTGGGCGTTCAACAATATTTCAGACATACAATCCGAGCCATTTGGGTCATTTGAGATTGGAGAGACAGTTCGGATTACACTTGCAAATGACACCTCTTTTCCTCACGGCATCCATCTGCATGGCCACCACTTCTATGAAGTCGATGAGGAAGGTGTCTTGGGCAACCTACGCGACACAACATTGGTCAATGCTCGTGAGAGCCGAGACATAATCTGCGTGTTCGACAATCCGGGACGTTGGTTGTTGCACTGCCACATGCTCAGCCATGCTTTCGGAGGTATGCGCACTTGGGTGAATGTGGCATGAAGTGGCTACTACTAATTTTTCTATGCTCTGCAACTATTGCATCTGCTAATCACGAGCTTGAAGATCGCGACTTATCTTCGGGGCAAATTCTCTACACAAACAACTGTGCATCCTGCCATGGAATAAAACTGGAAGGTCAACCAAACTGGCGGTCGCCCAATGCAATTGGCGTGCTACCAGCTCCACCACATGATGCTAAAGGGCATACCTGGCATCACGATAACGCTCTGTTGTTTAATTATACAAAATTGGGAGGGGCAGGCGCATTAGCGGCGATGGACATTGCGGACTTTAATAGTGGAATGCCCTCTTTCGATGGTATTATTCCAGATGAAGAAATCTGGGATATCATTGCCTTCATTCGATCCACATGGCCCGAACGCGAGCGACAATTTCAGAAAAACCTAAATCCAACTCATTGATACAGGTGCAACCACCAATGAGAACACATATTAGACTGCAAGCAGGATCCAGCGCTATGCACGCAATCATCGACCCTTATTTTGATACAAGATAGTCACGGTTTAACTTGACGCTAGCCGGCCAAATCGTTGGTCCGCTCTTACTCATGAGGATCGCTCTTGGGACTGCAGTCTAAATCAGATGATTTTACGGCGTTTTATGGTAACATAATCGCGAACGATTGATCATCGCACTAGGTTAAAATAGACTCACTCACGTCAAAAAAGTTATATTTCACATGACCCTACAATGGGATGACAAGCTTTTGATCCTCCTCTGGCGCATCAAGAGATAGATGCTTTTCCTCGAGAACCAGAATATTTTCGGCGCCAATCACACTGCTTTTTGTCTTATAGCCGATAACCTCTTCTACGGGCATGTCTAGGTTCCGGGCCAGTAGCATCGTTTCTTCGGATGAAAAGTTAGTTAGGCCCCGGGCAATTTCATCGCCATCATTATTATAAACATGCAGCACATCACCTTTGGTGAAATCTCCCTGAATCGAAATCACGTCACAAATATTGATACCACAGTTGCCCATTGCCACAGCTTCAGCAACTTCATTTGACACTGCGAGAGTGCCGGAGACTTGGAGTCTGTTGCTCAGCCAAACCTTCAGAGGCGATGCCGTTACCCCTGTGACCAAGCATCGGGTATATCGTCTTTCGTTTTTCAAAACAGATGACAATGGGCGCTCGATGATACCTTCTGCGATGATTGTCTCACAGCCGGCATTCTGGGCCATGTTCGCAGCCTGCATCTTTGTCAGCATTCCGCCGGTGCCCAATGCACTGATGCTGGTGGTGGATTCAAGATGCTCGCTAACGTCTTCGAGTTCTGGAATGAACACGGCCTCTGGGTCGGATGGATCGCGGTCAAACAACCCTTCGACGCTGGTAAGAATGATCAATAAATCAGCCTGAACCATTTGAGCGACTTTGGCGGAAAGACGGTCGTTATCCCCGACCCGCAAGTCACGTGTGGCGACTGAATCGTTTTCATTGACGATGGGCAAAATGTCGTTTTCGAACAACCGTATCATAGTGTTCTTGATGTTTAAAAATCGCCGGCGATCTTCCATGTCTTCGACCGTCACTAGCATCTGAGCAACTTCTAACCCATGTTCGGATGCAACCTGACGATAAGCATTCATCAACAGAGGCTGGCCACAAGCCGCCGCCGCTTGCTTGTCCAAAATTCCCGCGTCTTCAGGTCGTTTGCCCACCATATTCAAGCCTAATGCAACAGATCCTGACGATGTCAAAATGATGTCGTGACCGTCTTTTTGCAGAAGCGCAAGATCGCTCATTAATCCGTTCATAAAAGCGTACCGAAGCGTCAGCCTGTCACTGTTTGCAAGAAGGCTAGATCCGATCTTGACAACAATTCTTTTTTTCTTCGACACGAGGCTCTCCGATATTCAATTGATTTTGTTAATAATACATTAGCAATTTGTTAAACAGGCCACCGACCTATAGTTCTGCACCATCAAACGATTCGCTGGTGTATAACACGCAGTCCATGCGTGATTACAATGGTGCTGACGCCTCACGCCATAAATTGGCCTATGCCGTGTCTCCGTGGCGACGAAACTAAATATCTAAACGATAGGACATCCTTGCGGCGCGACCCCATGTTTTTTCTACTTGGTGGGAAACGAGACAATTGGAGACCAAAATGAACATACTTTTGATCGGCTGCGGAAACGTGGGCGGAGCTCTGCTGCGCCAATGGCTCTATAACATCGGCTATAGATTTACCATCGCGAGTCCCACGGCTACCGGCCTGCCAGTGGATATGAAGCATGTCACAAAAGCGACACAACTGAGCCTCGCGGAATTTGATATGGTGCTGATTGCGATCAAGCACAAAAAATTGCGGACGTGCTGCCTGAATATGCTTTTTCCCTGAAGCCACAGGGATGCTTTGTCTCTATCGCGGTCGGTTACAGCATTGATCAAATCGCTGGAATTGTGGGGGAAAAGGCAATTGTGTGGGTTATGCCAAATTTGGCTGCAATGGTTGGACTTGGTGTGTCTGGGCTTTACGCGAACGCTAAATGCACAGAGCAGCAGAAAACAGAGGTAACCAAATTAATTGCTGAGATGGGCACGTGTATTCTGCTTTCCAGTGAGGATGAGATCGATCGTCTGACAGCTATCAGCGGCAGCGGTCCCGGCTATATATTTGAAGTCATGCGCAGCTATGTGCTTGGCAGCCAAGTCTATTGGGTTTGATGACGAGACAGCCCGTACTTTGGTTTTGGATACGATTGCAGGCACGGTCGAGACGGCCCGACAATCGACAGACACATTGGAAGAGTTGCGCACTTCAGTGACCAGTGAAAATGGTACGACCCAAGCGGGACTAGCCGAACTGATGCGTAATCGTAAGCTTGAAGCGTTGTTTCAAATTACCGTTCAGGCTGCCTACAACCGTGCAATCGAACTTAGATAATACCAGGAGGCTATTTTGGCTTGAACTGATGTAATTTAGGTGGAATGCCTGCACAAGCAGGCGCGATGAAGTGCCCCTACATCTTCCTACTATTTTTTTCACAAAGTATCATTCGCGGAGTAAAAAGGGACAGCTTAAGCTAAAAATTGAGCCCGAGGCCCCCGCACGGGTCGATGTGGCCAGTGTGTGATTAGCCTCTCCAAAACGTGCGTGGGTTGTTAAAGAGTGATAGTTGTTTGGACCAAGTAAGCTGGGATGCCATCCGTTCTATTTTTTGGCTCCATTAACAAACAACGATCGCTGACTTTTCTTAATGTGAGTCCAAGCAATAAAACGACTTGTTTTCTGTCCCTGTGCCATTTCAACTACTTTAAAATCGGCGACTTTAGCTTTCCGTAAAATTCTGTAGAGTGGTTGGAGGTTAGCTTTTTTCGACACCAACGAGCTAAACCAAAGGCACTGGTCAGCGAACTCCATACTCTGTTCAACCATGCTAGCGATAAACTTAATCTCACCACCGGGGCACCAAAGCTCATCGTTTTGGCCGCCAAAATTGAGTTTGCTTGATTGCTCTTTGCCAAGTTTAAACCACTTACGTTGGGTGCCTTTGTTAGCTTTTTCCATGGACGCATGGAACGGTGGGTTGCAAAGGGTGATGTGAAAAGTATCGTGGGGTTCGATCACTCCTCTAAAGATATTCTCCCGAATATTTTGTCGTCTAAGGTTGATTTTCAGCTTGTTGAATTGGCAAATCTGCTGTGCCGATTTAAGAGCGGCCGGATCTATATCGACGCCAGTGAAGTGCCAGCCGTATTCACTCTGGCCAGCAAGGGGGTACACCAAGCTGGCGCCGGTGCCTATGTCTAGGGCTTTGATATTACGCCCACGAGGGATTTTTTGATCGTTACTGCAGGCAAGTAGGTCCGCCAGATAGTGGATGTAATCTACACGACCAGGAATCGGAGGGCATAGATAATTGGTTGGGATATCCCAAAAATTTATGTTGTAATAACTTTTTAGCAGCGCCCGATTAAGCATTCGTACCGCCCCCACGTCTTGAAAATCAATGGTCGTCTGACCGACAGGGTTGCTGATCGTAAATGCCTCAAGTTCAGGTGATTGCTCCACTAAACGCGCAAAATCGTAACCTTCTCTATGTTGATTGCGAGGGTGCAGGTTAGTTTTGGTGGCCATGGGGAGCCTTCATTAAAGTTGGTTGAAGTAGCTATCCAAACCGTCCGTTGACCCTATCCCGTCGTGTACAAATAGTAAAATTAATATGGTGTCACATGGCAGTGCTAGATTGGGAGCATAAAAAACTCAGTTTATGAGGCTTTGACCCTCCCTCTCTCTTTATATTGGTCCAGCTCGATCGTTGGTAAATGGAGAATTTGATATGGGAACCAGACGGCACAAGCCGGAAGGCATTGTTACGAAACCAACTCAGGTTAAGGGTCTTTATGGCCAAGGAATGTTGCAAATTGATGCAATCAGGCCAGGGCCAGTTAACCGATCGTCTTGCTTGCCGTGTCTTGGGGCAGCGTCGATCCACACATAGGTGAATTCCCGTCAGTTCTGCCGATTAGGAACTCTTGGCCGCTGATATGACCAAATTGACACGCAAATATGGTCGATATGGCTCAGGCCCCCGCCCCTGGACCCTCCGTCTCAACTATAACGAAAGCATCACGTGGACTTAAAGCTGATCAGCTTGAGGTAAAGATTGTTGGAAAGAGAGGTTCTCAGATTTGGGAGTGCCCTAAATGAAAGGTATATCTTGTAGCTGCCCAGAACTACACAAAACACTGCGTTAAGGAACCTTCATCATATAAACAGGCTTGCCAACGGCGGGGAATGGTATGACACAACGCATACCTGTAACTGCGCCGAGTAAATGGATATGGCTTTTGAGAATAACTAGATATACGGGCACAGGAAGCCCATTTTTATACAAAAAAGAAAGGACCCATCGTATTAATAAGTTTGACCCTAAGACACTATCAATAACTCATCAAAACATCGTAAAAATCACCCGTCGATGGCTGGACCAAATGGTAATAGGATTAAATCTGTGCCCGTTTTCCTATAGCGTCATAGCCCAAGACCAAGTGTATTATGCTATTTGTGATGCTACCACGGATGCACAATTAAAGCAGTTCTATGTGAATGAATTACAGCGCCTGCTTGGGGCTGACGAAAACGACATTGCGACTACCTTACTCATGTTTACCCAAGGTTTAGAAGTGTTCGACGATTACCTCAACTTACTCGATTGGTTTCAGCAGTTATTGGAGCAGGCAGAACTTACAGAGCATGTGCAATTAGCATCATTTCATCCTCAATATCAATTTGAGGGTGTGGCTGCTGATGATCTCAGCCACTTTACTAATCGCTCACCCTACCCAACCATTCACCTTCTACGACAAGCTCAAATTACTAAATCCCTCGCTCACGTTGTGGACCCTGAGAAGGTTTATATAGATAATATAAAAACATTGAATAAACTTGGCCGCCAACAGGTCGAAACACTCTGTCCCTGGGGTAAATAGGAAAGGTTTTATAAAATTAATAGTCCTTGCTAAAGACAGGGATGGGAGTCACTAGAGGTGCCTCTAGTCTCCTAGACTTTCGCCTCGTCCATTTTATTTGTTTTCTGTCATAGTCAACCTGCGGCGGAACCTTAATTAGTGAGTGCACAAAGTTAGTAATACCTGAAATGTGTTTCGAGTTCATTTGTCGCACATCACTCTGCGTAATTATAGGTGATGCTTGAACAACAGGACTGAGAATTTTACCTTCCGTTCCGTTGGCTAGAATGGGAAATTCTGAGATTTTGACGAACGCAAACGTTGCAGAAATTTGTATCAGTCCACGCTTCAATCCAGAACGCCATCTCAATTCATGCATCAATTTTAAGTTAAATCGTGCCGCTGCTCTCGCCGAGTGGCGTCAATTATTGAGTGCATAGATTTAGGTTGTGTCAGCAATCCGATGAGTGTTCTCATAATTTTATAGCACCCATTTGAATTGCATCGCAAAGTCTCATATTAATACTTTTTAGGTTGTTAAGATGAAGTTGTGTTCAATTTCCTTGTGTTTACTTTCAGCTTTTATTGCTGGTCATGCTGATCTTTCGACCTTCCCCCTGCCAAAATATTTATCTGTGGCCGAAAATATTCTCTGGTGAGATGATGTAAATCATTCTAAAGCCTGCGCAGATGAATCTGGTAGAGCGCTTTTCCCAACAGCGTTCGGCGTCTGGCCCATCCAGATAAATACCTAAATTCATTGCAATATTAAATTAACACGCAGTCTTGGAATTGCATCATGAAACATACGCCCCCTGAGTCGTCCGGTCCGCTCACGCTGATTGGATGGCGTGAAACAATCAGCCTGCCTGAGCTGAAGCTGCACAATTTTGCCGTCAAAGTGGATACTGGGGCGAAGACAACGGCTTTACATGCCGATGCGATTGAGACCTTCCAAAAAGATGGTGCCAATTGGGTCCGGTTTCAAAGCCCTGAGCTTGGGGATGTGCCCGTGCATGTGTGCGAGTTTCCAATATTAGCTCTGCGCAGCATTACCAATACTAGCGGCATGCCCGAGGCCCGTATCGTGATCCGCACACCGATTGAATTGGCCGCGCAGAGATGGGAGATTGATATCTCTTTGACCAACCGTGCAAATATGCGATTCCCGCTTATTCTAGGACGTCGCGCCTTGCGTGGCCGAAACATTGGTGTTCATCCTGCCAAATCATATCTTGTTAGCAACAAGCCTCACAGCGAAGGATCAAAACGATGAAAATCGCGATGCTTGCTCGAAATGCAGAACTGTACACCCACAAGAGGCTTAAGGCAGCGGCAGAGGAACGGGGCCATACACTTGATATCATCAACACGTTGCGCTGTTATATGAACATCGCATCGCATAGGCCTGAGGTTTATTATAACGGGGAAAAGCTGGTCGGGTATGATGCTGTCATTCCGCGCATCGGGGCGTCGATCACATTCTATGGCACGGCTGTATTACGTCAGTTCGAGATGCAGGGTGTGTACCCGCTAAACGAAAGTGTTGGGATTGGTCGCTCGCGCGACAAGCTGCGCTCCATGCAACTGTTGGCCCGCGATGGCATAGGCCTGCCCGTGACTACCTTTGCCCATGACCCCAAGCAGACCGAAGAAGTGCTTGATCTTGCAGGCGGTGCACCGGTTGTTATCAAGCTTCTCGAGGGCACCCAAGGCATTGGTGTTGTTTTGGCAGACACCAAGCGTTCCGCAAAATCTGTGGTCGAAGCCTTTCGTGGGGCAGGTGTCAATATCTTGGTGCAAGAGTTTATCAAAGAAGCTGGTGGTACAGATATTCGTGCAATCGTCATTGGCGGTAAGGTTGTTGCGGCCATGAAACGCACTGGGGCCGCAGGCGATTTTCGCTCCAATCTGCATCGTGGTGGGACAGCTGAAGTGATTAAACTCTCACCTGAGGAGCGTTTGACTGCGATCCGCTCGGCCAAGGCCATGGGGCTCAATGTGTGCGGTGTTGATATGCTGCGGGCAAATCATGGCCCCGTGGTCATGGAGGTGAATTCTTCACCGGGGCTTGAAGGGGTTGAAGCCGCAACCGGCCTCGATATCGCGAGCAAAATTATTGAGTATATCGAGAAAAATGCGAAGCCAAACGCAACAAAGACCAAAGGTAAGGGATGATAAAACGCCCGAGTTTTGAACTTGCTGGGGTGTCCGTAGAGCCGGCATCTCGTAAAACCATCAATATTCCCGTCAGCACCTTGTCGGATCATACACCGGTCACGCTATCTGCGCATGTCATTCATGGGCGCAATGAAGGGCCCGTTATGTTTATCAGTGCCGGCATCCACGGCAATGAGGTAATTGGCGTGGAAATCGTTCGGCGGCTGTTGCGGACCAAAAATTTTAAATCCTTGCGAGGAACTTTGATTGTTGTGCCGATTGTAAACACCTTCGGATTTCTCAATCATTCGCGGTATCTGCCCGACCGCCGCGATCTTAACCGGTGTTTCCCCGGCTCTGCTGATGGTTCTTTGGGCTCGCGGTTGGCACATATTTTCATGAATGAGATTGTCGCACAATGCTCATTGGGCATCGACCTGCATTCCGCCGCCATCAATCGGATGAACCTGCCGCAAATTAGGGTATCGGCCAATAACCACGAAACCCTCAGACTGGCGCATGTTTTTGGTGCCCCCGTGATCCTCACCAGCGCGCTGCGCGACGGGAGCCTGCGACAAGAGGCCAAACGGATTGGTGTCGATGTCATACTATATGAGGCGGGTGAGGGCATGCGCTTTGACGAAATGTCGGTGCGTGCAGGCCTTGCCGGCATCCTACGGGTGCTCAAAGACGTTGGTCTTTTACCTCTGGCAGGCATTGCTGGGCCCAAGGCTAGGTCCATTGTTTGTGCCGACAGCCATTGGCAACGCGCACCCGCAGGTGGGCTTTTGCGGATGTTCAAGGCGGAGGGTGACGTTGTTGAGGTAGGTGACGTGTTGGCTGCAATTTCTGATCCATTTGGGCAAAGCGAAACGGAAGTCAAAGCGCGTTATAGCGGAATCATCGTGGGTAGGGCTGTCATGCCGATCGTGCATGAAGGCGATGCATTATTTCATGTTGCGGCTGTAAAATCAGGCGATATCGCTGAAGCTGCGGTGGATGATCTGGCCACCCAGTTAGAAGAAGCATCATTGTTTGACGAAGACGAGATTATCTAACAAATTCCCACCCAGCAAATGAGTGTAACGTATTGTAATGTGCTATCGAGCTTCACCTTCGCGCTATCAGCAACGTTGCCCCAAGAGCGCCTGCACCTTCAGAGTGGACCTCATTGGGTTGCAAGGAAAATACTTCACCAACTGAGTATGTTTTTTCTAGATTGGATGTATGAACGTAAAAGTCACCGGCTGTTACCATCGCAATAACAGCCCAATCGTGATCATGCTCATTCAGTGAACTGTTGGGCGTGACTTCACGCTCAACGATAGCATAGCCATCTAACTTTAGCTGGTCAGTGAAGTCTTTGATATCCATGCTTAAGCAGCGCAGGTCATGTCTGCTCCGCAGCACATAGGAGACTTTATTTTCCCCTCACATTTAGGGCATTTGGATATCTGTACGATTTTGCCGTCATCTAAGGTCAAATTGTCATTCACAAGTGCCTCTTTGCAGTCAGTACAACTTGCATCAACACCCATGTTACATACTGTGCAGCGGTAGGTAGCCATCGTTTATCTCCTGATTTATCTTTTGGTCTGAATAAGGTAACGCTGTAGGGGCATAGCTGTCTAGTTGTTTCAGTTAAAACACACCCCAAACTACAACTTTTCATCATCTGCACGCCAGAGCTTGCCCCAACTTGGTACAAGCGACGCTGGTTCGTCCAAAGTGTAAATTTTGGAACTATGTCTGGGTGCCGATGCTATCTTGCCAGACATCTTCAAAGGGCTCTGCAAAGCCGTAAACAGTGTCCACTTTGTCGAACATCGCTAAATCAAGACCTGCCACAAGGTCTTCAAAGCTGGGGTTTGGTCCGACCATCTTAACAAGCCCAACTATGATGTCATTCTCGTGGAGTTCAGCATGTCCCTCGCTGACGGCATGGCCAAAGCACTTTATTTTGACGCCAAGGGAATTGGTGAACTGGTACTTGCTGCCCTTCAGGCGAAGTGACCTGTAAAACTTCTGGGCTTCTTTCTGCTCTGCGCCTGACATCGACATTTTCCAATCCTAAGTATTCTTGCAAACGACTAGTCCGAACCATGAAGGCTCGGGGCCAAAGCTGCAAGCAACTCCGCATTGAATGATGTCTCAAGACACCACGGCAATCTTTGAAAGGGGCAGCGGCCCTTCCGGGCATACTCCTATTTTCCCTTCCACACAGGATCACGCTTCTCGGCAAAGGCTTTCGCCCCCTCGAGTTGGTCCTCAGAGGCATATAAAATATCGACCGAGGCCAATTGTCTTTGGGTAATCCGGTTCATGCTGTCTTGGAACTTGCTGTTCTCGGCATCGCGCACGATTTCTTTAATTGCGGCATAGACCAATGGTGGGCCGCTGGCCAACAGCCGAGCCATATCCCAGGCCTGCGCCATTAGATCCGCCGCCGGGTAGGAATGATTGACCAGACCCCATGTTTTTGCCTCCTCGACATCGAACCAGCGACCTGTCAACAGCAGCTCCATTGCGATGTGATGCGGAATGCGTTTGGGGACTTTAACCGATGCTGCATCGGCCACAGTGCCGGATCTGATTTCGGGCAGGGCAAAGCTGGCATGGTCAGCCGCCAGAATGATATCCGCAGAAAGTGCCCATTCGAGCCCACCGCCGCAGCAAATCCCATTCACCGCTGCAATCACCGGTTTGTTGAGGTCGCGCAGCTCTTGCAAGCCACCAAAGCCGCCAACGCCGTAATCACCATCTACTGCATCACCACCCGCAGCCGCTTTTAGATCCCAGCCGGGGCAAAAGAATTTGTCACCCGCCCCGGTGATGATCGCCACCCTTAGGTTGGGATCATCGCGAAAGGCGGCAAAGGTTTCACCCATGATCTTGCTTGTTTCAAGGTCAATGGCATTGGCCTTTGGCCGGTCCAGCGTCACCTGAAGGATACCACCTTCCGCATGGGTTTTAATCGGGCTCATTGAGTTTTCCTTATTAGAGCATCTGCGGCGATGGCCGCTTGTGCTGTACACATCAGTGGGTTAATCTCAACTTCCTCCACTGTACTCGCATTGGCAAGCACATAGGATTGCACGGCGTCAATTGCATCTAAAAGCGCCTCAAAATTTGTAGGGGGCTTGCCGCGATAGCCATGCAGAAGGGGCGCTATTTTCAAACGGTCAAGGGCCGCTACGACATGTACGCGCGCGGCAGGAACCAGAAGGCTTGTATGGTCGTCCAGAAGCTCAGTCATCGTACCGCCGGCGGCGAGTGTAAGCACAAAACCATGCGCCGGATCGCGGATGACACCAACCAACAACTCTGCTATATCGCCAGAAATCATTTTCTCAACCAATAGGGCCCCGGGGGCCAGTGCGAGCAAGGCCGCTTCTACCTCATCGCCTGATTTGAGCCCAAGTGCCAAGCCGTCGGCATCAGTTTTATGGGCCAAGCCAAGAATTTTTACGGCCACTGGAAAGCCAATATCTTGGGCGGCCTGCGCTGCTGAAGTGCGATCTGAAATCTTGGCACTCTGTGGAACCTGCAGCCCATGTTGGGCAAGCTCTTGTTTTGCTGTATGCTCGTCGATAAGCGTGGCGGTCCTTTCTGCTCCGGGCAAAAGCACGGGCGCATGGCCTTGAGGCAGTGGGCGGGTCAAGAGATCCAAGGCATAAATGCCATGATCCAATCCGTTAATTGCAGCAACCCCATTCTCCATTAGCCGTTTGGCGATATGCTCGGGCATTAGTTCCGCTAAGCTTGCCACGACCGCGTAGGGGCGTTGTGTGAGCTTTGCGGCTGCAATGGCGGCATCGGTTACGCAGGCCCAATCACTTGGGTCGCAGATGTCTTCCCGGGGATAGTCACTGATCAAGAGAGTTAAGGCAATTTCAGGATCTGCCATTGCGGCCCAAGCCTTGGTCATGGCCGGTGCATCTCGCCAAATGTAGGTATGATAATCCAACGGGTTGGCCAAGGCGACCATAGGGCCCAATGCATCGCTCAGCTTTGCATGCTGTTGCGCAGTGAGGGTTGGGAAGACTAGGCCGGTAGAATGGGCAGTATCCGCAGCCAGTGCAGCCTCACCACCCGAGCAGGAGATTGAGGCGATCCGGTTGCTGGCCAGATGTCCAAATTGGTGGGCCAGCTTTAGCGCTTCCAGAAACACAGGTAAGCTGCTGGCGCGTCGAATGCCGAGGCGGTCGAGAAAGGCCTGCGCTCCGGCGTCGCCGCCCGCCAATGACGCGGTATGAGACAGGGCGGCGGCCTGAGCCTGCTGTGATTTTCCAGATTTTATGGCAATCAGGGGGATGTTCTTAGCTTGGGCCTTGAGCGATAGGGCTTCCCAACCACGCAGGTCGCCAAATCCTTCGATGTGAAGGCCAATGGCTGTGACGCGTGGGTCATCTAGCAGATGCAGGCCAACATCAGTTTGTGAAGTTTGTGCTTGATTACCACAGGTGATGACATAGGCGATGGGCAGGCCTCGGGCTTGCATTGTGAGATTGATCGCGATGTTGGAACTTTGAGTTAAAATGGCTGCGCCGTTTTCAACTTTGCGGCAACCGTGTTGATCTGGCCAAATGCCGCAGCCATCGAGGGCGTTGAGAAACCCATAACAATTAGGCCCCAAGATAGGCATGTCGCCGGCCGCTACGATGAGCTGCGCTTGCAGATCATGCCCCGCCTCATCTTCCGCCGCTGATTCAGAAAAACCGGACGCAAAACAAGTGGCGCCGCCCGCTCCTAGGCTGCGCAATTGTGTCACGATGTCCAATGTAGCATGACGATTGACTCCAATGAAGGCTGCATCGATGGGACCAGGAAATTGATCAAGCGAGGGTAGGGAGGGAATGCCCGCGATGATTTTTCCCGAAGGGTGGACGGGCCGTAAAATGCCCTCAAACCCAATTTGATGCGCCGCTACGATGATAGAAGTGCACCAAGCACCGCCACCGATCACCGCAATTGACTTGGGATTTAACAATCTTGAGAGATTTCGCATGTGCTACACCACTAAATGAAGGCGCAGCGGCGAGAGTATTTAGGGGCAGAAAAATTAAAGTCGTATTTACCAATGTGTGCAAGTGTCGTGTCGCGGTACAGGCGGGACCGCCGATGGCCGTGCCAGGAGAGTGCTCCCTGATTGGCGTTGTTGCAACCTAGGGGGGCTGGGCCCCAAATTCTTCTGGCTCTAAATACTCCCGCCGGAGGTGTTAAATATATTATACGAGTCATGGCTGATTAAGCTCCAAGCGCACGAAGCAGATGTCGGCTGATTATGTGGCGCTGAATTTCTGACGTGCCGTCCCAGATGCGCTCAACCCGCGCATCTCGCCAAAAACGCTCGAGTGGGTAATCGTCCATGAGGCCCATGCCGCCGTGGATCTGGATAGCGGCGTCGGTGACCCGAGACAGCATCTCGCTGGCATAGAGTTTTGCACTTGCGATTTCACGGTTGGCGGGGAGGGCCATGTCCAAACGGTTTGCAGCGGCGAGTGTCAGCAGGTCCGCGGCGTCTATTTCGGTGATCATATCTGCGATCTGAAAACTAACACCTTGAAATTTACCAATTTTCTGTCCAAATTGCTCGCGTTCTGCGGCGTAGCTTAGGGCGTAGTCAAATACGCGTCGGGCGCGGCCTACGCTCATGGTGGCCACGGTGATCCGCGTGGCATAGAGCCAGGTATTCATCACCTCAAAGCCCCCATCGACTTCACCCAAAACTTGAGCCTGTGGGAGGCGGCAATCATCAAACTCGAGGATCATGTTCTTATAGCCACGGTGGCTCACGGATTTATAGCCGTTGCGGATGATGAAGCCTGGGGTTTCGCGGTCTACGAGAAAGGCGGTGATACGTTTTTTTGGCCCCTTTGGAGTTTGGTCTTCGCCCGTGGCAATAAAGACGATTATGAAATCTGCATGATCGGCACCGCTGATGAAATGCTTGCTCCCATTAACGACCCAATCGCCTCCATCCAACACGGCCGCGCATTTCATTCCGCGAATATCTGAGCCGGCTCCAGGCTCGGTCATGGCCAATGCATCCATGCGTTCACCGCGCACAGCAGGCATCAGGTAGCGGTCAATCTGCTCACCTTCGCAGGCCATCAATATATTTTGTGGCCGGCCAAAGAAATGATTCAATGCCATAGAACCGCGGCCAAGTTCGCGCTCTACAAGGGCAAATTCCATATGGTTTAACCCAGCACATCCCACGCTTTCGGGGAAGTTGCAGGCGTAGAAGCCTAAGTCCAATGTCTTTTTTTTGATCTCTTGGGCAATTTCCGCAGGCACTTCGCCGGTGCGCTCAACCAGGGCTTCATGGGGGTAGATCTCTTTTTCGACAAAGGACCGGACCGTGCTTGCAATCATTTCTTGCTCTTCGGTGAGGCCATATTGCATTGTAAGATCCTTTGCTGGGTGGTTGATCTCAAGCTAATGAGGTTGCTAAGCTATATCATGCAGTATTATTAAAAATCATGCTATATTCGCAAAATCATCACCCAACCTGTCAGATATCGATCTTGGTGTTCGACAATTATTCCAACCATTGTTTGGCCAATATTTTGGAGCCATTGCGGGCGGCGAATGATCTGTCTGCGCAACCGCATTATCGGTGGAAAATCGTGACGTTGGATGGGGCGGAGGCCGTTTCGTCGTCAGGCCTTCGGCTTGGTGCTGATGCGCGATTGTCGGATGTTGGTGGGGATGTGTTGATGGTCATGCCATCCTATGGCTTTTTAAGCCATGCGACTGTGGCCGCAAGCCGGGCTTTGCGGGCCGCGTCGAAGCGATTTACAACCTTAGCTGGTTTGGACACTGGAAGTTGGCTGCTGGCGGAAGCGGGCTTGTTGGAGGGCTATAAGGCGACAATTCATTGGGATGAAATTGATCGCTTTTCGGAACGGTTTTCCGACGTTTATGTTCAGCCGGATGCCGTGGTATTTGACAGGGATCGCGTTACATGTGGCGGGGCGTCCACCGCTTTTACTCTTGCCTTGCAGTTGATCGTTCAAAGCCATGGACAAATATTGCGTCTACGGGTGGAAAACCTGTTTGCGGGGGCTTATTCGGAACGGCCGTATCCACAGGTTGGCATTGTTGCGCGGGCTGTGCAGCTGATGCGGTCCAATCTTGAGGAGCCTTTGTTGATTCGCGATATTGCGGCGCGTTTGGGGCGCAGCCAGCGGCATCTTGAAATGCAAGTGCGTGAAAAGATGGGGGCTAACCCTCAGGTGATTTATCGCCAGATGCGGCTTGCTTTGGCCCGCAGCTTGGCCAGAGACACTGAATTATCCGTGGCTGAAATTGCGGTGCGTTGTGGCTATCAAGATGCTAGCGCGATGACCCGGGCCTTTCGTGCTGAATTTGGCACGACGCCACGGGCTTTGCGGCGGGGGCTTGGCTAGTCGAAACCGTCAAACTCGACGGATTCATCCCCTTGTCCGGCGGCCACGCGGGATAGGGTGCCTTGGCGGGTGGTGGCGATTTTATCTTCTGACAGCTGCGCAGTGAGGGCTTCGGCGGCTAGCGCTTGATAAGCCGGAGCCCCGCGGCCGGCCTCAGTCGTGGCCGCCACGCGGGTGGCAAAGCTTTGGCGCAAGGCCACGTGATGGGGCTGAGAATCGGAGACAGCGGCCACTGTCAGAGGTGTGGTCTCCAAATAGCCCAAGCGGACGGCCTCATACAAAAACTGCTGCCCAATATCTGTATGTGCGAGTATTGCGTTTTCACCCGGTGTTTCCCCCTTAGGCATTCCGCCGGCCCATATGTCGCCGGTGGCAATATCAGCTTGTAAGCCGACAGCGTCGGGGCAAATTTTGCAGCGGAACTGAGTTTGCCAACTGCCGGTCCAAAGTTCGGAATAGGAGCCGTCGACCACAAGACCATTCGGCAGGGTGCCTTTGGTCACTCCGGGACAACCATCGCCGCGCCATTGCATAGCGGCCAGATCTTGGGTTCGAACGCCGCGTCTTTCAAAAAATGTATCGGTTTCGGATCGACTTGGGGTGGTGCCGCAAAACATGGCTTGGGTAAATACGATTTGATCGCGGGCGCGTGGATCAGTCTTTTGCAGATTTCGGACCCCCGCTATATCGCAGGGCTTTAGGGACACGACAAAGCGCTCACTGGTTTCGAGCGCCTTGAGGATCGCGCTCAGTGGCGCGGTGGGCGCGTAGCGAGATTGTGATCCGGTGAGCAGGTCCTCGGGGTTGCGGATAAAGACAGGGTCACTGCCAATTACATCATCAGGGCTGGCGGCAACTTGCAAAATGAAATCGGCACGGCTTGTCTCCAGCGCAAAGCGGTTCAAAGCGGTCATGACGCCTCCTGCGGAGGAGCGGAACCGGGTTTCAGCATCGCTGGCCCATCCCATCACCACATCGCGCAGGTCCCCCCAAATTGGGTCAGGGTTTTGCAATGGCACTTCGAAAGGGCCGGTGACGTTGATGCCGGGGCAGATCTCCAAAATTTGAGCCTCCACCTCTGGGGTGATTTGCGCGGGATTGGGGCGCAACTGGCCAGAGGTTAAAAACTGCATTGGGACGGCACCCTCTGACAATGCCTCACAGAGTCCGCAGCTGACGCAATATCCTTGCTCAACGATTTGCTGAACGGAGTGGAACTCATGGTTCATTTGCAGGCAGTCCTTGTTTTTAAATGGTCTTTTATTTTGGCCCTACCAGTTTCGGAGCCATCATGAAATGAGCTAAATAATTTATTCTATGGGACATCTAGAGTGCTGTGGTTTACTTCGAAATAGTGGCGATGAATTTGGTGATGAAAATTGACAAAATGCATTCGTTTTTTGTGGCGAAACCATAGGCCGTCAAAGCCGGTCAGCTGTGCGGTGCCACTGCCCAGGGCCCAAAACATATTGTTTTTGACTTGATCACTAAAGTTGAACTTACAATTTTGATGCATCAAGGGCCGATGGCTGAAGCGCAGGCGCGCGCCTTGGCCTTTTTTTATGTAAAAAAACCCAATGCAACCCGCCTGCCACCAAAAACACCAAACCCATATTTACGATCCATGTTTGCAACACCAAAGTAAGCTCCCATGTATGCGCGGTCTCAAGCGATGGGTAGAGCGTGTACCAGAGCGCTAAAGCAGGCAGGACCATCATCACGCGCTCGGACAGGTTAACCAATTTTTGCGAAACCAATGCGCAGAAATGCAGTATTCGGCGGCCATTTGAGCACCGAAGCGTCTTCAATTGGAAGGTCAGGGTGGTAGTTCCAGTCGCGTGATTGATGTTCTTTGGCCATAGCTCCTGATCCTATGTGAGCTTAAGCGGCGTAGCTGCTGCCCTCTTCATCTAAGATGGCCTTAAGTTCGGCCAAATGTCGGGCATCTTGCTCGGGGTAAGCTTCTAGCTCTTGTGCTGTTTTCTCGGCAATGGCGTCATCGAGAATGCGCAAAGGCCGTCCAGTTTGCAGCGCCAAAAGGTAGGTCTGGCAGGCGCGTTCGAAGTAAAACATCCGGTTAAAGGTTTCAGCCACCGTGTCACCAATGATTAAAATGCCGTGGTTGCCCATGATCATCACTTTTTTCTTTGGATCATCAAACAGACTGGCACAGCGGGCGCCTTCCTCCTCAAAGGCAAGGCCGCCATAATTGTTGTCTATCACATAGCGGTTGAAAAACATGCAGGCGTTTTGATCTACAGCTGGCAGATTGCTATCCGCTAGTGACGCCAGCGCCGTGGCATAGGGCGAATGCACATGCATCGCACAGCGGGCATGTTTGCAATATCGGTGCAATCCGCCGTGCAGTCCCCAAGCGGTCGGATCTGGTGCATCGGGACCCTCCATACTGCTCGGATCATTGGCATCAACCACAATTAAGTCAGAAGCTTTGATGCGCGAAAAATGCATCTGATTGGGGTTCATCAAAAACTTGGTACCCTCATCATTGATCGCAAAGCTGAAGTGATTGGCCACAGCCTCATGCATGTTTAGTCGCACAGTCCAACGAAACGCCGCTGCCAAATCGACACGCTCCTGCCAATTGTCCATATTTGAGCGCGAAACTGATGTTGTCATTGGGCGGTCCTCTTTACATTTTTGGGTATAAAATGTGAATTTTGTTGATGAAACCAGTCTATTCGCGACATCGCTCGGACTAGGCCCCTTTTACTAGTAGGCCATCGGTATCGATCAGCAGGCTGCCATCTTCTTTGGCATAAGGCGCGGGGGGCCATTGTTTGAGTAGTGATAAAACCTCACCGGACGGACGACACAGTCGCACCTGGCCTTTGCAGGCAACAAAGGGGCGATTGACCAAGATAGGATGGGCGACCATAGCCTCCAAAAGCTGTTGCTCTGTCACATCGGGCGAGGTCAGGCCCATCTCTTCGGCGGGGGTTTTGGACACTCTGAGCGCCTCATGCGTGGTGATGCCAGCGGTGGAGAAGAGGGTTTGTAATTGAGGTATGCTCCAACCTGAAGTTAAATATTCAATAACATTAGGGGTATAGCCTGCATCTTTGACAATTTGCACCACATTGCGCGAGGTGCCGCAATTTGGATTGTGGAAAATAACAATATTCATGATGTGCCCTTTGTGTGTCGCAGACTGCGGTGAGAAAAAGTGTAATGGGGCTTGCGCAGATCGTCCAGATCGGAAAGCTTGGGCTATGGAAAACACATTTAAAACTTGGCCTGAGAGTGCTGCGCAATTGGTCGCGGTCGCAGCAGGCCGCAACGCAGCTGATACTGTTATTTTAGATGGCAAGCTCGCCAATGTTCATACCCGCGAAATTTTGCGCTGGGATATTGCTATCGTCGACGGGCGCTTTGCCTATGTAGGCCCGGATGCCAGCCATTGTATCGGGCCTGACACTGAGATTTTGCGCACCGATGGATTTGTGATCCCTGGCCTCTGCGACGGGCACATGCATGTCGAAAGCGGCATGCTCACCCCTGCGGAGTTTGCCCGTGCAGTCATCCCCCATGGCACCACCACGATGTTCACGGATCCACATGAAATTGCCAATGTGATGGGCTTGGAGGGGGTGAGGCTTATGCATGATGAGGGGTTGATGCAGCCTGTGAATATGTTCACACAAATGCCAAGCTGCGCTCCATCTGCGCCCGGCTTAGAGACCACGGGCTTCGAGATCAGCGCCGAGGATGTGGTCGAAGCCATGGCTTGGCCGGGCATTATTGGGCTGGGTGAGATGATGAATTTCCCCGGGGTGATCAATGGCGATCCGCAAATGTTGGCGGAAATGGTGGCCACGGCGCGGGCGGGTAAAACCATTGGTGGGCATTATGCCAGCCCCGATCTTGGCCCCGCCTTTCACGCCTATGCTGCGGGCGGTCCTGCGGATGATCATGAGGGCACCTGTGAAGCAGATGCGGTGATGCGGGTGCGGCAAGGCATGCGTTCGATGCTCCGGCTCGGAAGTGCGTGGTATGATGTTGAAACTCAGATCACCGCGATCACTGAGCGAGGGCTGGATTCTCGGAATTTCATTCTATGCACTGATGATTGTCATTCGGGCACTTTGGTCAATGATGGCCATATGAACCGGGTGGTGCGTCACGCTATTGCCTGCGGCTGTGATCCGATGGTGGCGCTGCAAATGGCTACGATCAACACTGCAAGCCATTTTGGTCTAGAGCGCGAGCTGGGCAGCATAGCGCCCGGGCGCCGCGCGGATGTCATCTTCACCAGTGACCTCACAAGCCTGCCGATTGAGCGGGTGATAGCGCGCGGCAAAACCGTGGCTTTGAACGGAGATCTCACCACAGAGTGCCCGCATGTGGCTTGGCCTGACGCAGCCCGCCAAACTGTGCGCATGGGGGCGGATAAAACGGCCTCTGAGTTTGCCATCGCCGCCCCTCATGGGGCGCTATCTGCAGACGTGCGGGTGATTGGGGTGATTGAAAATCAAGCGCCGACTAAGGCTCTGGAGGCAACATTGCCCGTGCGCGAAGGCTGTGTTGTGGGGCAGGGTGATATTTGTAAGATTGCGCTGGTGGAGAGGCATCAGGCCCGCGGATCTGTGACAAATGCTTTTGTCTCTGGCTTTGGGTATCAAGGGCAAATGGCTGTGGCCTCAACCGTGGCCCATGACAGTCATCACATGATCGTCGTGGGGACCTGCCCTGAGAACATGGCACAGGCGGCAAATCGTTTGGCTGAAGTTGGCGGTGGGGTGACGGTTTGGAAGGACGGGGCTGAACGGGCTTTGATCGAGCTGCCCATCGCTGGATTGATGTCAGATGCACCTGCCGCCACAGTGGCCGCCAAGGCCAATGAAATGGTGCAGGCGATGGCAGATTGCGGATGCAGTTTGAATAATGCTTATATGCAGCATTCCTTACTGGCCCTTGTAGTGATCCCCGAGTTGCGGATCAGTGATCTCGGATTGGTGGATGTGACGCGGTTTGAAATCATTCCCGTATTGAAAGGCGCATAGTGTTCATGGACAAAACGGATCATATTTTCACACTGCCTGATGATATTGCAGCGCAGAATTTCGAAAATGCACTGGATGCGGTGGCGCATTTAACTGAGCTCTATCAAGCTGCTGCTGATTTTCTATGTGCAAAATTCGTATCCGTCTTAGAGACTGGCGGCTCCAGCACCCGCTACCGCGCCTATTATCCGGAGGTGAGGATCACCACCAAAAGCTATGCCTCTGTCGACAGCCGCCTGTCCTTCGGCCATGTCTCAGGCCCGGGCACCTATGCCACCACTGTCACACGCCCGGCCTTATTTAGCCACTATCTGGAGCAACAGCTACGCTTGCTGATGGAAAATCACAATGTGACTGTGCAAGTGGCCTATTCTGACACGCCCATCCCGGTGCATTTCGCCGTGGCCAATGATCCCAGTTTAATTGTCCCACCAGACGCCTCTGGCTTTACGTTGCGTGATGTGTTTGATGTGCCTGATCTGTCGACCACCAATGATGATATCGTCAATGGCAGTACAGAGCCGAAAGCGGATGGCAGTCAACCGCTGGCGCTGTTCACTGCACAGCGTGTGGATTATTCTCTGGCAAGGTTGGCACATTATACTGCCACCGATCCCGCCTATTTCCAAAACCACGTGCTCTTCACGAACTACCAATTTTATGTGGAAGAGTTTGAGGCCTTTGCGCGCCAGAAATTGGCAGATCCCGCCAGTGGATATTTGGCTTTTGTGGGCACCGGCAATCATCAGATCACTCGCAATGACGGCAATTTGCAGCGGTCCGAAAAAACGCCACAAATGCCAACCTACCATTTGACGCGGGCTGATGGCAGCGGGATCACTTTGGTGAATATCGGTGTGGGTCCGTCCAACGCGAAAACTGCCACTGATCATATAGCTGTTCTGCGCCCGCATGCTTGGTTGATGGTGGGGCATTGCGCTGGGCTGCGTAATTCGCAGAGCCTTGGGGATTTTGTTTTGGCCCATGCCTATCTGCGCGAAGATCATGTTTTGGATGATGACCTGCCGGTCTGGGTTCCAATCCCGGCTTTGGCGGAAATTCAAACCAGCTTGGAGCAGGCTGTGGCGGAGGTGACGGAATTGCGTGGATATGATCTCAAGCAAATAATGCGCACCGGAACCGTGGCCACAATCGACAATCGAAATTGGGAGCTGCGTGATCAATCAGGCCCCGTGCGTCGGTTAAGCCAATCACGCGCCATCGCTTTAGACATGGAGAGCGCCACAATCGCGGCCAACGGTTATCGTTTCCGGGTTCCCTACGGCACCTTGCTGTGCGTGAGCGATAAACCCTTGCATGGAGAGTTGAAATTGCCAGGAATGGCAACTGACTTTTACAAAACCCAAGTTGCGCGCCATCTTAGGATTGGTATTCGCGCGATGGAACTCTTGCGTGAAATGCCACTGGAACGGATTCATTCTCGCAAGCTGAGGAGCTTTGAAGAGACGGCTTTCCTGTAATTCTGCAAAAGCATTTAATTTTTTTCAGATTTAACGACACAATTTGTTGTGTCTTTCTACAATATGCAGTTAACTATACAAAATTGGTGCCCAAGGTGTTGGGCTTGTTAGGAGAAAATGAATGTCGAAACCTATGACGAAAACACAGTTGGTTGCTGCCTTGGCAGAGAAAATGGACACCGACAAAAAATCAGCAGTAGCCTCTTTGGATGCGATTTGTGATTTGATTACAAGTGAAGTTTCTGGCGGTGGCGCTGTAACTTTGCCTGGCGTTGGCAAAATATATTGCCGTGAGCGTCCAGAGCGCATGGTGCGTAACCCTGCCACCGGCGAAAGCTTCAAAAAAGGCGCTGACAAAGTTGTCAAAATGACAATCGCAAAAGCTCTTAAAGATAGTGTGAACGGCTAAGTTCATCTTACTGTTTTAATTTTAAATCCGTTCCAATTGCGTTGGAGCGGATTTTTTTTGTTTAAATTCAGGTGTTTGGCGGCGTTTCGCTGTAAGGCTATAGGTTGTAGGCGTCTGACAAGCCTTGCGCCCTTTAGTGATATTGCTCAAAGCTTATTGCAATCGATTTATGGGGAAGTGCTACACGATGGATTTGCGCGCTATATTGGCCGGCTTGGCATTTGCACTTATTTGGTCCTCTGCTTTCACCTCGGCTCGGATCATCGTAGCGGACGCGCCGCCTATTTTGTCGCTGTCTTTACGCTTTCTAATTTCTGGCCTGATTGGTATCGCGATTGCGCGTATGCTGGGTCAAACTTGGCGGCTGACGCCGGGGCAATGGAAGGCCACAATTGTATTCGGCATCTGTCAAAATGCGCTTTACTTGGGGCTAAATTTTGTTGCAATGCAGTCTATTGAAGCCTCCTTGGCCTCGATAATTGCCTCCACAATGCCACTTGCTGTGGGATTCGCTGGCTGGGTTTTCTTTTCAGAACGTCTGTCTTGGGTCGGAATTTTGGGACTTTTGGCTGGCGCCGTGGGAGTTGCCTTAATTATGGGCGCTCGTATGCAGGACGGGGCGGATCTTTTTGGCATCGTTTTGTGCTTCATCGCAGTGGCTTCTCTGACGGTGGCGACATTGATGGTGCGGGGGGCCTCCTCGGGGGGCAATATTTTGATGATTATCGGTCTGCAAATGTTGGTTGGCTCGGTGTTATTGGCTGTGCCGGGGCTGCTTTTGGAGCATAAAGTCGTGCTTTGGTCGCCTAAGTTGGTCCTTGCTTTTTCATATACGGTCCTGATGCCCGGACTTGTCGCCACGTTTATTTGGTTTTGGTTGGTGCAGCGCATTGGGGCAGTTAAGGCCGCGACATTTCACTTTTTGAATCCATTTTTTGGGGTCGCAATTGCTGCACTTTTTCTGGGCGAGAGCCTACGCTTTTGGGATATTATTGGAGTTGTTGTGATCATGGTTGGAATTTTGGCGGTGCAAATGGCGCGCCAAACGCAGGCGTGAGGCCATAAGGTTGCGGCCAGTTGAGCCTAAAGATCAGCCGCCTCGTCCACATCATGAAGCTCAGCCACTGTGGCAATCTTTAGGTCTGGAATGCTAGCTATTGTATCTTGCAGGGCCGTTGCTGTGGACCAGCGCACGCCGTGAAATAGCTGTGGTGGAGTGGGTGAGTTGCGCTTTAATCCGATGAGCCAATAGCCACCGTCAGGCGCGGGGCCGAAGGTGGCGTCATGGTCGCCTATACTGCGAAACGCTTGCCATATCTCACGGGACGTCACCCCCGGAATATCGGCGCCTATGATGCATAAAGGCCCGCGTGGCAGGCCGTCAAACACCGCCTTCATTCGGGTACCAAGATCACCTTGGCCTTGAGGGATGCGGGCGATGCCTTGCGGCCACACACGACTCTGTAGTCCTTCATAATCAGGGGAAACCGCGAGGATCAACTCCCATCTGGGATCTTGTAAACGGCGCAAAATCTGGCGAGTTTGATGTCGAAACCACCAAGCAGAGGCGGTCAACCCGATGCGCCGCCCCAGCCGTGTTTTTACCTTGCCCGGACGTGGTTCTTTGACCATAATCACCAAACGTCGGCGGTATTTAGGTGAAATAATCACTTAAAATCCGAGTGTAGATTGATTTCAATTGATGTATTTGGGCGATCTCGACGCGTTCGTCTACTTGGTGCATGGTTTTCCCGACCAACCCAAATTCGACGACGGGGCAATGATGCTGCACAAAGCGGGCATCAGATGTGCCACCACTGGTGGACATTTCTGGTGTGCGGTTGGTTTCAACCTGCACGGCGCGGGCCACAAGTTCAGACAGGGCGCCCGGAGGTGTGATGAAGCTTTCGCCTGAAATGCTGACGTCTAATACAACCCCGACACCAAACTCAGCGGAAATTTCGTCAGCTTGGTCCTGAAGCCATGTTGTGAGGCTGGCGCCAGAATGGGCGTCATTGAACCGAAGGTTTACAGTCGCACGGGTTTGGGCCGGGATAACATTGGTTGCGGGATTGCCCGTGTCGATGGTGACAACGGCGAGGCTGGAGGCATCAAAATGCTCGGTACCTTGATCCAATTCGGCGCAACTCAGCTGATCAACTAAACGCGCCATGGCTGGAAGCGGATTGTTGGCGCGGTGCGGATAAGCGGAATGACCCTGCTGACCGGTAATGGTGAAAAATGCATTCATTGAGCCTCGACGGCCAATCTTCATCATTTGCCCCATATCATCGGGACAGGTTGGCTCGCCGACCAGACAGACATCCATGGTCTCGCCATGGGCCTGCATCCAGTCAAGCAAGGCCACGGTGCCATTTTTGGCTGGGCCCTCTTCATCGCCAGTGATTGCCAAAACGATTGAGCCACCAGGAGGGGTTTCAGAGACAAAATCCATCGCCGCCGCCGCAAATGCCGCAACGCCAGATTTCATATCCGTCGCGCCGCGCCCATACATGAAGCCATCACGAATTTCAGCGCCAAATGGATCAACAGTCCAAGCCGCCAAATCACCCACAGGTACCACATCGGTATGCCCATTAAAGCCAAAGGTCTTTCCTGTGCCCCAGCGTGCAAAAAGATTGGAGACTTCGCCGCGATCCACCCGCGTGCAGGTGAAGCCATGGCTCGACAGCCGTTCTTCAAGCAGGACCAAGGCCCCACCTTCAACCGGGGTGACACTGGCGCAGCGAATCAAATCGGCGGTGAGTTGGGCCGGATCAACCATCAGTGCGCGCCTTTGGGGGAGTTTTCAAAGAATGGAGTCATTTGGGCGACCACAACGCTGTTTTCATCCAAGGCGCGCTGCATCAGCTCTCGCTCTTCTTGGGTAATGTCGTGGCCCTCGGCCAAGCGTTCATCCAAAGTGCCATAGCCTGTAACATCCAAAGGCGCGAGATCGGCCTGCTTCAATATGGCCACGGTTTCGCGGACAGCTTCAGGCTCATCTACGCCGCTGGCATAGATCATCAACGCCCCACCGGTGGCTTCTTTGGGCAATCCGTCGCCTTCTTTTCGTCCCACCTCGACAAGCAAGGTATAGACATAGTGGGTTCGTTTAATTTTTTCGGTCATGGCCACGCTGCTTTGTTGTTTGCATGTACTTACCCTTTTCGGTGCCCCTTGGGAAAGGGGTTTCACGCAAAGTGATGGAATTTGGAGGTTTGCCCAAGAAAAAACCCGATGCAGAACCTGCACCGGGTCATGTCACTTGAAATGAGTGTTTAGTCTCGCAGAAGCTCATTAATGGCTGTTTTAGAGCGGGTTTTCGCATCAACCCGTTTCACGATGACCGCACAATAGAGGTTTACGTTGTTTTTGGACGGCATGGAGCCAGCCACAACCACGGAATAGGGTGGCACTTCGCCATACATGACTTCGCCGGTTTCCCGATCAACAATTTTTGTGGATTGGCCAATAAAGACGCCCATGCCTAAAACCGCACCTTCGCGAACTATGCAGCCTTCAACCACCTCGGAGCGCGCGCCGATGAAGCAATTATCTTCGATGATTGTTGGACCGGCTTGCATGGGTTCAAGAACACCCCCGATGCCGACACCGCCGGACAGATGAACATTTTTGCCGATCTGTGCGCAGCTGCCCACTGTGGCCCAAGTATCTACCATGGTGCCGCTGTCGACATAGGCGCCGAGGTTTACAAAAGAGGGCATCAAAACAACGCCGGGAGCGATATAGGCCGATTTGCGAACCACACAATTGGGAACAGCACGAAAACCAGCTGTGCTCCATTCGTCAGCGCCCCAGCCTTTCCACTTGCTATCAACTTTATCCCACCAGCTGCCACCTTGGGCGCTGCCACCTTGCAATTCCATGTCTTTCAGACGGAAGCCGAGTAAAACAGCCTTCTTCGCCCATTGGTTCACATGCCAATCGCCATTTTCCTGCTTTTCCGCAACACGCAATTTGCCGCTGTCGAGTGCGTTCAGCGTGTCTTCAATTGCGTCACGGGTTTCGCCGGTTGTGGCAGGGGTGATTGCGTCGCGTGCATCCCACGCGGCCTCAATGGCTTTTTCTAGCTGTGCGTTTGACATGAAGGCCTCCGATTGGTTTGAATTTAAAGCGTCATACTGAAACTCGCGCGCCAGGTCTACGCCCTATTGCGATTTGAAAGTGCGACGGATCTGCATGTGGTCAAAATTTGAGCGTTACAAGGGATGATCTGCTGGGTTTGCGCCACATAGCAAGACCGCTACACGCTCGCCTTTTTGGGGCACATAGGCGCCCGAAAGCAGCGCAGCGAGCGCGGTGGCCCCTGCTGGTTCCACCAGTTGGCGCAAATTTTCCCAGAGCATGAGTTGAGCTTTGGCAATCGCGTCATCTTCCACATTCACGCAAACTGTGCCTGTGATCTGCGCCAAATTATAGCATATGCGGCCCACTTGTTTGGCACCCAATGCATTGGCGGCAATGCCGGAGACTTCAACCGTGGTCTCAGGGCCGTTTTCTAGAGCCTGTGTCAGGGTTGGCGCGTTGAAGGGTTCAACACCCATAATTTTGCACCGGCCCTCAAGCCAAGCCATCGCACCACCGATCAACCCACCACCACCTACGGCAATCAATACAGTATCTGCCTGCATGTCCTGATCTTCCCATTCCGCCATAACCGTGCCTTGGCCCGCCACAGTTGCGGGGGCATCAAAGGCATGAATTTGCGCAGCACCTGTCTCGGTCTCATACTGCAAAGCCTGCTCTAGAGCGTTGGAGTAGGCGCCCGGAACCACCACGAGATCGGCGCCGAGGCTTTTGATCAAGTTGATTTTGGCGGGCCCTGCAATTTCTGGCACATAGATCCGTGCCTTATGGCCCAAGCGCGCTGCTGCCCAAGCCACCGCCGCGCCATGATTGCCGCCACTGGCTGCCACCAAACCTGCGTGGGGCACATCCATCGAAAGCAGCGAATTCATAGCGCCACGCGCCTTAAAACTGCCTGTGTGCTGCATATGTTCAAGTTTAAACGACAGCGGCATGCCAAACACATCAGTTTGCACCACAGGGGTCCGCAGCACATGCGGTCGAATTTGATCCCATGCGGTGCTGATTTGTTGTGGATTAACCATGATCTCTCTCCTGACGCCTACTTACATTTAATGGGTAAGCCTTCAGGACCATTCAGACAAGAGCTGCCAAAAATCCGTTTAGCCAATGCCGGCTTCGGCCGCGATTTCTTTGCGGCTTTTGCGGGACCGTTCGGTGGCGGATTTGAGCTGGCCACAGGCGGCAAAAATATCCTCGCCGCGCGGTTTTCTTACTGGGCTGGCATAACCTGCTTGATAGACAATTTCCGCAAATGCATTGATGCGATTGTTCGACGAGCGCTCATACGGTGCTCCGGGCCATGGGTTGAAGGGGATCAGGTTGACCTTGGCGGGAATTCCCTTGATCAGCTCAACCAAACGATGGGCGTCTTCATCGGTGTCATTCACACCTTTGAGCATCACATATTCAAAGGTAATTCGTTCGGAATTGCTCACCTTAGGATAGTCGCGCAGGGCATCGAGCAAAGCTTCCAAATTCCAGCGCTTGTTGATTGGCACGAGCTTATCGCGCACCTCATCAGTGGTGCCATGAAAGGACACCGCTAAAAGGCAGCCTATCTCGGTTGCGGTGCGGGCAATTTCTGGCACAACACCAGAGGTCGACAGAGTAATTCTGCGGCGGGACAGTTGGATGCCTTCTGGATCCATGGCTATCTTCATTGCATCGCGGACATTTTCGAAATTGTAGAGCGGTTCGCCCATGCCCATCAGTACGATATTGGACAGCAACCGCGCCGTGTTCACAGGATTGCGGCCGGGTTCGGGCCATTCGCCCAAATCATCGCGTGCCAACATAACTTGGCCGATGATTTCTCCAGCAGTTAGATTACGCACCAGTTTTTGCGTGCCTGTGTGGCAGAAAGAACAGGTCAGGGTGCAGCCCACTTGGCTGCTTATACATAGGGTGCCACGATCCGTCTCAGGGATATAAACGGTTTCAACCTCATGGCCGCCTGCGATTCGCACCAGATATTTCCGCGTGCCATCGACAGAGACTTGCTTTGACACAACCTCAGGGATCGCCACCACAAAGTTCTCCGCCAATAAAACGCGGTATTCTTTTGACAGATTTGTCATCTCATCAAATATACGCACGCCCTTTTGGTAGATCCACTGCCAAAGCTGACCGGTCCGCATCTTTGCTTGTTTTTCAGGTGTGCCCGCCGCGACCAAAGCCTCGCGCAGGGCTTCGCGTGTCAAACCCACCAAATTGAGCGGTCCCTCCGGCAGTTTGCGCGGAATGGTCACGAGATCTTGGGTGATAGGTGCAGAGACGTCGGTCATAGCTGGGATCCAAATGAATAAGGCCCCGCTTTAGCAGGGCCTAGGGTATTTGCCAATCGTTCAGGCTTTGTTAGCCGGCACAGCGCTTTTCAGCATCTTGCACCGCAGCGGTAAAGCCTTGCAAGCTGAAGGTGTCTTTGGTCACGGTGCCCCTCTCGGATTGCGCGGTGACCACGGCTTTAGCACCGCGCTTCATAGCGGCAATAATTTTTGCATCATCGGCAGCGCTGGGCGGCCATGCCCATTCGTCGTCAACGGACAATTCATAGCTCACTCCGTCGAGATCCATGGAAATGCTCCGGCCCTTGGCAAATGGATAGCCACCGGTGAAAGCCACTTGACCTTTTACATTGTCGGTGGGGCGGTAAAATACAAACAATAGGATTTTGCCGCGGCGCACAGACACCACACTGCCGTCTTTGGTGTTCACAGTCTCTTTGGGCGCAGTGACCGCCCAACACTCTGTTGGATTGCTTTCAACAAAAACTGACCAATCAGTCTGAGCTGACACTCGGTTTGAAGTTTCTTGTGCCATAGCACTGGTGCATAAAAGCGCCAGAATACAGGCCGCGGAAGAAATGACTGTCTTGAACATCAGATATGCCTTTATAATTATGCGCGGGTCGCACTTAGCACGGTGTGGTTTTGTCTGGCCGCGTCGTTCAACCTTTGTTAATAGTAAACCTAACGCACCTATTGCCTATGGGGAAACCCCCCATAGGCAATAGGTGGCAAAAAAATGCTTGCAGGAGTCAGAAATGTTGCACTCAGTTCCTTTGGCTCAGATTTGGCGGGGCGATTTTTTGGAAAGCTCTCATCGGGGGCATGCTGTTGTCAGTACGTTTGAGGGCGAGATTGTCGACGCTTGGGGCAATCCGGAACATGTGATCTTGCCGCGCTCATCGTGCAAAATTCTGCAAGCCTTGCCGTTGGTCACCTCTGGGGCGGCGGATGCCTTTGGGCTTACGTCCCGCCAATTGGCTCTATCCTGCGCCTCACATCAAGGGGCGAAGATTCATTCAAATTTGGTGCTGAGTTGGCTAAAAGACTTGGGCAAAACCGATGATGATTTTCGCTGTGGCACGCAATGGCCCCGCGACATAGCGGCCAGCAATGATTTGGTGAAAACCGATCAAACCGCCTGTCGGTATCACAACAATTGTTCTGGCAAACATTGTGGATTTTTGACCCTGAGTAAACATCTGGGGGCGGGGCCAGATTATCACTTGGTGGATCATCCGGTACAACAGGCAGTGCGGACAGCTTTTGAAGACATAACCGGTGAGACCAGCCCGGGCTATGGCATCGATGGCTGCTCTGCGCCCAATTGGGCGTGCACCATGGCGGGTTTGGCCCGCGCGATGGCGCGCTGTGCCGGGGAGGAGTCTGACACGATGGGGTCAGCAGCTGCACGTTTGCGTGATGCAATGATGGCGCATCCTGAATTGGTGGCTGGAGAAACCCGAGCCTGTACCGAGTTGATGCGTGCAGCTCCGGGGGTGGCGCTGAAAACTGGAGCTGAGGCAGTGTTCATCGCGATTATCCCCAGTCTCAAACTTGGCATATCAGTGAAGATTGAAGATGGGGGCACGCGCGCCAGTGAAGCGGTGATTGCGGCGTTGCTGATCCGTCTCGGTGTCTTGGATGCGGCACATCCCGCGTCTTTGAAACGTCTCGGTCCAATCCATAATTGGGATGGTCTGCAAACCGGACGTATTTCTGTTGACTTGAATTAAGGTGCAGAGCTGACGTTTTCTGGTGTCACAAACTGTGTTTTCGTGTAGCCTTGCAGGTATAAAAGTGCGGTCAGATCCCCGTGGTTGACCCGCACAGAGACTTGCTCTTGCACAATCGGTTTGGCATGCAGTGCCACGCCCGTTCCGGCCAGTTGCAACATTCCAAGATCATTGGCGCCATCGCCCACTGCCAAAACATCCTCGGGGTTGAGCCCTTGGGTCGCCGAAATTTCCTGCAAAGCGGTGACTTTCGCCTCACGTCCTAGAATCGGCAAGCCAACCTCGCCAGTCAACGCTCCATCGACCTGCAACAGGCTGTTGGCGCGGTGGGTGTTAAAGCCAAGGTGTTGTGCCACTGGGTGGGTGAAGTCTGTGAATCCGCCGCTGACCAAAGCTGCATAGCCGCCCTGGGCTTGCATTGTGGCCAAAAGGACCGCGCCGCCGGGCATGAAGGTGATCCGATTTTGATAGACTTGCTGAATGATTTTAGTGTTCAGGCCTTTGAGTAGGCCAACCCGTTCGCGCAAGGCTTGCTCGAAATCCAACTTGCCGTTCATAGCGCGCGCGGTAATCTGCGCCACTCTGGGGCCGACGCCCGCTTCGGCGGCGAGCTCGTCGATGCATTCTTGCTCGATCATTGTGCTGTCCATATCTGCCAACAGCATTTTCTTGCGCCGCCCGGCAACCGGTTGCACGATTAGGTCGATGCCCAATTCTTGCATGTCTCCCCAGACCTGCCACAGATTTTCAGGCAGAGTGAGAATTTCAAACTCAACCGCTTCCATGGCAGCCAACCACGTCAATGCGCGCCCGCCCCATGCGCCAAGCAGGGATTGAGTAAGCGCAGGCGTAAGCGCTTGCTGACCGGGTTTACAGAGCAGGGTGGTGATGTACATCGGACGCCTTTTCGTGATTTGCGGTAGATGTGCCAAACCCTTTAGCAAGTTGCAAGTGATCCAATGTGGTGATGGCGGCGAACAACCTTTACATAAGCTGCTCAAACGAGGTGACCCCATGGTTCGAATTTTAGCTACACTGATGCTCATCTTGCTGACGCCGATGGCGTAGGCAGAGCTGGTTTTTCCAACGCTGACCGCAGATGATTTGAATGGGCGCAGCCTGAGCATCCCGGCTGATCTTCCCGGAACACCAACCATTGTGTTCATCGCCTATAAGCGTGAACAACAGCCTAATATCAATGCAGGGGTGGAGAAGCTTGAATTGCACGAAACCGGTGGGCCGGCGTGGGTTGAGTTGCCCGTGGCGGGCCTTGGTGCGGTTTTGTTTCGCTCTTTTGTGGATAACGGCATGCGCTCGGGGATCACATCGCCTGAGATGCGGGCGCGCACCATCACAATTTACTCGCGCCGAAGTGCGTTCAACCGGGCTTTAGGAATTCTGGGGCGTGGGGAAATTTACGTGGCATTGGTTGATCCCGATGGCACGGTGCATGCTTTGATCGCGGGGGATGTCACTGAGGCCAAGGTGGAGCAACTGCGCGCGGCTTGCCACTGATTTCATCACCAACAGGTGACAGCGGGCCATGGTGCCAATCTGGCTCAGATGTTTCCGATCCGCTCATAGACCGGTCCTGCTGGTCCATAATTGAGGGCTACCTTCTGCATTTCGTCTCTTGTAGCTTCCCGGATCTGTCGATAGCTCTGTGAGTGGGACACCCTTCCCCAACGAAGGGCGCATATCTGAGAGGATAGCATCAATGGCTATTGTACAACCGGCAACGCGGCCGGAAAATCCGCGATTTTCTTCTGGCCCCTGTGCCAAACCTCCCACATGGACACATTCCTCTTTGGCAGATGCTTGGCTTGGTCGTTCGCATCGGGCTGCAGGTGGTAAAGTGAAATTGGCAGATGCCATTTCGCAAACGCGCCGTGTGTTGAATATTCCTGAAGACTATAAAATTGGCATCGTACCCGCCTCTGACACCGGCGCTTTCGAGATGGCCATGTGGTCTATGCTGGGTGAGCGTCCTGCCCAGATGGTGGCTTGGGAAAGCTTTGGTGCAGGTTGGGTCAGTGATGTGGTCAAACAGCTCAAAATAGAAGCCTCTGAGCATATCGCACCCTACGGTGAGATTTTTGATATGGCCTCGCTGAACTATGGCAATGATGTGTGTTTCACTTGGAACGGCACAACCTCGGGCGTTTGTTTGGCCTCAGGTGATGCGATCCCTGCAAACCGCGCTGGGTTGACGCTATGTGATGCAACATCCGCCGCCTTTGCGGTAGATCTGCCTTGGGACAAGCTTGATGTAACGACCTTCAGCTGGCAAAAAGTTCTGGGTGGGGAAGCCGCTCATGGCGTTTTGATCCTCTCGCCTCGGGCAGTGGCACGGTTGGAAAGCTATACACCTGCTTGGCCCATGCCAAAGATTTTTCGCCTGACCAAAGGCGGTAAGTTAATCGATGGTATCTTCCGCGGCGAGACCATCAACACGCCGTCGATGCTCTGTGTGGAAGACTACCTCTTTGCCCTTGATTGGGCTGAATCTGTGGGAGGTCTCCAAGGTCTGATGGGGCGGGCGCAAGTCAACGCTCAAGCGGTTTGGGACTTCTGCGCGACTCGAGACTGGATCGATAATTTGGCAGTGGATCCGGCAACCCGTTCGGTCACGTCGGTTTGTTTGAAGTTCACCGATCCACGGATCAAAGATCCAGCAGTATTTGCAAAAGCTGTGGCCAAACGTATGGATTTGGAGGGCGTGGCACTTGATATTGGTGCCTATCGTGACGCGCCGGCAGGCCTGCGGATTTGGTGTGGTGCTACGGTTGAATTCACCGATGTTGAGGCCATGTTGCCTTGGCTGGAGTGGGCCTACCAAACCGAGTTGAACGCCCAATAAATTTAGGTGGGGCCCCGGGTCCCGCCTCTTTCTCACCTCATTTTTAAGGAGCGCCGACATGGCCCCGAAAGTACTCGTATCCGATAAACTCTCTGAAACAGCTGTCCAGATTTTCCGTGACCGCGGCATCGAAGTTGATTTTGATCCCAGCCTTGGCAAGGACAAAGACAAATTGCTTGCCGTTATTGGTCAATATGATGGTTTGGCCATTCGTTCCGCCACCAAAGCCACAGAAAAAATTATCAATGCAGCTATCAATCTTAAAGTGATTGGTCGCGCCGGTATTGGTGTTGATAATATTGATCGTGTGGCTGCGTCAAAAAAAGGTGTGATCGTGATGAACACGCCCTTTGGCAATATGATCACAACCGCCGAGCATGCCATTGCAATGATGTTCGCAGTGGCCCGCCAAATTCCTGAGGCCAGTGCCTCAACACATGCGGGCAAATGGGAAAAATCCAAGTTTATGGGCGTGGAGCTGACCAGCAAAACCCTTGGCGTGATTGGTGCGGGCAACATTGGTGGCATCGTATGTGAACGCGCTGTTGGTTTAAAGATGAAGGTTGTGGCCTATGACCCATTCCTGTCCGAAGAGCGCGCAGAAAAGCTTGGCGTGGAAAAAGTTGAGTTAGATGCGTTGTTCGCACGGGCCGATTTCATCTCTCTGCATGTGCCAAAAACAGAGCAAACCACAAATATTATTAGCGCAGAGGCGATTGCGAAAATGAAGCCCGGCGTGCGCATCATCAACTGCGCCCGTGGTGGCTTGGTGGATGAGGAGGCTTTGGCTGAGGCTTTGAAGGCGGGTCATGTCGCCGGTGCGGCTTTTGACGTGTTCTCCGTCGAGCCTGCCATCAATAGCCCGTTGTTCAACCTGCCGAATGTGGTCTGTACGCCGCATTTGGGAGCGGCCACTACGGAAGCGCAGGAAAATGTGGCTATCCAAGTGGCTGAGCAAATGTCTGACTATTTGCTTACAGGAGCTGTCACCAATGCGTTGAACATGCCATCCGTCACCGCTGAAGAAGCTAAAGTAATGGGCCCATGGTTGGCACTCGCTGGGCATTTGGGTGCGTTTATCGGCCAAATGACTTCTGAGCCGATTAAAGCGATTAATATTCTTTATGATGGCACCGTGGCCAGCATGAACCTCGAAGCGCTGAACTGTGGCGTGATTGCGGGCATCATGAAGGCCGGTAACCCTGATGTGAATATGGTGAGCGCTCCAGTGATTGCTCAAGAACGTGGTATCAAGATCAGCACGACCAATCAGAACAAATCTGGTGTGTTTGAAGCTTATATCAAAGTGACTGTTGTCACAGAGTCGCGCGAACGGTCTGTTGCAGGCACGGTGTTTAGCGACGGCAAGCCTCGGTTTATTCAGATCAAAGGGATCAATGTGGATGCCGAAATTGGCCGCCATATGCTCTATACAACCAACAATGATGTCCCGGGCATCATTGGCGTGCTTGGTTCGATTATGGGGCAAAACGCTGTAAACATCGCGAACTTCACTTTGGGCCGTGCGGCTGAGGGTGCAGAGGCCATAGCGATGCTTTATGTGGATGCGCCGGTCTCTGACTCCGTGCTTGCTGATTTGACCGAGACCGGTAAATTCAGTCAAGTAAGCCGCTTGGAGTTTGACGTTTCATGAGCCCTATCTACGCGATTGGTGACATCCACGGACAATTGAGCATGCTTGAGCATGCGCTTGAGCTAATTAAAGCAGATGGAGGCCCCGAGGCCCCTATCGTTTTTCTTGGGGATTACACCGATCGCGGGCCTGAAAGTTGCGGGGTTTTGGACTATCTGATTCAAGGTCGCGATGCTGGACGTAATTGGGTGTTTTTGAAGGGCAATCATGACCGAATGTTTGAGTGGTTCTTGCAAAGCCCAACGCGCGGGGACCCTTATCTGTTCACCGATCTGAGTTGGTTGCATGAGCGCTTGGGCGGGCAAAATACCCTACGCTCTTATGGTCTGGATTTTAGCCTGCGCCGTCGTTTGAGTGAGGTTCATGCGGAAGCGTTACAGGCTGTACCAAAGGCGCATCAAGACTTTTTATCTCAGTGTCAGCTGTCTTATGGCAGTGCAGATCTATTTTTTTGCCATGCGGGTATTCGTCCCGGCGTGCCATTGCACGCACAGGATGAAGAGGATTTATTGTGGATTCGCAACGAATTTCACGCAGATTTGACAGCCCATCCCAAAATGATTGTCCATGGTCACTCACCAGTTGATCATGCCAGTCACTACGGAAATCGGATCAACCTCGACAGTGGGGCTGGCTATGGAAAGCCTCTCACTGCGGCGGTGTTTGAGGCGGGTGCTTGCTATGTCTTGAGCCCTGATGGGCGTAGGGAAATCTTGCCTTTCGTTTGAGCTTAAGAATTTTGTACAATCAAAAATGCTATAGCACGGCCATCGAGGTCGCGAATGGCGGGGGCCAATTTGCGTCATAGCGCGCGGTATCTCCTGCGCGCGCTAAAGCAGTGTTTTCGCTGGAGGTGACTTCTAAAATCCCTGATATCATCATCAACTGCTCTTTGGCTTTCGGACCATGTGGCGCGCTGTCGAGCAATCCGTCTGGCTGAAATGCCAATTCATAAACTTCGTGTTGGCCGGTCTGTCCCGGTGGGTTGAGGATGCGAATGCGGCACCCTTCGCCAAGGGTTCCTATGGTGGGGGTAGAGGCGGATGACATGATCTCAATGCCCCGTGATTGGACCGGATTTTCCACCAATTCAGCAAAGTCGACTTTCAGCGCTTGGGTCAGGTTCCAAAGGGTCGAGACGGTGGGGCTACTTTCGCCAGGCTCAATTTGACCGACCATCGACCGCGACACCCCGGACAGCTTAGCCACCGCATCCAGCGAAAGATTTTTGGCTTTTCAGGAGTTAATGGTTTGGTGGCTCTTTGGCTGCAGATGCCCTTGGAAAGCGTTTAGAACGGCCACATAAACGTCACGTTTGAACGGAACAATTACATGTGGCAGGGCGCTAGGTGAAATCCATTTCCATGCGGAAAATTCCGGTTCCTCGGTGTCTATGTTGATGTCAGCGTCCTCGCCCAGAAACCGCATCAAGAACCATTTTTGCTCCTGTCCACGATATTTGCCGTTCCACAGTTTGGCTATCAAATCCGCAGGCAGTTCATAAGGGATCCAGCCGTCGGTTTCAGCTAGAATTGTCACCTTACTTGCGGGTATGCCGGTCTCTTCTTCGAGCTCACGCAGGGCGGCAACGCGGGCATCTTCACCTAGATTAATGCCGCCTTGGGGCATTTGCCAAGCATCGGCATAGTGTTCGAGCCTCTGGGCCACAAACACATCACCAGAGCCATTTATCACCATAACGCCCACATTGGGGCGATAGGGCAGCTTGTCGATATCCGTTTGCAACATCTGCTATTGCGCCGGCTGGATGGCGGAGAGGCCTTTAAGAAGATCGATGGCATAAGACAATTGGAAGTCTTCCTCACGAAGTTTTGCAGTCTCTTCAGCCAAGGCGCGTTCTTCGTCTATCTGAGCGCGCTCTGCTTCTGATATGCTATCATTATCGAGGGAGCCGCGCAGGTCAGCTTCGCTGCGTATTTTCCGCACTTCATCCTCAGGCTCTTCGTTTTTTATCGCGCGGCGGGGTTGCTCAACAATGATGTCGGGGGAAACGCCAAGGGCTTGGATGGAGCGACCGGATGGTGTATAATAGCGCGCGGTTGTTAGGCGCATTGCACCATCGCCGGCCAGGGGCATGATGGTTTGCACAGAGCCTTTGCCAAAACTTTTGGTGCCTACAACAATCGCGCGGCGGTGATCTTGCAACGCTCCGGCTACAATCTCCGAGGCCGAGGCCGAGCCGCCATTGATCAGCACCACAATGGGTTTGCCTTGCGCCAAATCACCGGCACGGGCATTCCAACGATCGCCAGTTTCGGGATCACGGCCACGGGTAGAGACAATTTCGCCTTTTTCGAGGAAGGCATCGGATACCATTATGGCTTGGTTCAACAGCCCACCAGGATTGTTGCGCAAATCAACGACAAAGCCATTGATGTTCTCAATCCCGCCTGCCGCTTCAATTTGCTTGGCGATGCCATCTTCCAAATTTGGATAGGTTTGATCATTGAAGGTGCTGACCCGCATAACAATGCTTTGGCCAATTGTTTTGTGACGCACAGCGGTCAATTTGATAGTGTCGCGAATAATGGTGATGTCAAAGGGCTCAGGTTCATCTTCACGCACAACGGTGATCACAATTTCAGAGCCCACCGGGCCACGCATCAGCTGCACAGCAGCGTCGAGTGTAAGGCCTAGTAAGCCTTCACCGTCCACATGGGTGATGAAGTCGCCGGGCTCCACACCTGCTTTGGCGGCAGGGGTGTCATCAATGGGTGCGATGACTTTAACAAAGCCATCTTCCTGGGTCACTTCAATGCCAAGGCCACCAAAGGCGCCGCGGGTTTGAATGCGCATGTCACTGGCATCATCAGGAGACAGATAGCTTGAATGCGGGTCTAATGAGGTAAGCATGCCATTTATGGCCGCTTCGATCAGTTTTTCATCATCCACTTCTTCCACATATTGCGCGCGGATGCGGTCAAAAATGTTACCAAATAATTCCAGCTGCTGATAGGTCTTGGCTTGGTCTGTTTCCTTGGCCAAAAGAGGGCCGGCCAATTGTGGGGCGATGACTATGCCTAAAAGTCCGCCCACCACTGCTGCAATCAAAAACTTTTTCATTCCACTATCCTTATTTCGCAGGGTCTCATCGAATTTAAGTGCCCGCGTGAAAATCGTTACTCTATATAAAGCCTGTCTTGCGCCAGCTTTCCAGCCCCTTGTTGATTGGCCATCATATGGAAGCTGCGAAATTGGTCACAACTTCGACATATGGCGTAACATATCGGTGCATTTGGCCAAAATTGGCCCAAAGGTGCATTCGGTTAGAGGATCAAGGAGTGCCCTGTCATTTCGGCTGGTTGCGGTAGCCCCATCAGCTCGAGCACTGTAGGGGCAAGATCGGCCAAGCGACCCGAAGATAAACTGCGCCCCTGTGGTAGGCCCAGTCCGACAACCGGCACGAGGTTTGTGGTATGCGCCGTATGTGGTCCGCCAGTTATGGGATCAATCATCATCTCGCAATTGCCATGGTCGGCTGTGACAATCATAGCGCCACCAACCTGTTCTAAGGCTTCAACTACTTTTCCTAAACCCTGATCCACGGCCTCACAGGCGGCAATCGCGGCCTGTAAGTCGCCGGTGTGCCCGACCATATCGGGGTTGGCATAGTTGGTGATGATCAAATCATAGCCCGCAGAAATCGCCGCCACAAACCTCTCTGTCACCGCTGTCGCTGACATTTCAGGCTGCAAATTATAGGTGGCCACTTTGGGAGAGGCTGGCATAAACCGATCTTCGCCTGTGTCAGGGGTTTCAAGACCACCGTTCATAAAAAATGTGACATGCGGATATTTTTCAGTTTCTGCGAGACGAAATTGAGTTTTGCCATTCTGGGCCACCCAAGCGCCTAGAGTGTTGGGAATGTTGCGCTTTGGGAAAACGGCGGTGAGATAGGTATCATGGGCTTCGGAGTAACACACCATCCCCAGTTGTGCCGCCAGTTTGACCCGTGGCTCTGTGTCAAACTCTGTGAAATCCGGCTGGCAGAGGGCCGCCAAAATTTCGCGAGCGCGGTCGGCGCGGAAGTTGAGGCAAAAGAGACCATCTTGAGGCCTCAACCCGGCATAATCTCCGATCACACTTGCCGGAATGAACTCGTCGGTCTGACCCTTGGCATAGGCCTGCGCGATCACCTCTTGCGGGGTGGCGGCTTTTGGACCCTTGGCCTGTGCGATGGCTGCAAATGCGGTTTCAACACGCTCCCAACGATTATCGCGATCCAAGGCGTAATAGCGACCAATCACCGTGCCAATACTCGCGCCCTGCGGCAGGCTGTCTTGCAGAGTTTTAAAATAACCTTCGGCAGAGCTGGGGCTGACATCGCGGCCATCTGCGATGGCGTGAATGACAACTGAAATATTCATCCCCGTTAATAATTTTGTGGCGGCTTGCAGATGGGTGATATGACCATGCACGCCCCCGTCGGAAATCACGCTCATAAGATGCGCCGTGCCAGATGTGGCGCGCAATGTGGCGGCAAAGTCCAAAATGGCGGAGTTCTCAAAGAAACTTTGATCTTTAATTGCCAAATCAATCTGCCCCAAATCCATAGCCACAACCCGGCCTGCGCCGATATTGGTGTGGCCAACTTCTGAATTGCCCATCTGCCCGCTGGGTAAACCCGCGTCGGGTCCGTGGGTGATTAGCGTGGCGTTGGGGCAATTTTCCATGAGGCGATCAAAGTTTGGCGTATGGGCCAATGCAGGGGCATTGCCTGCCTGTGTTTCGCTCAATCCCCATCCATCCAAAATACACAGTACAACGGGTTTGGTCATGGGGAAGCTCCTTGTTTTCTGATCACTGTTTACCTGATCTGCGGCTGTATTCCACCGCTTTTGCGCTGTTTTCTGCCTGGGAGACTCGACTCTGGATTTCGACCCTTTATATATGGGGAACATATGAGGAACAAATGCTACTGCATATGCCACATCGAAGGGTTTTATCATTATGGTTCCCTCGGATGGGGGCGGAGCGGCTGTTGCGACAGGCCCGTATGCCAGAAGAACAACCTTTGGCCGTGGTTCAGGATACTGGGCAGATGCAGGTGATTTCATCTCTTTCGCGCCATGCTGAGGACCGGGGCCTAACACTGGGTCAGCCTCTGCGCGATGCGATGGCGATGTGTCCTGAGCTGATCACCCGTTTGCAAAACCCACAGCTTGAAGCACGTTTTTTGACCAGCCTGCACCGGTGGGCGAGCAAGTTCTCACCTTGGGTGGCCGAAGAGCGACCCAATGCCTTGGTGATTGACCTTACGGGCTGCGCGCATTTGTTTGGCGGTGAGGAGGGGGTGATTGCGCAGGTGGAATTGGATTGCCTTGATCTTGGCCTTTCGGTGTATATCGGCGTAGCCGATACCAAAGGCGCCGCTTGGGCCTTGGCACGTTATGCAGGTCAGCCTTTGGGGACGAGCCGCACCGGGGATGCTATTGATCAAGAGGCCCTCGCAACCCGATCTCGCGCCGTCAAACGTCGCAATTGGGAACGCGGTGGTCAACCGCCACGCCTGCGCTCAAGCGGGGGAATATCGAACCGCATTGCAGCGCCGGGGTTCACACGGCAAGCACTGGCGGCCCTGCCTGTGGGGGCTTTGCGGTTGGAGGATTATGTGATCACTGCACTGAACCGCTTGGGCATACGCCGGGTTGAGGATTTGATGGGCCAGCCTCGTGCGGCCATTGCACGGCGTTTTGGTAAGGGGACGGTCTACCGGATGGATCAGGCTTTGGGCGTGGCCCCTGAGCCGGTCAGCCCGGCCAAGCAATCCCTACATTTCGCATGCCGGTTAACCCTGCCTGAGCCGATTGGTTTGGTGGAGGATATGCTGGCCGCTTTGGATGAATTGCTGCCCCGTCTCGCGGCAAGTTTGACCGCGAAAGGTCAGGGTGTGCGGCGGTTGCGACTTGAAGCTTATAGCACGGATCAAACCATGCAATCGGTGGAGGTGGGCTTGGCGCGTCCTTCGGCGGATATCGCGCGAATGCGGCCGCTTTTGGCCATGAAACTTGGAGATATTAAAGCTGAATTTGGCATTGATATGTTGCGGGTGCTCGCGGCACAAACTGAACCCGTCTATGACCATCAACATAAGGGCCACATTGAGGCTGGGGTGGCGGCGCGGTCGTCGCAAAATACCGAGCTTGATGACCTCATCGGCAAGCTGGGTGCGCGCATCGGACTAGAAGCGATCACGCGGCTGCATCCGGGGGACAGTCATATCCCTGAAAAGGCTGTCCAAGTGCTTGCGGCGGCTTGGTCCGCGCCACAGATGGATTGGCCTGCACCACCACGGGTGCGGCCTTTAGTGCATTTTAAGCCTGAACTTCTGAGCGCGAGCAACGGACCGCAGATGCCATTACACTTCAAATGGCGGGGACAATTGCATGAGGTAGACATCGCCCAAGGCCCGGAACGGATTGCACCAGAATGGTGGTTGGCCGAGCAGGCTTGGCGCAGCGGCACGCGAGATTATTGGTACGTGGTGACCAAAGTTGGAGATCGACTTTGGCTTTATTTCGCCCATGGAGGTGCAGCATCGGGCGGTTGGTTCTGCCAGGGTCGGTTTGCCTAGTTGGCCTTGGACACATGTGGTTGAAAGCAAGTAAACGGAGGATCAGCTTGGCGTATCCGAGTGGGGGCAGGAATTACACTTAAGACAAACTGTCCGTTCGCTTGGGCGTGAAATTGCAGAGCAAAATGGCCTTGTTATGACGTGAAACGGGAACTGGTGGGACCATTTCGCGGCAGGATTACGACAGGGTTGATTAAAGATGAATTTAGCGCAAATCTATCCCAATGAATGTTGTAAATATTAGAACCGAATCTCTGGGGAAAATTCCTGAAAAAGTTGCGTTTCACCGTTTGGAGTTGGCTCCTATCCTAACGTTATATGGCCGTATGGTTGCGGCTGGAGAATGGCGGGATTACGGAATTTCATGCCTGCGCGAGGTCGCGGTCTTCTCGATTTTCAAACGCACTGCAGAAAACCCAATGTATCGGATCGAAAAACGCCCAAAGCTGCGCAATAAGCAAGGCATGTATGTGGTGATCGGCACGCAGGGACAGGTTTTGAAACGTGGTCATGATCTGAAATCAGTTTTGGGTGTGTTGGAGCGACGCTTGATCCGCACGGTGGACTGAGCGGTTAAAGCTGTGCGCGATGGGTGACTGGCCCGTCACCAGCTTCAGCAATGCGAGAAATCGTGACTTCAATCTCTTCGACTGTCACTGCCATAGCATGGGCATTCGCATGTATCAGTTTGTCTGAGCTGATGGTCAAAGCGACATGGCCCGGCCAAAAAATCAACTGCCCCTTGCCCCAATCTCCGTCAAAGTTGGGGAAAAATTCCAGCTGGGGGCCGGTGTCGCCGGGGCAGTCAAGACCGCTGGCCAGACAAGCCGCCTGTACAAGACCCGAGCAATCAATGCCGGATGCAGAATTGCCGCCCCAAAGATAGGGTGATCCTAAAAACATCATTGCGACCGCTATTGGGTCAGCAAAAAATGTCCCAAGCGGACGCAGGTGTTGCTGTGGGATAAAACCCTGCGCGGTTTCATAATAGGCACCACTTTTGGCCGTCACGGTTACCTGCGCGCCGAAGGGAAGGGAGACGTGATTGGCAGATTTCAAGTCTGGCGCAGCATAGGCATGGCTAGACAGGCCGGTCACCCAATGAGTTTTGGCGAGGAATGGCTCCAAATGGGCCGTCCTGACATAGCCAGGATAACCGTCTTTCTCAGCATGACCACGGCTCCAGTCCCCGTCTTGCTCTAACAGGCGAAAGGCTTCACCCAACATCAATTGTCGATCGCGGGGGCCATTGGGGCTGCGGCATAGGTCGGTGAGGCCTGCACGTATTTGATGCGCGACGCTCATAGATCCAAAAGGTCCGGTAAAGCTTGGAACAGTGCTCGGGTGCCTTGGCCAACTCCGCCTTTGGGGCGCGCTGGGGCGGCGTTGGGTTGCCAGCCGTAGCAATCAAAATGCACAAACCGAG